>ERZ761607.1603-NODE-1603-length-27357-cov-35.141308_pt1 | contig 27357 bp, 20 predicted proteins | sample MGYA00511164_ERZ761607 | MGnify/ENA primary metagenome ERZ761607 (study PRJEB28899, sample SAMN02445080) | bioreactor sludge metagenome | biome: EBPR sludge | place: Australia: Brisbane, Thorneside Wastewater Treatment Plant | collected 2011-06-22 ... | reverse complement strand
CTGCTGAAATTGAAAACCTCCCAACCATTGCCCGCTCTATTACCGACTTTACCAAGCTCTCTCCACAAGTAGTAGGGAACAGCGCAGGAGGCACCAACTTTCGCTATAACAACATCCAAATAGATGGCGCGACTGCAAACGACGCTTTTGGTCTTGCTGATAGTGGCACTTCGGGTGGCTTGGCGGGTGCAGAACCGATTGGTCTGGACGCCATTGCCGAGTTCAACGTAGAAATTGCGCCATATGATGTACGCCAAAGTGGTTTTACGGGTGGGCTTATCAATGCCATCACCCGCTCTGGAGGCAATAGTTATCAGGGATCAGCTTTCTTTTATGGCCGAAATCAGGATTTTACAGGTAAACTGACCAAAGATGCGGGAGGTAACCTCATTAAAGACGGCGCAGGTAATCCAACGCCTTCTTATGTGTCCGACTTTACCAATACGCAAACGGGTATTCGGATTGGCGGTCCTATTATCCAAAACAAACTTTTTTTCTTTGTCAATGGTGAACTTCGACGTCGGGGGGATCCTACCGATGCCGGGCTTAAAGACTATAATACAACCGCAACCAATATCTTTAACGCCAGCAAGGTGGATATGGATCGTATTGCCAGTATTGCACAAAGTAAATATGGCATAGATGCAGGCTCTTATGACACCTTTAATTCAAACACCTACAGCGATTACCTTCTGGCGCGTTTGGATTACAACATCAACAACAAACACCGACTCATGTTGCGTCATAACTATGTGAACGCCGGACGTGCTGCGGGCGTTATTCGGGCTACAACGAGTTTTAGTTTCGACAGTCAGGCGTATGATTTTGCCAACACACAAAACTCAACAGTCCTCCAACTTACGAGTGTACTGGGGTCTAAAATCGGGAACGAAGCACGCTTAATCTATACGACCATTCGGGATGAGCGCCGTCCGCAAAACAGCCCTATGGCCATGATCGAAATCCAAAACGTGACCAACTCGGGAAGTACGGCCTTCCTTGGAATAGACCGCTCTTCTCAACAAAATGCTTTGGATCAAAACCTTTTTAGCTTTACCGATAACTTTTCGTACTTCGTAGGTAATCACAGTGTAACAGCTGGTTTTCAAGTAGAGCATTCTTGGTTTTCTAATCTTTTTGTGCGAGATGCTTATGGCTCATGGCGCTTCTCGAATATTAACAATTTTGAGAATGGTATTCCAAACCAGTACCGCAAGAACTATCTCTTGGATGGTGGGAAAGAGCGGGCTGAGTGGGCGATGTTGATGTCTGGGGCTTACCTTCAAGACCAGTGGAAAGCCCTCCCGAACCTTCGCCTTACATTGGGGGTACGGGTAGATGTACCGACGTTCTTAGACAACCCAACAAGAAATGATCAATTTGCGATAGATTTCCCTGGTCGCAGTACGGATGAAGTACCGAGTGGACAGGTGTTGTTCAGCCCACGTTTTGGCTTCAACTGGGATGTTTTTCATAATAAGAAAACCCAGCTTCGAGGCGGTGTCGGAGTCTTTTCTGGTAAAACGCCGGGTGTATGGCTTTCCAACCAATACTCTAATACGGGTAAGGACTATGCCAATATAGACATTAACAGTGGCCTACCTGCGTTTAATCCGGATCCCAATTTTAAGCCTTCGGCAGCAGCCGTGACCCCTACGTCGGCGATAGCACTAACGGACAAAAATTTTCGTTTACCACAAAACTTGCGCTCGAATATTGGTTTAGATCAAGAATTGCCTTGGGGATTGATTGGAACGTTGGAATTCCTATATACCCAAACCTTGTATGACATCTTCTACGAAAACATTAACTTAGATACTTCGGAAAATAATCTGAGCAAAACCGTAGTGCCTACTGATGGAAGACCGTATTACGTTGCCAGATCCAAATTCCCAACCAAATATACCTCTGTTATTTTACTCCGGAATGCCACTGAAGGCTATCAATCCAGTGCAACTGTACAGATCCGCAAACCAGAAAGAAATGGTTTCTTTTTTAGCTTGGCTTATACAAGGATGCAATCGTTGGACGTAAACTCTGGCCGCAGCAGTATAGCCCTATCGCAATGGAGTGGCAATGAAATGGGCGGAAACCCCAACCTCCCCGTCCTCAAACGCTCTGATTACGAAGTACCCAATCGGGTAGTGGGCACGGTCTCCTATAAGTTCAACTGGGGGCCTAAAAACATCGCTTCCACCGTCTCGCTCCTTTACGAAGGTCGTAATGGTACACCCTATAATTTCGTATATAATGGTGATGCCAACAACGACGGGAATAGCTTCAACGATTTGGTTTACGTACCCGCTGCACAGTCCGAAATTGTACTCTTAAGCAATACCGTAAATGGCGTGGTTCTGACACCGGACGAACAATGGGCAAAGTTAGATGCTTTTATCACGTCTATCCCGGCTCTTGATGCAAATAGGGGTAAGATCTTTCCGCGAAATGGTGCCTACCAACCATGGCGTAATAACTTAGACTTACGGTTTACCCAAGACTTGCCTTCGATCAAGAACCAACGCTTCCAACTGACCCTTGATGTACTGAACATTCTGGGCATGATCAATGAAGACTGGGGTATTCAGAAGTTTGTCAACTTCGAAGCATATAACCTGCTATCCATTTCTGGTTATGAAAGTGGTACTGGTAAACCACGTGTACGCTTTACACCACCCGTAAACGGAACGCCTTTCGAGGTTTCGCAGGTGGCCTCTCGCTGGCAAATGCAACTCGGTTTGCGTTATACGTTCTAAGCCGGATTTCGCTTGATGAGATACCTAAAAGGGTTGTCGTAAACACGACAACCCTTTTTTTGATAGCCCAAATAGATAGTAAGGGTATGCATATAGAGCACTAAGACTAAAAGCTTAAAACGTTTTAAATTCAACAATAATTCACTTTTTTTAATTACAAGTAAATATACATTACCCAGTGTATTTCATCATTTAAATAAAATTATCATGCATCGCAATTACTATTTTAAACCCACTATATTATTTTTTAACTTTCTTGCAAAAACCGTCTCTGCCTCAGCACTACTGTGTTGCCTACTCTTTGTAACCGGTTGCGACCAAGCGAGTGTTGTGGAGAAGCCCATATCTGCAATGAGTGGCGCGATTAAAAAGAAGGGTTATGGGCCTTCTGATGTAAGAGGGGAATTTGTACTCCACACTACGGAGTGTGTATTGATTGAAGCACCAAATAGCTTCACAGGGGCTAAAGAATTTTGCCCTAAGGGGGGAATTATTGCTGCGGATATAGCTACGCTTCCAGATCCAGATAGTGGACAATTTCTTATCCCGCCTAATAGTTGCATTACGGTATTGAAAGCTCAATCTCCTCCTGAGACCAATGGTTATTATTATGGAAGAAATTGTATTGGAGATTATACGGAGGAAGATACGGAGGAAGGTGTTTACATAGCTGGGGATTGGTATTTAAAATATACACCTAATAAGGGATTTTCTGATAAAGACCCTCCAACAGGAAGTTGGGGAACTTCTGAATATGGGATCCGCGGGCTGCCATCACCACCACTACGCGTAATTGTCAGTAATTCTAGTTGGGAACAAATTGAAGGGTGTGGAACAGAACAATACTGTGATACTACAACCCACTATACTTGGGCTCCCACAATAACAAATGGAGTTGCTACATCGTGTACATGGACATTGGATAATGGGCAAAAAGTTAATAGTTGTAGCAATTATTCGGCATCTTCTTGGCATACAAGCTACTATGGTAGCGGGACTGATCCATTCCCAGTTTCGTTTACCGCTAACTTCCCGACACCTCAACAACCTATTACGGTAAGCCTAAATAATTAGATTCGTCTTTACAGCAAAGGTGACAGCTATAGTAACCTTACAAAAGCTGTCAAATCTCACAATACAGCGCACGTAGGAGTGTATATCTCCTACTGTACAAAAAATTAGCCTCGGTTTGCGTTATACGTTCTAAGCCGGATTTCGCTTGATGAGATACGTAAAAGGGTTGTCGTAAACACGACAACCCTTTTTTTGATAGCCCAATAAACGGTGAGGATTCACAGATGAGGCGCAAAAATCCGTATTTTTAAGGCCATTAACTCCAAATAATAATATGGAACCGGATAAACAAGCCCATAGCATTACCGTAGAAGTGCCTCTGGGCCACAACACACCTTTCCGTTTGGATGTGTATCTGACGCATAAACTCCCGAATGCCACCCGCAACAAAGTACAAGAGGGTATCAAAGAAGGGGTTGTCTTGGTAAATGGAAAAACGCCCAAAGCCTCTCAATTGGTACAACCCGGCGATATTATTACATGTGTTATTTTGCGCCCCCCACCCATCGAGGCATTGCCCGAAGCCATCCCCTTAGAGATCTTGTATGAAGACGCGTGGCTAATCGTCCTGAACAAACAACCCGGTATGGTAGTACACCCGGCTTATGGCAACCGGTCGGGCACCCTCATCAATGCGCTCTTACACCATGTGGGTGCAGGAAAGCTGAGCTTTGAGGCGGAAGAGGACGATGAAGAAGAGGAACAAATTGGATTGGCGATGCGCAATGCCGCACCTCGCTACGAGGGCGATCCCACCATCCGGCCTGGTTTGGTACATCGTTTAGACAAAGATACCTCTGGCCTTATGGTCATTGCCAAAGATGATGCCACCCATGCAAATCTGGCAGATCAGTTTGCTAAGCGGACTATTCAGCGGCGCTATCGGGCTATTGTCTGGGGCGGGCTTCAGCCGCCAAATGGTATGCTACAAACCCAACTGGGCCGCGACCGCCGAAACCGCAAAATCGTGACGGTGTTACCTGAGGGCCAAGGCAAACATGCCATTACCCACTACGAAACAATAGCAACCTTGCAACATTTTTCGTTGATGGAGTTTCGCTTAGAAACTGGGCGCACCCACCAGATCCGTGCCCATGCCAGACACTTGGGCCACCCCATTTTTGGTGATGAAACGTATGGTGGAACAAACGTGCCCCCCGAGTTGAGCAAAGGATCGCGCAAAGCCTTTTTTCAAAACTTGTTCGAACGGCTTCCCAGACAAGCCCTACACGCCCATACCCTCGGCTTTATACACCCTGCTACTGGAGAAAACCTATTTTTTCAAAATGAATTGCCCGATGACATGGCATGGGTGTGGGAAAGGCTACACAAAATGGATGTACAATTGAACAACCACCCTTGCTGATTGATCCGTTCCCCGTGAAATACACACCGTATGGTGGCAGCCCGTGACTGATCTCCGTATATTAATAATTCTATCTCTGAGCCAAAACCCTAAGGGCGATGCCGAAAGAAATCACCCCCATAAGTACATACCTCTCACCTGATCACATTCAGGTGAAGTTTGTTGCGCCCGATAAAAACGCTGCCATCGAAAGGTTGTTGTCCAACTTGGAGGGTCATCCAGCGGTTAGCGACCTTTCTGCTGTTTCAGCAGCTATTTTCAAGCGAGAATCGGTCATGTCCACGGGCGTTGGAAAATGCCTTGCCCTTCCCCATGCAAAAACAGATGCCGTTTCTGGCATTGCAATCTCTTTGGGTATTGCAGAGGAAGGTATTCCCTTCGAATCCATAGACGATCAGCCTGTTCGGATTTTATTGCTCATGGTGGCGCCAACAGATGCCGCCCTTCAACATATCCGGCTTTTGGGACATGTCTCCCGTTTGATGAACCGAGAAACTTTTCGTAACCGTTTGCTTCATGCGCCCGATACCGCTGCCGTTTTGCGATACTTCGAGGAAGAAGAGGAACGGATGCGGGAAGAATAATCTTAGAATCTAACCTGTTTTGTTGTGCAAACCTCGTTTCGGAACATAAAAGGCACCTTCGATGTGTTGCCTCAAGACTATACCGCTGCTGGTAACCAAACTCATGGATCTGCCGCATGGCTGTTTGTAGAGCGCCGTATCCGTGAAGTATTTGAACGCTTCGACTTCCGAGAAATCCGAACGCCCATGTTTGAACCCACCGAGATGATTGCGCGGGGGGTGGGCGAAACTTCGGATATTGTCACAAAAGAAATGTTTGCGTGGACCAAGGGTGATACAAACTATGTGTTGCGCCCTGAACTCACGGCACCAATTATGCGGGCCTATCTCCAGCACCGATTAGACCAGCAGGGGCCTGTTCAGCGCCTTTCCTACTTAGGGCCGTGTTTTCGGGCTGAGCGCCCTGCCCGAGGAAGGTTTCGACAGTTTCACCAATTTGGGGCCGAAATTATCGGCAGCGCAGATCCACGTGCAGATGCGGAGGTGGTGGCGGTACTTATGGCTATTTACGGTGCTTTTGGGATAGAGAACCTGCGGTTACGCATAAATACGCTCGGTACGCCCGAAGAAAGAACCGCCTATAAAGCTGCGTTGCGTACTTTTTTGACGCCTCGCCAAGAGGCCCTTTCGGATATTAGCCGTGAGCGCTTAGACAAAAACCCTCTCCGGATTTTGGATACCAAACTCGAATACGAGCAGGCGCTTCTGGAAAATGCCCCCATCCTCACAGATTTTCTGGGACAGGAAACCCGTGCGTTTTTCGATCGTGTGTGTAGCTATGTTCACGACTTGGGCATCCCTTTTGTTACAGATCCCAAGTTGGTACGTGGCTTAGACTATTATGCCCACACCACCTTCGAGTTGGAAAGTGATGCCCTGAATGGCGCTTTGGCTGGAGCCGGACGCTACGACTTGCTGGCCAAAGATTTTGGTAACCCCAATCCTGTACCAGCCGTTGGATTTGCTGCTGGCATGGAGCGTCTTTTTGTGGTTCTCAGCGATGCCGGTTATGTTTTTCCAGAGGTCTCGGCTCCGGATGTTTTTCTGGTGGCAATAGGCAATGAAGCCGAAAATTGGGCTTTCCGAAAAGCCCAATCCCTACGCAAAAACGATATACGGGTGGCATTTGACCTTAAGGGCCGCTCGATGAAGGCACAAATGCGTGAGGCCGACCGCTCACGCGCACCATTGGTGGTTATTGTAGGCGATCAAGAACTGGTAAGCGAAAGTGTCAACCTCAAAAACATGGCCGAAGGGACACAGGAGACTATTCCAGAACTTGACCTTATGCACCGAATAAAGAGATTTTCTTCAAAATAAACGTTGGTTTTATGTATCCACGCATCAGTGACATGCTCCGGGCTTGGTTTGGGATAGACTTCCCTCTGCCCATCTATACTTATGGCTTTATGTTAGCGGTGGCCATTCTCACGGCGAGTGCGCTTGCCGGACGAGAACTGAAACGGCTTCAAAAGATTGGTAAATTGGGAAAACTTACCGAAAAAGTGAAAGATAAAAACGGACGTATTTCTCAGGTTGCCATCAATCCTTCCGACTTGATGAGCAATATTACCATCATTGCGGCTATTGCTGGGGTAATTGGCTCTAAAGTCTTTTACATCTTAGAATCGCCCGGCGGTGATGTTGTCGGGAAATTATTTTCCTCTGGTGGTCTTACGTTCTATGGCGGTCTTATTTTTGGGACGGCCTCGGTTTTATATTATGTCCATAAAAAGGGTATTACGGGCGTTTCGCTCCCCGTTTTTATGGACGCGCTTGCGCCAACAGTCATTTTGGCATATGGTATTGGGCGGATTGGTTGTCACCTTTCGGGGGATGGTGACTGGGGTATTCCTGCTAATATGGCGCTTAAGCCGGATTTTTTACCAGCATGGCTTTGGGCGGAGACCTATCCGGGGAATATCGCGGGCGAAGTTATTGCAGCACCAGGGGTTTACCCGACTCCACTGTGGGAGTTTATGGCCTGCTTCGTCATTTTTGGGGTTTTGATGGCCCTCAGAAATCATCCGTTTAAACCTGGTTGGGTTTTCTCTTTATACTTATTATTAAACGGCTTGGAACGATTTCTGATTGAAAAAGTGCGTGTAAATGCCCGCTTTGATTTTCTGGGCTTCCAAACCACACAGGCAGAACTGATCGCCTCTATTCTGATTGTTGCAGGCATTGTAGGGCTGTTATTAACCACCCGTAAAGCCAAAGGAGACGTGACTCCAGCGCCAACGGTTCCTTAAAATTGAACGCCCAAACGCGCCATAGGAAGGCCGCGTGGGTACTCGTCTGAAAATGCCACCCAGCCGGAAACAACCATGTTTCCGGCTTTTGTCCATCCGCCCACACCATACCCCACATGCAAACGATTAGATGTTTCACCCGTTGCCCAGACGCGGCCAGCATCTGCGAACGTTAACCACCCACTTGTAAGACGTTGTCCGAAAAAGGTGCGCCTAAACAACTCGCTTCGGGCTTCAATATTGGTAAATGCCATACTCCTTCCGCCAAACCGGCGTTGAAAATAGCCCCTGAGATAGTTTAGCTGGCCCATACGGTGTGCGGCATAATATGGGAAATCACCAAAAATGTGGCCACCTCCGAGTCGTACTGCAAGTAAGCCCGGAACAAAGGAAAACGGAATGTAAAACGAAGACTCGCCTAAAAATGTAGTAAAAATCTCGTCTTTTTGATTGATGTTTTCATGATGCCGCACCTGTACCAAAGACCGCATACCTTTTGTCGGAAACGTAGGATGATCTGTAAAATCGGTTTGGAAACGTGCTTCCCATCCCCAATATTTTCGGTCTGCATAAACATCTGACAATACGTCCATATCTGCACTACCATTTATGCGGACTTCGCCCAAATGGGTATATTCCCAAAATGGACCTACCCTTAGCCGGTGCTTCAGGTGGGCGCTACTCCGGTCTATCGCTAACCAGACACGGAATCGTTGCCGCTGGGCGTCGTAATACCGTTTTTCAGTTTTGGGACTTTCATTACCCAATTTATAAAAAGAGTGAGAATTAGTAGGACAAAGCGCGTGCGCCTCAGTAAAAAGCCCCCATTTCTTCCAAATGTGTGGTATATGAGCATTTCCCCATAAATTAAAACCACCCGTTATGGGCGATACATCTGTCGTTACCTGATACGCCCTACCATAAACCGGATGATAGCCACGAATAACCCTCTGAATGCTAAATCCACCTAACACCCAGTCGGTCGGATTGGTCTCTCCGTAGGGCGAAAGGATCGTAAAAGGCTTACGGTAGGTACCTTTTCTTGCTTTCCGGATGGCTTGCCCGAACGACGCAATCATCCGCTGCAAATGTTGCATACGAGAAACCAGTATATCGGCTTGTTCATTACGGCCAGTTGCATCCAATGTGGTTGGTATTTTAAGCGCCGCCTGCCGAATCACTTCTGGTTGAAGTCTTTCCTTGATAAAAGCGGTCAACAGTGCCCAGTTTTCCGGCCCCCAATCGGCTAAAAAAGCGATATCGCTGGCATTTGCGGCGATAAATTCGGTCAGGTCTTCGGCTTTTCCATTAAATTTCGGACGCCTCATGCGTGAGTCGTGAAGTGCCATAGCTTGGTTAATCAGGCCGTCGTAGCGGGTCATGCCCAAAAATGGTGACCAAACCGGGGCATACACCCTTCGACCCTCCTCGCCCGTTGGTCTCCATGTTTGCGGAGAGGCTTCTGGTGAACCAAGCAGCATACCCAGTACCCGAAAAGTGGCATACTGGAATACCTCTACCCCACCGACGAGGCGTTTATCGTGGAAATATTGTAGAAGTGTATCGGCAGAGAGTGCGCGAACCTCGTCTCCGGGCTGGGCCTGTTCCCAGATGGCTGGGCGTCCCCACCATCGTCGAAACTCAAAGCCAGAAGCTGTTAGCCCTAATGTTTCGGCCAGATGCGCTGCCAAAAAACCACCAAAGGGGTAGCGTGCCAGATCGGGTTTTATGGGCCACAAACGGAAAAATTGCCCCGTTGTGGAGTTGTGTACCCAAACCCCATCCTTGCGTTGTAGATCACCCCTCAGAACAGTCAAGGGCGCAACAGAAGGATCTATGCGCTGAATGGCCACCGAAGTGGTCCAAATGTCTCGGTATTGCTCACCAAACAGCCACGCTGGTGCATCGGTATAAGTCAAATGTGGGGCAAGTGGTTGTGCATATAAAACAGCATACCCACTCCAAACCCAAAAGAGTACGAAGCAATTCCAATAAAGGGCTTGTCGGTGTTTTCCATGCGGAAAAGTCTTTTGCCGGATCAAATAGCCGGCTGAGTCGTTAAGGAAATGTTTTTTCACCCGCCCGCCTTCTTTTTATGCGAGAATTGTTCCAATTAAATCATTATTTCCGAAAATACGCCTATTTGTTTTGGCCCGGGATCTTTTTTTGTTTTGCAAGCGCCATTTTCTCGGTGATGGTTCCCATGATTGTCCGTTATGGCGTAGATGCCATTCCGCGTATGGTGGCGCAGTACCAGATGGTGCAAGGAACGGCAGTAGCCCCCCTCTTGTTCCGCCAGAGTGTCTATGGGCTGCTGGAGTTTGGTGGGTTGGTACTCTTGGTGAGCCTCTTGAGTGGTATTTGTCTATTTATCATGCGCCAAACCATCATTGTGATGTCGCGGCATGTGGAATATGACTTGAGGAACGATTTGTACCACCACCTCCAAACACTTTCGGCGGGCTGGTACACTAGAACCCCCACTGGCGACGTGATGAGTCGCCTCACCAGCGACATCGAGCAAGTCCGGCAATATGTTGGCCCAGCCATAATGTATGCCGCCCGTTCCATTGTCGTAGTGATTGTGGCGGTTGTGGTCATGTTTATGATCTCGCCTACCCTTACATGGTACTCCATGATCCCAATGCCTCTTTTGGCTATTGCCATTTATTATATATCGCGGCTTAGCTTTTCGCGAAGTCAGGCCATCCAAGAGCAATATGCCGTTCTTACCAGTCGTTCGCAGGAAGTTTTTTCCGGGATTCGGGTGATCAAAGCCTATGCACGCGAGGCTTTTGAATCGGATGAGTTTGACCGCGAATCCGATGAATACCGCAAGCGGAATATGGGACTTGCACGTGTAGAAGCGGCCTTCCGCCCTGCATTTGTGATTTTAATTGGAATGAGTGTGGTAATTGTGATCTGGGTGGGAGGAGATTTATACATGCAGGGCCAAATTTCCATTGGTAATATCGCTGAGTACATCATTTATGTCACCCTTATGACGTGGCCTGTGGCCTCTATGGGCTACATTATTATGCTGATCCAACGGGCAAAGGCTTCTTGGCTGCGCCTGAACAAAATTTTTCATACGAAGCCAGAAGTGGCGGATAACGAGCAGACGAAGCCCACTATTACCCACATAGACGGCCACTTTGAATTCCGCGAAGTCACGTTTCGTTATGCACCGGATGGCCCCGACGTGCTAAAGTGTGTAAATTTCCAGATAGAAGCAGGTAAAACCTTGGCCATTGTAGGACGTACAGGTTCGGGGAAAACCACCATCGCGGAATTGATGCTGCGGCTATACGACACCCAATCGGGCGAAATTTTGGTGGACGGTCAAAATATCCGCACAATACCTCTACAAACCCTCAGGGGTGCTGCCGGATATGTCTCGCAAGATGTATTCCTCTTTTCCGATACCATTGCAAACAATATTGCTTTTGGCCGGATGGATGCACCTGATGACGAGGTTTCTCGTGCCGCTGCCGAGGCTGATCTTCTTGAAAATGTACAGGGTTTTTCGGAAGGCTTCGAGACCTTTGTCGGTGAACGGGGTATTACGCTTTCTGGTGGACAAAAGCAACGGACTTCCATCGCACGTGCGTTGGTCAGAAATCCTAAATTATTAATTCTGGACGATGCCCTGAGTGCGGTTGATACCGCAACCGAGGCCAAAATCTTGGAAGCCCTCCGTAAACACTATGGCAAACGGACGGTGGTTATTATCTCGCACCGTATTTCTGCTGTGCAAGACGCCGACCTAATTCTGGTCATAGACAATGGTGAGGTTGTAGAATCTGGTACACACGAGGCACTTTTAGACCACAAGGGCCTTTATAAAGACTTATACACCAAGCAATTGCTCGAAGAAGAAATTGCTGCATTAACCTAATTCTGTCTTTCTACATCCTGCAAAACCAAATACTTGTGAGTAATCAACCTGCAAATACACCTGTCACGTCGGACAATCGCAAAAAAAGTACTCCCCAAATAGATACCGATGAAGTAGCTGCCAAATTTGACCGACACCTCTTTGTTCGGATTATGGGTTACCTGAAGCCATACAAAGGGTGGGTAGTATTGGCCTTCCTGTTGAACCTATTGGGTGCATTGATGGGGCCTTTGCGGCCATACCTTACCCAAATTGCCATTGATGAACACATCGTTAAACATGATGCCACAGGTTTATTGTGGATTGTGACAGCCCTCTTTGGTTTACTTGCCCTCGAAGGAGTGATGAGTTGGGGAAATGCTTACCTCACCTCTTGGATCGGACAAAACGCTATCTTCGATCTTCGGCAGAAGGTCTTCCGGCATTTACAAAACCTCACCCTTTCGTTTTTCGACAAACAGCCCGTAGGACGACTGATTACGCGAACGACCTCGGATGTAGAAGCCCTGAATACGGTGCTTTCCGCAGGAGTCGTCACTATTCTGGGCAATATTTTCTCTATCCTTTTCATCATGTACTTCATGGTGATGCTACACTGGAAGCTGGCATTGCTCACCTTAGCCATTGTACCATTCATGTGGTGGGTCTCCGTAATCTTCCGTAAAAGAATGCGGGATGCCTTTCGGGAAACACGAAAACAAGTGGCCCGTCTCAATGCCTTCTTAAACGAGCATGTAACCGGTATGAAGATTGTACAGGTATATAACCGCGAAGCCGAGGAAATGAAGCGGTTTGATGCCGTGAATAACGACAACCGAAAGGCACAAATCAAAACCGTTTTTTACTTTGCCCTGTTCTATCCGGTTATAGATGTTATTGCAGCACTTGCGTTGGCCTTGGTCATCTGGTATGGTGGAGTCCAGGCCGTAGATCGCTCCCTCTCGTTGGGTGTCTTGGTGGCTTTTATCCAGTATGTCCGGATGTTCTTTGAACCCATCCGGCAACTTTCCGACCAGTACAGTACCCTACAAGGAGCTATGGCGGCTTCGGAGCGACTCTTCCAGCTGTTGGACTTAGACGAAACCACCCGTGAGGATGAACATCCGAAAATGCCAGACGCTTTTCGCGGGAAAATTGAATTCAAAAACGTATGGTTTGCCTACGAAACGCCTACCGAAAATGCAGAACCCAAATGGGTATTGAAAGATGTTTCTTTTGTGGTGGAACCCGGACAAACGGTGGCGGTCGTAGGCCCGACCGGATCCGGTAAAACGACCCTCATTAACCTCTTGCTCCGGTTCTATGAAACACAAAAAGGCCAAATTCTGATAGATGGCGTGGATATCCGAGAAATGCCTTTGGCCACGCTCCGCCGTAAAATCGGGCTGGTATTACAGGAAGTTTTCTTATTCTCTGGATCCGTAGCCCGAAACATCACGCTGGGCGACCCGCACTTCACGGAAGCACAAATCAAAATGGCCGCTGAAAGTGTGGGAGCTGCTACGTTTATCGAACAACTCCCGAATAAATACCAGCAAAATGTACAGGAACGTGGGGCATCTCTCTCGCATGGACAGCGGCAACTACTCTCGTTTGCACGTGCCTTGGCATTCGATCCGGCGGTATTGGTCTTGGACGAAGCCACCTCGAGCATAGACACTGAAACCGAGCAAATGATTCAGCACGCCTTGGAAAACATGTTCGAGGGCCGAACGTCTGTAGTGATTGCGCACCGACTCTCTACCATCCAGAACGCCGACCAGATTCTGGTAATCCACCGAGGCATTCTCCGTGAAAAAGGCAACCACCAAGCGCTATTGGCACAAAATGGCCTTTATAAACGTCTCTATGAACTGCAATACAAAGAACAAGAAGTCCTGTAGAGGTTGTAAATCCTAAAAACACTTCCCCCATTATTTGTAAAACGTTGTTCCCATGTAGATTTATCTGGCATGATCCTTTAACGTAATTCTCTCATTATTTTACGTTCTTCGGTAAAGTACATTAATTGATTTTCCCACTGCGCATTTCGGTGCGGAAAGCCTATGGCGATATTTTGGGTGCAATTTATCTATGTGGTAACGTCAGCAGGTTGGTAATGGTGGTTTGGGTCAATAAATTGGAAGAAAGTCCTTCCTCATACTATAGTCTCCTTGTAGAAATGTTCATAAAAGAGTCCTTCTGATTTTGTTCTTGCATCCTTCAAACCATCCTGCGAGATGTTTTTGAAAAGGGATACGAAATTTTCATCCATAAAAAAACGATGGCTACTTTTGGGCAACCATCGTTCACGTGGGTTAAACGTTCTCTGTGTTTTTTATTGCTTGTTTGCCTGAATAGACAATGTGATTTTTACGTCATCACTTACGACCAAGCCACCAGCTTCCATCAGGCTATTCCATTTTAGGCCATATTGCAACCGTTTGATGGTGGTACTGGCCTCAAAGGCGATCTTCGTGATGGTCTGATCACCTCGTTTCGAATTAACTGTTCCCAGATATTTTCCTTTAAGCGTTACTGTTTTGGTTACGTCCCTGATGGTGAGATCGCCTACAATTGTAAGATTATTGCCCGCTACTTTAATGCTTTTTGATTTAAAGGTAGCCGTCGGGAATTTTTCAGCATTAAAAAAATCGTCGCTCCGCAAGTGGTTATCGCGTCCGTCGTTTTGGGTCGAGATACTGGCTGTCTGGATGGTGGCCTCGGTACTAAGGCTGCTAAGGCCCTTGCTGCCGATAACCACTTTGCCGTCCATCTGTTTGAAGGTACCTGTAACGCTGGAAATTCCCATATGCGTAACGGTAAACAATACCTGCGAATGAGATTTGTCTAAACTATAGGTTCCGGGGGCAGGAGGAGTGGGTGGTGGTGCCAATTGTGGTGCTTTGATAAATCCTAGTCCAAGTAGCGAAATGGCCACAAGGGCAAGTACACCAAAGATTGTTTGTTTCATGGTTCTGGATTGTTTTTGTTTATGGATTAAAAGCACTTATACGACCCATGAAAATATGTGTTCCAACACACACTTTTTTCTTTATAACTCTTGCTTAGACACGTGGCCAATCGGTGATGCCCAAACTTTCCGCCGTCATGCGTCCCACAATCCCATCAGCTTCGTCTTCACCAAATACCTGTACTTGGAATTTGTGAATGGCTTTCCACGTTTCTACATCCACAATGCCGTTGATTTTATCTCCTGCTGGATGCAAGTTTTTTGCAACTAATGCTTCTTCGAGTTTCCGAACGAGATCTCCTGTGGAGCCAAAAAGCACTCGTGCTGTTAGCGGGGTATTGGGGTTGGTTGCCACTTGTGCTGCTTTTAAACCTTCGAGCAAGGCGTACCGAAATTTGGTTTGCGGAATAGAATATCCGTAGTTTTTGAAGGTTTTCCAAGGACCTCTGTTTGGATTGGGAAAGCCAACGACCACCTGACACCCGGCGCTGCTATAGCTTCCACCAGTTCCCGAACTCCAAGCAGCATGTAGGTTGTCATAGGGTACGGCTAATTCAATTTTGTCCGTAATCTCGTATTGAAGGTCGTCACCAGTGCGTAAGATGGGCCTTAATTCGGTGTCAGGGTGGCGCCACGCATCATGGGTTCCGGATGGACTTGGGCGGTGCTTTCCCTTGACATAGGTATAATAGCCAATGAACATCCTGTTTGCTCCCATGCCGCCCCGCGCAAGGGCCTTTTGGATGTACTTACGGTGGGGTACTGTACTGCCGGGGAAGATGGCAAAAACCCGCCGTGCTGGTATCCATTGCCCGATGGTACAGCGTGGATTCAGGTAATTTACATCGGCAATGGCGAGGGAATGCCGGTCCAAGAACTGTTCTGCACGGGCATCCATCGGAAGACAGCCCCGCAGGCCGAACAAGACCATCTCGTTCTGAGGGACGTCAAATTGATTGATCTGAAATAAACGGCGGAGATCCGATTCCGTAAAAACGAAAGAAGCCATAACCTACTCCTGGATTGAGGTTTTGGAAGTTGAAAAGAAGAGAAATATGCGCAAAATGAGTGCTTACTCCCTCCAATACAGCACTTTATGCGGATTGAAAATTGATCGTCCGGTATCCGCCACGTGTTGGCGCCTTAAACCTCCGAACGGATTAGGTGTGGTGATGGTATTCCGGAGTGAATTATATAAAATTTAAGGCGCAAAGTCTATTATTATTGCTAATTTATTGGCCTTAACCTTAAAAAAAATGCCCGATTATCCGATCCGTTATCGCATTCGTGGTGATGATGTACACATTTTAGAGGTAATGTTGCCGCCGGGCGGCGCTATTAAGGCCGAGTCTGGCGCCATGATTTACATGGACAATGTCATTGAGATGGATACGCCTATCGAGCTAAATCCTTGGCAGCGTTTTGTACTTCGTAAAACCGGCGAAAATATTTATAATCCGGTGTTCCATAACTATAGCGATCGTGTGGCGGTTGTTGCATTTGCCGCCCCCATTCCCGGTGGTATTATCCCGCTGGATTTACGCAAGCATGGGGGGGCAGTGATCTGTCAAAAAGGGTCTTATTTGTGTGGAACTACCGACGTAAAGTTGGATATTGAATTGGCCAAAGATTTGAAAACGGCCGTATTTGGTAAAGAAGGGTTCATTCTACAAAAATTAGTGGGGGCGGGTCTTGGGTTTATTCATGGGGGCGGAACGGTCGTGGAGCGCTTCTTGCATGAACAAGAAACCATTAAGGTAGATATTGCCTCGCTTGCAGCTTTCAGTGGAACCATTCACTACACATTGGAATTGGTAAAAGGGGTCATTAATAAAATTATTGGGGGGGAAGGATTGTGGTTGATTTCTCTGACTGGGCCGGGGGTGGTTTACTTGCAAAGTACCCGTTTTAATGTCCAAAGCACACACGGCGAATAATTTGCGGCTCCTTATTCAAACATTATGATTCATTTACAGCATATACACCTCTCATTTGGAGGACAAACGGTCTTTAAAGATCTGAATTGGTTCATAAAAGCCAATCGGCGGATCGGATTAATAGGGCCAAATGGAGCAGGAAAAAGTACCTTGTTGCGGGTCATTACAGGAGAATATCGCCCAGACGAAGGGGATATTTCTATGTCTGGACAACTCACACTGGGGTATTTGGAGCAGGAAGTCCAAGAAGCCGAGGGCAATCGGACGGTTTTGGGAGAAGCCTTAGAAGCTTTTGCCCATGTCTTTGAACGTGAGCGGCAAATTGAAGCCCTCAATACAGCGTTGTTGGCTACTACAGATCATCATGACCCTGCATATTTTCGCAAGTTGGAGCGCTTAGAACGCCTACAAATGGAATTAGATGCCGCCGATGCGCATAATCTTCCGATCCGGTGTGCGCAGGTTTTAAATGGTCTGGGTTTTACTGAACCAGATCTCCATCGCCCCTTAGCTACTTTTTCCGGCGGTTGGCGAATGCGGGTAGCGTTGGCCAAAATGCTTTTGAGGAATCCGGATGTCTTATTATTAGATGAACCAACCAACCACTTAGATATCGAGTCTATTGGCTGGTTGGAAGGATATCTGAAAGCCTATAAAGGCACAGTCATTCTGGTCTCGCACGACCGCTATTTTTTAGACCGGATGGCGGATACCATCGCCGAGTTGGCTTATGGGCGGATAACGGAGTATGCTGGAAATTACTCTTTTTATTTAGAAGAACGGGTGGTGAGACGACAACTTCAGCAGGCGGCATTTGATAATCAGCAAAAGGAAATCCGGGAAACAGAGCGATTTATCGAGCGATTTCGCTATAAAGCGACGAAGGCACGCCAAGTGCAGAGCCGTGTTAAAGCCTTAGAGAAAATAGACTTGGTTATGGCACCCGATCAGGAAATGGGATCGGTGTCTTTCCGATTTCCGGTTCCTGAGGCTTCGGGACGGATGGTGCTTAAGATCTCACCTTTTTCCAAATCTTACCCACATCCAGAAGGAGGGGACGTTTCTGTTTTCCGGAACGCTCCCGAACTTACCATTGAACGTGGTCACAAAATTGCCCTCATTGGTAAAAATGGTGCAGGAAAGAGTACCCTAGCCCGTATTTTACTTGGTAGTGAGGACTTCGACGGAACCCGCGAATTGGGATACAAGGTAGAACTAACCTACTTTGCCCAGCATCAGGCCGAGAGTCTTAACCCTAAGCGCACCATTTTAGAGTCGTTATATGAAGTGGCAAACGGACAAACGGAAACCGAATTGCGGTCTTTACTGGGTGCATTTCTTTTTACTGGCGACGATGTTCATAAACCTATTTCGGTGCTTTCCGGTGGTGAACGGAGCCGGGTTGCCTTGGCCCGCACCCTTTTGAAGCCCGCCAATTTTCTCATTTTGGATGAACCCACCAACCATTTAGACATTCAGTCTATTACGGTGCTCATTGAAGCACTTCGGCAATATACAGGTACATTTGTAGTGGTTTCGCACGACCGTCACTTTCTGGATCAATTAGTAAACCATGTATGGTATGTTGCTGACGGGCATGTGCGAACGTTCATTGGAACTTATGCCGATTATCTCTGGAAAGTCCGTTCCGAACAGCAAACGACGACGGAGGCCGTGTCACCTCTACCACTGGTTACAGCCACCGAATCCAATGACGTTGGCAAGCCTAGTATAAATAGGAAAGACCAAAAACGGGCAGAGGCCGAAGCCCGGAATGCATTTTCTAAACTGATGCGCGAGGTTAACGGCAATTATGCACGGCTAAACTGGGACGCCATAGAGACACCGTTTCTACCGCGCCTGCTCGAAAGAATTGAAGCCGATCTTGTTGAAGCCGAGGCAGAAGAACAACGGTTCGCAGAGCAACTGGCGGATCCGGCCCTCTATAACGATCTTTCTAAAGTCCAATCTGTTACCGAAGCCCAACAAGAGGCTCATAAAAAAGTGGCTACACTATATGAATGGTGGGAAAAGGTATCGGAAAGGATGGAGAATTGAGAAGACCACAAATGACGTAAAACCTCACGCATGTGCTCAGAGAACAAAGTAAACTGCTGCAACAAGGGTTGTTTCTATTAGACTTATTTTTAATTGCCGCTGGTTGGATAATTAGCTATTACCTGCGTTTTGATCTTCTTACATGGGGTAGTTTGGCCCCGCCGCTATGGCGGCCCCTTGTGCGTTATATAGATTATTTGCCTGTCTTGCTGGGAGTATGGGGGCTGGTCTTTATTGCTTCTGGCTTGTACCGACCGCGCGAAGTTGAACGGTTTTACAGCATGGTTTATAGCGTAGGCCGTGCGGTATTTTGGGGGATGGCCGTTGCATTTATGGCCATGTTTCTATATCGGCAGTTCTCGTTTTCTCGGATCCATATGGTCTTATTCGGTGTAACCACCTCGGTGTTGATGGTGGTCTCGCGGGTGCTGATTTATCGGATTGTGCATGGGAGCCGTAAACACGCCAAAAACCTGCGTCGGGTGTTGGTGGTGGGAGCGGGGAAAGTTGGACGAGAAGTAGCGGAGGTGTTGCAACAATACCCTTGGATGGGTTTCCAACTGGTGGGGTATTTAGATGACGAGGTGGAAGGGGATGAAATTCTGGGTAAAATAGCGTGTATCGGGGAATTTCTGGATGAAGCCGAAAAACGAGGTGCGCCCATTCATCATGTCTATATCACCTTGCCGCTTCGTGCAGCCGATCGCATCGAAGCCTTGTTATCCGAACTGTCCTCTCGCTTGGCACACGTCTATCTGGTTCCGGATATTTTTCGGTTCAATTTGCTGAATCATCGTATTTCGGACATGGGAGGATTGCCCATCATCCACTTGATAGATGAGTCGCCCTTGGATATACGCCGATTTATCAAGCGGTTGATAGATGTAGTGGGTGCAGCCGCTGCTTTGTTCTTGTTATCTCCCGTTTTGCTGGCGGTTGCAATAGGGGTCAAATTATCCTCCAGAGGACCTGTTTTTTATCGTCAGGACCGAGTGGGGATGAACGGGCAGCACTTTAAGATGATTAAATTCCGTTCGATGCCTGTGAATGCAGAGCAAAGTAGCGGTCCCGTTTGGGCAAAGTCCGGCGAAAACCGAGCGACCCCATTTGGTGCGTTTATCCGGAAAACGTCTTTAGATGAGCTACCCCAGTTTTGGAATGTCCTCATTGGCGAAATGAGTTTGGTTGGACCGCGCCCGGAACGTCCTTTTTTTATAGACCAGTTCAAACAATATGTACCGGGTTATATGCTACGCCATAAAATGAAGGCTGGCTTAACCGGATGGGCACAGGTGAATGGTTGGCGGGGCAATACATCCATTGAAAAACGTATCGAGGCGGATTTATTCTATATCCAAAACTGGTCGCTCAAGTTGGACATTAAAATCATGCTGATGACGGTTTGGAAGGTGTTTCAGGACGAGAATGCGTATTAAACACGCCTTGGTCAATTTATTTGGACAAAAAAGTATGATGAAGGGGCGCCTCATTTGTCTCCTGCCCATTCCTTACCGTCTGGTAAATTGGTCGTTTTCGGAAAGATTATTGCCCTAAAAGATGTCTTTTAAATCCAACGTCGGGTCTTGCGGCAGTATTCATCATAGGCTTCACCATGTGTATTACGTAGCCACGCTTCTTCCAGCCGAACCTGTACATGTATTGTGACAAAACCCATGCACAAGATCGCAAATGAAAGGGCATTTGGAAGGACTAAAAATAGGCCGAGCAGGGTAAAAAGCATACCAAGGAAAATTGGATTCCGCGAATGGGTAAAAACACCCGTTGTCACAAGATTGGTGACATTCTTTTCGTCAATGCCAATCCGCCATGAGGAGGCCATTTGTTGTTGAGCCACGATGATCCAAACGAGGGCGGCAAACAAAAGAAACAGTCCAAGAACCTGTATAATAGGTTTTTGGATATACCAAACCGGCAGGAGGTATTCCGCAGCAGATGGTAAGAAGGCATAAAGAGCGCCCATAAACAAGAGGAGTATTAACAGGGCCTTAAATATATTTCCTACAAAGTCATGTGCATTGTCGCTTTTGCCAAAGGTGATGGGGAAAATGCCTGTTTTTTTCCATACGCGCCATGTCGGGAGGAAAAAGGTTAATCCGAACACGAGGATCAGATAAGCAAAGAGGCTGTAATAGAGAACTGTTTTCATAGCCGTTTTGGAGGATGAAAGGCCCACATACCATCGGGTTCCTGAATTGCTGGGGCTTTCTGGTAGATATAGTATCGGATCAATCAATGCTGAAAAATGGTTGTTTTTCCGGAATCTACGACGTAGCTTTTACAAAAAAAAGTCATGAGTGTTCAGACTGTACGGGAACGATTGGTGGAGCAGGCCAAAAAACGTCTTTCTCCCAATCTACCCCGCCTTCAGATGTTCGGGATTGTATTGATTACGGCCTTGTCTGGTTTTTTGGTTTCTTTTACCTTGTACAGGGGCCTGGGACTGTCCCACATGGGGTACCGTTATCCGCTGTCTATGTTGGTTGCTTATGGAGTGTTTCTGTTTTGTGTGTGGCAATGGATTAAATACCAGCGTAGAAAAACAGATGCCTATAGGGAAAAAGCAACCAAGGGCGGTTCGTCGGGGGGAGACTGGTCTTTTGATATGCCGCGTTGGGGCGGTTCTGGTGGAAGCACTGGTAGCGACTTTAAGCCAGGTGGAGGCTCTTTTGGCGGCGGTGGTGCGGGTGGTTCTTGGGCTTCGGGCAGTTCGGGCATCTCCCAATCGGAGGCGTTTGCATCTGTAGAAGCTTTGCCTAAAACAAGTGGAAGTGGGTGGTTTAGCGGAAAGGGTGGCAGTGGTGGAATCGGTGGGATTGATTTGGATGACGGCGCAGCCCTACTCATCATTGTTCTTATTGTGGGAGCCATTTTAGCGGCTTTCTCTTATATTATCTGGGCAGCCCCCGGCATTCTTGCGGAGGTTTTTGTGGACGGCGTACTCGCATCTACCCTTGCACGTGGTATCCGAGAGGAAGAAACTGGACATTGGCTTTGGACCGTCTTTCGCAAAACATGGTGGATATTGACCTTGTTGCTCGTTGTATTGGGCTGGGGAGGTTTGGCCCTTCAGGAAGCATTCCCACAGGCACATACCCTTGCACAGGTTCTCTTGATGCTTGAATAATGGGCACGCTTAACAGCAATACCATTTCCCTGAGGCTTTAGTTAATAAAGGATGGTCAGCCGCTTTCATACAGGTTTAACACTTGCTGGATATGAAAATACGATCTCTGTTGGCTGGCATCTTGATAGGTGGCCTGTTTTGTGGGCGTACCATTGCCCAATCGCTCCAAAATGGGTTTTATTATGCCGATGTGGCATCTGATTCTACCCTCAGCCGCGAGGGCCCAGAAGGGGTCTTGTTTTTACGTCCAACCCCTGTTCTGGCGCAAACACACATTCAAAAGATGAAAATCAAAAAAGAATTTGGCTTTTGGGTATTGGAAATTGTACTTGATGCAGCAGGACGTGTGGTCTTTTTTTACGCCACCCAAAACTGGATAGGAAAAAAAATGGCTATCGTCGCAGACAACCGGATCATTAGCGCGCCCGTGATCCAAGAAGCGGTTGCTGGAGGAAGGGTTCAGCTATCGGGTAGTTTCACAAAGGCTGAAATCTTGGCCATTCGCGATCGGTTAAAGCCACCCAAAAAAAATCCTTAAAGGGGTTTATGGAAATGGGATACGATTCGGGTAGTCCGTAATGATGCCATCTACACCTCTCTTAATTAAAGTCCTCATACGTTTGGGATCATTCACCGTCCAAGGGATCACCTTTACATTGTCTCGGTGGGCACTGCGAATACTGCATGTCCGTAAGGTTTGATGGTACGGGCTAAAAGCATATGGCCGGAAGCCCAATCGCCAGCGGTTGATTCTGTATCCCCAAGCGTCGGCAGTGAGCATTGCCAAACGGAGGCTGGGATCTGTTTTGTGCAAGACCCTTAGTGTCCGGAAGTCGAATGATTGTATGACTGCACGGTCTTTTACCCCAGCCTGCGTGATCGTCTGATACACGATTCTGGCAACTATTTTTGGGTCTGGCTGAAAAATACCGTCTCCATTTGGTTCCATTTTGGTTTCTATATTGTACTGTGGATGCGGGCGTCCGGTTTGTAGGGCATGTGCTTCGGCTGCACGGAGGACTTCCGAGAGCAATGGTTTATGCGCGGGGATCGCTGCTTGCTCCGGAAAACGTGGATGCCCCTTTGTCCCACAATCGTATTGACGAATGAGTGCATAATCCATCTGGTATAAATTGTGACGTTTTGCTTCTTGTTCAGGAATGGGGGATCCATCTGGTTGGGTACAAATTAGTGGATTCATCCAAGGCTCGTGCGAGACCACCGCGAGGCCATCTGCCGATATTACCACATCCATCTCAAGGGTCGTGACTCCTAAATCCAATGCCTTTAAGAAGGCTGGTAGGGTGTTTTCCGGCAACAAACCTCGCGCACCGCGATGGCCCTGCCAGTCGAAATCTTGTGCAAAAATGAGGGGCATCATACACGAGAGTAAAAACGTGATTAGACCATAAAGGCCAAAAGGTCGTCCGAGCATTTTTGAAGGTAAGATACGCACAAAGCGATTTGTCAAAAATGCAACCTCTCAAAAACAGTATTTACAAAGTTCAGTATTCATGTTCAAAGCCTTCAATTGACTTCTGTGGTACATCTTTAGATTATCGGGCATAATATTTCTCAATGCCGCCGTATCCCGGAATTTGTTTTCCTACTTTGGTTTTTGATATAAAGTGCTCCAGTCTTTTTTGATACTCCTCTGGGCGGATTTTGGCATCTTCTATATAGGCAAGCCGAATTCTTTTATAACCTTCTGAAAACTGTTGAAAATGTTTCCATACTTCAGGTTCTTGTTGCAGGGTTGCGATAAGATCTTCAGGAAATACAAAAGGTGTTTGTACCATAACGGCTACTTTTTCTGCCACCTTTGGATGAATCAAGTTTTGTTCCCAAAGCCAATTCAAACGTTCGATATTGGGCTGAGAATAGGTACTTTTGGGTCTTCTGGGAGTAAAACGCTGAATTTTTCGATCCTCATCAAGTGATCGGATCGTGCTGTCTATCCAGCCAAAGCACAAGGCTTCTTCTACTGCATCATTGTAAGAAACTGCGGGTAACCCCGAATTCTTTTTGGGGAATACAAACCATATTTCTTTTGTGGTCTCAAAATTGGCTTGTAGCCACGCACGCCACTCCTCTCGATGCGAAAAATAGACCATGTTTAGCTGTTCTATCATAGCGAAATCCATATATTAATAGGAACTATCTACGTCGTTGTATGCATCAGGCACTACACTTCACCTTGACAAAGCCAAGATAAATAATTATACAAACCCTATTCTACTTGACGGCTCATTCTGGTTGTTAGGATAGGAGCAAAAAGTTATTGTTCATTGTTTTTTACCTGTAAGAATAGTTAATGACCGAGCATGTGTTTATATTTATGTCTATCAAAGTTTTCACCTGCAACCAAATCAGTCTAATGGCGCGTGTTTATAAATCTAAGATTGGGTTGGAATTGACTATTCCCGTTACATTGGTACTCGGAACCGTATTGGTATTGTCGGTCTGGGAAAAGCCACGCTGGGTTGGAGCATTGGTTGTTTTGGCGGTTACGGGCTTTGTTTATTATATTTTTACGACGACATACTATGTGATTGACCAGAATATTTTGAGGGTGAGGTCTGGTTTTTTTATTGATTTAAAGATAAATATTCAAGATATACACGCTATTTCGGAAACTCGTAATCCACTCAGTGCACCCGCTACATCATTAGACCGCTTAGAAATCCGGTATGCCCACCGCAGCATGGTACTTATTTCTCCAAAAGACAAAGTTGGATTTATTCGGGAGATTCGGGGTATCAATCCCCACGTTGTGGTTCGATTAAAGGGCGATCACGGCTCTTAAGGATATACAAAAAATAGGTGTAGAGCCGACTGATCAGAAGAATTTTACAAAACCACTTGTCGAAAAGCCCTTTCGTATTTGCATCTTCATGGTTAGGCGCTTGCACTCTTCGGTGAATATCCGGAAATTAATGCCCTCTTTGCCATTGAATTTGGACACACCTCCTGCTGTATGAATTGGTTGATTGATTTATTGACGGATAAAAGCGCCATTGCCTATACCTTGCTGGTATATAGTATCGTTATCGCAATTGGTGTAGGGTTTGGAAAAATAAAGATTTGGGGGATCTCTTTTGGGATTGCCTGTGTATTGTTTGCGGGGTTGGGTGCTTCTTTTCTGGGTTTTGAGGTGAATCATGAAGCCTTACATTTTGCCAAAGAACTTGGGCTTATTCTGTTTGTTTATACCATCGGCTTACAAGTGGGACCTGGTTTTTTTGCTTCGCTCCGCCGCGAAGGACTTAAGTTGAATGGCCTTGCTGCGCTAATCGTAGGTATGGGAGTCTTGCTTGTAATTGCTCTGCACTACATTACCCAACTTCCAATGGCCACGCTGGTGGGCATTATGTCGGGTGCTGTAACCAATACGCCTGGATTGGGAGCGGCCCAGCAAACGTTGGCGGATTTGGCAGCGCAGAATCCTGAGCTGGCGAAGTCTCCGGTTGCTGCTGGGTACGCACTTGCATACCCGTTTGGCGTGCTCGGTATTGTACTCACCATGCTCATCCTGAAACGAATTCTTCAGGTAAATATTCCCGCCGAGGCACGGTTACACAACAAAAAGCAGGTGGCCATTAACCCCACTCCCAGCACCATTACTCTCACCGTCAAAAATCCGATGGTCTTTGGGCGTCCGGTGAAGGCCATTCGGGATATTCTGAAAAGTAATTTGGTCATTTCGCGGATTTATCAGAACGGGAAAATTTCTCCGACCACCGCAGAAACCGTCCTTCAAGAAAATGATGTGGTTCTGATTGTCGCCAACCGTGAGGATTTTGACCGCCTCCGGATGGTTGTGGGCGAAGACAGCAAGATGGATCTTTCCAAAACCCCACAACAGAATTTGGTTTCGCGCCGCATAAACATTACACGAAAAGAAGCGTATGCCAAGACCTTGGCAGAGTTAGACGTGATCCATCGGTTTAATGTGACCATTACCCGCGTGTATCGTTCTGGAATCGAATTTATTCCGGACGGGCGAACTCATCTGCAATTTGGAGATACCGTAACCGTGATTGGAGACGAGGCGCATATCGAGGCGTTGGCACGGGAGTTTGGTAATTCACCCAAGCGCCTCCGAACCCCTAATGTGGCTTCTTTGTTCTTGGGCATCGCCGCAGGTGTGCTACTGGGCAGTATTCCTTTGAATATTCCTGGTGTGCCAGTTGCCATTAAGTTGGGTTTGGCAGGCGGCCCATTGGTAGTGGCCATCCTAATCAGTCGGTATGGAGGTAATATCGCTTTTAATACCTATGTAAAACCAAGCGCAAATCTTATGTTGCGAGAGTTGGGTATTGTGTTGTTTTTGGCAAGTGTTGGTCTTTCTGCTGGCCCGGGCTTTGTCGAGACCCTTGTTGGAGGAAATGGCTTGTACTGGTTGTTGCTGGGAGCGCTTATTACCTTGATCCCATTGTTGGTGGTTGCGCCGATTGCCCGCTTTGTGTTTCGGCTGAACTATATGGAGTTGTGTGGGTTGCTTGCAGGTGCCTCTACGGATCCGCCCGCGCTTTCTTTTGCCAATGAGACTACCGGGACCGATGCACCCGCCGTTACCTATGCCGCCGTTTATCCATTCACCACATTTTTGCGTATTATGGCGGCGCAGTTGTTGATTTTGTTTTTTATGTAGCGTGGATGATGGAAAGCCAAAAAAAGGGCTTGCGTTGTGCCTTTGATGTTCGTATATTGGCGATCAGAGAAAAGACTTTTCATGGCTCAAGATACAAAAGGTCGGGACTTCCAAAGAGTTTCCGGCCTTTTGGTTTTTCGGTACAACCTTTAAGAAACAGACTGTACCGAGTACAAGCCGCCATCCACTGTCCCAGCACTTGGCTCGTAATCCACCTTCTTTGGTTTTAATCCAATAAAAACACGATCGCCTTGGTCACATCATCGGGTTCTCCGAGTCGTCCGAGTACATGAAGGGCGGCAGAAGTCAGCAGAGGCCATAGTACCTCAATATTTTTTTGAGGGAAGGGCTGAACATTAGCGTACAGCGTCTGAACTGTAAGATTGTCGCGAAGGCCATGAAAACAGCCAACCCGTGTTTTTTTTGAAGGGACACGGACTTTTGCCAGAGGATAGGGCGGAACCCGAAGGTATGGCAGGAGAGTTGAGCCGGGCGGCGCATCGAGGACGGACGCGAAGCGACAGAAACAAAAGGGATACACCCCGTTAACGGAAATGTACGCCCTTCGTCGCAAAACGCTAATGAACCGCCGTGATACGAGACCGGTACGTCCGGTGGTGTGAGATGGCGAAAGTTAACCGTGCCACCTTTGATTCGTTCAGGTGTAAATGGCGGGTTAACTT
>ERZ761607.1602-NODE-1602-length-27367-cov-7.082125_pt1 | contig 27367 bp, 20 predicted proteins | sample MGYA00511164_ERZ761607 | MGnify/ENA primary metagenome ERZ761607 (study PRJEB28899, sample SAMN02445080) | bioreactor sludge metagenome | biome: EBPR sludge | place: Australia: Brisbane, Thorneside Wastewater Treatment Plant | collected 2011-06-22 ... | reverse complement strand
GCTTGCAGCACCTCAACCCACAATTTCAACCTCCTGTCAATGCGTAAATCCTAGTCCTTCCTCTGCCAACTCGCCCAAGCCATGCTCAACTCTGCGGCCAATCGCGCTTCCGGCGTGGCGGTGCTCTCCAGGTTCATGTTATCAACTTCACGAATAGCAGCTTCGATGTCGCTAGCAATCCAATATTGGAACATCGTAAACAAATACCGCACGAGAACGCTGACATCGCTATCCGACTTGGCGATGTGCAGCGCCTGGACCAACGCTGACTCCGCGCGCTCGTCTTCCCGGTCCAAGGCCGCACCCCGCAGCGCATGGGCTACTGCTAGCGCGCACAGCAAAAATACTTGCCAGCGCCCGGTTGCCTTCCGCGATTCTCGATTCAGACGCTTGATCAACTCTGCCAAAGCGTCTGATTTAAGCGCGTCGATGACCTCCCGCCCGGCAGACTGCTCGGTCGGTTCCAGCAGGCGCAATAGAAGCTCCAAGCGCAGCGTGAAGCCGAAGGTCAGATGTCGTCGTGGGGCACAGCGGCTCAGCGTCTGGTCCATCCCATGCCGGCTGAGGTGCCGCAGGAACGCGGCTTCCTCCCGGCGTCCAGCGCAGGCGAAAGCATCGGATTCGCTCCGCAGGTCGTCCCGCGAATACCAACTCACCAGCAGCTCCACCGCCTCCTCGAAATGGCTGATCTCGGACTTGGCCGGATCGTGGCCGATGACTTGGCGTTGTTTGTACCAATAGGCCATCACCCGATCGGTGGCGCGGTAGAGCGTGGCCTTGCCTTGGCCGCCGATTTCGCGCGTTCCCACCACCAGCCGCTCCGCTTGCAGCTTGCGGAAGACTTCGGCGATCTTGCTTTGACTTGGTTTGTTGGTGAAACGCGCGGCGATCTCGGTCTGGGAAGCGGGTTCTCCGCCTCGCAACAGTGCATCGAACACTTCCTGGCATTCGTCGCCGAGATCGTCCATCCGATGCTTGTAATAAGGCGTCAGCTCGTCGATCAGCGCGGACAGGTTCAACGTCGCGTGTTCCAGGTCCTGGTCCAGCAAATGGTCCACCATCACCGCGATCATCCGCGGAGCGCCGCCGGTAAATTCGGCTAAAGCTTTCAGTCTGATCTGTTCTTGGGGCGACAACAGAGCGTCCGGGCCTTTCGTCAATTGGCGGCGGCGCAAGGCGTAAGCAAGCACTTCGGGTGTGGTCCAGGGCTCCAACGGTCTTTCCACGATCCACTGGAACAAGGGATGCGCTGGGTCGTCGTTGCGAATGTTGCGGATGGCGCTGATGACGAGCATGAGCCGGTTGGATCGGCGCTCCAAAATCCCGCGCAGGGCCAGTTCGACGGCCCAGTCGCTCGCCGTGACTCCGGGAGGCAGCCGCTTGCCCTTGGAGGGTCCAACTCCCCGGCGTTTGATGGCGCGGTTGGCCTTGCGGACGAATTTTTCCAACAGTTCGTCGAAATTCTCGATGGCGGCCACGACCAGTCCTTGACCGGGACCGAAGCGCTGATCCAGAACCTGGTCCAGGGTCGCCAGGGCAGCACCCAGGGCATCGGGGGCCTCGTCGCGGAAATGATAGGTGCCGCCCCTTAAGTCGCCGACGGCGAAGCGGCGAATCTCGTTCACCAGTCCCGCCGCGGAGGAAACAAATTTTCATGATATCAAGAATGATTGATAGCATATTTGCGAGCTTCGACGCTCGGCAATACCTGTTGGACCTCAGCGCAACACGTCCTCCTCGGTGATCAGTTCCGCCAGTTGCTCGGTGTTGAGCCGCAGTCGCAGGGCCAGCACCGTGACCAGGTCCGCCGCCGCCTTGGGGTTCTGCTCGAGGAACGGCATGAAGTCCTTGCGATGAATGCCCAGCAATTCGCACGGGGTCAACGTGGTCGCGGTGGCCGAGCGCCCGCAGCCGTCGAGCATGGCGATTTCGCCGAAGATTTCGCCCGGTCCGAGCGTGCCGAGGACGATTTCCCGCCCCTCCCGATTGGCGACGCTGATTTTCAGCCGACCGCTCAACACCACGAGCATCTCCTCGCCCGCGTCGGTTTTCTCGAACACGACATGCTGGGCGGGCAACGTCAACACCCGCGCCAATTCAGCGATCCTTTCCAGGTGACCCGGGGCCATGTTGCGGAATAGAAAACTCTTTCTGAGCATCTCGTATTTGTGTGGCTTGGGCGCGGCCGCCGTTTTCTGCGGTCCGCCCAGTGTCAGCACCCCATGCAACTGGCTTGCGATTAGCGGTCGTCTGATGCAGATATAGTCCGACTCGAAGGCCGGCGTGGTCGAGGCCAACACCACGCGGGTTTCTGGAAAAACCTGGCGAACTTCGTTCCAGGTCACCATTGCCGAGGGATCGTCGGCGTTGACGATCATGATGTCGGCCGGTTCCTGGTTGCTGAGCGCCAGTTGGTAGGTGTACTCCCGGTTGCTGGCCAGCGACAGGATGTTGCGGATCATCCGTCGTTCCTTTTCCAGGAATCCTATCGTATTCACGGTTACCGTTTTGATTTCCATCATGCTGTTCCCCCATGGCCTGACATCGTTTCTGGGCGTCCACGATGGGCATGATGGTCGTCTCGCCCGCCAGCGAACGGCGCCTCATGCCCCACGCGGCGCTACTATAATCCAAGTCGCGACCTGGACGGGACGAGTTCGCGTCCCGCGCCGGGCGATGCTGCTTGAAATCGCTTCCGGGGTAACCGTTCAGATCCCCTGATGGTTTCGCTCCGTATCGATGGGTTTCGCTCCGCTCAACCCATCCTACAACCCATTATTTTTTCGTAGGATGGGTTGAGCGGAGCGAAACCCATCGCTGCGCGGGACGAGAGGAGTCTGAACGGTTACCTTCCAGGCTCTATTCTTCCGGTTCGTACCCCAGATTCGGCGCCAGCCACTTTTCCGCCTCCGCCACGGTCCAGCCCTTGCGCTGGGCGTAATCGGCGACCTGATCCCGACCCAGCCGGCCCACGCCAAAATAGCGCGCCTCGGGGTGACTGAAATACCAGCCGCTCACCGCCGCCGTCGGTGTCATGGCGAAATGTTCGGTCAAGCGAATCCCGGCGTTGTGGTCCACGTTCAGCAATCGCCAAAGCAGGCCCTTTTCCGTGTGGTCGGGACAGGCCGGGTAACCGGGCGCCGGGCGGATGCCGCGATAGGTTTCCGCGATCAAATCCTCGTTGCTGAGTTTCTCGTCGCTGGCGTAGCCCCAAAATTCCCGGCGCACCCGCTCGTGCAATCGCTCGGCGAAGGCTTCCGCCAGCCGGTCGGCCAAGGCTTTGAGCAGGATGGCGCGATAGTCGTCGTGGGCGCGCTCGAATTCCGCCACTCGTTCGTCGATGCCGATGCCGGCGGTGACGGCGAACGCGCCCAGAGTGTCGGCCACGCCCGATTCGCGCGGCGCGATCCAGTCGGCCAGGCAGTGATGGGGTTTGCCGTCCGGTTTCGGACCCTGTTGACGCAAGTGATGCAGCGTCATCAACGCTTGATTTCGAGTCTCGCCGGTATACAGCGCGATGTCGTCCTCGCCGACCCGGCTGGCCGGGAAGAAGCCGATCACGCCTTGCGCCGTCAGCCAACGTTCGGTGATGATCCGGTCCAACATCGTCTGGGCGTCGGCGAACAGGTGCCGGGCCTGCTCGCCCTGTTCGGGATCGTCGAGAATGGCTGGATAACGCCCGCGCAATTCCCAGGCGTGGAAGAACGGCGTCCAGTCGATTCGTTCAGCCAGTTCGGCCAGCGGATAATCGTCGAAGGCGCGAACGCCCAGAAAAGCGGGCTTGGGCGGAACGTAAGCCGACCAGTCGAGGTCGGGCCGGTTGGCGCGAACTTGCGCCAGCGGCAACAGCGGCTCGCGTTGCCGGCGGTTGGCGTGCTGCTCGCGCTTTTGGGCGTACTCCTGCTTGGTCCGGGTGACGAAGGGTTGGCGCGACTCGGCGCCGATCAGGTTTTGGGCCACGCCGACCGCTCGTGAAGCGTCCTTGACGTAGACCACCGGGCCGGGATATTGCGGGTCGATCTTGACCGCCGTGTGCATGGCCGAGGTGGTCGCGCCCCCGATCACCAGCGGGATGGTAAAGCCCTGTCGGTGCATTTCCCTGGCGACGTTCACCATCTCGTCCAGGGACGGCGTGATCAGGCCGGACAGGCCGATCATGTCCGCGTTCCGCTCGCGGGCGGCGTCGAGAATCTTCTGCGCGGGAACCATGACACCGAGATCGACCACCTCGAAGTTGTTGCACTGGAGTACCACGCCGACGATGTTCTTGCCGATGTCATGCACGTCGCCCTTGACCGTGGCCAGCACGATCCGACCGTTGCTGCGGCGCTCGCCTTCGGCCTGTTCCGCTTCGATGAACGGGATCAGATAGGCGACGGCCTTTTTCATCACCCGCGCCGATTTCACCACTTGCGGCAGGAACATCTTGCCGGCGCCGAACAGGTCGCCGACCACGTTCATGCCGTCCATCAGCGGCCCCTCGATGACGTGCAGCGGCCGGTCCGCTTGCTGGCGAGCCTCTTCCGTATCGGTCTCGATGAACTCGTCGATACCCTTGATCAGCGCGTGCTCCAATCGCTTCGCCACCGGCCAGGAACGCCAGTCCACGCCCTCACCCCTGACCCCTTTCCCGGTGGGAGAGGGGGAGTCTTCTTTGTATTGATCGGCGATTTCCAATAACCGTTCGGTAGCGTCCGGGCGGCGGTCGAGAATCACGTCTTCGACCCGCCCGCGCAGTTCGGCGGGAATTTCCTCGTAGATCGCCAGTTGGCCGGCGTTGACGATGCCCATGCTCAGGCCGGCGCGGATGGCGTGATAGAGGAACACGGAGTGGATCGCCTCGCGCACCGGGTTGTTGCCCCGGAACGAGAAGGAGACGTTGGAGACACCGCCGGAAACCAGGGCGTGCGGCAGTTCCGCCTTGATCCGCCGAGTGGCTTCGATGAAATCCACGGCATAACGGTTGTGTTCCTCGATGCCGGTGGCGACGGCGAAGATGTTGGGATCGAAGATGATGTCTTGCGGCGGAAAACCGACTTGCTCGGTGAGAATCCGATAGGCGCGCTGGCAAATGGCGAACTTGCGTTCCTGGGTGTCGGCCTGGCCCTGCTCGTCGAACGCCATGACGATGGCTGCCGCGCCGTAACGGCGAATCAGCCGCGCCTGCCGGATGAATTCCGCCTCGCCTTCCTTCAGGCTGATCGAGTTGACGACCGGCTTGCCCTGGATACGCTTGAGCGCCGCTTCCAGAATCTCCCATTTGGATGAATCGATCATCACCGGCACCCGGCTGATGTCCGGCTCGGCGGCGATGAGATTGAGGAACGTGACCATCGCCTCCTTCGAGTCGAGCATTCCTTCGTCCATGTTGATATCGATGATCTGCGCGCCGTTCTCGACCTGCTGGCGGGCGACCGCCAGCGCGGCGGTGTAATCCCCGGCCTTGATCAGCCGCTTGAACACCGCCGATCCGGTGACGTTGGTCCGCTCGCCGACGTTGACGAACAGCGACTCTAAGCCGATGTTGAACGGCTCCAGTCCGGCCAGCCGGCAACGCGGTTCGATCAGGGGAATTCGTCGCGGCGGCAGGTCCTTCACCGCCTCGACGATGGCGCGAATATGAGCCGGGGTCGTGCCGCAGCAGCCGCCGACGATGTTGAGAAAGCCGCTCTCGGCGAACTCGCGGATCGTGGCCGCCATCCGTTCCGGGGTTTCGTCGTACTCGCCGAAAGCGTTTGGCAGGCCCGCGTTGGGATGGGCGGAGACATGGGTGTCGGCGATGCGCGCCAGTTCGGCGACGTAGGGCCGCAGTTGCGTGGCGCCCAGCGCGCAATTCAAGCCGAAGGCCAGCGGGCGGACGTGCGAAAGCGAGTTCCAGAACGCCTCGGTGGTCTGGCCGGACAGGGTGCGGCCGGAGGCGTCGGTGATGGTGCCGGAAATCATGACCGGCAAACGAATGCCGCTGTCGGCGAAAAATTGCTGGATGGCGAACAGCGCCGCCTTGGCGTTCAGGGTGTCGAAGATGGTTTCCACCAACAGGATATCCACGCCACCCTCGACCAGGGCTTGCGTCGCCTCGGCGTAAGCGGCGACCAGCTCGTCGAACGTGATATTGCGGAAACCGGGGTTGTTGACATCCGGCGACAGGCTGGCGGTGCGGTTGGTGGGACCGAGAATCCCGGCGACGAAGCGGGGGCGGTCGGGGGTGCTGTATTCATCGGCCACCGCGCGCGCCAGTTTCGCCGCCTCCCGATTCAACTCCGGCACCAGATTTTCCATGCGGTAGTCGTGCATGGACACCGACGTGGAATTGAAGGTGTTGGTTTCGATGATGTCCGCGCCGGCCTCCAGATAGGCGGCGTGAATCTCGCGGATGATGGCCGGCTGGGTCAGCACCAGCAAATCGTTGTTGCCCTTGAGGTCGCTGGGCCAGTCGCGGAACCGTTCGCCGCGATAATCGGCCTCTTGCAGGCGGTAGCTCTGGATCATGGTGCCCATCGCGCCGTCGAGAATCAGGATGCGGTGGGCGAGCAAGTCTTGCAACTGGGCGGTGCGGTCAACGGACATGGTGAAGTTCTCGGCCACCTTGGCGGAATTGTCGGTCATTCAGTTCAGTTGAAAGGCGTCTTGAATCCATTCCATCCTCGGCTCGTCGCCGGTCTGGAGAATGGCCACCACATCGAAGCGGCAGGGTGGGTCGAGACGCTGGCGTTGCAGGTAAAGCGCGGCGGCCCGCAACAGCCGTTGTTGCTTGGATCGAGTGATCGATTCGGCGGGCGTGCCGTAGCGATTGTGGCGGCGGCTGCGCACTTCCACGAACACCAGTTGCTCGCCATCGCGCATGATCAGGTCCAACTCGCCAACTCGGCAACGGAAATTGCGCGTCACCAGGCTCAGGCCCCGCGCTTCCAGATAACGAAGAGCCAGATCCTCGGCGGCGGTTCCCTGGGCGACGCGGCTGATCACGGGCGGTCTCCGGCGGAGAAGGGATTGATGAGCGGGGTGGACGTTCCGTTGTCCATCCCGTTGGCGATTTTCCGCGCAAGGAGTGGTCGGATTCTCCAGCATCATACAAAAGCTTGCAGTCGTTGCCACACTGTCCAACAATCGAAGTTTGCATTCACTTGCTTCGCGTCGCCGCAGGAGGCCCCGTTCCCATGTCCTCAACTCGTTTCAGCGGTACCGACCGCTACGTCGCCACCGACGATCTGATGATGGCGGTGAACGCTGCCGTCACCTTGGGCCGACCGTTGCTGGTGAAGGGCGAACCGGGCACCGGCAAGACCCAGTTGGCCGAGGAAGTCGCCCTCGCCCTGAGCCGGCCTTTTCTCCAGTGGCACATCAAGTCCACCACCAAGGCCCAGCAAGGTTTGTACGAGTACGACGCGGTATCGCGGCTGCGCGATTCGCAACTGGGCGACGAGCGAGTTCACGACATCGCCAATTACATCGTCAAGGGCAAGCTGTGGGAAGCGTTCACCACCGATGTGCAGCCGGTGTTGCTGATCGACGAGATCGACAAGGCCGACATCGAGTTTCCCAACGATCTGTTGCACGAACTTGACCGCATGGAGTTCTTCGTCTACGAAACCCGGCAGGTGGTCAAGGCCCGGCATCGGCCGATCATCATCATCACCAGCAACAACGAGAAGGAACTGCCGGATGCTTTCCTGCGCCGCTGCTTCTTCCACTACATTCGCTTTCCCGACAAGGAGACCATGGAGCGGATCGTCAACGTCCATTACCCGAACTTGAAGAAGCGGTTGTTGAGCGAAGCGCTGGAGGCGTTTTTTGAGATTCGCGACGTGCCGGGCTTGAAGAAACGGCCGTCCACCTCGGAGCTGCTGGACTGGATCAAGCTGCTGGTGGCGGAGGACATCCCGCCCGAAGCGCTGCGCGGCGACCAGCACAAGTTGATACCGCCGCTGTACGGCGCGCTGCTGAAGAACGAGCAGGACGTGCATCTGTTCGAAAAGCTGCTTTTCATGTCGAAGCGCAAGAGGGACTGAGTATTTTTCCTCTCCGTCGGGGAGACAGATTGGGATGAGGGTTGTCCGATGATGACCGAATTTTTCCTCAGGCTGCGCAAGGCTGGCGTGCCGGTCACGCTGACCGAGTTTCTGACGTTGCTGGAAGCCTTGAGCCAGCGCGTCACCGCGCACAGCATCGAAGAGTTTTATTACCTGGCGCGGGCGGCGCTGGTGAAGGACGAGCGCCACTACGACCGTTTCGATCAGGTGTTCGGCAGCCATTTCAAGGGATTGGAAACGCTGTTCGACGAGATCATCGGCGCCAAGGTACCGCTGGAATGGCTGCACAAGCTGGCGGAGTTGACCCTGAGCGAGGAGGACAAGCAACTGATCGAATCGCTGGGCGGTTGGGAGAAGCTGATGGAAACTTTCGCCCAGCGCATGGCCGAGCAGGAAGGCCGCCACCAGGGCGGCAGCAAATGGATCGGCACCGCCGGCACCTCGCCCTTCGGCGCCTACGGCTACAATCCGGAAGGCATCCGCATCGGCCAGGACGTGTCGCGCCACCGGCGGGCGGTCAAGGTCTGGGATCGCCGCGAATTCCGCAATTTCGACGATACGGTCGAACTGGGCACCCGGAACATCAAAATCGCGCTGCGTCGCTTGCGCCGGTTCGCCCGCGAAGGCGCGGCCCAGGAACTGGACCTTGACGACACCATCCAGTCAACCGCCCGCAACGCCGGCTATCTGGAGTTGAAGATGGTGCCGGAGCGGCACAACGCGGTGAAGGTGTTGCTGTTCTTGGATGTCGGTGGCTCGATGGACGATCACATCCAGGAATGCGAGGAGCTGTTTTCGGCGGCGCGCAGCGAGTTCAAGCACCTGGAGTATTTCTATTTTCACAACATGGTGTACGAGGGCGTGTGGAAGGACAATCGCCGTCGCTTCAACGAGAAAACCGACACGATGACGGTGTTGAACACCTTCGGCCAGGATTACAAGCTGATCCTGGTCGGCGACGCCACCATGAGTCCCTACGAAATCACCTATCCGGGCGGCAGCGTCGAGCACTTCAACGCTGAGGCTGGCCATATCTGGTTGAGCCGCTTGTTGCGTGCCTACCCCAACGCCATCTGGCTCAATCCGGTGTGGCCAAACCGCTGGAGCCACATTCCATCGGTCCAGATCGTGCGGGACATGATGGGGGAGCGGATGTATCCGCTGACGTTGGAAGGGCTGGAACAGGGGATTCGGGCCTTGCAGCGGGCGCGATGAACCGGAGGGTTTTTCACTGAAGGCGGGCTTTTAGCGGCTTCTCTCTGCTGGTTTGAGGTTAATGAACGAGTCATGAGTCAACTGGGATTTCAAGGGCGGCGACGCACTCTGCCCAAAGTCGGGGGTGATTTTTTCGCAAGTTGCTGAAGGGTTTGACACTCTTCCCGCTGCTCAGGAAACACCAGTCCAGCAGGCCATGATCATCGGCCTCCCGCAACGCGGTCAACAGATCAGCGGCGTTCGGTGCATCGGTGACAAGGAATCGCTCGACGAGCGCAGAGAGGCGCAAAAACGTTTTGCGGTAACCGGCGGCCAAGGCTTCCCGACGATCCAGTTGGAGCACTTCGACGGTCTCCAACCCTTTCGGCGACCAGTCGTTCGCCCGCACATCGAAGCGCGCCACCACGTTGCCGGTGACAGGATCGAAATCCAGATGTAGCCAGGGGTCTTCCGCCGTCGGATCAACCAACAGAGGCTGGTCCTCCGCCAACGGAAATCGGTCGCCCTTGAAGCGGCCGCATTCGGTGCAACACAGCAGCAGGTTCGGCCAGACGAACATTTTCTCGGGGGATGGGGTTTTGGGCCAGAAATGCTCGATGTCGGTGCCATGCGAGTCCAGGCAGTACATGCAGCGTTCGCGGGTCCCCATCATTCCCTTGAGAGTAGCAAACACGGTTTGAAGCGGGCGGGTTCTGCGGGCGGCTTTCCACTCTTGTTCGACGTCCAAGGAACCGTCAGCGCGCTTGTGATTAGCCTTGTTCTGTTTTTGCTTCAGTTTTTCGAGGACATCCGCCTCCAGATGTGCCCGAACCACATGGCGCATGAACTACAACTCCTTTTCGTCCGTAAGGAGGAATTGCAATTGCTTGGCTTTACTCGCTTCGTCGGAAGTCAGTTTCCCCCCCGCCCGTTGTTTCGCTTGGAGCTTCGCCAATTCCGCTCGTCCCGCCACCGCTCGGGGGGAGCGAGTATTTTGCAGACCGAAGGCAGAAGTCAGCAAAATGGTGTCGGGTCGTGACGCGATGACCTTCTTATACTCATCGTCGGTCAATGGCCGGGGAAGAGTGTCGCTACCGGGTTCTGGCATAACAAAAAGCCCGTTCTCGTCGGCGGCTTGGCAAATAATAGGGCTATGAGTGGTCACCAGAAACTGAAGATTGGGAAAGTGCTGCTTGAGCCAGAAGCCTATTTCCCGCTGCCATTCGGGATGCAGGTGCGCATCGATTTCATCGATCAGCACCACACCGCTCCGTCTGATGAAAAGCTTGCCATCCGGATCGCGTTCGGCTAAGCCATCCACACCGTAGGCATTGATAAGATGGCGCAGGATATCAGCGAGAAGGGCCAGCGCCGCGCGATAGCCATCGCTCATTTCCCCCCAAGAAAGCTGCACACCGTTCCGGTCTTTCAGCCACAAGCCATCCGAATCAACCCGATCCAACATGATTTGGTTAGGCAGGAGTTCGTCCCGAAGAATATCCAGAAGCAGTTTCAATTGTTCCCCCTCGGCGGCCTTGCGTTCCAACTCTTTGTGCTTCAAGTTGCGTAGCCACTGATCCACCTCGGCCAGGGATGCGGCCTCCTGAAACATGGTGACGAAACGCTCGGTGGAGGGTGCGACCATTTGCCGGGCAGCCTCCGGCGATGCCCCAAACACCCGGCGAAACGGGCCATAGCCACAAGAGAACCATCCCTTGGCGTCGGTGGACCAAATAGTGCGGTCCGGGGTGGAGTAGTTTTTCGGCTTCCTGGCTGGTATGGCGGACTGAAGGGTAGGTTCCTTGCCGCCGTTCTTCAGAATAATCTTCGCCGGGAATGCCGCGCCAGGCTTTGCCCCAGGATCAACCAGGGTATCGTCCTCGACCCGACGAACAATCTCCAACTGGATCGAGGTTTCTTCGTCTTCCGCCCCCTCGCGTATCCAGCGATGAAAGCTCGGTTGCAAAGCCCGCGCAGTATCCTTGCCGGTCAGTCCGATCGCGATGGCTTTGAGCAAGGTGCTCTTACCGGAACCATTATCACCCGTGAATACCGTCCAGCCGGCGTAGGCGTCATTAGGCCGGGCGAGATCGAATTGCAGGTCCTTAAAACCACGAATGTTTTTCAGAATCACCTTACCGATGTACATACGCTGCTCCGCTCAATGCGCCTCGTCCCAATTCGCGCCTACCCCGATATCCACCTCCAGCGGCACGCGCAATTCCGCCGCCGCGACCATTGCCGCCCGGATGCGCTCGCCCGCTTCCGTCACCGCATCCTCGGCTACTTCAAACACCAGTTCGTCGTGAACTTGCATCAGCATCCGCGCTGGGAAGGCGGAGTTTTGCAGCCAGCAATCCACCGCCAGCATCGCCCGTTTGATGATGTCGGCGGCGGTGCCCTGCATCGGCGCGTTGATGGCCGCGCGTTCCGCCGCCTGCCGAAGTTGCGCATTGCGGGCGCGAATGTCCGGCAGATACAGCCGGCGACCGAACACCGTCTCCACGTAGCCCCGTTCGGCGGCTTGGCGGCGGGTGTCGTCCATGTACGCTTTCACGCCCGGATAGCGGGCGAAATAGCGGTCCACGTAATCCTTCGCCGCGCCGCGCTCGATGCTCAATTGCTGGGCCAGCCCGAACGCTGACATGCCGTAAATCAGCCCGAAATTGATGGCCTTGGCGCTGCGGCGCTGGTCGGCGCTGACGTTCTCCAACGCCACCCCGAACACCTCGGCGGCGGTGGCGCGATGCACATCGGTGCCGGTGGCGAAAGCCCGCAGCAACCCCTCGTCGCCGGATAGATGGGCCATGATCCGCAGTTCGATTTGCGAATAGTCCGCCGCCAGCATCATCCAACCCGGTTCGGGCACGAACGCCTGGCGGATGCGCCGTCCTTCCGGGGTGCGGATCGGGATGTTTTGCAAATTGGGATCGGAGGACGACAACCGGCCGGTGCTGGCCACCGCCTGATGATAGGAAGTGTGGACTCGACCGGTGCGTGGATGGATCTGCGCGGGCAACCGGTCGGTGTAGGTGGATTTCAGCTTGCTCAAGGTCCGGTGTTCCAGAATGACCTTGGGCAACGGATAGTTCAGCGCCAGTTCCTGCAACACGTCCTCGGCGGTGGAGGATTGGCCGGTGGCGGTTTTCTTCCCCGCCGGCAGGCCCATTCGCTCGAACAGAATCGCCTGTAACTGCTTGGGCGACCCCAGGTTAAACCGCTCGCCAGCGAGATCGTAAGCCTGCTGCTCCAGTTCCCACAGCCGTTTGGCCAGTTCCCCGCTGTGCTGGCGCAGCGCCGCCGCGTCCACCCGCACCCCGATCCGTTCCATTCGCCCCAGCACCGGAATCAGCGGAATTTCCAGTTCTTCATACAGCCGCCGTAAGCTCGATTCCCGTTCCAGTCGCGGCCACAGGCAGCGATGCAGGCGCAAGGTCACGTCGGCGTCCTCGGCGGCGTAGGGGCCGGCCTGCTCCAGCGCCACCTGATTGAACGTCAGTTGTTTTGCGCCCTTGCCCGCCACATCCTCGTAATGAATGGTGCGCAGCTTCAGATGCCGTTCCGCCAGCGAATCCATGTCGTGCCGGGCGGTGGAGTCCAGCACGTAGGATTCCAGCAGGGTGTCATGCCGAATGCCCCGCAAGGCGATGCCGTGATTGGCCAGCACATGCGCATCGTATTTGAGATGCTGGCCCAGCTTGACTCGATTCTCGTCCTCCAGCAGCGGACGCAACTGTTCCAGTACCGCTTCCCGGTTCAACTGATCCGGGGCGCCGGGATAGTCGTGCGCCAGCGGCACATAAGCCGCCTCGCGCGGATTGACCGCGAACGACACGCCGACGATGCGGGCGTCCAGATAGTTCAGGCTGGTGGTTTCGGTGTCGAAGGCGAACAAGTCCGCCGCGCGCAACCGCGCTAACCAGGTATCAAGGGATGTTTGATCGAGGATTGACTCGTAGACGGGCGGTGGGTTTTCAGTCGCTTCTCCCTCCGCCGATGAGGAGAGGGCAACAGCATCTGTTGCTGAATTCTCCGCCCTCACCCCCGGCCCCTCTCCCGCTGGGAGAGGGGAGGGCAACTCTCGCAGCCAGGAGCGGAATTCATAGCGTTCGTACAGCGCCCGCAATGCGTCGGCATCCGGGGGTGCGGGCCGCAACTCCTCGAACGCGACCGGAAGTGGCACCTGACAATCCAGCGTCGCCAGTTGCCGGGACAGCGGCAGTTGCTCCAGCCCGGCCCGCAACTTCTCGCCGATCTTGCCGGAAATCGCGGCGGCATTCGCCACCAGGTTGTCCAGCGAACCGTACTGGCGCAACCACTTGGCGGCGGTCACGGCGCCCACGCCGGGCACGCCAGGGATGTTGTCGGAACTGTCGCCGACCAGTGCCAAATAATCCACGATCAATGCCGGTGGCACCCCGAATTTCTGTTCCACTCCGGCCACGTCGGTCACCACGTTCTTCATGGTGTCCAACATCCGCACCCGCTCGTTCACCAGTTGCGTCAAGTCCTTGTCGCCACTGACGATCAGCACCGGCAAGCCTCTGGCCGTCGCTTGCCGGGTCAACGTGCCGATCACATCGTCCGCCTCGACCCCGGCCACTTGCAGCAACGGCAGGCCCATGGCGCGGACGCAGGCGTGCAAGGGCTCGATCTGTTGGATCAGTTGCGGGTCCAACGGCGGGCGGTGGGCTTTGTACTCGGCAAACATTTCGTGGCGGAAGGTCTTGCCGGGAGCATCGAACACCACCGCCAGATAGTCCGGCCGATGGTCGGCCAGCAACCGGCGCAACATGTTTAGCACCCCGTACAAAGCGCCGGTCGGCTCGCCGGCTTTCGTGCTCAGCGCCGGCAGCGCGTTGAAAGCCCGGTGCAACCAGGAGGAACCATCCACCAGCAACAGCGGTTTGGGTGCGGTCATCGTTCGCTCTCGTTAAGGCTGGTTGATCATGCTGGCCAGACAGGCCGCGCCGAAACCGTTGTCGACATTCACCACGCCCACCCCGCCGGCACAGGAGGTCAGCATCCCCAGCAGCGCCGACAGGCCGTTGAAATTGGCCCCGTAACCGACGCTGGTCGGCACGGCGATCACGGGGCGGGCCACCAGGCCAGCCACCACGCTGGCCAGCGCTCCTTCCATGCCGGCGATGACGATGACGACCCGCGCGCTCCGAATCACGTCCAGCCGCGCCAGCAGCCGATGCAATCCGGCCACGCCCACGTCGTTGATCCGCTCGATCCGGTTACCGAACAGCAGCGCGGTTTCGGCCGCTTCCTCGGCCACCGGCTGATCGGACGTGCCGGCGGTCACGATGGCGATGTAGGCTTCAGTCAGGGGGCGGGCGCGGCGCTGAATGACGATGACGCGCCCCAGCGGGTTGTAGCGGGCCGCTGGCCAGAGTTGCGCCACGGCTTCGTACATCTCCACCGTGGCGCGGGTGGCGAGAATGTCGCCGTCGCCTTCCAGCAGGGCGGCGACGATGGTCTTGACCTGGGCCACGGTCTTGCCGGCGCAATAGATCACCTCGGGATGACCACGCCGCAATTCGCGGTGGCTGTCGAGCACCGCCTCGCCCAGATCGCGAAACGGCAGGTCCCGCAATCGATCCACCGCTTGATCGACCGCCAACTGGCCAGCGCGGACCTGTTCCAGCAACACCCGCAAGGACGCTTCGTTCATGACCCTTCGCTCCATGCCCGGACGCAACGATGGCCAATCCAGCCGATTGTCGAGGTTGGCGTCATGAGCGACGCTTTGATAGGCTGCATGACCATGGCATGGTCATGCGCTAAGCTGGACCAGTCCCTCACCATTCCGCCGAACGCTGGTAACCCCACTCAGATTCCCTTCCATGCTCAACACGTTGATGACCTTCACCGCTCTTGGCTTGGCTCTGTCCGTTGGACCTGGTTGCGCCAACAATCCATCTTCTCCGCCTGGCCAGCCCCAGCCTTCTTATCTCAATGACGATTGCAGCGCCCAGCGCCAGTACGAGAAGAAATCCTGCATCCCGGCGCCGCCGCCCCCGCCGCCGGCAATCCTTGACGATGACTAAACAGCATCGGAACCCGGTTTCAAGACGGGAATGTTGAAACTCCCCATCCGGTAACCCCGCAAATCCAGGGTCACGTACTGGAAACCGCAACCGGTCAGCGCCGCCGTCACCTGGTCGCCGACGGCTTCGTCCAGCAAGCGGGGATGCTCGGCCCGATCCACCTCGATGCGAGCCAGATCGCCGTGACAGCGCACTCGAACCGCGCGGAAACCCAGCGCCCGCAGCGCCTGTTCGGACGCCTCCACCCGCCGTAGCAAATAAAGATCGACCTCGGTGTCGTGCGGCAATCGCGTCAGCAGGCAGGCCGAAGCGAACTTGTCCCACACCGGCAAGTTCAGGGCGCGGGCATAACGGCGAATCTCGGTCTTGCCCAAATCGGCTTCCAGCAGCGGGCTGCGAATCTCCAGTTCGCGCAAGGCGCGCATCCCCGGCCGGTAGTCGGCCAGGTCGTCCCGGTTGCTACCGTCCACCAGGCAGGCGAACCCTTCCTCGGCGGCGACGGCTTTCAGTTCGGCGAACAGGGCTTGTTTACAGCGGTAGCAGCGATCGGGCGGGTTGCGGACGATCGCCGCCGGGATCGGCAGGTTCAGCACCCGGTGGCGCACCTCCAACGTTCGGGTCAATGCCCCGACCTGGACGATCTCGTAGGTCGCCATGTAGGGCGTCGCCACGGTCAACGCCAGCACCCGGTCGCCCAGCGCCAGCCGGGCCGCCGCCAGCAACAGGCTGCTGTCCAGTCCGCCGGAGCAGGCCACGGCTACCGAACCCAGCCCGCGTAGCAACTCCAGCAGGCGTTGAAAGCCAGCCTCGGCCAATGCGGCGTTGGCGGTCATGGGGGCGACCGGGCCGGTTCCGGCCCCAGTTCGTGGCTCGACAGGGCTTCCCGCACCGCCGCGTAGACCGCGTGAATCGGCACGCGGCGTTCCAGCGCCAGCCGCTTGCAGTCTTCGTATTCCGGTTTGCCGCGCAACGGCCGGCCCTGATGGTGGGCGACCTTGACGGTGATCTCGCCGTAGCGGGTCGTCACGTGCAGAAGTTCCCGCGCCAGCGCGGTGCGGGTCACCGGGTACTGGCGCACGCCGAGGGTCGTCGTTTCGACCAGCAACAAGTCGGTCAGGGTCCGTTCCAGGTCCGGCGCGCACAGTACGCCCAACACGGTGGCCGGCCGGTTCTTCTTCATCAGGACCGGCGTCAGCCAGGCATCGTTCGCTCCGGCCGCGAACAGTTGCTCCAACACATGGTCGTAGCATTCCGGGTTCATGTCGTCGATGTTGCATTCCAATACGCATAGTTCCCGCCGATCCTCGCCACCCGCCGGCCACTCGCCCAGGCACACCCGCAGCATGTTGGGGATGGGACCGTCGTGGTGGCCGATGCCATGGCCGACCCGGTGGATGACCAGTTCGGGGCGCGTGACGAATTCATCGACGAGGGTGGCCAGTAACGCGGCGCCGGTCGGGGTGGTCGCCTCGAACGGCACGCCCCCCAGCTTGACCGGAACGCCCTTGAGCAATTCCAAAGTCGCTGGGGCGGGGGCCGGCAGCACGCCGTGTTCGCAGTGCGCGATGCCGCCGCCCAGTTCCACCGGCGAACACAGCACGCGCTCCACGTTCAGCCGGTCCAGGGCGATGACACCGCCGACGATGTCGACGATGGCGTCCAGCGCGCCCACTTCGTGAAAGTGAATGCGATCCGGCGACGTATCGTGAATGTGCGCCTCGGCCTCGGCCAGCCGGCGGAACACCGCGATGGCCCGGCTTTGCACCGACTCTCGAAGCAGGCTGGCGCCGATGATCGCCTCGATCTGGCGCAGATCGCGGTGCGGGGGCTGGTTCGGGTCGGTCACCACTCGGACCTGGGTGCCGAACACGCCCTTGCGGCTGGCCCGCGTGGCTTGCACGCCGTAACCCTCCATGCCCAGTCCGGTCAGTTCGAGCACCAGTTCGTCGTAGTCCACGCCCAGATCGAGCAGCGCCGCCAGGTGCATGTCGCCGCTGATGCCGGCGAAGCAGTCGTAGTACAGGATGCTCATGGCCGCCGCGTGCCCGTGGCCAATCGAGGCCGGTCAAAACGGAAATTCACCTTGCGTCTTCTCCCGTTCGAGGGGTTTGGAAGTGGGTCTCGTGGCCTGTTGCTGGACCGGATGGCCATCTACATAGATGGCTCGGTGCGGCCGGGCCGGACAGGCATTTTCGCAGGCGCCGCAGCCGACGCACAGTGTTTCCCGCACTTCCGGGATCGTCAGGCCATCCTGGTAGGGGATCATGTGCACCGCCTTGGTGGGACAGTACTCGTCGCAAGCCCCACAGGCGGTGTGGTCAGTGTACACAATACAATTGTCGCGAACGAAGTGGGCCACGCCGATCTGGACGGTCTGCTTGGCGGCCAGGGCCAGCGGTCGAATCGCGCCGGTCGGACAAACCTGGCCGCAAAGATGGCATTCGTAGCTGCAATAGCCGCTGGCATAGTCCATGCGCGGTTGCAGCAAGCCGGACAGACCGTACTCCAGCAGCGCCGGTTGCAGCACGCCGTAGGGGCAAGCGCCGACGCACAGATGGCAGGCGGTGCAAAGATCGTTGAAGCGGGCCAGGTCACCGGTGCCCGGCGGCGCCACGGGCCAGGTCTTGCGATTGGCGAGCACGGTTGGGACGCGATTGTGCGGTTTGGCCTCGGCCGGGGGGGAATCGGGCAGCGCCGCCCATCCGACCAGCGCCGTTGCCGCGCCCCGCAACAAGGCTCGCCGTGTTTTCCCCTCCTTGGATAAGGAGGGGTGGCGCGAAGCGTCGGGGTGGTTCGAAGGTTCCAGTTGCGGAACAGCCACCGAGGGCGAAGGGTAAAACTTGACCGGCGCCGGTCGCGCATAGCCGATGCCGTGGGCTTCGCAAACCGTGATGCAGTTGAAGCAGGCCACGCAGCGGCTGAAATCCACGTCCTTGGTCTTCAGTCGGATGCAGCCGGCCTTGCAGTGAATCGAACATTGGGCGCAGACGAGGCAGGCGTCCTTGGGAATTCGAATCTTGAAAATGGCGAAGCGCGAGATCAACCCCAGCAGCGCGCCTACCGGACAGAGCGTGTTGCAGAACAGCCGGCCATGCCGGGCGCTCAGCCAAATCAGCCCGGCCAGGAACAGTGCCGGAAACGCCAGCGTGGCCAGTGGCGGCGCTTTCCAGGTTAAGGGAAACGGTCCGTACAGCCCCAAAGCTTCGAGCAGCGATCCCACGCCGTTATGGGCGACGATGTAGAGCGGTCGCAGCAGATCGCCGGCGATGCGGCCGAAATTGCTGAACGGGTCCAACAGGCTCAACGCCAGCGTGCTGCCGCTCAGGAACAGGCCGACCGTGAGCGCCAGTACCCCGTAGCGCAGCGCGTCATGCGATTTTTGGGGCTTGAATTTGATCTTGCGCGGCTTGCGCAGCTTGTCCGCGATACGGATGATGAGGTCCTGCACGGTGCCCAGCGGACAGATCATCGAGCAGTACACCCGGCCGAACAGCAAGGTCAGCCCCAGCACGAGCAAAAACCCAGTGGCGACCCAGGCGAAGGTCTGGGTGAAGTTCAGCAGCGACGGCACGAACTGCGGATAGCGCACGGCTTGCGCGAGCGGTGGGCCGAACCGCTCGAAATCCACGAACAGCAGCGTAGTCAGCACCAGGAAGACCAGCGAAACCACGACCCGGATTTTCTTGAGCCACATCTGATTCATGGTCGCCTACTTTCAAATCTTTGCCAGCGTTGAGCGAAGCGCGGTCAGGATGAACCTTCGGCGTTCGGCGACGCTTCCGGCAGGCCGGTTCCTTCGTACAGTTCCGCCAATCGAATCGTCAGACCGGCGCAGGGCAGGGTTAATTCCGCTTGTGGATCGATGAATTCCGCCCGCCGCCAGTCGCCGCCTTCCCGCCAATGCAGGATGGCGCCAATCCGGTCCTGCTCCAGCAGCAGATAGCCTTGCAGGCTGTCCAGCCGGGCGTAGGCGAAGAGCTTTTCTCCGCGATCAATCCGGGCGGTTTCGTTGGATAGCACTTCGACGAGCAGACAGGGCCGGGTGCGGTAGTACGGATCACGATCATTGGGATCGCAACAAACCATCAGGTCGGGGTAATAGAAAATCTCTACCCCCAGTTCCTTGAGATGCAACTTGACATCGGCGACGAACACTTCACACGGTGAGCCGCGCAAGTGGCCCATCAACCGGCTGGCCAGATTGAGGGTAATTCGGTTATGTCGAGCGCTGGCGCCGGCCATGGCGTAGATTTCGCCGTTGATATACTCGTGCTTGATCTCGCCGCGTTCCTCGAACGCGAGATAGTCTTCGACGGACAGCCAACGAGGTTGAAGTTGCGCGGACATCGGGGTTTCTCTCCTTCCGGGTTTCTGTTGGTCGCGCATCGTTCCAGCGCGGACCGAACAGGTTGTGGATTGCCTTTAAATATTATGGCGGCGTGGAGGGAGCAGGAGAGAAGGTTTGCTGAAACGGCTCTAGACCCGCCGCGAAGCCAAACAAGGTGATTTGCCCCTGGTCGTCGGGCGGTACGGTCAAGTTAAAGTCGCCCTTGGACAAGAGATCGCCGCAGGTAAACATGAACTGACCATTGGCCAGCACCAGGGCGCACAGAGGAGTGTTATCGAGGGTGATCGAACCGGTAAGCCTGAACCTGCCTTGGGACACCGCCGCAGTAGTGTAAGTTACCTTGGGGGTGGCGCAACTGGTTGCATTTACAGAAGCCGGCAAGGCGCTTGGCCCCAATGTTTGTTGAAATGGCGCCAGGCCCGCCGAGAACCCAAACAGCGTGATTTGCCCTTGGTTATCCACCGGTACGGTCAGGTCGAAATCACCCTTGGACAAGAGATCGCCGCAGGTAAACATGAACTGGCCATTAGCCAGCACCAGGGCGCATAGGGGAGCACCCTGGTAGACGATCGAACCGGTAATCCTAAGCCCGTTCTCAGGCGTCGTGGTGAGGGTATGGACCGTGATCGTGGGGGTCTCGCAAATCGGAGTCGCAATGAAACCATGTTGCATACCCAAATGATCTATGTAAACGCCCGTCACTTGGCCTCTCGCATTGATGCTAGCGGCTGTAGTGCTCAGAGCGCCCGGCACATCAAGGGTCGTGAACATACCATTGCTGTACACGAAACCATGGCCGGGCGAGTCATCATTCCAATGGAATCCTGACACCTGCCCGTTTACATTGATGCTAGTGGCTACAGTGCTCATGGCGCCCGGCATATCAAGGGTCGTGAACGTGCCATTGCTGTACAGGAACCCATGCGAGCCCGATCTATCTGAGTAATGCCCCGTTACCTGGCCGCTTGCGTTGATACTAGTGGCCCCAGTGGTAGCGGCGCCCGGAACATTGAGGATCGTAAACGTGCCGTTGCTGTGCACGAAACCATGGTGGCCCGATCTATCTGAGTAATGCCCCGTTACCTGGCCGCTTGCGTTGATGCTGGTGGGATAGGTCTCAGTGACACCATCACCTGGAGCATCAATAGTTGTGAATGTGTGGTTGCTGTACAGGAACCCATGCCGGCCCGATCCATCCAAGTAATACCCCGTTACCTGGCCGCTTGCGTTGATACTAGTGGCCCAAGTCGGACCGGTACCCGCCACATCAAGTGTTGTAAACGCACCGTTGCTGTACACGAAACCATGTGTACTCAGGTCATTCTGATAATATCCTGTCACTTGTCCGCTATCATTGATGCTGATGGGCCTTGTAAGAATGGAACTCGGGTCATCGAAAGTCTTGAACGTGCCGTTGCTGTACACGAAACCATGATCCCCCACGCCATCCTGGTAATAACCCGCTACCTGTCCGCTCGCATTGATGCTTGCAGGATAAGTATGAAAGGCGCCCGGGACATGAAGGGTCGTAAAACTATAGGATGCGGCTTGAGCGTCAGGGGCTAACAGACCTGTGAACAGGAATAAGCCCAGTACGGTCGAGATAGCCGATATTCTTTTGGGGCTCATGAAAAATCCCTCTTCATTGGCCGTCAAACTGGCTAGTAACCAGTAATCAGAGCACGATCCGTCGAATCGTCAGACTCTCCAAATCCTTGCGGCCCACGCCCATCTCGTGCGCGATGCCGATATAGCTCACCGCGTCCGGCTCGATCCCAAACAGTTTGGCGGCGGCGGCGTCCACCGTCACCAGATCGGTCGAGAGCAACAAAGAGCGCCTGTTGGCGACATCCGCCGCCGACACCCCGCGCGGCCCGTGGCGCATCAACACGTTGTAGGCGTCCACCACGTTCAGGTCGGGCTTGCGGTAACTGGCGAAGTCGGCGATGCACTGGTGCAGGTTGTTGGAATGCCACTCGCCGCGATCCCAGATCACGCCCATCAGGTTCTTCATCGCCACCGTCAACGTCGCCCCGCCGTGGCTCTTCAACACCGGAACGTTGATGAACACGTCGGCCTGCAACACCAGTTCATGCTCCTTGGCCTCGCGCAGCCGACGGCCCTTGGGCACCGCGACCGTCTGAAAATAGCCCTCGCTGTTGCCTGGCGCCAGTTTGCCGCCGGCGTCCTTCACCGCCTGTTCGATGCCGCTGGTCCGGTAGCTGTCGCGCCAGCCGTCGCAGGTGTGATCGAACACGTACACCTCTTTCGCGCCGGCTTGCAGGCAGTGCTCGATGATGCGGCGGACCAGCCGGGGATTGGTGTTGGCGGCCCGTTCCGGCGACACGTTCCAACCGATGTTGGGCTTGACCACCACGGTTTGGCCCTTCTTGACGAAGCGCCCCATCCCGCCCATGGCTTGAATGCCGCTGTCGAACAGGGCTTCCGGCTCGCCATTCTTGACCGCCGCCAGAGCGGGCGGACCAGCGGCGGCCTCGCCCGCCTGGAGCAGACGACCAACGCCTCCCAACGCCAGACCGGCGCCGGTCCACGCCCCCGCGCCGAGGGCCTTGAGTACGGTTCTCCGTTGCATGGCGGAATTCCTCGCGATGGGTTAGCGGGATGAGGAGATAGGGAGATGGGAAGTTCGGTTTCCTGTTCCCGATGCGCTACTCGCCACTCCCCACGCTCGATCAGAATCGGAACCGTCGCAGAATGGTGAGCGACGACAGCGCGCCGACCAGCTTGCGATCCGGTTCCACCACCGGCAGGCGCAAATAGCCTTCCGACAGCAGTTTCAGAGCATCGAGCAACGGCGCTTCCGGATCGACCGACGGATGGGCGTTGGCGAAATCGCCCACCTTGCGGTGCAGGTGGGGGAGCAGGCGGTTGTCCACGTCGGCGGCGCCTTCCTTTTCGGCATCGTCCGGCAACTGCGGTTCCGACGGCATCAACAGCTTGGAGAAAGTGAACGAGGTGATGGTGCCGATGAACTCGCCCCGCTCGTTGACCACCAGCAAATCCTGCATGTGCTTGCTGACCATCAGGGCCAGCGCTTCCGATAGCGGCGCCGTGTCGTAAACGACCGTGGGCGAGGTAATCATGTAGTGCTTGCATTTCATGCTGGGTTGCTCCCGGTTATGTGCCCCATGAAAGCGCGTTCCACGCATCATTGTCGAGATGGATGGGTTGGCTCGCTCCCGCGCCATTCTCCCCGTTGCGAACGTTGCGTGGGTCGGACCCGGAAATTGCCGGGTTCGCGACGCCTCGATTAAGCTATTATTAACCAAATGCGCGCATCCTGTTCAGGTTTGGCGCGTTGAAAGTTCCGCTGGGCTGTTCCCGATTCCTTGGCCGGTTGCCTGGATGTCGGCAACCGGTGATCGGGTTGTCCGGCGAACCATTCGCCCCGCCATTTTGGAAGAAAATCCGTAAAAAGGAATGTTTTTTGCTTGGCTTTGTCGCTGCAACAGCGACCCCTTCATCGGCGCACATTGACCGTGCGCGGTCAGCGCCGAGTTCAGACCATCCGTGGAGACTTTTTAATGACTGTGGCAATGATATCGCTGGTGACTGGCCTGCTGGGTCTGGCCGCCGCCGCGATGCTGTACCGCTGGATCGTTCAGCAATCGACCGGCGACGCGCTCATGGGCTCGATCGCCGATGAGATCCATCTGGGCGCCATGACCTACTTGCGGGCGCAGTACACCAAGATCGGCATCTTTGCCCTGGTGGTGGCGATGCTGTTGTCCATGCAGCACGGTTTCGGCACCAGCGTGGCGTTCCTGATGGGCGCGCTGACCTCGGCGCTGGCTGGCTTGGTCGGAATGCAGGCGGCTACCAAGGCCAACGTCCGCACCACCGCGGCGGCGCGCGAAAATGGGGCGGGCGCGGCCTTGCTGATGACCTTCAACGGCGGCGCGGTCATGGGCCTGGCCGTGGCCAGTTTCGGGCTGTTGGGCCTGGGCGTCCTGTTCTTCTTCCTGTCCACCAACTTCGCGACCGATCCCAACTCGGCGTCCACCATCTGGGGCTTCTCGATGGGCGCCTCATCCATCGCCCTGTTCGCTCGTGTCGGTGGCGGCATCTTCACCAAGGCGGCCGACGTCGGTTCCGATCTGGTCGGCAAGGTCGAGGCCGGCATCCCCGAGGACGATCCCCGCAACCCCGGCGTCATCGCCGACAACGTGGGCGACAACGTGGGCGACATCGCCGGCATGGGCGCGGACATTTACGAATCCTATGTCGGGGCCATGGTGGCGGCCATCACCCTGGCGGCGACCATCGCCGCCAGCGAACTGACCCACTATTTCGGCGCCGATGTCAGCCGCCCGATGCTGCTGGCTCTGCCTTTGGCTCTATCGGTAATCGGCTTGCTGTCGTCACTGGTCGGCATTTACGGCATGTCCGCCTTCAAAAAGCAGGGACCGGAACGGGCGCTGGCGATTTCCGAATTCAGCTCCGCCGGCCTGTTTTTGCTCCTAACCCTGCTGACCATGATGATCTTCGGCTACGGCTGGTCGCTGTTCGCCGCGATCATCGCCGGCAACCTGGCCGGCATCGCCATCGGCCGGGCGGCCTGGTATTACACCTCGTCCAAGCCGGTCACCAAGATCATCACCGCCTCCAAGACCGGGCCGGCGACCAACATCATCACCGGCCTGGCGGTGGGGATGGAAAGTTGCGCGGTGCCGATCCTGGTGATCGTCGCGGCGATCTTCGTCGCCCACCAGACCGCCGGCCAGTACGGCATCGCCATCGCGGCGGTCGGGATGCTGGCCACCGCCGGCGTGACCATGACCATCGACGCTTCCGGCCCGATTTCCGACAACGCCGGCGGCATCGCCGAGATGTCGCATCAGCCGCCGGAGGTCCGCGCCATCACCGATCATCTCGACGCCATCGGCAACACCACCGCCGCCACCGGCAAGGGCTTCGCCATCGGTTCGGCGGCCCTGACCGCGCTGGCGCTGTTCGTCGCCTACAAGGAAGCGGTCGAACTGGCGGTCGGCAAACCCATCGTCATGGACATTACCGAACCCCGGGTGGTGATCGGCGTGCTGCTGGGCGGCATGGTGGTGTTGCTGGCCGCGGCGATGACCATGAGTTCGGTCGGCCGGGCGGCGATGGAGATGGTGACGGAAATCCGCCGCCAGTTTCGCGAGATTCCCGGCCTGCTGCAAGGCACCGCCAAACCCGACACCGCCCGCTGCGTCACGATCTCGACCGACGCGGCGCTGCGGGAAATGGTCCCGCCGGGGATGCTGGCCGTGCTGGCGCCGGTCATCGTCGGTTTCTTCCTCGGGCCGGTCGCGCTGGGCGGCATGTTGCTGGGGTCGTTGCTCACCGGCGTGGTCATGGCCCTGTTGATGGCCAACGCCGGCGGCGCCTGGGACAACGCCAAGAAGGCCATCGAAGGCGGTCAGCTCAAGGGTGAGCGCAAGGGCGGCGACGCCCACGCGGCGGCGGTCATCGGCGACACCGTGGGCGATCCGTTCAAGGACACCAGCGGTCCGGCCATGAACATCCTGGTCAAGCTGCTCTCGATTGTCTCGCTGATCCTGGTGCCGTTCATCACCTGAACCAGGGTTGCTCCTTCACCCCCTCTCCCGCCAGCGGAGAGGGGAGTTTGGGTTCTCCACTCCCCATTTCATCCCGGCGGACGGGCAAATCCGGCCGCCAGTTCCTCCAAACCGCCGACGATCAAGTCCGGCTCCACCTCCCAGGGATCGAACACCGCTTCCGGCTGGCGTTTGATCCAGACGGCGCGCAGGCCAGCGGCCTTGGCGCCAATCACGTCCCAGGCGTTACTGGATACCAGCCAGGTCTCGGCCGGCGCGCGCCCGGTCCGCCGCGCCAGGTAGGCGTAGACCGCCGGATCGGGCTTGAAGGTGCGCAGATCGTCCACGCTGACCACATCCTCCAACAGCGGCAACACCCCGGCATTGGCCAACAGCGCCCGAATGCTGGTTTCCACACCGTTGGTGAACGCCACGATCTGGTGACCTTGCGTCTTGAGCGCGGTCAGGCTGGCGGCCACTTCCGGGAACAGCGGCAAGTACAAATAGGCTTCCAGCAGTCGATCCCGGTCGGATTCCGGCAGTTCGCACCGCAAGGTCTGCTGGGTGTAGCGCAGCGCCTGCCGGGTGCAGGCGTCGAAATCGGCGTAGCGCCGCATCAGGCCGCGTCGAAACGAATACTCCAGTTGCTTACTTCGCCACAGTTCGGCAAACCGGCCGGCTTGCTCGCCAACCAGCGCCCGCAACGGCTCGGCCATCGCCAGCGGGTCCACCAGCGTGCCGTAGACATCGAATCCCAAGGCGTAAGACGTTTCCACAATACCCTCTCTGTTTAGGCTGATGTTTCCGCCCGCCGCCTGGCTCAATTCGCCCGGATGACCGCGACCGCCAGCAACAACCAAGCTACTAGAAAGGCCACGCCGCCCAGGGGAGTGATGGCTCCCAACCCGCGAATGCCGCTCAGGCTCAGGGCGTACAGGCTGCCCGAGAACAACAGCAGACCGGCGGCCATCAGGATGCCCGCCCAGCGCAGCGTTCCCGAATCGGGAAGGTGCAAGGCCAGCAAGCCGACCGCCAGCAGTCCAAGGGCATGATAGAAATGATAGTTCACGGCGGTTTGATATACCGCCATCGCTTCGGGGGTCAGCGTCTTTTTCAGGAGGTGCGCGCCGAACGCGCCCAGCGCCACCGCCAGCAACATCCCAACGCCGCCCAGGGCCAGAAAGATTTTCGCCGCTATCGGCATGGTATTACCCCAGTTTTTTGGCATGGGACAAGAGTTTATCAAAGCAGAACGGATAAGCCATGAAGCGGCCAGCAGCTCGTGCGCCGAAACTCTTGCCGTGGTCTGGTGGTAAGCGTTCAGACCCCTCCCCCCAGCGGGGGGAGGTTGGGACGGGCTGGCGCCAACGACTTGCCCGCCCCCCACCCCCCTCCCGCTGGGAGGGGGGTGAACGGTTACGTCTGGTGATTTTGCGCGATGGCTCGGGCATCGGCCAAAGGGGATTTGCTATCATCCGCGCTTCCCGCCCGCCCCAGGAGAGTGTTCGCGATGCTGCGTTTCCGTGGAAGCCCCGCCTTGTCGCCGTTCCGTCGGCAAAAGCTGCTGGCCGCGCTGCGTCGGCGGATCCCGTCCGTCACTGACATCCACGCCGAGTTCGCGCATTTCGTGGACGGGTCGTTGACCGCCCATGAGCGCGAGGTGCTGGATCGATTGTTGCTCTACGGTCCCACCGCGACCCAGACCCATCCGAGCGGCGCGCCGACTTTCCTGGTGATTCCCCGGCCCGGCACGATTTCGCCCTGGTCCTCCAAGGCTACCGACATCGCCCATAACTGCGGTTTGCAACACGTCCGCCGGATTGAGCGCGGCGTGGTGTATTACCTGGAAGCCGCGCAACCACTGACTGCTGGTGATCGGGCCGTATTGCGACCCTTGCTGCACGACCGGATGACCGAGGCGGTGCTCTCGCCGGACGACGATCCCGCCGTGTTGTTCGCCCATGCCGAACCGATGTCGCTGGCGACCGTGGACGTGCTGGGCAGTGGACGGGAGGCCTTGACGGCTGCCAACCGCGAACTGGGACTGGCGCTGTCGGAAGACGAGATCGACTACCTGCTGGCCAGCTTCACCCGGCTGGAGCGCAATCCGGCCGACGTGGAACTGATGATGTTCGCGCAGGCCAATTCCGAGCACTGCCGGCACAAGATCTTCAACGC
>ERZ761607.1601-NODE-1601-length-27371-cov-5.772697_pt1 | contig 27371 bp, 25 predicted proteins | sample MGYA00511164_ERZ761607 | MGnify/ENA primary metagenome ERZ761607 (study PRJEB28899, sample SAMN02445080) | bioreactor sludge metagenome | biome: EBPR sludge | place: Australia: Brisbane, Thorneside Wastewater Treatment Plant | collected 2011-06-22 ... | reverse complement strand
TGCCGATGGTGAACATGATGAAGAAGCTGTACAGGCCGGTCTTCTCCACCACCACCCCGTGCTCGGCGAGGAACTTGGTGACGATGGAGGCCGGGATGCCGGTCTTCTCGAACGTGCCGTTCAGGTTCAGCCCCGGCGTGACAATGGTGGCCTTGATCGGGTCCAGCATGTTGAAGCCGTCGGCCAGCTTGCCGAAGCCGTGCCACTGGCTGCCCTTGCGGCCGCGCCGGTCGCCGCGGATGATCCAGTCGTCGGCCCGGCCGATGCCCTCGTCCACCAGCGCGTCCGGGCCCCAGACCTTGAACCACCAGTCGCTGCCGTATTCCTCGTCCACCTTGCGCATGGCGCGGCGGAAATCCAGCGCCTCCAGGATGCTCTCCTCCACCATCGCGGTGCCGCCGGGCGGCTCCATCATGGCGGCAGCGACGTCGCAGCTGGCGATGATGCTGTACTGCGGCGAGGTCGAGGTGTGCATCAGATAGGCCTCGTTGAACAAGGCGCGGTCGAGCCGGTGGTTCTGAGAATCCTGCACCAGCACATGGCTGGCCTGGCTGATGCCCGCCAGCAGCTTGTGAATGGACTGGGTGGAATACACCATGGTGTCCTTGGGCCGCGCACGTTTCTTGCCCATCGCGTGGTAGGGCCCGTAGAACGGGTGGAAGGCCGCGTGCGGCAGCCAGGCCTCGTCGAAGTGCAGGTTGTCCACGTAGCCGTCCACCATGCCTTTGATGGTTTCGGTGTTGTAGAGCACGCCGTCGTAGGTGGACTGCGTCAGCGTCAGGATGCGCGGACGCACGGACTCCGGATCCACGCCCTTGAGCAGCGGGTTGGCGCGGATCTTGGCTTTGATGGCCGCCGGCTCGAACTCGCTCTGCGGGATCGGGCCGATGATGCCGTAGTGGTTGCGCGTGGGCTTGAGGAACACCGGGATCGCCCCGGTCATGATGATGGCGTGCAGGTTGGACTTGTGGCAGTTGCGGTCCACCACCACCACGTCACCCGGCGCCACCGTGTGGTGCCACACCATCTTGTTGGAGGTGGACGTGCCGTTGGTCACGAAGAAGCAGTGGTCGGCGTTGAAGATGCGCGCGGCGTTGCGCTCGCTCTCGCCAATCGCCCCGTTGTGGTCCAGCAGCTGGCCGAGCTCTTCCACCGCGTTGCACACGTCGGCGCGCAGCATGTTCTCGCCGTAGAACTGGTGGTACATCTGCCCGATCGGGCTCTTCAGAAAGGCCACACCACCCGAGTGGCCCGGGCAGTGCCATGAATACGAGCCGTCCTCGGCGTAGTCGAGCAGCGCCTTGAAGAACGGCGGCTGGATGCCCTCCAGGTAACTCTTGGCCTCGCGGATGATGTGGCGCGACACGAACTCCGGCGTGTCCTCGAACATGTGGATGAAGCCGTGCAGCTCGCGCAGGATGTCGTTGGGCAGGTGCCGGCTGGTCTTGGTTTCGCCGTAGATGTAGATCGGTACATCGGTGTTCTTGCGCCGCACTTCGCCGATGAACTCGCGCAGGCTCAGCACCGCCGGGTCCAGCTCGGGGCCAGGCGTGAACTCCTCATCGTCGATCGACAGGATGAACGCACTGGCGCGCGATTGCTGCTGGGCGAACTGAGACAGGTCGCCATAGCTGGTGACGCCCAGCACCTCGAAGCCCTCTTTCTCGATCGCCTCGGCCAGCGCGCGGATGCTCAGGCCCGAGGTGTTTTCGGAGCGATAGTCCTCGTCGATGATGACGATGGGGAAACGAAACTTCATGGCCAGACTCCGAAAAGCCACCAGGCACCGGCCTGGCGGCAGACAAACAGGCGCGAAGTGTAAGGAATAGCGACGTCGGTTTCATTGCGTTGACGCGCAAACCGGCCAAAATGTGGCAATTCACGGACAAAGGAGGACCCTATGGCACATGCGACGCTCTGGTGGCTGGTGGCCGGAGGCGTAGTGGCACTGGAACTGGTCACCGGCACCTTCTACCTGCTGATGCTGGCGTTGGGACTTTGCGCTGGTGCGGTCGCCGCCCATGCGGGGGCCTCGCTGAGTGTTCAACTGATTGTCGCTGCCGGGGTCGGGGTGAGTGCGGTTGTTGCCTGGCACCTTTACAAGCGAAAAGCCGGGGCCGGGATATCAGCCCGGACCTTGCGCAGTGTCAATCTCGACATCGGCGAGGTCGTGCAGATTGACGCTTGGGCGCCGGACGGCACCGCTACGGTCAAATACCGTGGCGCCAGCTGGACCGCCATCCACCGGCCAGGTGTGTCCCCCAGCCCCGGGCTGCACCGTGTGGCCGAACTGGTCGGCAACCGCCTGCTGGTGGAGCCCGAATAACGCGCGCCCTGCCCCATTGCAAGTCGCGCTGCCACATTCTTCACCGAAACCCGGAGACCCCCATGGAAATAGCGATCGTCCTGTTTGTCATTGCCGTCATTTTTGTCACGCGGTCCGTGAAGGTCGTTCCCCAGCAGAACGCCTGGGTGGTCGAGCGCTTGGGCAAGTACCACACGTCACTCGCACCGGGTCTGAACTTCCTCGTGCCCTTCATCGACAAGGTCGCCTACCGGCACAGCCTCAAGGAAATCCCGCTGGACGTGCCCAGCCAGGTCTGCATCACGCGGGACAACACCCAGTTGCAGGTCGACGGCATTCTCTATTTCCAGGTGACGGACCCGATGCGCGCCAGCTATGGGTCATCCAATTACATTGTGGCCGTCACGCAACTGGCGCAGACTTCACTGCGCAGTGTGATCGGCAAGCTGGAACTGGACAAAACCTTCGAGGAGCGTGACATCATCAACGCCCAGGTGGTGCAGGCCATTGACGAAGCCGCATTGAACTGGGGGGTCAAGGTACTGCGCTACGAAATCAAGGACCTGACGCCCCCGAAGGAGATCCTGCATGCCATGCAGGCGCAAATCACCGCAGAGCGGGAAAAGCGCGCCCTGATCGCCGCATCTGAAGGTCGCCGCCAGGAGCAGATCAACATCGCCACCGGCGAGCGCGAGGCCTTCATCGCCCGCTCCGAGGGCGAAAAGCAGGCGGTCATCAACAAAGCCCAGGGCGAGGCGGAGTCCATCAAGGCCGTCGCCGATGCGACGGCCCAGGCCATCGAGCGCGTGGCTGCCGCCATTCGCCTGCCCGGCGGGGAGCAGGCGGTCCAACTCAAAGTGGCCGAAAAGGCGGTGGAAGCCTATGCCCGGGTTGCCGCCGATGCCACCACCACATTGATCGTGCCCGGCAACATGTCCGAAGTTTCCAGCCTTATCGGCTCTGCAATGAAAATGGTCCAGTCCACCCGCGTGGGCACCTGACACCGCCCGCCTCGCAGGCACGGCCCAAGTCATCGACCAGCACGTCCAGCCTGCTACAATGGCAGGCTCTGGAGCGGTGGATGAGTGGTTTAAGTCGCACGCCTGGAAAGCGTGTGTGGGTTAATAGCCCACCGCGGGTTCGAATCCCGCCTGCTCCGCCAGAATGAACAAAAAGGGCCCTGAAATCAGGGCCCTTTTTGCTGCTTGTCGTTTCGTCCGCCCGAAATCGCCTGCGACTTCGAAGGCGGGCCCCGGCGACTGTCCCGTCCGCCTACTTGCGCGCCTCCTCCGGCCGGCGTGCCTTCACATAGGCGTCGGTGGGCAGGTAGTTCTTGCCGTCCGCGTAGCGCCACTGCACCATCGTGCCCTTGCCGCCGCGCTGGTCCAGCTTGCCGACGTAGGCGCCCATGGTGGACTGCTGGTCGATGGCGCGAAACTCGGCCGGACCGAACGGGGTGCTGAATTTCAGGCCGCGCATCGCCGTCACGAGCTTTTCGTTGTCCGTGGTCTTCGCCTTCCGAATCGCTTCGAAGATCGCCTGCATGGTGGCATACCCCACCACGGAGCCCAGTTTGGGGTTCTCATTGAAGCGCTTGTAGTAGTTCGCGGCAAACGACGCATGCTCGCGCGTGTCGATCTGGTCCCAGGGGTAGCCGGTCACGATCCAGCCCTTGGGAGTTTCGTCCTTGAGTACATCCAGATACTCCGGCTCGCCCGACAACATGGACACCACCGGCACCCGCGGGAACACGCCGCGCTGGTTGCCCTCCCGAACCAGTTTGGCCAGATCGGCCGCGAACGTGACATTGAAGATCGCATCTGGCCGGTTCGCCATCACGGCCGTGAGGGCACTGCCCGCGTCGATCTTGCCCAGCGCCGGCCATTGCTCGGCGACGAATTCGACATCCGGCCGTTTGGCTTTGAGCAGTTCCTTGAAACTGGCCACCGCGCTCTGGCCATATTCGTAGTTCGGCGCAATGGTCGCCCAGCGCTTGGCCGGGAGCTTGGCCGCCTCTTCCACCAGCATGGCCGCCTGCATATAGGTGCTGGCCCGCAGCCGGAAGGTGTAACGGTTGCCCTTGTCCCAGACGATGGCGTCGGTCAATGGCTCGCTGGCAACGAACAGCCGACGGTTCTTGGCCGCGTGGTCGGCCAGTGCCAAACCCACATTGGAAAGAAAACCGCCGGCGAGAACGTCGACTTTCTCCTTGGCGGTGAGTTCTACCGCGTGGCGCAAGGCCTCTTCCGGACGACCCGCATCGTCGCGCGCAATCACTTCTATCTTGCGGCCCAGCAAACCGCCGGCGGCATTGATCTCTTCAACGGCCAATTGCCAGCCCTGGCGGTACGGCTGGGTGAACTGAGGAATGGTGGAGTAACTGTTGACCTCGCCGATCCGTATCGGAACACCCTGGGCCGATACGGCCAGGGCGGAAAAGGCCAGCGCACCAAAAACAATCGACTTCATGGCATCTCCAAAAAACAGCTGCGTACTCTACCAGCCGCCGCAACAACCTTGTCGCACAGGTGACAACGCGGGTGACAGCACAGCGGTTGACCCTCAGGCACCGGCCTCTTATTCAGCAAAGTAATATATCAAGAACTAAAAAATCGTTCGCATTGGCATAAAGACGACCTACAGTCGCGGCCATGCATGACTTTGCTTTCGTTTTCGCCGGCTTTTTTGTCGGGCTTGTCGTCGGTGTCACCGGTGTCGGCGGCGGTTCGCTCATGACACCCATCCTGATTTTTTTCTTCGGCGTCAAACCGTATCTGGCCGTGGGCACCGATCTGCTGTTTGCGGCCTTCACCAAGATGGGCGGCACGGTGAACCTGGCGCGCCAGCGCCTGGTTCCGTGGCGTGTGGTGGCCCACCTGTCGGCGGGCAGCATTCCGGCGGCGCTGCTGACGCTGGCGGTGCTGCATGTTGTCGGGCCCGCCGAGGCGGCGGTCCAGCGGGTGATGACCACCACACTGGGTGTGGCGCTGCTTCTGACGGCCGCCGCCACCCTGTACAAGGCGGTCCGCGGCCGCCAACTGCCGCGCACGCTCCCGGCCGGCCAGGAGGAACTGGCAACCCGTCCACGCCACTGGAGCTTGCCGCTGCTGTTCGGTGCTGCCATCGGCGTGCTGGTCACCCTGACCTCGGTCGGCGCCGGTGCGATCGGTGTCTCGGTGTTGCTGTTGCTGTATCCGCTGTTGCCCTTGCCCCGCATCGTGGGCGCCGACATTGCCTATGCCGTGCCGCTGACCCTCGTGGCCGGTCTCGGCCATGCGTCCCTCGGTTCGGTCGATTGGCCCCTGCTGGCCAAGCTGCTGGCCGGATCGCTCCCAGGCATCTGGCTGGGTTCGCACCTGGTAACGCGCGTCCCCGAACGGGCAATCCGTTCCGTGTTGTCGCTGCTGCTGGCCTGGGCCGGCATGAAGCTGGTGCTGATCTGATTCCACTCCTTCGTTTTCCCCATGTATTCCTACACCGACTTCGACCGACAGTTCGTGAGGCTGCGCGCAGCCCAATACCGTGATCAGCTGGAACGCTGGCAGTCCGGCCAACTCAGCACTGACGAGTTCCGCCCGCTGCGCCTGCAAAACGGCTGGTATGTGCAGCGCTATGCACCGATGCTGCGGGTGGCCGTGCCCTACGGCGAGCTCTCCAGCGCCCAGCTGCGGGTGCTGGCCACGCTGGCCCGCGACTACGACCGCCCCAGCCCCGAGCTGCTGGCCGAGGCCCAGACCACGCAGGACCGCATCGACACCCGCGCGGGCAGCGCCCCGGCCGCGCGCCTGAAGAGCGGCTACGCCCACTTCACCACGCGCCAGAACGTCCAGTTCAACTGGATCCCGCTGGAGCGCAGCGCCGACGTGATGGACCTGCTGGCCAGTGTCCACCTGCACGGCATCCAGACCAGCGGCAACTGCATCCGCAACATCACCAGCGACGAGCGCGCCGGCATCGCGGTGGACGAAGTGGCCGATCCGCGCCCGTTCGCCGAAATCCTGCGCCAGTGGAGCACGCTGCACCCCGAGTTCGCCTTCCTGCCGCGCAAGTTCAAGATCGCCATCACCGGTGCCGCCGAAGACCGCGCCGCCACCGCCTGGCATGACGTCGGGCTGAACCTGGTGCGCAATGACGCGGGCGAACTGGGCTTTCGGGTGCTGGTGGGCGGTGGCATGGGCCGCACCCCGATCACCGGCACGGTGGTGCGCGAGTTCCTGCCATGGAACCAGATCATCAACTACCTGGAAGCCGTGGTGCGGGTCTACAACCGCTGGGGCCGGCGCGACAACCTGTACAAGGCGCGCATCAAGATCCTGGTCAAGGCCGAGGGCCCGCGCTACATCGACGAGGTCGAGGCGGAATACCAGGACATCCTGCTGCGTGACGGCGGCCAGCACACCATTCCCGACCGCGAACTGGCCCGGGTTCAGGCCAGCTTTGTGCCGCCGGCGGTGGCCAGCGCCGCCTGTGCCGACGACAAGGTGGCGCGCATCCTGCGGGCGGCGGCCGAAGACGACGTCGAATTCGGCCGCTGGCTGCAGCAGAACGTGGCCCCCCACCGCAACCCCGATCTGCGCGCCGTGACGCTGTCGTTCAAGCGCCTGGGCCAGGCGCCCGGTGACGCCACGGCGGATCAGCTGGACGCCGTGGCCGAGCTGGCCGACCGCTACAGCGCCGGCGAGGCCCGTGTCACCCACGACCAGAATCTGCTGCTGCCCTGGGTGCGCTGCGACGCGTTGTCCGACCTGTGGCGCGACGCGCGCCGCCTGGGCCTGGCCCGCCCGAACATCCGGCTGCTGACCGACATGATCGCCTGCCCCGGCGGGGACTTCTGCGCGCTGGCCAATGCCCGCTCGCTGCCGCTGGCCGCCGCGATCACCGAGCGCTACCAGGACCTGGACGAGCTGCACGATCTGGGTGAGATCGATCTGCACATCAGCGGCTGCATCAACTCCTGCGGCCACCACCACAGCGGCCACATCGGCATCCTGGGCGTGGACAAGGACGGGCGCGAGTGGTACCAGGTGACGCTGGGCGGCTCGGACGGCTCGGCGCTGTCGGGCCCCGCGGGCGCCGGCAAGGTGGTCGGCCCCTCGTTCTCGGCCGCCGAGGTGCCGGACGTGATCGAGGCGGTGCTCGACACCTACCGGGCCGAGCGGCGCGGGCGCGAGACCTTCATCGACACGCTGCGCCGCGTGGGGCTGGACCCCTTCAAGGCCGCCGCCAACGCCGCCCGGCACCCGACCGACGAAGCCGAAGTGGCCGAACCGGTCTGAACCGGGCTGGAAACCGACGAAATCGATATGAAATTAATAGCTAAAGAAGACCATTCCACGCTGGGTAATGGCCAAAAAAGTCTTGAAATCGACAACACGGTCGATCCGCGCCGCCTGGACCTGCGCGGCATCGACTGCGTGGTGCTGCAATTCCCCAAATTCACCGACGGCCGCGCCTACAGCCAGGCGTTCCTGCTGCGCCGCCGGCTGGGCTTTGCCGGCGACATCCGCGCCACCGGCGACGTGCTGATCGACCAGCTGGTGCAGATGGCCCGCAGCGGCTTCTCCAGCGCGGTGCTGCGCGAGGGCGTGGACGCGGCGGCCGCGCAGCGCCAGTTCGAGCGCTTTGCCGCTTTCTACCAGGGCGACGCCGTCACCCCCGCCCCGCTGTTCGCCGTGGAGGCCGCATGAGCACAGACGCCCTGAGCGCCCTGCCGGGTGCGCCCGCGCAGGCGTCCGCCATCGGCCTGTACGCCCGCGCCACGGCGGGCTTTGACGACCGCGTGGCCGAAACCGTCGCGCTGCTGCGCCAGGCCGCCGCCACCGGCGCTGCCACGCAGGCCAGCAGCCTGGGCGCTGAAGACATGGTGATCACCCACCTGATCAACACCCATGCGTTGCCGATCGGCGTGTTCGTGCTGGAAACCGGCGCGCTGCACGCCGAAACACGGGCGCTGCTGCAGCGCCTGCAGGCGCAGCAGGCGGCGCACCCGCACGCGCCGCTGACCGTCTACCGTCCGGTCGGGGAGGCGGTGGTGCAGTTCGTCGCCCGCGAAGGGGCCGACGCGATGTACAAGAGCATCGCGCTGCGCAAGGCCTGCTGCGGCATCCGCAAGATGGAGCCGCTGGCGCGCGCCCTGGCCGGAAAAAGCGCCTGGATCACCGGGCTGCGCCGCGAGCAGTCGGGCGCGCGCGCCGAGGTGCCGTTCATCGACGACAGCGACGTGCCCACCAAGGGCCTGCGCAAGTTCAACCCGCTGGCCGCCTGGAGCTGGGCCGACGTCTGGCACTACATCGCGCAGCACGGCGTGGACTTCAACCCGCTGCACGACCGCTTCATGCCCAGCATCGGCTGCGCGCCCTGCACCCGCGCCATCGCCGTGGGCGAGGACTTCCGCGCCGGCCGCTGGTGGTGGGAAGACGAAGCCGCCAAGGAATGCGGCCTGCATGTGAAAGGGGCGGTTGAGCGTTCTGCGATCAGCGCTGAGCGATGAACCCCGACGCCCAACGCCCAACCCCCAACGCTGAACGCTGAACGAACCATGAACGCCCGTACCGACCACGACCTGCTGAAAAGCGCTGACATGACGAACGAACACCACCTGAGCAACGCCCACCTGGACGCGCTCGAAGAGGAAACCATCTTCATCCTGCGCGAGGTGGCCGCGAGTTTCGAGCGCCCCGCCCTGCTGTTCTCGGGCGGCAAGGACTCGCTGGTGATGCTCAAGTGCGCCGAAAAGGCCTTTGGCGTGGGGCGCCTGCCCTACCCGCTGCTGATGATCGACACCGGCCACAACTTCCCTGAAGTGACCGATTTCCGCGACTCACGCGCCCAGGAACTGCAGGCCGAGCTCATCGTGCGCAGTGTCGAAGACTCCATGGCGCGCGGCACGGTGCGCCTGGCGCACCCGGGCGAAAGCCGCAACGTGCACCAATCGGTCACGCTGCTGGAAGCCATCGAGGAGTTCCGTTTCGATGCGCTGATCGGCGGCGCCCGCCGCGACGAGGAAAAGGCCCGCGCCAAGGAACGCATCTTCAGCCACCGCGACAGCTTCGGCCAGTGGCAGCCCAAGGCCCAGCGGCCCGAGCTGTGGACCCTGTTCAACACCCGGCTGGCGCCGGGCGAGCACTTCCGTGTGTTCCCGATCAGCAACTGGACCGAGCTGGACGTGTGGCAGTACATCGAGCGCGAGCAGATCGGCCTGCCGTCTATCTACTACACCCACAAACGCGAAGTGGTGGACCGCCGCGGCCTGCTGGTGCCGGTGACCGAACTGACCCCGCCCAGGGACGGCGAAACGGTGCAGATCCGCGACGTGCGCTTTCGCACCGTGGGCGACATCACCTGCACCTGCCCGGTCGAGAGCCTGGCCGCGACGCCCGGCGACATCGTCATCGAAACGCTGGCGGCCGACGTCAGCGAACGCGGCGCCACCCGCATGGACGACAAGACCAGCGACGCCTCCATGGAAAAGCGCAAAAAGGATGGGTATTTCTAGGCCCACCCCCAGGCTTGCCCACTGCGTGTGGCCTCCTCCCCCCTTGCAGGGGGCGATACCAGCGGCCCGGCAAAGCCGGTTCCGCGGTATCTCTGGGCCGAAGACCCGCCTCCCCAAAAGGTTTGAACATGACACATAGCTCAGAATCGATAGCAAACAATGACCATTCCACGATGGGTAATGGCCAAAAAGACACCAAAATCGCCCTGAAGTTCATCACCTGCGGCTCGGTGGACGACGGCAAGAGCACCTTGATCGGCCGCCTGCTGGTGGACAGCAAGGCCGTGCTGCAGGACCACCTGGCGGGCGTGCAGCGCCAGGGAGAGACCGATCTCGCGCTGCTGACCGACGGCCTCTCGGCCGAGCGCGAACAGGGCATCACCATCGACGTGGCCTACCGTTACTTCGCCACCGAAGACCGCAAGTTCATCATCGGTGACGCGCCCGGCCACGAGCAGTACACCCGCAACATGGTCACGGCCGCCAGCAGCGCCGACGCCGCCGTGGTGCTGGTGGACGCCACCAAACTCGACTGGCGCAACCCGGCGCTGGAGCTGCTGGTGCAGACCCGACGCCACTCGCTGCTGTGCAACCTGCTGCGCGTGCCGTCCATCGTGTTCACGGTCAACAAGCTCGACGCGGTGGCCGACCCGGCACTGGCCTTCCGCCACATCGAGGCGGCACTGCGTTCGTTTGCCGCGAGTGCCGGCATCGCCGTGACCGCCGTGGTGCCGATCTCGGCGCTCAAGGGCTGGAACGTGGTCGATGTCGGCCATGAACACGCCGGCTGGTGCGGCTACACCGGCCCGACGCTGCTGCAAATCCTGGAAGCGCTGCCCGGCACGCCGTCGGAAAGCGCGGCGCCGCTGGCGTTTCCGGTGCAGTGGGTGGAGAAGTTCTCGGGTTCTGCCGACACCTCCAAAGGCCGCCGCGTGTTCTGGGGCCGTGTCGCCGCCGGGCGCGTGTCGGTCGGCGATGCCGTCCAGATCTTCCCCAGCGGCCAGCTCGCCACCGTGGCCGAGGTGCTGGACCACGCGCGGCGCCCGAAAAGCATCCCCGCCGGCCACAGCGCCGGCATCATCCTGGACCGCGAGGTGGATGTCTCCCGCGGTGACTGGATTCTGGAGGCCCCCACCGCGAACGCGGCCTCAGGGGCCGTCGACGACGACTTCGACACCCCCGCCCCCGTGTCGCCCTACCCTGGGCAGCGCGAGCTGGCCACCACCATCGCGTGGATGGACGACGAGCCGCTGGTGGCCGGCCGCGTGTACTGGGCGCTGCACGGCCATCGCTGGGTCAAGGCCAAGGTGCGCCGCATCGTGCACCGGCTGGACATCCACACCCTGGCCGAAAGCGACGCCAGCCAGCTCGAACCCAACGCCATCGGCCACGTGGAGCTGCTGCTGCAGGAGGCGCTGCCCGCGGTGGCGTTCGAGCGCTCGCGGGTGCTGGGCGCGCTGATCCTGGTGGACACCGCCTCGCACAAGACCGCCGGCGCGGTGCTGGTGAACCGACCGGCGGCCAGCCGCAAATGACACAAATCAATTCTCCACGGGGCCGTGCCGGCTAATCTGTGAGCGCGCGCCCCGGAAACCCATAAAATCCGGGATTCCCCGGAGGCCGCGCGCGGGCTTTCCGCGTCGCCCCTTTCTCCATCACGTTACCGAGCCAACATGACCCACGTCGTCACCGAATCCTGCATCCGCTGCAAGTACACCGATTGCGTCGATGTCTGCCCGGTGGACTGCTTCCGCGAAGGCCCCAACTTCCTCACCATCGACCCGGACGAGTGCATCGACTGCGCGGTCTGTATTCCCGAGTGCCCGGTCAACGCCATCTACGCCGAAGAGGACCTGCCCAAGGACCAGCGCCACATGACCGCGCTGAACGCCGAACTGGCCCTGTTGCCCAATTGGAAGAGCATCACCAAACGCAAGGCCGCCCTGCCCGACGCCGACGAGTGGAAAGACAAGACCGGCAAGCTCAAGGAGCTGGTCCGCTGAGTCGGACCATGTCCGGGCCCAGCGCAACCGGCGGCGCACCACACATGGCGGCGCCGCTCGAAACCGATGCCGTGGTCATCGGTGCCGGGCCGGTCGGGCTATTCCAGGTGTTCCAGCTGGGCTTGCTGGAAATCCGCACTCACCTGGTAGACGCATTGCCCGCCCCCGGCGGCCAGCCGGCTGAGCTCTACCCCGACAAACCGATTTACGACGTGCCCGGCGTGCCGGTCTGCACCGGGCGCGAACTGACCGCCTCGCTGCTGCGCCAGATCGCGCCGTTCCAGGTGCCGATGCACCTCGGGCAGGAAGTCACCACACTGGAGCGCCAGGCCGACGGCCGGCTGCTGCTGACCACCTCACGCGGCACGGCCCTGCTCACCCGAACCGTGTTCATCGCGGCCGGTGTGGGTGCCTTTCAGCCCCGCACGCTCAAACTCGACGGCCTGGCCGCTTTTGACGGCACCCAGCTGTTTCACCACCAGCCGGAGCCCGCCGCCACGGCCGGCGAGGACGTGGTGGTCCTGGGCAGCGAAGCCAGCGCCATCGACTGTGCGCTCGCCTGCGCCCGGCCTGGCTCGGGCCGCGCCAGCCGCGTCCGCCTGGTGCACCGGCGCGACCACTTCGACGCGGATGCCGGCGCCTTGGCCGCACTGGCCGACGCCCGCGCCAGCGGCGCCGTCGAGGTGGTGATCGGCCAGCCCGTCGGCATCGAGCAGGCCGACGGGCGCCTGTGCGCGCTGCAACTGGCCACCCCCGACGGCCAGGTGGTGCCGCTGCAACTCAGCCGCCTGCTGCTGGCGCTGGGCCTGTCGCCCCGGCTGGGTCCGCTGGCGCACTGGGGCCTGGCGATGGAGCGCAAACAGCTGCGGGTGAACACCGAGGCGTTTGCCACCGCCGAGCCCGGCATCTACGCCGTGGGCGACATCAACACCTACCCCGGCAAACGCAAGCTGCTGGTGTGCGGCTTCCATGAATGCACGCTGGCGGCCTACGACGCCGCCGCCCGGCTGCGCCCCGATCAGCCCCTGCTGCTGCAATACACCACCACCAGCCCGCGCCTGCACCGGCTGCTGGGGGTGGCGCCGGTCGCCGGCTGACTCTTTACAATACGCACCGGCGCGGCCCCGGTCGCGCCATTCGCTAGGGGTGTTGCGGTTTTGCCGCCGCGACTGAGAAAGTCCCTTTGAACCTGATTGAGGTAATCCTCGCGCAGGGAAGCAAGCTTCAGGACGGCGCCCGCTCTCTCCAGGGCGCCTCAAGTCCCGGCAAGCCGACCTGCCATTTCGTCGAAAGCACGTCATGGCACATCAACCGCCATTTTTCAAGAAAAAAGCCGCTCTATCCAGCGTGGAATGGTCATTATTTGCTCTATTTTTTGCAGCAGGCAACGTGTCCGCCCAAACGGCCGGCGCCGATGCCAGCCTCAAGCCCGTCACGGTCAGCGAACGCAGCGCGGCACCGCTGGCCGACGTCACCGGCTTCGGTGACCAGCCGCTGGAGCGCAGCCCCTTTGCCGCCACCGTCATCGATGCCGCCACCATCGCCGACACCGGCGCGCGCCGCCTGTCCGACCTGTACCGACTGGACGCCTCCGTCTCCGACGCCTACAACGCCGTCGGCTACTGGGACTACGCCAGCATGCGCGGCTTTGTCATCGACCAGACCAGCAACTGGCGCCGCGACGGCCTGCCCATCAGCGCCGAGACCAGCCTGCCGCTGGAAAACCGAGAGCGGGTCGAGTTTCTCAAAGGCACCAGCGGCATCCAGGCCGGTACCAGTGCCCCGGGTGGCCTGGTCAACCTGGTCATCAAACGGCCCACGGAGAAACCACTGCGCACGTTGCGCCTGGAAACCAACCACCGGGGCGGCCTGCTGGCCCATGCCGACCTCGGCGGCCGCTTCGGCGAGAACCGGCGTTTCGGCTACCGGCTGAACCTGGCGGCCGAAAACATCCGCAGCCACGCGTCTGGGGCAGACGGCTCACGCCACCTGCTGGCCCTGGCCATGGACTGGCGCGTCTCGCCCGACACGGTGATCGAGGGTGAATGGGAGACCTCGCGCCGCCGCCAGCCCAGCGTGCCGGGCCTGAGCCTGACCGGCAGCACGCTGCCGGCGCCCAACCCGTTCATCAACATCAACACCCAGCCCTGGTCTCAGGCCAACGTGTTCGACAACCTGAGCGGCAGCCTCGGCATTCAGCAGGCCATCAACAGCCAGTGGCGGTGGCAGGCCCAGATCGGCACCCAGCGGCTGAAGAGCCAGGACCGCCTGGCCTATCCCTACGGCTGCTTTGACGCCGGCACGGGTGCCTACTACGCCGACCGCTACTGCCCGAACGGCGACTTCGACCTCTATGATTTCCGCAGCACCAACGAGCGCCGCCGCACCCATGCCGCCCAGATCCGGGCCATCGGCCAGCTCGATACCGGCGCGGTGCGACACCACCTGTCATTCGGAGTGCTGGCCAGCCGCTTCATCGACCGCGGCGAGCCGCAGGCCGACAACAACTCGGCTGTCGGCACCGGCAACCTGTTCACCCTGCCCGTGCTGCCGCCCGATCCGACCTTCGGCGATCCCTACACCAACCGCACCGAGCGCAGCACCGAGATCTTCGCCTATGACGCGATCCAGTGGAGCCCGGCCTTCCAGACCTGGCTGGGGCTGCGCCATACCCGGCTGCATCGCGAAAGCGTTCGCACCGACGGCAGCCGCGCCACGGCGTACACGCGCGCCATCTCCACCCCCTGGCTCGCCGCGACCTGGCAGCTGACCCCGGCCACGATGTTCTACGCCAGCGTGGGCAAAGGCGTGGAGTCCGAAGTAGCCCCGGGCCGCAGCCGCTACACCAACGCCGGCCAGCCCCTGCCGGCCTTGCGCAGCCGCCAGACCGAACTGGGCGTCAAGAACCAGACCGACCGCGCCACGTGGAGCGCGACGGTGTTCGACATCACACGCCCCCTGTGGGGCGACGCCGGCAGCTGCGACGTGGCGGGCAGTTGCACCCGCCAGGTTGACGGCGAGGTGCGCCACCGCGGCCTGGAACTGGCGGGCGGGTGGCAGGCCGGTCCCTGGCACCTGAATGGCAGCACCACATGGCTGGACGCTGAACGCCGCCATGCCGTCATCAACCCGGGCCTGAATGGCAAACGCCCGACCAACGTCCCAGGCTGGACCCTGCGTGCGCAAGTTCGCTACCGCCTGGCTGCGGTCCCGGGCCTGAGCGTGGAAGGCGCGCTCTCGCATGAAGGCCGCCGCGCCGTGTTGCCAGACGAATCGGTCATGTTGCCGTCGTGGACACGCCTGGACACCGCATTGCGGTACGAAACCCGGCTGCTGGGACAGCGGGCCACCTGGAGCCTGTCGGTTGACAACGTGGCCAACCGCCGCGGCTTCGTGGAGTCGCCGTACCAGTACAGCCATATCTATCTGTTCCCGGCCGCACCACGGACCGTGCGACTGGGGCTGCACGCTGGGTTCTGAAACAGGACAACCGACAGACCAGGGCGCCGCGAAGTTTTTGCAGCACCCTTGAAAAAGTGCCGAAAATCGCTCTATAATCCAAGGCTTGTTCCCCGATAGCTCAGTCGGTAGAGCGCCGGACTGTTAATCCGTAGGTCCCTGGTTCGAGCCCAGGTCGGGGAGCCAAAAAAACAAAAAGGCCCTGCAAATTTTTGCAGGGCCTTTTTCTTTTTGCTCGCGATGGGGCGGCAGTCGCGAAAGGGGTCAGAAAGCCAAAGCAGCGGCCCTTGCAGGCCGCCTGCCACCGGCGCCGATGGCAACCAGCGCCCTGCCGGTCCCGCGATGGTTCAAAACCGATCAGCCGCGGGTGATCTTGAGTACCTTGGCGCCGTGGTTGGTCCGTGCCTGGCCTTCGCTGCGTGGCGTGAAGGGCTTGCCGGTGTGCCCAGCCTTGGCCGGCGCAGGACGACCATGTGCCGGCTTGCGAGTACCCCAATCGCCGCTGCGCGGGGCGAAGCCATCACTGCGCCCCCCGGCGGCATGCTCACGGCGGCGGTCTGGCTGGCCTTCAAAACCCGAATCGGAGCGAAAGCCGTCGGCGCCTACCTGACGCGGGCCGCGGGCAAAGCGCTCGCTATCCGGACGCGGGCGCTTGTCGCGTGGTGCGCTGGCACGCTGTCCCCGGCCTTCGAATCCCGACTTGCCAAAGCGGCCGGCCGGTGCAGAGGCGGGAAAGCGCTGCGTCGGCTCCAAGCCCGGAATGACTTCGGCCTTGAAGTGCTGGTGGGTGAAGGTTTCGATGTCAAAGACCCGACGCCGGTCGCGAAACTCGGCAAACGAGACTGCCAGGCCGTCGCGACCCGCCCGTCCGGTGCGCCCAATGCGATGGGTGTAATCCTCCGCCTTCATCGGCAGGCCGAAGTTGAACACATGGGTGATCGTCGGTACGTCAATCCCGCGCGCCGCAACATCGGTGGCCACCAGGATCTGTACCTGGCCATTACGAAGCGCCATCAGGCGGCGATTGCGCAGGCCCTGGCTGAGGGCGCCATGCAGGGCCACGGCAGAGAAGCCTTCTTGCTGCAGGTCGCTGGCCAGGCCATCGCACTCGATCTGGGTGCTGGCAAACACAATCGCCTGGTCAATCGAGGCATCGCGCAGCCAGTGGTCCAGCATCTTGCGTTTGTGCGCTGCGTTGTCGGCCCAGAACAGCACCTGCTTGATGTTGGCGTGTTTCTCCTGCGGCGAGTCGATCTGCACTTTCTTCACCGCCGAACCGTTGTCGTGCATGACGCGCATGGCCAGTTGCTGGATGCGCGGCGCGAATGTTGCGCTGAACATCATGGTCTGCTGGCGCTGGCTGGTGAGCTGGTTGATTTCGGCCAGATCGTCCGAAAAGCCCAGGTCGAGCATGCGGTCGGCCTCGTCCACGACGAGAAATCGAACCTGGTCCAGCTTGATCTGCATCGAGCGCTGCAGGTCCAGCAATCGGCCCGGTGTGGCCACGACCAGATTGGCGTTCTGCAGCTTGGCAATCTGCAACTGGTACGGCATGCCGCCCACGATGTTGGCGATGCGCAGGCCACGGCAGTGTTTGACCAGTTCGATGGCGTCGTGCGCCACCTGCTGCGCCAGCTCGCGCGTGGGGCACAGCACCAGCGCGCCCGGTGTGGCGGCTTTGAAATGGCGCGGGTTGGTCGGGTCCTTGCGGCGCGGCCTCTTGGGCGCGGCTTCGCCACGCGCCAAGGCGTCCGCCGTCAGCCGCTCGAATTCGGCGCGCTCGCTGGCTTCCTCTTGGGCCAGCTGGCAGATCAAGGTGTGCAGCATGGGCAGCAGAAAGGCGGCGGTTTTCCCGCTGCCCGTCTGGCTGGACACCATGAGGTCGTTGTACCCATGGTGCTCGCCGTCGTCGGACGGCAGGGCCAACGGAATCGTGCGCTCCTGCACAGCGGTCGGTGCGGTATAGCCCAGATCGGCAACGGCCCGAACCAGTTCGGGCGCAAGGCCCAGGCGCACAAAACCGTTCGGCGCTGCTGGCGCCATGGGCAAGGTGCCAGCGGGAAGGGAAGAAATATCGGCAGGCGCAAAGTCGCCCTGCACGGCAAGCGTGTCGGTCATGGTAGAAAACCCCAGGCACGGGCCCGCATAGTCTGCGGGGACTCCGTCAATGGTTAAAAAACATCAACCATCAAACGGAGCTCGGTGCTGCTGGCAAGGCCGATGGGCCTGCCCAGTCGAGTGACTCTTATCGGTGAGTCAACAGTGTGAGGGGCGATGTACGAAGCACAGGTTACCCGGTGCAGCCTTGCATTATCGCACAAAGCGATTTTTCCTGCGGGTTAACCCGGGCCGTCTTCTGTCGCCGGGCCCGAAACCCGCAGAAACTGCGCCCGGTAATGGACCAGTTCCTCGATCGATTCCTGCACATCGGCCAACGCGGTGTGCTTCTGATGTTTCTTGAACGCGCTGAACACGTCAGGGCGCCAGCGTCGGGCAAGCTCCTTAAGAGTGCTGACGTCAACATTTCGGTAATGAAGAAAGGCCTCCAGTTTGGGCATATAGCGCACCAGGAAGCGCCGATCCTGCCCTATGCTGTTGCCGCACAGCGGTGAGGTGCCCTTGGGCACCAGAGGCTTCAGAAACTCCAGAATCCGGGCCTCCGCTTCGGCCTCGGTCACGGTAGAGGCTCGAACCTTGTCGATCAGTCCGCTGCGGCCGTGGGTGCCCTTGTTCCATGCGTCCATCGCGTTGAGAATGGACTCGGGCTGGTGTATCACCAGCACCGGGCCTTCCACCCGCGGCTCCAGGTCAGGACCTGTCACAACGACAGCGATTTCGATGAGACGTTCTTTTTCGGGGTCCAGACCGGTCATTTCACAGTCAATCCAGACCAGATTGAGGTCGGATTTGGCCAAGACCGGGGCAACGGAAGTACTTGTTTCGTTCATGCCGGGAATTGTCGTTTATCCAGGGCTGGTCTCCAGCTTTGAGCCTACACTCGCCACCCATGTCCGAATCCCTGTCTCCTTCCCTGCTGACCACTCTGGTTTTTGTGTTCTTTTTGCTGGCGGGTCTGTTTGCACAACTGTGGCTCAACACACGCCAGGTTCGGCATGTCGCGCACCACCGCGCCGCGGTTCCGGCACCCTTTGCCGGGCGCGTGACGCTGCAAGCCCATCAGAAGGCAGCCGACTACACCCTGGCGAAACTTCGATTCGGTCTGGTGGAAACCCTCTTGGGTACTGCGGTATTGGTTGCCTGGACACTGCTGGGTGGTCTTGACCTGCTCAATCAATTGCTACAGATGCTGCTGAGCGGCTGGTCGGGCCTGTCCCGCCAGATCGCCCTGGTGGCCGCTTTCGCCCTGATTTCCGCTCTGATCGGGTTGCCGGCCAGCCTGTATCAGACCTTTGTTCTGGAACAGCGGTACGGATTCAACCGGACTCCGTTCGCCCTGTGGGTCAGCGACCAGCTCAAGGGAGCGTTGCTCGGCGCCGGTTTGGGCCTGCCCCTTCTCGCCCTGGTACTCTGGTTGATGAACGCAGCCGGCAGCGCCTGGTGGCTATGGACCTGGCTGGTCTGGATGACGTTCAACCTGGTGTTGCTGGTGGTCTACCCGACCTTCATCGCGCCACTGTTCAACCGCTTCCAGCCCCTCGACAATGAGAGTCTGCGGGCCCGCGTGACCGCGCTGATGGCCCGCTGCGGCTTCAAGGCCAGTGGCTTCTACGTCATGGATGGAAGCCGCCGTAGCGCCCATGCCAACGCCTATTTCACCGGTTTCGGCGCGGCCCGCCGGGTAGTCTTCTTTGACACCTTGTTGCAACAGCTGTCACCCGCCGAGGTTGATGCCGTGCTGGCGCACGAGTTGGGCCACTTTCGCAGGCGCCATATCCCGCAGCGCATCGCCGCCGCGTTTGTCAGCAGTTTGCTGGGTCTGGCCTTGCTGGGGTGGCTTTCGACCCAAGTGTGGTTTTACACGGGGCTGGGTGTCACGCCCAATCTGAACGGAACGCCCAATGACGCGCTCGCTTTGCTTCTGTTCCTCATGGCAGCGCCGGTTTTCACGTTCTTTGTCAGTCCGATTTTTTCTGCGCTTTCGCGCCGCCATGAATTCGAGGCCGACGCTTTCGCCGTCACCCACACCAGCGGAGCCGACTTGGGCAGCGCTTTGCTCAAGCTCTACCAGGACAACGCGTCAACCTTGACACCGGATCCGTGGTACGTGCGCTTTTACTATTCGCATCCGCCCGCCGCGGAGCGACTGGCCCGCCTACGCGCCTGAAGGGACGGTTGTGACGCGAAAAGAGCCAATACCCAGCGTGAAAAGGTCACTTGACGCTATAGAAATAGAATCGCTTTTGCCGACTGCGCCCTTGTGGCAGCTCGACCGTTCAATGGAATTTCCGGCATTGCAGCGGGCGGTGGTTTTTGCCGCCGAAGCCCAGGCGGAAGCGTTCCTGCGCGCCCTGGAGACGCTGGCAAACCGTCTCGATCATCATCCGCAAGCACGTATCGACGGAGCCATCTGCACCGTGCGCTGGTGGACCCATCAGCCGCCGGGACTCTCGCAGCTGGACTTCGAATGCGCCCGCCAGACCGACCGGCTTGTGAACGCTGAACCGTCATGAGCCGTGGTGACCGTCAGGCGATGTTCGTGTCAGACCCACGGGAGACCGGCCTGGTGGTAGCCGCGTATGGTCGCCATTGCCTGGTCGAAACGCCGAGCGGACACCGCGTTGTCTGCCACCCACGGGGGAAAAAGAACCTGGTCGTTGTCGGCGACCGCGTGCTTTGGCAAGCCACACACGATGAAGGGACGATCGAGTCCATTGAGCCCAGGCGCAACCTTTTCTACCGGCAAGACGAAGTGCGAACCAAGTCATTCGCAGCAAATCTCGATCAGGTCATCATTTTGCTGGCCGCACGGCCTGTGTTCTCCGAGATGCAACTGGCCCGGGCACTGGTTGCAGCCGAAGCCCAAAACATCCAGCCCATCATTGTCCTGAACAAGCGGGACCTGGCGGAGCCGTTCGAGCTGGCCTGGAACCGCCTTGCGCCCTACCGCGAGATCGGGTACGCAGTGATCCCCATGTCCGTGCTGTCCACAGACGACGCCGGAATGGCGGAGCTGGCACCCCGCATTGATAGAAAGGTCACTCTTGTGCTGGGCCCTTCCGGTGTCGGCAAGAGCACATTGATCAACCGCCTTGTGCCCGCTGCGGGGGCACTGACCGCCGAAATTTCGCACGCGCTCAACTCGGGCAAGCACACCACCACCAGCACGACCTGGTACTGGATCGATTCCGGGCGGAGCACGGCACTCATCGACTCCCCCGGCTTTCAGGAATTCGGGCTGCAGCATATCGATCCGACGGCGCTCGCGGGTCTGATGCCGGATGTCCGTGCGCTGGCATCCCAATGCCGCTACTACAACTGCACGCACCTTCATGAACCCGGTTGTGGCGTGCGGGCGGCACTGGATGACCCCGGCCCCGAGGGCAGCAATCGTCATCTTGATGCACGCCGCTACCGGATCTACGCCGAACTGTTTGCTGAGCTGGCCCGCCCACGTTATTGACAGCGGAGGTCTGATCGCTTTATCCGAGCAGACTTCCCAATGTCAGGATGCCCAGTAGAACCATCCACATCACGACAGTTCGCCAGACCAACCCCACCACCTGAGCCAGGTGCTCCGTTACCGGCTCACGAAGCGCCCGATCCGGGACCGTCGCCGCCAGGCGGGACATGTCGAAAGGCCCCGTCTCGGTCAATGGCGCCAGCGGCTGGCCAGCCAGAGCGATGCCCAGCGCCCCCGACGTTGCTGCAATGATCAGGCCATCGGTGTCCTGTGGCTCTGCAGCGCTATGCGCACGCCAGGCGTCAATGGCGTCTTCGAAACTGCCCACCACGGCAAACCCCAGGGCGGTAAATCGGGCCGGAAGCCAGTCAAGAACATGCCAAAACTGTGCTGCCGCCGTGCGCAGACCGTCACTGACAGCCTGGCCGGCCTGCCGCGCCCGATGCTTCCAATAGCGTGGAGCAAATTCGGCCACACGATATAAAACGGCACCCGCCGGCCCGAACCCCAGCAATGCCAGACAGGCATAGCAGGCAAGCACACCGAACACGTGTCGATGGGCGGCGAGCACGGAATACCGAATGACATGGCGAACGATTTCGTTGCGGGGCAACTGCGACACATCCACTCGTTGCCACCGAGCGAGCAACTGGCGGGCCAATCCTTCATCCCCGGAAAGCAAGGCGTCCCGAAGGCCAGTGAAATGGTGACTGAAGTGACGAAACCCCAGCGTGTAGTACAGCAACACGGTGGTCCACAGCATGGCAGCGGGCCACCCGATCGCAGCAAGCAGCAGCCAATGCACGCCCGCTGCCACCGCGGTGGGACCTCCGACGGCGAGCGCCATGACAAACCAACCGTGGGAACGACTGCCTGTATCGAAATTGCGCGTCGCGACGGCCACCCAGCGACGAACGACCCCATGGATCAGATTGCCCCGTCCAACGGGACGAATCTGCTCGATCAGCAACGCAAACAGAATTGCGAAAAAACTCATTGGGGAATGATAGCGACCCTGGATTCGAAGCTTCGGCCGGCGCCCGTCATGCCACAAGAAAGCGGTACAGGTTTCGCAGCATCCCGGCGGTCGCACCCCAGACGAACCGCTCCACCCTCTCGCCACCGGGAAGACGTTGCTCATAGGGAATCGATAGCCATTCGCGCCGATCACCCTGCCATTCGACCACGTGATGGCGATGGTTCGATGGATTCATCAGAAAATCCAAGGGGATCTCAAACACCGAAGATACTTCATGCGGATTCGGCCTGAGCGCAAATCCCTCCCGCACCAGTGCGACCACCGGGGTGACAAGGTAAGCGGAGCCGGTTTGGTAGACCGGCAAGGTACCCAGAACGTCGACAAATTCGGCAGCAAGACCAACCTCCTCCCAAGCCTCGCGCAAAGCCGCATCGGCCATGCTGGCGTCGGTTTCATCGACCTTGCCGCCCGGAAAGGCTATTTGCCCGGAATGGCTGGACAGATGGGTGGTTCTTTCAGTCAACAGCACATTCGGCAGCCCTTTGCCATCTCTGGCCAGGACGATTGGGATGAGGACCGCGGCTTCCGCGGGCGCCCGGTCGGAGAAGGGCCGCTCACGCACGAACTCCGGACTCCATGGAGGCGGTCCTGCAAATCGTTGCCGAAGCGCATCTTCCGTCAAAGCCCAGGCCGGAACGGTCGGCAAATGGCGGTCGACCCCGACAACCGGGACCGCCTTGGGGTCAAACGATGGCAAATGACGGACTGCTCTGTGTTCCATGGAGGTTCTGCGGTAGGCCGCATCAGGCAAAGAAAAAAGCCGCCAGGCGCATTGCGACTGGCGGCTTCAACCCGATGCTGGGCAAGGAATCAGGCCTGTGCGGGCTTGCTTCGCTGGGGGAGCTTTTCCTTGATACGGGCCGACTTGCCACTACGATCGCGCAGGTAGTAGAGCTTGGCGCGGCGGACATCGCCGCGCCGCTTGACTTCAATGCTGGCAATCAGGGGGCTGTACGTCTGAAACGTACGTTCCACACCTTCGCCGTTGGAGATTTTCCGAACGGTAAAGCCGCTGTTGAGGCCGCGATTGCGCTTGGCAATCACCACGCCTTCGTAGGCCTGCACCCGCTTGCGGTTGCCTTCAACGACATTGACGCTCACGATGACGGTGTCACCGGGCGAGAATTCAGGAATGCTCTTGCCAAGGCGGGCAATCTCTTCCTGTTCAAGGGTCTGGATCAGATTCATGGGGTCCTCAATCGATCATGCACGCGCTACGCTAGGGGCGGCGAAGCAGCCATTCATGGCTGTTCCTGGAATTGCCGCGGCCGGCAGAGGATCGCAAAGCTTTGCATTATAACAAGCCCCGAAAGGGCTGGATGGCTACCCAAGGCCTTGGAGATAGCGCTCATCCCCTGCGCTGAGCCGCCCCGCCGCTCGCGCGGCCTCAATCAGTTCAGGTCTTCGCGAATGCGTCAGCAACAGTCGTTGCTGTCGGCGCCATACCGCGATCTGCTCGTGGTGACCCGACAGCAAAACCGCCGGCACACATGCCTCGCGCCAACGCTCTGGCCGTGTGAAATGGGGGCAATCGAGCAAGCCGTCGACCGCAGGGTTGAAACTGTCTTGCGCGTGACTGTTCTCGTCACCGAGCACGCCCGGCTGCAAACGTGCGACCGCATCAATGAGCGCCATCGCAGCCAACTCTCCTCCCGAAAGAACGAAGTCGCCCAGGCTGACCTGCACGTCGACAAAGCGATCAATGAACCGTTGGTCTATTCCCTCGTACCGTCCGCACAGCAAAATGGCCCCACGGCTGTGCGCCCAACGCGCCACCTCGGCATGACGGAGCACGTCACCGGCCGGAGAAAAAAGCACCACCGGGGCAGAATCTGTCCGATCGGCACGGACGCGCTCCAGGCACAAGTACAGCGGCTCAGCCAACATGACCATTCCCGGCCCGCCGCCAAACGGGCGGTCATCAATGCGCCGATAAGGTCCTTCAGCGAAGTCCCTCGGATTCCACAGCCGCACGTCGACCGAACGGGACTCGTACGCCCGGCGGGTTACGCCGCAGCGTAGAAATGGTTCCCACATTTCGGGAAACAAGGTCAGGACGTCAAAACGCATCGAGGACTCTGCGGAAGTGGGTCGGGAAGGCGCTCTGACCAGGCACCTTCAGAAATCGGGTTGCCAATCCACGACGATCCGACGCCCCGCCAGATCCACCGAATCGACAAAGGCCGAAACAAAGGGAATCAAGCGCTCCATCATTTGACCGTTTTCCGCCGCATGGAGGACCAGCACGGTTTGGGGGCCCGTGGCGAGCAAATCCTTGACTTCGCCCAGGCAAACGCCTTCGCGGTTGACGACCGCAAGTCCTATCAGGTCAACCCAATAGAACTCATCCGGACCTGGCTTGGGAAACGCAGAACGGGAGATGAAGATTCGGCATCCTCGCAAAGCCTCGGCGGCTCCTCGTTCGGCAATTGCCTCTGAACTGGCCACCAGATTGCCACCGTGCTCACGCACCTGCGCAATCACCATTTCGCGGGCACCTGCAAACGCCGGAGACCCACGCTCTGAAGCCCGCAAGAACCAGCGGCGGGACGAAAAAAGCGCCTCTGCAGAGGCGCTGTGGGCTTGAACCTTGAACCAGCCTTTGACGCCCCAAGCGTCCAGAATTCGCCCCACCTCCACCGCATCCGCCGGCATTTCGGCGGGGCGGTGAAAATCGACCGGCTCAGCCAAGCGGATCAGGCTGCCTTGGCAGCGGCATGCTTGATGAGACGTTCTACCGTGGGAGAAGGCTGGGCGCCGACACCGCGCCAGTACGTCAGGCGATCCTGTGCAATGCGAAGGCCTTCTTCCCCTTCGACTGCCGTCGGATTGTAGAAACCGATACGCTCGATGAAACGCCCGTCGCGACGGACTCGTTTGTCGGCCACGACAATATTGAAGAAGGGACGGCCTTTGGCGCCGCCACGAGCGAGACGAATGACAACCATGATTTATCCTGTGGGTGGAAGTGAGTTTTTCTCAGCGTTTGAGACACGCGACATGGCCACCCGGCCAGCGACACACTGAAAACCGAGCATTATAACCCCCCAATCTATGCTGATGATTCGACCCAGCGGTGACGGCGATGTGCCGGCGATCACCGAAATCTACGCCCACCATGTCTGCCACGGTACCGGGACCTTCGAAATTGATCCACCCTCGCTCATCGACATGCGGACCCGCCGCGAAGATGTACTTTCCAAAGGACTGCCATGGCTGGTCGCGGAAGACGCAGGACAGGTCGTTGGCTATGCCTACTGCAACTGGTTCAAGCCGCGACCGGCCTATCGGTATTCCGCAGAAGATTCCATCTATCTTGCCCCGAACGTCAACGGGAAAGGTCTGGGTCGCCTGCTACTGGCTGAGTTGTGCGCTCAGGCTCAACGCGCAGGCATTCGCAAACTCATTGCTGTGATCGGAGATTCGTCAAATGCCGGCTCGATCGGAGTTCACCGAACGGTTGGCTTCCGTGACGTCGGTGTCCTGCGCGCCTGCGGCTGGAAATTCGATCGCTGGCTTGATGTGGTGCTGATGGAGAAGGCACTTGGCCCGGGCGACTCCACACCTCCGGGGGCTTGAACATCATGAAAAGCAAGACCATTGCAGCCTGGTTGACCTTTTTCGGCGGTCCGCTCGGCCTACATCGTTTCTATCTGTTCGGACTGTCCGACCTCATTGGCTGGCTACTTCCGATTCCTACCGCGCTTGGCCTTTATGGCGTCACCCGTGTGCAGCAGTTCGGCCTGGACGATCAGCTCAGCTGGATACTGATTCCCCTGCTCGGCTTTGTGATCGCGGGTTGCGCGCTGAATGCAATCATCTACGGTCTCATGACAAGCGAAGGTTGGAACCGCCGTTTCAACCCGACAGCGGCTGCGGATGCACCGGCGGGAAACACCAGCTGGCTCACCGTGGGGGCGATCGTCGCCTCCCTTCTTATCGGGACCACCATCCTGATGGGCCGCATCGTCTACGGGTTCCAACGGTACTTCGAATACCAGATTGAGGAAGCCCGCAGGATTTCACAGTAGCGGGCGTGTCGGAGGAAACCGACGCCCAGAGAATGTCTGAGCCGCGCCGGAACCGCCAGGCGTCGCGTTGGCAGACCCCGGCGCCGGCAAAACCTGTACTGGTTCGCTCAGAGGAGACGCTGGATGGTCTGCGCCTCGACTGCAAGGAGGGCATCCGGCGCGACCCGATCTGGCGCAATTTCAGCCATCGGCACCAACACAAAAGCGCGAGCATTCATGCGAGGATGGGGAACGGTGAGTGACGGACTCTGAATAGTCGCCGATCCGTAGACCAGCAAATCCAGATCCAGAGTGCGCGGCGCGTTCGGGTAAGGCCGCACGCGCCCCGCCTTTTGCTCAACGGACTGAAGATGCCGCAGAAGGTCAGGGGCAGCAAGACCGGTTTCCAGCATCGCAACGGCATTCACAAAATCAGGGCCGCCGGCGTCAACTGGCGCCGTACGATAGAACCCCGAATGCCTCACCAGCCGTGACAACGGCAGTCGGCGCAGTTCATCCAGTGCGGCGCGCAATTGGCCTATCGAATCGCCCAGATTGGAACCCAGCCCGACGTACGCGTCGACAGGATTCGCGCACCCGGGACGACCGATCAGGATCCCTCCGGCGGTACGGAAGGATCGCCTCCCGTACGACGGCGCCTGCGCCGACGTTTACGGACGGGCGTTGCGCCTTCTGGTTCGGATCCTGTTTCAGAAGACATGGGCAAGCGCGAAGGCATTTCGTCGGCAAGTGGCGAAGAACCCGCCTCGCGGGCCTTCGTTTCGCCGGAGCCGCCTCGCGTATCGCGAACCCGGCGGGGCTTGCGTCCGTTCGAATCCCGAATCTGCTGGATCAAGTCTTCGCGCACTGAGTCATCGCCGACGCTGAATTCCTGCCACCAGTCGGCCAGGGCAACATCAACCTCACCGACGTCCGCGCGCAAACGCAGAAAGTCGAAGCCAGCCCGAAAACGTGGCTGCTCGACCAAGCTGTACGGCGTTGTGCCGATTCGCCGGTCAAAGCGCAACTGCATCATCCAGATTTCCCGCATGTCGGCACCGAGTCTGCCGCGTCCACTGACATCGCCGATACGTTCGTCAAAGACGACATCAATCGCCGATTGCATGGCCGGGTGGGTGTGTTCGCCCGCAGAAATCCGTTGCTGCCAGCCCGTCTGAACGTCCGGCCACAGCACACACGCGAGCAGAAAACTCGGGGCAACGGGTTTGCTCTCGCCGACCCGCCGGTCGGTGTCGGACAGCGCTGCCGCGATAAACGGATGCGCTGAGCGCTCCACAATCAGATCGAGCAAAGGGTACACGCCCTGCCCCAGTCCGAGTGCCTGCAACTGCGCCACACTGCCGACACCATGGCCGGTTTGAAGGAGCTTGAGCATTTCGTCAAACAAGCGGCTTTGCGGCACGTCGGACAGGAGGCCGCGCATGGAGACCAGCGGCTTGGCCGATCGCGGCTCCAGTC
>ERZ761607.1600-NODE-1600-length-27383-cov-6.085224_pt1 | contig 27383 bp, 34 predicted proteins | sample MGYA00511164_ERZ761607 | MGnify/ENA primary metagenome ERZ761607 (study PRJEB28899, sample SAMN02445080) | bioreactor sludge metagenome | biome: EBPR sludge | place: Australia: Brisbane, Thorneside Wastewater Treatment Plant | collected 2011-06-22 ... | reverse complement strand
TGATCCGCTCGCGCATCTCGCGCGCGGCCTTGTTGGTGAAGGTGACGACCAGCAGCTCCCACGGCTTCGCCCGGCCCGTCGCCAGGATGTGGGCCAGGCGGGTGGTCAGCACCCGCGTCTTGCCGGTGCCGGCCCCGGCCAGGACCAGCACGGGGCCTTCGGTCGCCTCGACCGCCTCCCGCTGCTCGGCGTTGAGGCCGTCGAGGTAGGCGGGCGCGGGGGCGCTGACGCGGGCGAGGTCGCTGATACGGGGGGAGGGAACGGCAGAGTCGGACATTGCGGAACATATGTAGCACAGCGCCGGGGACATGCACTTCAGTGCGTGTCCCCGTCAGCCAACCGCGTCGACTTCGCGCTGGTCGCGAGGACCCCCGCGCGGTGAGTCTGAGGGGCGGCTTCGTCCGGGGCGGTTGCGCCTTGACCGCATTGGCCTGTGGTCATGGGGCCGCGGAACCAGTCCGAGGATGAGGGAGCGTGGCAGGAACCGCCGCTCCCCGCCGTCCGTTGACGCCCCACAACAACGGTATGGGAGGTCGACATGGCCGAAGGTTCCGGAAACAGCAGTTCGACGCCGTGGCTGGCGTTCCTCGTCGGCGCCTTGATCGTGGTCGTCGCGGTGATCGGCTACGTCCTGTACACGGGCCAGGTCGCCCCGACCAAGCAGGTGGACGTCAACATCGAGGCGCCCAAGCTGCCCGAGGCGCCGCCCGTCCCCAGCCCCGGCGGGTGAACCATGGTCGCCCAGGCTCACGATCATCGCCATCGCGGCGGGGCCGGCCTGATGGCCGTCGTCGTCGGCGTGCTGGCGGTCGCGGCGTTGGGCCTGGCGTGGATGGCGCGGTCGGGGGATTGGCGCGCATCCGGCCCCTCGCACTTGCGGCTGGATCTGAAGGTTCCCGAGGCGCCGAGTCTGCCCACGCCGACGCCGGCGCCGGATCCGCAGCCGGTCCCGCTGCCCACGCCCGTGGCGCCGCCGCGCTGAGACCGCCAGCTTCGCGCCCGCCGGAGCGGCCGGGAAGCGACGCGGGCGCGGCCGGATTGGCCACGCCCGCGCCTCTGTCTGTCCATCCCCGAGGACTGCCGCGACGGCTGTTTGCGTGAAGGCGCAACACCGGGGGCGGTGTCCCGACCGGCTCGCCTCAAGCCGACCGGGTTCGCGGCGGCGTCCTAGCGGGCCTTCTGAATCGCCGGCAGCAGCAGGCCGGTCGGCTTGGGACGGGGCGGCTTCACGTCGCGGCGGCCGCTCTTGCGGGCGTCGGCGCGTCCGTCGCCGTTGACGTCGCCCGCCGCGACATTCACGCGGCTACGGGTCGGGGCCGGCTTCTTCCGCTGGGGCTTGGCGGGCTTGGCCGCGAGCTCGTCCGGCTCGACCCCCTTGGCGACTTCACCATCGACGCCGTCGAACTTGATATAGGCCGGCATGACGGCAGCGGCCGGGGTCGCGATCGCGACGGTGAGCAGGCCGGCGATGGCAAGTCCGGCGATGGACATTTTCATTGTGTAGCTCCTGAGGCATGGGCGGGCGTCTTGTCCCGCGGCCCCCTTCAAGACGACTTGCTGTCCCTCGCTCAGTTGCATTGCGCGTCAGCGAACGGCGTTGTCGTGCAACCCTGTTGCACGATCGATGACCCGGGAGCATGCTTGGGCATGGTCGGCAGCACCTTCGCCAGCAAGCTCAACCTGGTCCTCAAGGCCCTGTCGATGAGCCGCGCGCGGATGGCGGCGGACCTTGCCGTGGACAAGTCGCTGGTCGGGCGCTGGGCGTCCGGCAAGGTCTATCCCTCGACCCACAACCTCGCGCGGTTGACCACGCTGATCGCCGAGCGCCGTCCCGGGTTCACGCTGCTCGATTGGGATCGGGACATGGAGGGACTGGCCCTTGTGCTCGGGATCGAGCCGGAAGTCCGGACCCAGGCCTTCGACTGGGTGCCCCGGACCATCTTTGCCGAGGCGACCCAAGGCGTGGCGGCGCGTGGCGGCGTCTATGAAGGGATCTGGCGCTCGACGCGTCCCTCCAGCGACCTGCCGGGACGCTTCCTGCATGATCATTGCCTGATCCGGCGCGCTGACAATGGCCTGCTCAGCTTCAAGACCGGCGTCGAGGGCGTCAGTTTCGAGGGATGGGCGATGCTGCTGCAGCACCAGCTGTTCAGCGTCGCGGCCGACCAGGCGCACGGCACCCTGCTGTTCAGCATCTTCAACGGCGTCGCGCGGCAGAAGGCCCAGGTGCTGGACGGCATCACCCTGGCCTGTCTGCGCGACGCTGGCGGTTCGCCGGCCGCGTCGAGCTGCCTGCTGGAGCGGGTCGCCGAACTGACCGGCGACGACCGCGAGGACGATCGTCGCTACGAGACGTTCATCAGGACGCAGGGCTCGCCGATCGCGCCGGAGGGTTCGGTGCCGGAGGCGGTGCGGATCCATCTGACGCGCGAGGCGGATCCGGCCTCGATGGGACTGGGCGGTCTGCTGCGGATGTACTTCGGCCAATCGATGGCGCGAGGCGAAACCCTGAGCGCCTGACGGGCTATTCCGCGGCCCGCGCCAGTGCGAACACCCGGCAGGCGCTCGCCAGCGCACGCGCTCCGCGCCCTTCGTCGATACGGGCGATCAGGCCCGAGAGGCTGAGCCCGTCGCGCGCCGCCGCCGCGTCGAGCACCGCCCAGAACTCCGGCTCCAGCGCCAGGGACGTGGCGTGGCCGGCGAGGTTGACCGAACGCTTCCTGAGGCCCGGGCCGGCCATCAGTCCGCGCGCTTCCCGTCGCGCTCGCGCCGCTGGGCGTCCAGCTCACGCGCGGCCTTCTCCCGCCGCGCGTCGGCCAGCGCCTTCTCGGCCTTGGTGCGGCCGAAGGCGACGCGGTTCTCCGCCGCCTTCGCCTTGACTTCCGCCTTCGCCCTGGCCTTGCGGAAGCGGTTCAGGTTGACGGGCTCGGCCATCACTTCGCCGCCGGGCGGACCACGACCGCGGTCTCCAGCTTCAGCGGCTTGCCCTTGACCAGGGCCACCGGCGCGCGGCCCGGCCAGACGCAGTTCTGCATCGACAGCTCCTTGCGCAGGATCCACTGGGTGATCGGCTTGCCGTTGACCTTGCACGACAGGCCCACGGCCCATTGCGACAGCCCGGGCTGGCTCGGCCAGGCGAAGCCCATGGCGTTGCCCGCCGTCACGGGGCCGACCTGGGGCACGACGCCCTTGCCCTGCGAGCCGAACACCAGCCGATCCGGCGCGATCAGGCGCATGGAAAAGCCGCCGTAACCCTTCGCGTCGTCGCTGCCGCCCAGCGATAAGCCATCGACGGACGGGGTGATGACGGTTTCGAAGTCCAGGCGCCGCGCGCCCTTCTTCAAGGGCTGCACCCGCACCGACGTCTTCTCGCTCGCGACATAGACCAGCTCCGGACCCGAGCTGACGATCCAATCGACCTCGAGCACCAGCTTGCCGGCCCCGGTCCGGTCGGTGGCGAAATTGGTCTTCTTCACCACGAAGGTCAGGCCCTTCATGAACCAGCCGTCGGCCACCACCCGGTCGCCCAGCCGCACCTGGTGCCAGCTCCAGAACAGACCGCGCTGATGCGGGTGGTCGGCCGGTCGATCCTCGGTCAGCACCGTGCCGTCCGGAGCGTAGAGCGGATGGACGTAGTTGAGCCGTCCCGGCTCCGTCGCCGGGTCGGCGGGCTTGGTGCGGTAGAAGAGGATCGGCTTGTCGTCCTCGGTGATGGTGACGCCGTCGGCCGTGATCACCGCGTCGATGAGGTCCGGCCGGGCCAGCGCGGAAACGGGCGCCAGCAGGGCGGCGCCGGCGATCAGCGCGGCGGCGAAGAGAGCTCTCATGCGTCGTCCTTCTGCATTGCCCGCGCGAAGGCGGGGCGGGCCTGGGCGCGCTCAAGCCAGCGGACGTAGACCGCATGCGGCGGAAGCGCCTGCCGGGCGAATTGAAGCAGACTGATAAACAGGATGTCGGCCGCCGAGAAGTCGTCGCCGAGCAGCCAGGGGCCGCGGTCCAGCGCGCCCTTCAGCTGCCGGTCGAGAATGTCATAGGCCGTCTTGTCGGCGTCGGTCATCGCGTCGCGGAAGAAGGCGCCGATCACCGGCTCCAGCACGCCGGCATAGTAGGCCAGCCAGGTCAGGTAGGGCCCCCGGAGCGGGTCACCCACCGCCGGACCCATCGGGTGTTCGCGGAACCGGTCGGTCAAATAGAGGGCGATGGCGGCGGATTCGGTGATCAGAATGTCGTCGTCGACCAGGGCGGGGACCTGCCCGTGGGGGTGCGGGTTGGCGGGGTCACGCGACCCGACGCCGCCCTGGCGCGCGATGTCCACCGTCTGGATGCGGTAGTCGGCCCCCAGCTCCTCCAACAGCCAGATCATCCGGGTCGAGCGCGACCGCGGCGCGTGAAACAGGGTGAGCATCGGAACCTCCGGAATGAACGCGGGAACATAAACAGAACATTGTTATCCGCGCAACCCGTCGCCCGATCGGCCCGTTCCCCTCACGGAGGGAGGGGCGGTCAGCAGACACAGCAGGAGACGCACGATGATCGACGCCGCCCAGATCAAGGAACACATGGAAGTCAAAGGCTCGGACGACAAGCACGTCGGCAAGGTGGACCATGTGCTTGGAACCGATATCGAGCTCTCCAAGCTTGACCTCGGCTCGGGGTTCAAGCACCACCTGATCCCGCTGTCCTGGGTCGACTTCGTGGACGACAAGCACGTCCACCTGACCCTGACCGCCGAGCAGGCCAAGGCCGCCTGGCGCGAGAAGCACTGACGCTCGACACTGGCGACGAATTCGCGGAAACGAACCCCTCGTCACACGGCGAGGGGTTTTCGCATGTACCGGCTCTACGGATCGCCATCGACCGCCAGCCTGGTGGTTCACTGGATGCTGCTGGAGCTCGGCGTTCCGTTCGAGGTCGAGTGGCTCGACTTCGAGAGCAAGGCGCAGAAGTCCGGGGACTACCTACGCCTCAACCCCAATGGGGTCGTGCCGACCCTGATCGTCGACGGCCGCGCGGTGTCGGAGACCGGCGCGGTGCTGATGCTGCTGGCCGAGCGGCATCCCGAGGCCGGCTTCGCCCCGCCGCCGGGATCGCCCGAACGGGGCGAGTGGCTGCAGTGGATGATCTGGCTGGCCAACGGGCCGATGGCGGCCTTCCGACTGTGGTTCTACGAGGACGACCTGCCCGGACTCGACCGCGTCGCCCTGCAAGCGAGGATCGAAGGCTACTGGGATCTGGTCGACGCTCGCCTGGCCGGCCGCGACCACATGATCGGCCAGGCCCTGACCACCGTGGACCTGCAGTTGACCATGCTGACCCGCTGGTCGCGCAACATGCCCCGGCCCGCCACCAGCTGGCCCAACCTCAAGCGCTACATCGACACGATGCGCGCCCGGCCCGCCCTGCGTGAGACGCATGCGCGCGAGGGCATCGGCGACTGGATCAACGATTGAACCTGGGCTATGACCCGCCGCCTGATACGAAGGCCGACACGACCATGAGCGACACCCCTCCCGACCGTCTCGCGAGCAATCCCAAGAGCCCGTTCTACGACGAGGCCGTGCTGGCCCGCGGCGTCGGCATCCGGTTCAAGGGCGAGGAAAAGACCAACGTCGACGAGTACTGCGTCAGCGAAGGTTGGGTGCGCCTGGCCGTCGGCAAGACCCTCGATCGTCACGGCAACCCGATGACCGTCAAGCTGCAGGGAACCGTCGAGCCCTACTTCCGCAACGACGACGCGGAATAGCCGCGCTCGACTATCGCGCGAGGCTGGTGGCGCTCGTCGCCGGGCAATGGTGAAATGCCGGCCATGGGTCGGGCTGCCGTCAGAACGGGACGCATCCTCGCCGGCGCGGTCGCGCTGGTGGCGGCGAGTCTGATCCATCCACCCGTCACCTGGAATCACGACCTGCCGCCGCCGGCGACCGCGACCTTCACGGCCTTGACGCCGCGCGACCTGCTCGACGAACGCCTGCAGGACCTGGGGCAAGCCTTCGGCGGCCGGGTGGGGATCGCAGTCTACAACGTCGATGAGGGCTGGGCCGTCGCCTTCAACGGATCGGAGAAGCAACCCCAGCAGAGCGTCAGCAAGCTCTGGGTCGCCCTGGCCGTGCTCGACGCCGTCGACCGGGGCGACCTGTCGCTGTCGACCCCGGTGACCATCCGCAAGGCCGACCTTTCGATCTTCCACCAGCCGATCCGCGAGCGCGTCGGCGACGGACAGTGGACGACCACCGTCGGCGACCTGCTGCGGCGCGCCATCACCCAGAGCGACAACGCCGCCAATGACGCGCTTGTGCGTACGGTCGGCGGCCCCTGGGTGGTGCAGGTGGCGGTGGTCGGCAAGAATCTCGGCGAGATCCGCTTCGGTCCCGGCGAGCGGAAGATGCAGACCGAGGCCGCCGGCCTGACCTGGAAGCCGGAATACAGCTTCAAGCGCGCGTTCTGGGACGACCGCGAGGCGCTGCCGCCGGACGTCCGGCGGAGGGCGCTGGACGCCTATCTCGCCGACCCGCCGGACGGGGCGAGCGCCGTGGACATCGCCGAGACCCTGGGTCGGCTCAAACAGGGCGAGCTGCTGTCGCCGGAATCGACCGACCATCTGCTGACCCTGATGGGCCAGACATCGACGGGATCAAGCCGCCTGAGGGCGGGTCTCGCGCCGGGATGGACGCTTCGACACAAGACCGGCACCGGTCAGGTCAACGGCCGGCTCGCCACCGGCTACAACGACGTCGGCCTGCTGACCGCGCCGGACGGGACCGTCTACGCCGTGGCGGTGCTCATCGGCGCCAGCCGACGCTCTTTCGAAGAGCGCAGCGCCCTGATCGCCGACGTGGCGCGGGTGGTGATCGCGACGCATCCGGCGCCGGCGCCGGTAAAGGTCGCAGATTGACCCCCTTTATGTGGGGGTTCCCGACCTAGCCTTCGCGCCATGCTGGGAGACCGCGTCAGCCGAAGGGGAGGTCGGTCATGTCGTTTCGCCGTTGCTCTGGCCTCGCCGCCATCGCGGCGCTACTGGCCGTGGCCGCGCCGTCCCAGGCCCGCGCCCCGATCTGGATTCCGCAGTCGTCCAACGGCAATCCGGTCGCCGCCATCGGCGTCGGCGGCGGCGCCAGCATCCAGGTGTTCTGCTACGCGAGGCCCTCGCCGCGCTACGTCCTGGTGGCGAAGGGGCCGGCGCGGGGGCTCAGGCCCGGGCGCGGGGTCATCGGACGGATTCAGGGCCGGCAGACCGTCAAGGTGCGCTTCGACCGGATCGAGCTGGCGCCCGGCAGCCTGGCGGTGCTGACGGTGCAGGGCGGCCTACGCGGCACGACCGGCGACCAGCCGCGGGCCCTCTACAGCATCGAGGCCATCCGCGCCGCGAAGAAGCCGATCACCCTATCCTCCGGTCCGTTCAGCATCACCGTGCCGGAAACCGGCGCCGCCGCGGCCATCGCGCGGCTCGAGAAGACCTGCGGTGATGTGAAGAGCATGGCCAAGCGGGCCGAGGGCCGCTTCGGCGAGCTCAATTGACCCGCGCAGCGGCGGCGTCCGCCATCAGCCGGTCAAGGTGCTGGCGGATGTGGGCGGCCTCCGCCGCGGTGTTGGCCAGGGCGATGGCGCGATCGAAGGCCTCGCGCGCCTCGGCCTTGCGCTCCAGCTGCAGCAGCAGGGCGCCCTTGACGCCGAAGTAGTTGAAGTAGCCGGACAGGCGGCGCTCGAGCGGCGCGATCATCTCCAGCGCCGCTTCAGGGCCGTCCGCCTTCGAAACGGCCACGGCTCGGTTCAGGGTGATGACCGGCGAGGGGGTCAGCTGTTCCAGCGTCGCGTAGAGGGCGTCGATCTGGCGCCAGTCGGTGGCGGCCGGCGTCGCGGCGCGGGCGTGCAGGGCGGCGATCGCCGCCTGGATCAGATACGGCCCGGTCCGCCGGTGACGCATGGCCTTGTCGATCAGCGCCAGACCCTCGGCGATCATGGCCCGGTTCCAGAGGGCGCGGTCCTGGTCGTCCATCAGCACGATGCCGCCCTCGGCGTCGAAGCGCGCGGGCGTGCGCGAGTGCTGCAGCAGCATGAGAGCCACCAGACCCATGATCTCCGGCTCGGTCTGGTAGAGCCGCAGCAGCAACCGGCCCAGCCGGATGGCCTCGGCCGCCAGCGGCGCGCGGTCCTCGCGCTCCGGGCCGCTGGCGGAATAGCCCTCGTTGAAGATCAGATAGACCATGGCCGCCACCGCCGCGAGCCGTTCGGCCCGCTCCACGGGACCGGGAGTCTCGAAGGCGACGCCGGCCTCGCCGATCCGGGCCTTGGCGCGGGTGATCCGCTGCTCCATGGCGCTCTCGCCGACCAGGAAGGCGCGGGCAATTTGGCGGACGGTCAGGCCAGAAACGATGCGCAGGGCCAGCGCGATCTGCTGGGTTTGCGGCAGGTCGGGATGGCAGCAGATGAACATCAGCCGCAGCACGTCGTCGCGGTAGTCGGCGCCGTCCAGCCGTTCGGCCAGCGGCGTCTCGACGTCGTCGAGGTCGGACATCGCCGCCTCGTCGTCGGGCAGGGCCTGGGTGCGGCTGCGCTTGCGCACGCCGTCAATGGCGGCGTTGCGGCCGACCATGATCAACCAGGCGGCGGGATCGCGCGGCGGACCGTTGCCGGGCCAGGTCCGCAGCGCCCGCAGACAGGCGTCCTGGAACGCCTCCTCGGCGATGTCGAGGTCCCTGAAATAGCGCAGCAGCGCCCCGACCGCCTGCGGGCGGGCGGCGGTGATGGCCGCGTCGATCCAGGCCAGGTCCGTCACGCGCGCTCCGTGCCCGGAATCTCGGCGCCCGGAAGGAACAGGCGCACGGGCCGCAGCTCGTAGGCGCCGCCCGGGTTGGCCTGGCCCAGCTCGCGGGCGATGGCCAGACCCTCGTCCAGGTCCTTGATGTCGACGATATAGAAGCCGAGGAGCTGCTCCTTGGTCTCGGCGTAGGGACCGTCGAGCACCAGGTCCTTGGCCTTGTGCAGCGTGGTGGCCGCCGTGGTCGCCATCAGCCGCAGCGACGGGCCGAGCTTGTTCTCCCGCTCCAGTCGATCATGGACGACCGACAGCCGGCTCATGACCGCGTCGTCCTCTTCCTGCGACCAGGACATGACGACGTCTTCAGCGTTGTAGCAGAGGATGGCGTACAGCATCGGCGATGGGCTCCGTCTTGGACCAAGGACGCGCGAGTATGGCCCGGGCCGACAGCGGCGGCGAACTATTCGGCGTCGCCATGCTATGACGCCCGCCGAGTCACCGGAGGACGGCCAGATGGCGCGGGAACGGATCGGAGCGGCGGCGGCGGTCGCCAGGCTGTCGGGCTGGAGCGCAGGCCCGGGCGAACGCGACGCGATCGTGAAGACCTTCGCCTTCGCCGACTTCAACGCCGCCTTCGGCTTCATGACTCGCGTCGCCTTGATGGCCGACAAGCTCGACCATCATCCGGAATGGTCCAATGTCTACAATCGCGTCGAGGTGCTGCTGGCGACGCACGACGCCGACGGCGTCACCGAACTGGACGTCGAGCTGGCCGCTTTCATGGATCGCATCGCGGCGTAAGCTGCTCTCCAGCCGCCGTCCGAGCGGCTCAGGGAGAGACGCTATGGTCACGGTGACGCCGAACGCCTCGGGCTTCGGGGCGGAGATCACGGGGCTCGACATCGGCCGGCCGCTGCTGCCGGACGATCTGCGGACGGTGAAGGCCGCATGGGCCGACCATTCGGTGGTCTGGTTTCCGCACCAGCCGCTCGATCACGACCAGCTGGAAGCCTTCACCCTGCAGTTCGGCGACTTCGGACATGACCCCTACGTCAAGCCGCTGGCCGACCGGCCGCACATCCTGGAGGTCCGCCGCGAGCCCGGCGAGACAAACTCCGTCTTCGGCGGGGCGTGGCACAGTGACTGGAGCTTCCAGGCCACGCCGCCGGCGGCGACCATCCTGCACGCCAAGATCGTCCCGCCGATGGGCGGCGACACCGAGTTCGCCGACGGCTATCGCGCCTTCGAGACGCTGAGCCCGGTCATGCAAGGGATGCTGGAAGGGCTGACGGCCATCCACTCGGCGACCCGGCCCTACGGCGAGAAGGGCATCTACGCCAATGAAGCGCCGGGGCGGTCGATGCGGATCATAAACTGCGCGGAGGCCGACAGCCGGCAGGCCCATCCGCTGGTCCGGGTGCACCCCGTCAGCGGCCGCAAGTCGCTGTTCGTGAACCCGATCTACACCCTGGGGGTCGACGGCATGACCGAGGCGGAGTCGGAGGCTCTGCTGGGCTTTCTCTATCGCCACATGCTGCGCCAGGACTTCGTCTATCGGCATCGCTGGCGCGCCGACATGCTGATCCTGTGGGACAATCGCTGCGTTCTGCACAACGCCACGGGCGGCTACGACGGCCATCGCCGGCTGATGCACCGGACGACGGTGGCCGGTGAAGCGCCGATCAGGGTGCGGAGCGTATAGCATAAGGCGCATTATATATATATGAGCGGTTAGATTGTATTGGCGCGACTGTGGGTCTACGATCTCCGGGTGGCCGATCCGCAGTCAGTCGAAGAATGGCTCCAGAAGGCCCGCGCGCATGCGGTCTCCGCCAAGCTGTTGTCCGACGACAAGGTCGCGGCCGGCGAAGCGCTTTTCCATGTGGGGCTTGGGACGGAGTGCGCGCTGAAGGCGCTGATCATGAGGCGCCACGGCCTCAATGGATGGCCAACGCGGGACCTGCGGCCAGACCTGTACACGCATAGCCTGCGCGACCTGCTGGTCCTGGCGGATGTTCAACTTTCGGCACGGGACCCGCGGGCCGCCTCTTGGAAGGTCGTTTTGGATTGGGACCGCAATCAGGGGTATGATCCCAAGCCCATGCCCAGAAAGGTGGCCAAGGCCTGGGTGGAGGCGGCTTTTGGCGAGAAAGGAGCGGTGACATGGATCAGAATGACCTTGGCCTAGCCCGCTACGACACAGGGGCGGAATACCTTGCCTCCCTGAGCCGGCTCGACCTCTCTCCCGAAGCGCTGTTCTGGGCCTACGACAAGACGATCGAGCAGTTCGTGCTCGTCCTCGTCACCCGCTTCTTCGACTACGCTGGACCGCTCGCCGTCACCGAGCTGCTGTTCCGGGCCTACAGGGCCTCCGCAACGCCGGCGGAGATCGATCCCTTCATCGTGCGCGTCCACAGCCCTGAGCAGCGCGTCTACAAGGAGTTGCTCTTCGCGCTGCGCAGCACAGGCACAATTGGAGCAGGCTGGTCCCGGGAAGACTATCACCGGGCCATTCTCGCGGGAGACGTGGAGCAGGCCGGTGTGTTTACGTTTGCTTACGCGGACCTGCTGAGTTTCGGCGCTTGGGTCTATACGGCTACGGAAGGCCCCAAGAAGCTGATCGACGTCGCCAAGCCGTGGATGCGCTTCAACGCCAAGGTGGAGAAGCTGGCCGCTTAGGTCCAGTCGTCGACCGGCGCCCAGGCGCGCGACCGCGCGGGGCGCTGCCTCATGCACGCGCTCAATGCAGGCCAGCACGAACGGATTGAAGCTGGCCGAGCGGTCCTCGAATTTTCGACGCCGGCGACGTGCACGTTCTCGATCTCCCAGCTGTCCTTGCCGGCCTGCAAGGCCAGCTTGTGTCGCCAGGCCTTCAAGCGTGGGGGCAGCGCTCGACCGTCCAGCGCCGCGCCGCCTTCTCGAGGGCATTCTCGCGCTTGGGATTGGCGATCGTCGCGTTCCCCCTTGTCGAACGATGTTTCACCCCCGACCATCACCGTTCCACCCCGCAAAGGGGGGAGCCCGCGGGGAGGCGGTCAGAGTGGCGGTTGAAATGGAAGCGGGCGCGACGCCCGCCGTGACGGCGACGCCGGTCAATCGGCCCGTCGCCGGTCGGATCAGCGCCTGGCGCCTGGCGGCCTTCGCGGCGCCGTCCATCCCGGTGGCGGCGATGCTGATGCCGGTGACCGTCTATCTGCCCAACTACTACGCGCGTGATCTCGGCCTGAGCTGGGCCGCCATCGCCTTCGCCTTCTCCGCCGTGCGGCTTTTCGACCTCTGGCTGGACCCGACGCTCGGCTTTCTGATCGACAAGACCCGTTCGCGGTTCGGCCGTTTCCGGCCCTGGCTGGTCGCCGGCCTGCCGATGGCCGTGCTGGCGGTCTGGATGCTGTTCATGGCCGAGGCGGGCGTCACCGGCGGCCAGATCCTCTTCTGGCTTGTGGTCGGCTTCGTCGGCCAGTCCATGGCCTCGATGGCGCACATCGCCTGGGCGGCCCGGATCGCGCCCGACTACCGGGAGCGGTCACGGGTCTACGCCTGGCTGCAGGCGTTCAATGTCGTCGGCATCCTGCTGGCGCTGGGCATGCCGCCGCTGGCGGCCGGCCTGTTCGGGCTGGACCATGTGGCCGGCGTTCAGGCCATCGGCTGGCTGGTGATGCTCTCCCTGCCGGTGACCGTGGCGATCGCGCTGCTGGTCGTCCGCGAGCCGCCGCCCCAGGCCAATCACCACCCGCCGCACTGGCGGCAGTATCTGTCGCTGCTCAAGCGCGGCTCCGTGCTTCGCATCATCGCCACCGACATCGTGCTGGGCACCGGCCCGGTCCTGGCGGGCACCCTGTTCTTCGACTACTTCTTCGCCCTCAGAGGCTATGAGCGCGCGGACGCCGGCAAGCTGCTGCTGCTCTACTTTGTCGGCGGCCTGGCGGCGGCGCCATTCTGGTCCTGGCTCTCACACCGGATGAGCAAGCACAAGGCGCTCGCCGTGGCCGCCGTGGCCTACGCCGTGGCCCAGGCGTCGGTCGTCATAGCGCCGCACGGCATCTGGTGGAGCGTGGTGACCATGACCCTGGCCGGCATTCCGTTCACGGCCGGGTCCATCCTCCTGCGCGCCATGATGGCGGACGTCGCCGACCAGGAGCGGCTGGAGAGCGGCGTCGACCGCTCTGGCCTGCTGTTCGGACTGCTCAGTGGCACGGTCAAGATCGGCTCGGCTTCCGCCGTCGCCCTGGCCGGGGTCATGCTGACCTGGGCCGGCTTCCACTCCGACCTTGGGCCCGACAACACGTCCGGCGCGCTGACCGCCCTGGAGATGACCTTCGCCCTGATCCCTGCCGCGCTCGGCCTGGTCGCGGCCCTGATCATCTCTGGCCACAAGCTCGACGCGGCGACCCACGCCGAAATCCGCCGACGCCTGGACGAGCGGGACGGAATCCTCTCGGACGTCCCTTAAAGGACAACGGCGGCCCGGACGCCTGTCCGGACCGCCGCGTCGGTCAAGCTCGAGGATCGGCTAGGGTTCGTAGCCGATGAAGTCGACGAAGCCGGGCAGAACGAGCAGCCAGGTGTCGACGGCCAGTTCCATGGCCTCGGTGCTGAAGCCCTTCTCGGCGTCGACGTCGTAGCGGACGTAGGGGTCCATCTCGTCGTCCAGAGCCGCGCGGCTGAAGCGCTTGGTGAAGTTCCACTCGTTGGCCTTGGCGTAGGTGATGCCGCGGTCGAGGTCGAAGCCCGCCGAGAACTGAATGCTGGCGCAGCGACCGGACTTGCAGTTGTAGAAGTAGACCGACCAGTTCACGCGCTCCGAGGCGCTCTTGACCAGCGGATCGCCGGCGCCGTCGGTGGTGATCTCGGCGCGCAGGCCCTTGGCGCGCAGGACGGCGGCGACATCTTCAGCGGTGACGCCGCCGGCGGGATAGGGCTTGGCCAGCGCGGGGGCGGCGGCGAGTCCGGCCATGCCGAGCGCGAGCCCGGCGATCAGGAGCTTTTTCAAGGCTTTAGTCCTCCAAGTTGGAACGAGTGATCGCGTCCAACCTAGAGGCCCCGTGGTTCGGGGCATGCTCAGAAAGTGGGGGTCGCAGCGCCTCGGAGCGCTCGAAACAAGGCTCGCTCACGTCCGCGAGGCGTGACGGCTCCGGCTAGGCCTTCGAACAGACCGCCACGCAGCGCTCCGCCAGCACCTGGCCGGCGTCGATGATCGGAATCTCCAGGGCGTCGCTGTCGAGCACCAGCGGAACCTCGGTGCAGCCAGCGATGACCGCGTCGGCGCCGTCCTCGGCCAGGGCGTAGGCGATCGCCGCCATCTCGGCCTCGACCTCCTCGCCGGTGTCGCCGGCCTTGATGCGATAGAGCAGGCTCATGAACCATTCCTGCTTGGCCTTCGACGGCAGCACCGGCTCCAGACCCATGCCGGTGAGACGATCCGTGTAGAGACCGATCGCCAGCCCGGTGGCCAGGACCCCGACCTTTCGCGCGCCGCCGATCCGCGCGGCCTGGCAGGCGGCCTCGATCATGTCGACCAGCGGCAGCTCCGAGGCGGTCCGCACCTCCTCGTCGTAGGCGTGCGCCGTGTTGCAGGCGATGGCCAGCACCTGGGCCCCGCCGTCGCGCAGTCGCACGGCCATGTCGGCCAGCACCGGACCCGGCGAGTCGTCGCCATCGTTCCGATCGGGGACCTGCGGATTGATGTCGACCAGCACCCGCAGGTGATCCTGGTCGCGCGCCGCCGGCGTCGCTGCCTGAAGTTTGGCCAGGAAGTCGAGGGTCGCGGCCGGCCCCATGCCGCCCAGAACGCCGAGGGTCTTCATGACTTGCCGCGCCTCGTCTCTGGCCGGATGTAGATCGGCGAAAGGGCGTCGTAGACGGCGTTGGCGTCGATGATGCGCCACGTCGCGCCGTCGAAGGGCGCCGCCGGCTTGGCGAGATCGACCAGAGCCACGGTGAGCGTCGTCTCGTAGCCGTTCGGGTCGGTGCGCAACGGCACGCCGTAGTAGGTCGAGGTCACGCTGTGCGAGACATCGTCGCGGTCAAGAATCACGAAGCCGGTCACGCCCTTCTCGCGCGCCAGATCGGCGGCCTTGAGGATGGCCATTTCCTCGACAACGACCGCCGGAGCGGCCACGCCGCGGAAGCGGATGCTGACGGTCTCCGCTTCGCCGATCATCGGGCGATCACGCGGCGTGACCGTGAAGCCGTCGACCGATCCGAACAGGACCGCCGACTTCTTGTATCGGGGTAGTCGGGCGCTGGTCTCGGGATCCGGCAGGTAGTCAAACAGGGCCTTGATACTGTCCTCCGGCGTCGTCCGTTCGGCGGAAGGGGGCTGGTCAATCCTCGCGCGCAGCGCCTTCAGCCCGTCGATCGCGGCCGTCTCCGCAGGGGGCAGCTTGGCGAGGAGGGCGTCGATGAACTCCACACCCAGTTCATCTTGCGGCACGGCCTGGCGGCCAAGGCTCAAGAAGACCTCCTCGATTTTCCCCTCGCCGACGAGGATTCGCTGCTCCACGAAGGTGGTCCAGACCTCGAGCAGCTTTCGTCCGTCGCGCTCAAGCCGCTGTCGCCGGGCGACCTCTCTTTCGTGTTCGGCGAGCCGGTCCTTCGGGACCTTGCCCCCCGGCTTGCGAGGTTGCGGAGCCTGGGGCGTTTCCACGGCCCAGTTCAGGGTGACCCGCGCGTGCTCCAGGGCGGCGCGCGCATCGGCGTAGCGGCCCGTCGCGGCGAGGGCGTAGGCATGGGTGCCGGCATAGGTGATCCGGAACATGCCGTCCTTGTAGCTGTCGGCGTACCGCAGGTCGTACGCGCCGCCGTAGCCGTTGACCCGCTTCTGGCTCAGGGGAGGACGGATCTGGGGATAGAGCCCAATCGCCTCGTTCCAGCGGCGCTGCTCGATCAGGTCCACGTAGATCCGGGTGTTCGCGCTGGGCTGGAATCGACTGACCGCCTGGCGCATCGCTTCGGCTTCAGGACGCTGGCTGCCCTCGCCGATCACGAAAAGGCCGCCGACCGCCAGACTCCGCGTATAGGGTCGCTTCGACCACGCGGCCATGGCGATGCGGGCGGAGTCCTCGGCATTGCCCTGCTGGCGCAGGGCATAGGCGCGGGTCAGGTCGAGGCTCAGGCCGAGACTGCGTGAATAGAAGGGGTCGCCTGGAACCTGGACCGCGGCCGCGGCCCGGTCGAGGTCGATCAGGGCGGCAGCGGGGTCGCCACGCTCGAGATTGTGGAGCGCCCGCGCGCGCAGGAGGTTGACGCGCCGCATCCAGAACTCGGGCTTGAGTTTCGCGTCCGACAGTGCGGCGTCGCACTGTCCCAGGGCGGCGTCGCCATAGTTGGCGGTGGTGCGCGCCGTCGTCCCGTAGCCGGGCGGATTGAAGATCCCCCAGACGTTGGCGTACTCGGTCATCCCGTCGCCGCCGGACGCGGGCATGCCGTATCCGTCGCAGTTGCTGAACGTCGACATGCCGTTCTGCGCCGTCGCCGGGCCCGCCGCGGCGAACAGGGCGAGACCGCCGAGACAGGCGGTCGCCATCGTCTTGAAAGTCACGAAATCAAATCCCCCGATTTAGGGGAGGGTATCCACGCGACGGCCGCGCCTGCAACCGTCGGTCTTCATCACAGCATTCCTTCCAGCTCGCCGTGATAGCCGAACAGGCCCTGGGCGCCGCCAGTGTGCAGGAAGACCACGGTCTGACCCGCGAAGGCGCCCCGTCTGGCCAGAGCGATCAGCCCCTTCATCGCCTTGCCCGTATAGACCGGGTCGAGCAGGAGGCCCTCGGTTCGGGCGGCCAGCGTCAGGGCGTCGACAACGGCCTGGTCGATCAGGCCGTAGCCCTCGCCGACATAGTCGCAGTCTCCGGAGCGCGAGAGTCGTGCTATGCTGGTCGTCTTACCAGCACGCAGGTGGAGGAGACACCATGTCCCCCAAGGCCGTGTTCGCGTTCGGTCTCGTTTCCGCGTCGATCGCCCTGAGCGCGGGATCCGCCTCGCCCGCCGCCTTTGTCCTCGGCGGCGGCATGGCCAACGCCTGCTCCCGGGCGGCGATCGAGGGGCGTGACGATCGCGACTCCCTCGAACTGTGCAATCAGGCGCTGGAGACCCAGCCCCTGGTCGGCCGCGACCGGGCCGGCACCTTCGTCAACCGCGGCGTCATTCAGCTGCGGCGCAAGGCCTACGTGGACGCCCGCCGCGACTTCGACTCGGCGCTGAAGATCGAGCCGGCGCTCGGCGAGGCCTTCGTCAACCGCGGCGCGGCCCTGGTCGCCGAGCGCCGCTTCGCCGAGGGGGTCACCGAGATCGACCGCGGCCTGGCCCTCGGCGCCGACGAGCCGGAGAAGGCCTACTTCAATCGCGCCCTGGCCTGGGAAGGCCTGGACGACATGAAGGCGGCCTGGCTCGACTACCAGAAGGCACTCGAACTGCGCCCCGACTGGGAGGCGCCGCGTCGCGAACTGGCGCGGTTCTCGGTCTCGCGGGCCGATCCGGAATAGGCGATGCGCGCGCTGACCCTAGTCGCCGCCGCGGCGCTGGCCGCCGCTGTCACGCCCGCCGCGGCCTCGGTCCTGGTGATCGGCAACGACATCGCCGTCGACTGTTCGAAGGCGGCCTTCGCCGGGCGCGCCGACCGCGTCTCGATCGAGACCTGCACCCGTGCGCTGCAGGAAGAGAGTCTCGACCGCCGCGACCGCGCCGGGACGCTGGTCAACCGCGGCGTCATGCTGACCCGGGCGAAGGACTACGTCGCCGCCCGCGCCGATCTCGACAAGGCCGTCGACCTGGAGCCGACCCTGGGCGAGGCCTTCGTGAACCGCGGCGTGGTGATGATGGCGGATCGCGCGTACGTCGAGGCGCTGGCCGAGATCGATCGCGGCCTGGCGCTGGGCGTCGATGAGCCGGCCAAGGCCTACTACAACCGCGCCCTGGTTCATGAGTCCCTGATGGACGCGAAGTCGGCCTGGCTGGACTATCGCCGGGCGCAGGAGCTGGACCCGGACTGGGACGCCCCGCGTCGGCAGCTGGCGCGTTTCACAGTGACGAAGCCATAAGCGCCGCTCGCGCGTTGCACAGGCCTGACCACCAGGATCGGGTTCCTTTCATGCGCGCCTTCGCCCTCGCTCTCCTGATCACCGGTCTCGCGGCGCCCGCCGTCGCGCAGGTCGATCCCGGCTGGCAGCGTCGCCGGAACGAGGCGGCGATGGCGCGGGAGGCGGACCGCCTGCGCGCCGCCCGGTTCGAGCGCGAGTCCCGTGCCCGCCAGCAACAGGCGCGGACCGAGGCCACGCTGCGCGCCATCCGCGCCGGAGAGCTGGCCGGCGGTCCCCCCGTCGCGGTCACGCCCTATCGGCCGTCCGACATCGAGCCCCTGCCGCCGCGTCCGTCGCCCGGGCCGGCGCCGACGCTGACCGGGGACGCGGCGCGGGCCGACGCGCTGATGGCCGCAGCCATGGCCCGCTCGACGGCCCGGGTGAAGGCCATGACCGGCGGCGCGCCGCGCTAGACGTCGGGCGGCGGACCGGGCAGCCTGAGATCAGACGTCCCACGGGGAGGAACCTGCGATGCGTTGGCGCGGCGGCGAGCGGTCCGGCAATATCGACGACCGGCGAGGCCTGGGCCCGGTGGGGGCCGTGGGCGGACTGGGACTAGGCGGCGTGATCATCGTGCTGATCGTGGCCTTCGTGTTCGGCGAGGACCCGCGACTGATCATGGACCAGGTCGCCCAGTCGCCGGTCGCCGAGCAGTCGGCGGCCGCCGGCAGGACCGGCAGCCCGCAGGACGAGGCCGGCGCCTTCGTCGACGTGGTGGAGACCTCCACCAGCCGCGTGTGGACGGACCTGTTTTCCAAGTCGGGCGAGGGCTACCGGCCGCCGGAGGATGTCGTGCTGTACGACCAGGCCACCGGCACCGCCTGCGGGACCGGCCAGGCCGCGATGGGCCCCTTCTACTGCCCCAACGACCGCAAGGTGTACCTGGACCTGACCTTCTGGGAGGAACTGGAGACCCGGTTCGGCGCCCAGGGCGAGTTCGCCCGCGCCTACGTCATCGCCCACGAAATCGGCCATCATGTGCAGAACCTGACCGGCTCGCTGCGCCAGGCGCGGACCGGCGCGACCGGAGCCGACGGCGGCCAGGTGCGGGTCGAGCTGCAAGCGGATTGCTACGCCGGCGTCTGGGCCGCCCATGCCGAGCGGCTGTCAGGCGGCGAGGTGGCGCTCGACCCGGGCGATCTGGAAGACGGCCTGGGCGCCGCCGCGGCGGTCGGCGACGACACCATCCAGCGCCGCACCCAGGGCCGCGTCGTGCCCGACGCCTTTACGCACGGCTCCGCGCAGCAGCGCATGCGCTGGTTCCGTCGCGGCTACGAGACAGGCGACCCCGGCCAGTGCGATACCTTCTCGGCGCGGTCGTTGTAACGGCGCGCTCCAGGCATTGAGGGATGGGATGAGACGGTTCTGGTTGGCCGGCCTGGCGGGCGCGGCGATGCTCGCGACGACGCCCGCGGCGACGGCCGCGCCGACGGACCCGATTGTCCCTGGACTGGAGGCGCCCGCCGGTTGCGACTGGCGACGCCGGGCCAAGAAGCCCGACGCCGCGGCGATGCTGTACTGTGCGGGAAAGGACGGCAAGCCCGCCTACGCCCGCCTGCCGAGCGGCTTTTCCGCTGACACTCTCGGCAAGGCTCGCGCCGGCGATCCCGAGGCGATGAACCTCGCCGGCCTGCTGTACCTCGACGGTCCCGAGTCGATCCGCGACGCGGCCGCCGGCCAGGACTGGCTGCTCAAGGCCGCCGAGGCCGGCTCGCCCTACGCCCGGTTCAATCTGGCGCTGGCCCTTGATAGCGGGCGCGGCGGCGTCGTCCGCAACCCCGCTGCGGCCGCTGGCTGGTATCGCAAGGCCGTGGAGGCCGGCGACGGCGACGCGATGGTCAATCTCGGCGAGATGCACCTCGCCGGCCGCGGCGTGGCTCGCGATGACGCCGAGGCGATGCGCCTGATGCGCGGCGCCGAGGGCGGGCTCCTTGCGCGCTACAACGTCGCCGTCATGATCTTCGAAGGTCGCGGCGCGCCCGCCGACAAGCCTGCCGCGATCACGCTTCTGCGCAAGGTCGCGGAGGATGGTTCGAGCGCCGCGGCCTGGCGGCTCGGCCGCGTCTACGCCGCAGGCGACGGCGCCACGGCGGATGTCGGCGAGGCGATCCGCTGGACCCGCAAGGCGGGCGAGAGCACCGCGCGGCTGGCCGCCCTGGTGCTCGGCCTGAACTACCTGATCTCGCCGGACATGACCGTCAAGGCGGCCCGCGACGGCGATGCCAAGGCCCAGTTGACGCTTGCGCTGCAGTTGCTCGAAGGAAAGCGGCTCAAGCGCGACCCGACGACAGCCGCCGGCCTGCTAGCGTCGGCGGCGAAGGCGGGCATCCCGCTGGCGGCCTACAAGCTGGGCGAGCTTTGCGCCGACGGGGATGGCGTGCCGAAGGATGAGGCGATGGCGCTGACGCTGCTGACCGGCGGCGTGGCCCAGCAGTTTGACGAGCCCTGGGAGACCTTCAAGGCCTTCCGCACCCCGTCCCGGGCGGCGGCGCCCGCGACGAAGAAGAAGTAGGCGCGAGAGCCAGGCGGATTCAGCCGAATCCACCTGGCCCGAGCCCTTTGAGTCCGGAGCGCCTATCCCCGCCTACGGGGGATGGGCGGAGATGGGAGCCGGCCCGTCGCCGGGATCCGGCTCCCTCCGAACCTATCCTCCGAACCGCTTGCTGAAGCGGACGCCGAGGATGCGAGGCGGCAGCACCGATGTGTAGAAGCTGCGCGCATAGACGGGATCGGCGTTGTCGTCGGGAACCACCTGATTGTAGAGCGGCGTGCTCCGGGCCCCGCTCTCGGCGTACTCGTCGAAGACGTTCTTCACGAACAGGCTGGCGGTCCAGCTGTCCGCCTCGACGGTCACCGAGGCGTCGTGGATCGCGAAGCCGTCGAGCGTGATGCCGTTGCCGCGGCCGCCCATACGGGTCTCCACCTCGCTGATGGCGCTGACGCCGTACGAGAAGTCGACCGTCCAGCCGTTCGCAAGCGGCAGGCTGTAGTCGGCGAAGAGGCTGAACTCGTGCTCCGGCGCGCCCGGAAGCCGGTCGCCCGGTTCGCCGTCCTCGTAGGTGATCGTCGACTGGAAGCCCGGCGGGTTGATGGTCGGCACAAGGTTGATCGTCGTCTCGGTCAGCTCGGCCCGGGCGAAGGAGTAGTTGCCGCGAACCTTCAGGCGGTCGGTGACGCGCCAGGCGAAGTCCGTCTCGACGCCGATGCTCTCGGCGGCCTCGCCGTTCTTGGTGATCGGGATGAGGCCGTTCTCGGTCGCGGCCGCGACCTGCGGGTCCTTCCACTTCACCAGGAACAGCGCGCCGTTGAGGGTGAGTCGGCGATCCATCCACTGACTGTGAACGCCGACCTCATAGTTGAGCGTCTTGTCCGGGAAGTAGGCCATTTCGTTGGGCAGGCCGCAGGCGATCTGGACCGGCGGCAGCGGGTTGGGGCAGGGCCCGACGCCGTTGGAATTGCCGATCCGATAGCCCTCGCTGATCGTCGCATAGACCATCACATCGTCGCTGAAGTCGTACGAGGTGTTGAACTTGAACAGCCAGCCATCGTCTTCCTGCCCGCCGTCCTCGAACACCAGGTCGACATCGTTCGGGCCGTAGACGCCGCTGCCGGTGTTGTAGAGCGGGAAGTCGACGGCGTCGGCGGTGGTCAGTTCATAGGCGTACTTCCGCGCGCCGAGGGTCACCTGCCACGCGGGCGTGAAGCGGTAGCTGACTTCGCCGAAGATAGCGGTCTCGACGAGCTCGGTCCTGCTGACAGAATAGTACTCCAGGGCGTCCGGCCGGTTGATGCCCCAGTAGGCGGGCAGGCCGGGCGTGAACTCCTTGCTCGACCCCGTGGACTCGAACTTGTTGTAGAAGCCGCCGACGATCCAGCTGAGCGGACCGTCGCCCTGCGAGACCAGGCGGACTTCCTGGTTCAGGCTCTCTTCCTCGGAGTCTTCGCGGGTGAAGGCGGTGAAGCTCGGAAAGCCCTCGTAGCCGTACTCGAGGCCGATCAGCAGGTCGGTCTGGTCACGCTGGCCGTGGTCCTCATAGCGCGACAGGCCGGTCGCCGAGGTCAGGGTCGCGAAGCCGAGGTCGGCGGTGATCTCCAGCGCGACCAGGTTGTTGTCGCGCTCATTGGGTTCCAGCACGCGCAGCGCGCTTTCGTAGTCGCCGACGGGATTGGGCAGGGTGTCGACCCGCCGGCTGCTGATCTGGCGGGCGCCGATGTCCTGCTGCTGGAAGTACCAGGTGAGGTTGGCGTCGACCGCCTCGACCGGCTGCCAGCGGAAGGCCAGGCGGCCCGACATCGTCTCCTCGGTGTTGGCGTCCTTGACGGTGTGGGTCTGGGTGCCGTCGAACACGTTGGGGTTCGACACGCCGATCTGGTCGACCACGTACTTGTAGTCGATGAAGCCGCTGTCATCGAGGTAGTCGAGCGATCCGCGCACCGCGAAGGTGTCGCCGAGCGGCAGGTTGAAGGTGACGCCCAGGTTCGAACTCAGGCTATCGGCCTCGCCGTACTGATAGGCCTCGCCGCGCAGCACAAGCTCGGAGGCGGCGAAGGACGGCCGCTTGGGGATGTAGCGGATCGCGCCCGCCATCGTGCCCGCGCCGTACAGCGTGCCCTGCGGCCCGAGCAGGACTTCGACCCGCTCCATGTCGGAGAGCTTGAGATCGACGACCAACGGCACTTCGCCCAGATAGGTGGCGACCATGCCGCCGGTGCCGTTGCCCACGCCCTCGGACGAGCCGAGCGGGTCGGCGTTCAGGCCGCGGACGACGATGCGGTTGCCGTCCCGTCCCCCCTGGTCGACGATATGCACGCCGGGCACGTAGGCCGCGATGTCGGCCATGTCCGAAAAGCCCTGCTCCTCGATCGCCTCGCCGCCGACCGCGGCGATGTTGATCGGCGCATCCTGCACGGTGGTGTCCCGGCGGGTGGCGGTGATGATGATCTCGTCAACCGTGGTGGCGTCCTGCGCCAGGGCAGGAGTCGCGAGAACGACGGGCAGAAGGCTGATGGACGCCAGCAGAGCGGCGCGGGTGAACGGCATGGAGGACCCCCAAGTGAAGTAGGACTGATGTGAACTGTGGTCTGGCCTCGACCTCGCCGAAAGGCGGCGTGGCGGGCGCAGTTGAAACTCGACGCAACTGACGCGAAACACGGCGACGCGGCATGACCGCGGACCGGTGACTGTGCAACATGGTCCGGCCGGCCCGATCCGCCAACGGGATTTACGCCGGGTCAAGACGATCCGCGCGAGGGGGCGGCATGGGCGCCACAGGGGTGATTCTGGACGAGGCCGAACGGCTGATGGCCCGCCGGGCCTGGCGCGAGGCCCACGCCCTCTGCCTGCGCGCTCTCGAGGCCGATGGCGCGGCCGCCCGTCCCCGCTTTCTGCTCGGAGTGATCGCCGCCGAGCACGGCAACATCGGCAAGGCCGCGGAGCTGTTCGCCGACGCCGTCAAGCTCGAGCCCGGCGTGGCCCGTCATCATGCCCAGCTGGCCCGCTGCCTGATCGCCCTCAACCGCCAGGACGAGGCCCGCGCCGCCGCCGACCGCGCCGCGGCGCTGGAGCCCCGCGACGCCCTGACCCAGGACACCCTGGGCGTGGTCTACAGCCGATCGGGTCTGCACGCGCGGGCCCTGCCGTATTTCGAGCGCGCCGTGGCCCTGCGGCCGGGCGACGCCGGTTTCCAGCAGAACCTCGGCACGGCCCTGCAGTTCGCGGGCGACTTCGCCGGGGCCGAGCGCGCCCTGCGCGCCGCCGTCGCCGTCCAGCCGGACCTCTACCGGGCCTGGTGGTCGCTGACCCAGATGTCGGCCCTGAGACCGGACGACGAGGACCGGGCGCGGCTGGAGGCCCTGTTTCCCGCCGCCCCGGACGCCGATCCCGACCGCGCGCTGCACATCGGACACGCCCTGGCGCGGCTGGCGGAGGACGCCGGCGACCCGGCCGCCGCCCTGGCCTGGCTGGCCCGGGCCAAGGCCGCCCGCCTGCGCGAGACGGCCTACGATCCGGCCCGCGACGCCCGCCTGCTCGCCGCCGCCCGCGCCACCATCGGTCCGGCGGCGGCCGGCGCGCCGAACGCCGCCCCGATCTTCGTGGTCGGCCTGCCGCGCAGCGGCACCACCCTGGTCGACCGAATCCTGTCCAGCCATCCGGAGGTGGTTTCGGTCGGCGAGCGCACGGACTTCGCCCTGATCCTCAAGCGGATGGCCGGCACGCCCTCGCCGCTGGTGCTGGACGAGGCGACCCTGGCCGCCGCGGCCGGCGGGCTGGACCTGGCCGAGGCCGGCCGCCGCTACCTGGACGCCGTCGCCCAGCTCGCGGGCGAGGCCCGGAGCCTGGACAAGATGCCGCTCAACGTCCTCTACGCGGGCCTGATCTGCCGCGCGCTGCCGAACGCCCGCATCGTCTGCCTGCGCCGCCACCCGATGGACGCGGGCCTGAGCAACTATCGCCAGCTGTTCGCCACGCGGTTCCCCTACTACGACTACGCCCTCGATCTGGAACATACGGGCCGGTATGTTTCTGAGTTCGAGCGTCTCGCCGACCACTGGGCGACCGCCCTGCCGGCCGACCGCTATCTCAACGTCCGCTACGAGGACCTGGTCGCCGACCAGGAGGGCGCCACCCGCCGTCTGCTGGCCCACTGCGGCCTCGCCTGGGACCCCGCCTGCCTGGCCTTCCACGAGAACCAAGCCCCGGTCGCCACGCCGAGCGCGGTTCAGGTGCGCAGCCCGATCCACGCCGGATCGGTCGGCCGCTGGAAGCGCTACGGCGCCGGTCTGGAGCCGATGGCGGCGGCGCTCAAGGCGGCGGGGATCGCGCTGTGACCCGTCTTGCCCCCGGAACGAGCCGGGCCTAGTGTCCGGACGTTCTCCGCGGGGCCCTGCCTGAAGGGCTGAGATTCGGCTGATGCCGTGACGCGCCGAACCTGATCCGGGTCATGCCGGCGAAGGGAGAGGAGCCCCACTCTGATCCGCTCATCCCGGTGAAGGCCGGGACCCAGAGTCAGCCTGAGCTTTCAGGATCCTGATCTGGGTGCGGCGCTCGCAACCTAGGTCCTGGCGTTCGCCGGGATGAGCGGGGAGTGGGGAGGTTTTCCAACGCCGCGTGGCCTCAACACCCGAGGACCGCGCCATGAACATCCACGCCCCCGTCTCCCCCAAGACCGACGACGTCGCCATCGGGCCGCGCCTGGGCGGGCGCAAGGTCTATGCCTGCGGCGAGCTGTTCCCGGACCTCCGCGTGCCGTTCCGCGAGATCGCGCTGCACCCGACGGCGGGTGAGCCGCCGCTGACCGTCTACGACCCCTCGGGCCCCTACACCGACCCGGACGCCACGATCGACATCGAGAAGGGCCTGGAGCCCGTGCGCGCCCCCTGGATCGCCGCCCGGGGCGACACGGAGACCGTCGCCGAGCCGCGCGAGGTCAAGCCCGAGGACAACGGCTTCGCCCAGGGGCGCCATCTGGCCCCGGCCTTCCCGGCCGGCGCCCGCAGCGTGCTGAAGGGCCGCGCCGGCCGCCCGGTCACCCAGCTGGAATACGCCCGCGCGGGCGTCATCACGGCGGAGATGGAATACGTCGCCATCCGCGAGAACCTGCGCCGCGAGCAGACCGCCCCCTGCGTCCGCGACGGCGAGGACTTCGGCGCGTCCATCCCGGACTTCGTCACCCCCGAGTTCGTCCGCCAGGAGGTCGCCCGCGGCCGCGCCATCATCCCGGCCAACATCAACCACCCTGAGCTGGAGCCGATGGCCATCGGCCGCAACTTCCTGGTCAAGATCAACGCCAACATCGGCAACTCGGCGGTCCTGAGCACCGTCGCCGACGAGGTCGACAAGATGGTCTGGGCCACGCGCTGGGGCGCCGACACGGTCATGGACCTGTCGACCGGCCGCAACATCCACAACATCCGCGACTGGATCGTCCGCAACAGCCCGGTGCCGATCGGCACGGTGCCGATCTACCAGGCGCTGGAGAAGGTCAACGGCGTCGCCGAGGACCTGACCTGGGAGGTGTTCCGCGACACCCTGATCGAGCAGGCGGAGCAGGGGGTGGACTACTTCACCATCCACGCCGGCGTGCGCCTGCCGTTCATCCCGATGACCGCGAAGCGGGTCACGGGCATCGTCAGCCGCGGCGGCTCGATCATGGCCAAGTGGTGCCTGGCCCACCACCGCGAGAGCTTCCTCTACGAGCGCTTCGACGAGATCTGCGAGATCATGCGGGCATACGACGTCTCCTTCAGCCTCGGCGACGGCCTGCGCCCGGGCAGCACGCGCGATGCCAACGACGAGGCCCAGTTCGCCGAGCTGCGCACGCTTGGCGAGCTGACCAAGGTCGCCTGGGACCGCGGCTGCCAGGTGATGATCGAGGGCCCCGGCCATGTGGCCATGCACAAGATCAAGGCCAACATGGACGAGCAGCTCAAGCACTGCCATGAGGCGCCGTTCTACACCCTCGGCCCGCTGACCACCGACATCGCCCCCGGCTACGACCACATCACCTCGGCCATCGGCGCGGCGATGATCGGCTGGTTCGGCACGGCGATGCTCTGCTACGTCACGCCCAAGGAGCACCTGGGCCTGCCCGACCGCGACGACGTGAAGACCGGCGTCATCACCTACAAGCTCGCCGCCCACGCCGCCGACCTCGCCAAGGGCCACCCGGCCGCGCACCTGCGTGATGACGCCGTCTCACGGGCCCGCTTCGAGTTCCGCTGGGAAGACCAGTTCAACCTCGGCCTCGACCCGGAGACGGCGCGCAAGTTCCACGACGCGACCTTGCCGAAGGAGGCGCACAAGACGGCCCACTTCTGCAGCATGTGCGGGCCGAAGTTCTGCTCGATGAAGATCACCCAGGAGGTGAGGGAGTACGCGGCGGGCCTGGCCCCGAACGGGGCGCTGGGCGGGACGGGGGCCGTGGAGGCCGTGGACCCGGAGGCGGGCATGGCGGAGATGTCGAAGAGGTTCCGCGAACTGGGGAGCGAGATCGAGGTGAAGGTGGAGTAGGGGGGGGCAGCCATGCCGACGGTCCTGCGGATCGATGGTTTTCGCTTCTATTTCTTCAGCCACGAACCGAACGAGCCGCCGCATGTCCATGTGGACAAGGGCGGCGCCTCGATGAAGGCATGGCTGGAGCCGGTCGCCCTGGCGCGGAACCTCGGCTTCCGGGCGCGCGAGCTGAATGTTATCCTTGGCCATGTCCGGGAACACCGGGCCGAGCTTCTGGAGGCTTGGAATGGGTATTTTGGCCCCGGCCGCTGACGAACGGGTCGCGGACGTCCGTTGCGACGATGAACGCCTGACCGTCGATCTGATGGACGGCCGCACCATCGCCGCGCCGCTGGCCTGGTATCCGCGCCTGCTGGACGCCACCCCGGCCCAGCGCGCCCGCTGGGAGATCGCCGGCGGCGGCTACGGCATCCACTGGCCCGACATCGACGAAGACCTCAGCACCGAAGGCCTCCTGCGCGGCGCCCCGGCCCCGAGGGGGCGGCTGGCGCCGGTCTGACGCAGGGCGTCAGCGGCAGAAGCCGGCATGGCGGAGATC
>ERZ761607.1598-NODE-1598-length-27409-cov-6.768407_pt1 | contig 27409 bp, 13 predicted proteins | sample MGYA00511164_ERZ761607 | MGnify/ENA primary metagenome ERZ761607 (study PRJEB28899, sample SAMN02445080) | bioreactor sludge metagenome | biome: EBPR sludge | place: Australia: Brisbane, Thorneside Wastewater Treatment Plant | collected 2011-06-22 ... | reverse complement strand
GGTCGGGGTAAGAGCGAGAACCAACGCCGGGAGCGACGGAGGAGAGAGCAAGGGCCCTGGGGTGACTACACCAGCGCGCAGCGCTTTAGTTCAACGTGAAGTAGCAATCCTAATTGACGCAAAGCTTTGCGTCAATCTTAGTGATTTTGCATACATATACCGGTTCCCCACGTATTGAAACAAGGACATAGGCGATAGACCTGTTCACTAGCGATTTTGGAAACTACGTCAGGTTCAACGGCGCGAGTCAAGCTCCGGGGGGCGCCCTGCTTCCTGCTCTCCTTGACGACTGCGCGACCGCCTTCGCTTCGAGCGCCTATGGCATGGGGACGGATCCGGCTTATGGGCTGGGTAGGACGAGCGCCTCGCGTTGCAAACCCCTTGCATCACCAGTAATCCAATAGTCCCGCTGCAAACCCGCGCAAGGCGGCTGCAGGCGCAGGTTGGCGCGCGGCGATTGGCAGGGTTGTCAATCGCTCAATGGCTCAATAGCTGAATAGCTCAATAGCTCGCTCCCAAGTGCCAAGACGCGCCGCTATCAGCCGGCGAGGGACCTCAGCGCCGGGCGCGACGCTCGCCCCTCGGAGCAGTCGCTTCTGCTATTCTGTTCCCGTGCAGCGGCGAGTTCCAGGGTGCAGCGGCGAGTTCCAGGCTGGCGGCGGCAAACCTGACGTCGTTTGGCCGACGGCCGTCGTTGTCCGGCTGCGCGGCGACGGCGGATTGGCGACGGGCCGACCCGCCTTGCCTTGGCTGCTGCCGTGCCCGGCGAGCAAGGTGCGCGTGCCGTCCAGCACGTGCCTCCCGGCGCGCCGGTGCGGACGTGCTTCTGCTGGTCCCGATTGACCCACTCAGGCAAGGAGAACCGTATGCCAGACGAAACCAAGCCCGACCTGCAGCCGCCGCCAGCCACGGCCGGTCTGCGCCTGCTGGCAGTGCGCCAGCGTGCCGGCGAACTGCCCGGCGTGCTGCGCAATGCGACGCGCGCCGCGGATGCGGCGCTCGAACCGCTCCTCGCCGGGCTGACCGTCGAGGCCACTTATGCCCTGCCTGGCGCGACGCGTGACGCTACGGCGACAACCGCTCAGGCGATCGAGGCCGGCGATCAACGTGTGCTCGCGCTGGAAGCGGAGGATGGAACGACGATCTTCGTGCATGCCGAGCGGTTGCGCGCAGATATCGAGCGTCTGTGCCCGGAGGCGATCGTCGACGGCGAACTGGACCTGAGCCGCTTCGTCGACCGCAACGCTGCACAACGCGGGTTCTTCGAGGTCGTCTGGAAGATGGTCTCGGTGCTCCGTCTGCCGGCCGACGGTCTCGCCGAAGAAGCGATGAGTCTGGCGCGCGACTGGGCGATCGACCAGCTCAGCGATACGCTGACCGAGAAGCTGCCCGACAAGGCGTTTGGCGTCGCCAGCTTCCTCGGGGCGAAGGCGCTGATGTGGACGATCGAATCGCGCCTGGCCGGCCGCCCGGGCCTCTACCATTGGCAGAAGCAGACGATCAGCGCCGACGATTTCTGCCCGCCGGGCGACCCGCGGTTGGCCGAAGCAGGCGCCGGCAAGCGCATGCTTCTCTTCATTCACGGCACCGGCTCCTACACGATGGGGGCTTTCAGCGACCTGCTCGCCGACGAGAATACGTGGAACGACCTGCAAGCCAGGTTCCCCGGTGGCGTTTTTGGCTACGAGCACCGCAGCTTCTCGCAAAGCCCGGTGGAGAACGCGCTTGAACTGCTGCAGGCGCTGCCCGAAGGCGCTCGCCTGGCGCTGGTCACGCATTCGCGCGGCGGCCTGGTCGGCGATCTGCTCTGCCTCGGCCAGGTGGACGAGGCAGCCCTCGAGGCGTATCAGATGGCCAGCGCGTCGATGCTACTGGCGCCGGCCGACGACGCGATGGGTCTGCAGCGCGAGTTGGCCGAGGAGCGCGCACGCTTGCGGCGTATCGTGCAGTTGATCGGCGAGCGGCGGATCACCGTCGAGCGCTACGTGCGCGTCGCCTGTCCGGCACGCGGTACGCGCTTTCTGTCCGACAACCTCGAGGTCGCGCTGTCGGACTTTCTCAACTTGCTGCAATGGGGCGGCGGCGCGCTGCTCAGCGCTGTCGGTTCGGCGCTCGGCGGTCCGGCGGCGGGCCAGGCGGCCGGGCGCCTCGCTTCGAGTGCGCTGGCCGTGGTCAAGCGGCTGGTGCTGGAAATCGCCGGCCGGCGGATCGATCCGCGGATGATCCCGGGGATTGCCGCGATGCGCGTCGATTCGCCGCTGGCGGCTTTTCTTGCGCATCCGGCGACGCGCCGGCGCGACGGAATCGCGCTGGCGGTGATCGCCGGCGATACCGAGTTTTCCGGTTTCGGTCTCGGCCAGCTCGGCCGGCGAGTCGCCAACCTGTTCTGCGACTGGCGGCTGTTCGACCGGCACGACAACGACCTGGTCGTCGACACCGATTCGATGTACGCCGGGCTCGCGGCGCGCGCCGGTGCGCGCTATCTCTATCACCAGGGCGAAGCGGTCAGCCACTTCCGCTATTTCGCCAATTCGCTGACGCGTCTGGCGCTGCATGGCTGGCTGACCGGCGACCCGGCGAGCCAGCCCGAATTCCAGCCGCTCGACGACGCGCCGCGACAACCGTGGGGCGAACGCGAGACCGGGCGTACGCGTGCCGTCGCCAGCCAGGCGCGCCCGGCGATCGTCGTCTTGCCGGGAATCATGGGCTCGCACATCGCTGTGCGTGACGGCAAGGGCAAGCTCGACCGCATCTGGTTCAATCTCCTGCGCCTCGGCCTGGGCCAGCTCGAGCGCATTGCCGACGAGAACGACCCGGGGATTTGCCCGGAGGACATCTGGGAGCGCTTCTACGGCGACCTGGCCGACTTCCTCGCCGGCACGCACGAGGTCATTCGCCATCCTTACGACTGGCGCTTGCCGATCGAGCAGAGCCTCGAGCAACTCGATCAGGTCATTCGGCAAAGGCTGGAGAACCAGCCCGGGCAGCCACTGCGCCTGCTGGCGCACAGTATGGGCGGCCTCGTCGCGCGCGCCTGGATGAAGAAGTTCCCGCAAACCTGGTCGGACGTGCTGAAATCGGGCGGTCGTCTGCTGATGCTCGGCACGCCGAACCGTGGCGCGCACCTGATGGTGCACACGCTGCTCGGCAAGACGAGCGCGATGCGTGGTCTGGCGACGCTCGACGGCAAGCACGACCTGCAGGAGATTCTCGACATCGTCGCCGGCTTCCCGGGGGCTCTCTCGCTGTTGCCGCGCCCGTCGGCGAGCGGCGCTGCCGCGCCGGGGAAGCCTGACTACTACAGCGCGCAAACCTGGGAAGCGCTCAAGGGGCGCAACCGCGATCGCTGGTTCGGCGGGCAGATCGGCGCGCGACCGCAGCAAGCGATGCTCGACCGGGCAAGGTCGGTCTGGGACGCGCTGCTCGCCGACGACAAGGTCGCCGAACCGGTCGAGCGCATCGCTTACGTTTTCGGCCAGGGCGACCAGACGCCGTGCGGTCTGGCGCAGGCCGATGGCCGCCTGCAGCTTCTGTTTACCAGCGAAGGCGACGGCTCGGTGACCTGGCAATCAGGTCGCCTGGACAATCTGCCGGAAGGCGAGCGCTGCTGGTACATGCCGGTCGAACATTCGGACCTGACCGGCACCGCGGAGTACTTTCCGGCGATCCTCGATTTGCTCACCAGCGGCAGCACCAGCCGCCTCGACCGGCTGCCGCGGACGCGCGGAGCGGCGGTTCAGCCGGTCGTTCTGGAGGCGCCGCCGCCCGTCGTTCCCGGTGAGGAAGAACTGGCGCGCGCGATCTTCGGCAGCGGCCCGCGCCGGCGCCTGCGCGCCCGCAAAGCGACGCTGGCGGTCAATGTGGTCGCCGGCGACCTGCGTTTCATCGATCAGCCGCTGCTCTGCGGCCACTTCGTCGGCGACCCGCTTGCCGCCGCCGAAGCCGACCTCGACGAACGCCTGGAAGGCCGTCTGAGCGAACGCCAGCGCCTCGGCGTCTATGCCGGTCCGATCGGCACCTCGGCCATCGTGCTCAGCCCGCCCAGCGCCAGCCAGGCGGCGCGCGGCAGCCGGCCGGGCGCGGTCATCGTCGGGCTGGGCGATTTCAACGGCCAGCTCAGCGCGCGCCAGATCAGCGAAACCGTGCGCGCTGCGGTCCTCCGCCTGCTGCTTCTGCTGCGCGACTCGCGCGCGCTCGGCGTCGACGCGCCGGTGCGCCTGTACAGCCTGCTGCTCGGCTGCAATTCGGTGGCCCAGATCAGCATCGCCGACTCGGTGGCGGCAGTCACCTGCGGCGTCCTCGAAGCCAACCGGCAACTGGCGCAGGCGCAGGCGATGACGGCCGAGCCGGGTGCGCCGGTGTCGTCGCTGACGTTCATCGACCTCTATCGCGATGTCGCAACGAGTGCGGCGCACGCGGTCAGCGAGCTGCCGCAGGCGATCGAGAGCCAGTTGCGCGCGCTTGAAGCACGCCTCGAACCGGCGCGCAGCCTGAGCATCGGCCAGGGCGCGCGCGACCGCCTGTCGGCAGAACAGGGCTGGGGCTACTGGTCGCGGCTGATCATCACCGACGCCGATGCGCCGGAAGTCAATTGCCCGCCCGAGTGCTACGACGTCGAGCCGCGCTCGCCACTGCCGCCCGAGCTGCGTCGCCGCCTGCTGGCCGGCTGCCCGGGCCCGCACGCGGCCGGCCAGCAGCCGGCGGCGGACGAGGCGCCGCCCGCCCCGCCGTATCTTCCCGAGCGGCTCAAGTACGTCTTTCTCAGCCAACGCGCGCGCGCCGAGACGCTCGTCCAGCAGCGCCAGCCGGGATTGATCGAAGCGCTCGTCCGCCAGCAGCGCCTGAACAACCGGAACAACCCGCGCCTGGCACGCACGCTCTTCCAGTTGATGCTGCCGATCGACTACAAGGCGGCGGCGCGCGCCGGCAGCCGGCTGCTGCTGGTGCTCGACAGCTATACCGCCAGCCTGCCCTGGGAACTGCTGCAGGCCGACGATCAGCCGCTCGCCGTGCGCGCACCGATGATCCGGCAGTTGATCACGGCGCGTTTTCGCGGCGCCGTGCCGACCGCCAATACGCGCTCGGCGTGCGTCATCGTCGCGCCCAGCACGCTCGGCTTCAAGAACCGCTTCCCGGGTGTGCTCGACGAACTCGAACGTCTGCCCGGCGCGATCGCCGAGGGCAACGCCGTGCGCGCGATTCTCAGCCAGGCCGGCTGGCAGGTCGCTTTCTGCGGCGAAGGCAAGGACGCCGGCGAAGTGCTCGCGCACCTGTACGACCAGCCCTACCGGCTGCTCACCGTCTGTGCGCACGGCATCTTCGAGTTGCCGGGACGCGACGGTCGGCGCTACACCGGCGTCGTCCTTTCCGACGGCAGCCTGATCACGGCGGTCGAGATCGGCCTGATGGAAGTCGTTCCGGAAGTCGTCTTCCTGAGCTGCTGCCACGTCGGCAGCATGAGTCACGAGAGCCAGCCGAATCGTCTCGCCTACAGTCTGGCGCGCGAACTGATCGACATCGGCGTGCGCTGCGTCATCGCTGCCGGCTGGGCGGTCGACGACCAGGCGGCGAAAACCTTTGCTACGACCTTCTTCGCCGAACTTACCGCCGGCCGCGCTTACGGCGATGCGGTCTTCGCTGCGCGCCGCGAGACTTACGAGAAGCACGCCGCCAGCAACACCTGGGGCGCCTACCAGGCCTACGGCGACCCCGGCTACCGGCTTGGCCCGGACAGCTCAGGGCGCCAGCGCCAGGACCGCCCGCTGGTGGCCGTCGAGGAACTTATCGCCTGCGTCGACGGCCGTCGTCTCGGCCGCCCGGCGCAGGCCGGACGGCGCTCGCCACCGACCTTCGCCGACGAGCAGCGCTGGCTGCAGCAGCAGTTCGCGCGCTGCCCGTCGGAGTGGAGCACGCGGCCCGAGGTGCAGCAGAGTGTCGCCGCGCTCTACGCCGACCTCGGCGAAAGCGGTTTCGCGGCTGCTCACGCCGCCTACCTGGCAGCGCTGCAGAACGGAGACGAGGCCGGTCGCGTCGCCTGTCGGGCGGTCGAACAACTGGCCAATCTGGAAGCGCGACAAGGCGAGAAGCTGGCCGACAGCGGTCGCCTGGCGGAAGGAAAGCAACTGATCGACACGGCGATCGCACGCCTCGAGGCGCTCAATCGTGCCGTCGACCAGTCGCCGGCCGCGCGCAATTCAGCCAATATGGGCAACGCCGAACGCAACGCGCTGCTCGGCAGCGCGCTCAAGCGACGCGCTTGCGCGCTGGCGGCGGCAGATTCGCCCTGGAGCGAGGTCGCCCAGGCGCTGCGCAAGGCCGCCGACGCGTACCTGGCAACCAGCCGGGGACAGCCGCCGCACAGCCAGCCGTACCACACACTGAACGCACTCCCGCTGCACTGGCTGGCCGGCAAGCTCGCTGAGCGCGACCGCGCGCGCGCGGTCGACGTCGCCCGTCAATGCGGCGCGCAGGCGAGCCAGCGCTTCGCCGCCAGCAAGGACTTCTGGGATGCCGTCGGGCAGCCCGATGCCGCCGTCGTCGAATGGCTGCTCGGCGACGATCCGACCGACCCGGGTAACGCGCTGGAGAATGCCTACCGCCAACTGGCCAGGGAAGTGCCGTACAGTGGCCGGCAATGGGACTCGGTCGCCCGGCAGCTCCGGCTGCTCGCCAGCCTGCTGCGCAAACGGCAAGCGGCAGCCGACGGGGCGCCGCTGGCGGACCCGAGCGCAGCGGTCGAAGCTGCCGGTCGGCGCGACGACGCGCAGCGGGCCGACGCGCAGCGCGCCGAGGTCCTCACCCAGCTTGCCGAGCGCCTGGCTGGCTTTGCATCGCCCTCTTCCGCGCCGTCCGGCGCTGCTGCCTCGAAGGAGACGCCATGAACCAGAACCTCATCAGCCGGATCGACACCGGCGGAAGCAAGAAGATCCTCGCCTGTGACGGCGGCGGAATCCTTGGCCTGATCAGCGTCGAGATCCTGGCCCGGCTCGAGCGCGAGCTGCGCAGCGCGCTGGGCCAGCCCAAGCTCGTCCTCGCCGACTATTTCGACTTCGTCTGCGGGACGAGTACCGGCGCCATCATCGCCGCGTGCATCTCGGCCGGCATGCCGATGGAGCGCATCCGCAGCTTCTATGTCGATAGCGGCGAGCAGATGTTCGACAAGGCATCGCTGCTCCACCGCCTGCAGTACAGCTACAACGACGAGCCGCTGGCGGCCAAGCTGCGCGAAGAGCTCGACCAGGCGCTGGCGCACGTCGCCAGGCCCGGTGAACCGAACGCGACGCTCGGCGACGCCGGTCTGCGCACACTGCTGATGATGGTCATGCGCAACGCAACGACCGATTCGCCGTGGCCGGTGTCGAACAATCCGCGCGGCAAGTACAACCAACTGGCGCGCAAGGATTGCAACCTGCGTCTGCCGCTCTGGCAACTTGTCCGCGCGAGCACCGCGGCGCCGACGTTCTTCCCGCCGGAGGTCGTCACCTTCGCCCGCGGCACGCCGGACGAGTACCAGTTCATCTTCGTCGACGGCGGCGTGACCACCTACAACAACCCGGCGTTTCTCGCTTTCCAGATGGCCACCGCGGCACCCTACAAGATCTGCTGGCCGACCGGCAGCGATCGCCTGCTGATCGTTTCGGTCGGCACCGGCAACGCCGCGAAGGCCCGGCCCGACCTCGAAGCGAGCGATCTCTGGCTGCTCGACAATGCGCGCAACCTGCCCGGGGCGCTGATGAACGCAGCGCTTGCCGGCTGGGACATGGCCTGCCGAACGCTTGGCGAATGCCGCTTCGGGGCGCCGATCGACCGCGAATTCGGCGACATGGTCATTCCCGCCGGCGGCGCAAGCAACGCCAGCGCAAGCAAGCAGTTCGCCTACGTGCGCTACGATCCGGACGTCAGCCAGAGCGGTCTCGCCGCGCTCGGCCTGGCCGAGATCAAGGCGGAGAACGTTCAGGTGCTCGATTCGGTGAAATACATCCCCGACATTCAGCGCGTCGGTCGGACCTACGCCGAGCACTGCGTCCGCATCGAACACCTGCGGGGATTTGCATGAGCGGCAAGACGTGCTTCGTCGTGCAAGGCTTCGGCAAACGGACCGACTTCACCGACGGACGCGTGCTCGACCTGGACGCCTCGTACGCGATCATCAAGGAAGCGGTCGAGGCGGCCGGCCTGGTCTGTGTGCGGGCGGACGAGATTCCGCATAGCGGAGTGATCGACCGGCCGATGTACGAAATGCTGCTGCAAGCCGATCTGGTGATCGCCGACCTGTCGACCTACAACGTCAACGCCGCTTTCGAACTCGGCATCCGCTACGGCCTGCGCCCGGGAGCGACGATCATCGTCGCCGAGGCGCAGTTCAAGAATCCCTTCGACGTCAGCCACATCGTCATTCACAGCTACAAGCACCTCGGCGAAGACATCGGCGCGCAGGAAGCCAAGCGCTTCCGCAGCGCGCTCGCCCAGGCCATCCAGGCGGCGCTCAGCGAAGCCGTGCCGGATAGCCCGGTCTACACCTTCCTGCCCGACCTGCGCCCGCCGCAACGTGGCGCCGCGCCGGCGGCCACGACGCGCGGCGGCGAGACCCGAGGAAGCCGGCTGCGTACCGTCGAACGCGCCGGCGAACCCCCCCGGGAACGCGCCGGCGAACACCCCGACAAGTTCGCCGGCTTCGCCTTCGCGCTCCGCCCGGGCGGGCGCGGGCTGGGTGGCGACCGCGCCGCCGGCGGGCGCGATACGATGTTGCCGCCCGTTTCCGCGCGCCGGAGTCCGCTTGCGGCGGACAACAGCGACAAGCTTCCAGACAGCCTTCCCGAATGGACGACGGAATCGATGAGCGAATCGATGAGGGAATCGATGAGAGAATCGGCGCCAACGCCCGAGCGCGGCGTCGCCGACGAAACTCCTGCGCTGCCGCCGACGACCGCCAAGCACTGGCTCGATGCCGCGCTCGCCGAACTGAATCCGCCGGCTGGACGGTCGGGCGATGCGGCGCGCGCCGTTGCCCTGTTGCGCCAGGTCTACGCACAACGGCCCAACGACGCCTTCGTCATCCAGCAACTCGCCCTGGCCACTGCGCGCAGCGCTCAGCCGAGCAGCGAGGAGGCCTTGCACGCCGCCTGCCACCTGCTGCGCGAAGTTTCGCCCGAAACGACCAACGATCCCGAAACGCTGCTCCTCTGGGGCGCGGTCCACCAGCAACTGTGGGAACTGCGCGCACAGCCGGACGACCTCGCCCAGGCGGTCGCCGCCTACGAGCGCTGCTTCCGCCTGAAACAGGACTGTGCGAGCGGCAGCCGCCTGGCTTTCCTCCTCGACCTGCAGGCGCTCGAATCGCTCAAGCGCGGCGCCCGCGACGAAGCGATCGCCGACGCCGTGCAGGCCAGACGCGTCCGCCACGAGATCGTCCGACTGGCGGAAACCTCGCCTCCGCCCGCCGACATGGATGGCGCTGCCGATGCCGATGCCGATGCCGAGTCTGCTGCCGATACCGGCGCTGACGGCAACGCCGACGCCTACCGCCGCTTCCGCACACTCGCCGCGCGCTGGGAAGCCGCGCTCGGCCTTGGCGATCTGCCCGCCGTCGAGCGCAGCGAAGCCGAGCTGAGCGCGCTGCCGGTCGCCGCCGCCATGCACGACGAACGCCGCCGGCAAGGCGACCGCCTGCGCGCGATCCAGGCCGAATACGCTCGCCTGCTCGCCGCCTGACGGCTACCTCGTCCACTGCCCGCCCGCGCGCGGCGAGCGGCAACGACGGCGCAGCCGCCGGGCGCGAACGCGGCGCTGCGCCGACCTCCGGCCGACGACGGGCTGGCGCGCGAGCCCCCGCCCGTTCCCCGAGAGCTACTTCAGGATATTGAACAGGTTGGAAAAATCATCCGTCCACGGGCGGAAATCGGGCCGCACGACGAGTAGCCGCAGATCGTCGATCGACTCATAGAGCAGTTCGGCGCGCTCGGGCGTCGCGATCAGCAGCCATTCAGCGTCGAGACAGAAACGATCGCCGGGATCGGCGCGCAGTTGATGAATCACCGTCCGCCGGCCAAGACGCTCGGCGGCGGCGGCGACGACCGGACGCAGGTCGAGATAGTTGTTGGTGATGTTCACCGCGAGCAGACCGTCGTCGCGCAAGTGGCGCAGGTAAGCGCGCATCGCCTCGACGGTGAGCAGATGCGTCGGCACCGAATCGCCGGAAAACGCGTCCATCACCAGCAGGTCGAACTGCTGCGCCGGCTCGCTTTCCAGCATCAGCCGTCCATCGCCGAGAATCGGCACAACGCGCGCCGGCGTGTCGGCCAGGAAGCTGAACTCGCTGCGCGCCAGTTCGAGCATCTGCTCGTTGATCTCGTACATCCTGATCTCGTCGCCCGCGCGGCCGTAGCTGGCCAGCGTGCCGGCGCCCAGGCCGACGATTCCGATCTTGCGCGGTCCCTCCTCGGGCAGCGTCAGGAAAGCCTGACCGATGCCCGACTTCGCGCAGAAATACGCCGTCGGCCGTTGCCGGTACTCGGCCGCCAGGTATTGCTCGCCATGATAGATGTTGCCGTGCAGCAGCTTGCGTTTGACCCCCAGCTCGCCATCGGTGGTATCGATGACGCGCAACTGGCCGTAGAAATTGCGCACGACGCGCCGGTAGTCGTCCACGTAGTTGAACGAAATCTGCCCCAGCCGTGCGCCGTAGGCGAGCAGCGCGCCGACCAGCAGAATCCGCCACAGCGGCGGACAATCGCGCCAGACGACGATCACGGCGAGCGCCGCACAGAGAAACAGGCCGATCAGCAACTCGTAGTAGGCGTTGAAGATCACCGGAGCGAGCAGGCCGACGAACATGCCGCCAAGCGCACCGCCGATCGACAGCATCAGATAGAACAAGGTGAGATGACGAACCGGCGGGCGCCGCCTGACCAGTTCGCCGTGACAGACCATGCAGAAGACGAAGAGCGAGAGCGACAGCGCGACGATGAGCAGCGTCGGCGAAGCGCCACCGCCGCCGGCGATCACCCGGTCGACCGCGAACAGCCCGCAGGGCAGCGCAAGCAGAAAGCCCGGCCGGTAGTAGTAGCGCGGCGCGTCGAAACAGAGAATGAAGCTCAACAGATAGATGCTGAGCGGCAGCACCCAGAGAAATGGCACTGCGGCGACATCCTGGGTGAGAAACTGGGTCAGCGCCAGCAGAAGCAGCGACGCTGTCATCGCCAGACCGACCCACAACAGACACTCGCGCAGCGTCGGCGGCGGCGCCACCGCCGTTGACTGCGGCTCGCCGCCCTCCCCGGCCGCCGCCGGATTCGCGCCACCGTCCGCCGGTGCAGCCGCTGCCGCACACCACGACCGCCAGGCGCTGCTCAGACACGCGACGACAAAGGCAACGTAAGCCAGCGACCACAGCCGCGCCTGTTCGAGCACCGGCAACAGCGGCTCGACGAGGACCGGATAGCTCAACAGGGCGAGCATCGAGGCCAGATTCGACAGCGCGTAGAGCCGGTAAGGCATCGCCCTGCCAAACGCACGCCCGACCCAGGCCTGCATCAGCGGCCCGGTCGTCGACAGCAGCAGATACGGCAGACCCACCGCCGAGGCGAGAACGAAGAGGACGTTCCACGTCGGATCGGCAAACGCCGCGTCCTTCCAGCTCGCGTCGGCAACGACCGGCAACGTCGCCAGACTGAGCAGCAGCAGAACGCCATGCACCACATTCTGCCGGCGCGGCGCCAGGTGCTGGTGCAGCAGATGGACGTACAGATAGCCCAGCAGCAGTTCGACCTGAAAGAAGACCAGACAGGTGCTCCACACCGAAGACGAACCGCCAAACCACGGCAGAATCATTTTGGCGATGATCGGCTGCACCTGAAAAAGCAGGAAGGCCGAGAGGAATACGGTGAGCGCGAAACTAAGCAAGCGATTTCTCCAGACGATGGGAACCACGCAGCACCGGAATCCCGGTCGGACGGTTGAAGCTCAGCGTCAGCCCGGCGCAAGCAAGGCCAGGACGCCGCCGCCGCTGCCCGCGCCGGCTGCCGGCAAGCCCCGCCCCCCCGCACTGCCTGCCAATGCAAACTGGCATGTTGCGCCGGCGAGTGCAGGCCGGCATGTTACGCCGGAACCCGCGCCGGCGGAAACGCCTGCCGATGCGCCGCGACGAAGCGGCGCACCGCCCGCCACCGCCTTGCCAGCTCAATGCGGAGATGTCGCGACGCGCGCAGCACGCGCGCCGATCGCCGGAGGAGCGTGCGCTGCGGCTCGCGCCGCTCGGCGAGCGTTTCGCCAGCGCTGCGCGAATCGCCGGCGGCTGGCCGCAGCGGTCTCGTTCCCCTGGCCAGGCAAGGTACTTTGCGTATACTCGGACCTTTTGATCTCTATCGGAAAACGGGTCATGACGAGCAGCGCAGCAACACGCTTCGAGCGCAGCGAACCGGCAACGCTCAACCGCTTTCAGGCGGCAAGCGCGCGCCTGATCCTGGACAGCCATCAGCGCCTGTTGCAGCGGCCGCTGCTGCCCGCCGAGGCTGACGGCGATCCGGCGTGGCGGCTTTACCATGCGCCCTTCGTCGTGCTGGCGCACGATGCTGCGCCCGATCCGGTTTTCTTCTACGCCAACCGCCTGGCGCAGGAGCTCTTCGAAATGCCCTGGGCCGAGCTCGTCTGCCTGCCTTCGCGGCTCTCGGCGGAAGCTGCCTCGCGCGCCGAGCGCCAGCGTTTGCTCGAACGCGTGACGCGCCAGGGTTTCATCGAGGATTACGGCGGCGTACGCATTTCGCGCAGCGGTCGACGCTTCCGGATTAGCGGTGCAACGGTGTGGAATCTGAGCCCGGAGGGGAGCGCGGTGATTGGCCAGGCGGCGTCTTTCTCGTCCTGGGTTCCGCTTGTCTGAGCGGGCAAAGCGCGCGAAGTGCACTTCGCGCCATGTTGGGGGACGGTGGAGATGGTGATATTGCTGATGATCGTTGGCGCCTTGCTTGGCCTGGGCACACACGAGGGCATCGGAGCGCTGCTCGGCGCGACGATCGGCTGGCTGGTCGCGAGCGCCATACGTCAGGGGCGCCGCATCGCGCAGCTCGAGCAGGCGCTCGGCGAACGCGCCGAGCGCGCCGTAACGCCGTCGGCGGATCGGCAAACCCAGGTCGGGCCAACACCGGCGGGCGATCAGGCGCGCGAGCCTGCGACGACCGCGGCGGCTGCCGCGCCAGCGCTGGCCTCGCCGGTCTCGCCACTCGCGACCGCGTCACCGCCTTCACCACCCTTGCCCTCTGCAGCACCGTCGCTGATCGTTGCGCCCATCCCAACACCAGCGCGAGCGGCAGCCGCCGCCGAATCCGATACGCTCGCGCCGGGTGAGCGGGCAACACGCCCGGCGAGCCATCCGGCCGCCGGTCCGACGACCCCACCGACCGATGCGGGCGAAGCCGCAGGCGAGAGTCGCTCGCTTCTCGGTGCCAATACCATCATCTATGTCGGCATCGCCATCCTGTTCGTCGGGCTCGCCTTCCTCGCCAAGTACCTGGCCGGACGCGTGACGATACCGGTCGAGTTGCGCCTGAGCGCAATTGCGCTGGTCGCGATCGTCCTCACGCTGATCGGCTGGCGGCTGCGCACGCGTCGCCCGCGCTATGCGCAGGTGCTGCAGGGCGGCGGAATTGCTGTGCTCTACTTGACACTGTTCGTCTCCTTCCGCTGGTACGGCGTACTCGCCATGGCACCGGCCTTCGTCCTGATGGCCATCGTCGCCATGCTCGCGGCGGCGCTCGCGGTGTTGCAGGAAGCACCGGCGCTGGCCGTGGTGGGCGCGCTCGGCGGCTTCGCGACGCCTCTGCTCGTGTCCACCGGCGTCGGCAATCACGTGGCGCTCTTCACCTATTACCTGGTGCTCGATCTTGCCATCGCGGCGATTGCCTGGTTCCGCAACTGGCGCCCGCTGAACCTGATCGGCTTCGCGTTTACCAGCGGCGTCGGCAGCCTGTGGGGCGCCACTTCGTACCAGCCGGCGTACTACGTTTCGGCACAGTTTTTCCTGATCGCCTTCTTCCTCGTCTTCATCGCCATCCTGATTCTCCCAGCGCGCTCTGCTGCCACGGACGACGAAGGCGAACCGATCAGCGAGCAGTGGCTGAACGGCAGCTTGCTGTTCGGTCTGCCGACGATCACCTTCGTCCTGCAACACGGTCTGGTTCACCACCTGCGCTACGGCAGCGCCTTCGCCGCACTCCTCCTGGCGGCGTTCTATATCTGGCTCGCCTACTGCCTGCGCGCGAGCCCGCGGATGCGCTTCCTCTTCGAAAGCTGTCTCGCCATCGCCACCGTCTTCCTCACGCTGGTGATTCCGCTTGCCTTCGATGCGCACACCACAGCCGGCGCCTGGGCGCTCGAAGGCGCCGGCCTGGTATGGCTTGGCGTTCGACTACAGCGCTGGTCCACGCGCAGCTTCGGTTACCTGCTGCTGTTCGGCGCCGGACTGGTGCTGATCCGCGCGGCGCATCAGGCGGGCGTGCCGCTACGCTGGCTGAATACGACGATGCTCAGCGCACTGATGCTGTTCGCCGGCGCCCTGCTCGCTGCGTTCGCCGTTCGCCGGCAGGCAGCCCAGCCGACCGAGCACCCGGCGAGCAAATTCGGCGTGACGATGCCGCCCGAGCCGATACTCGTCGGCGGCGGCTTGCTGGTCGCGCTGGGCGTCGGCATGCTGCACATCGACGCGCTGCTGGCGCCCGAGCTGCGGCTGGCGGCGGCGATCAGCGGACTGGCCGGGCTCGCGCTGCTGCTCACGCTGCTCGCCGCCCGCCTGCATTGGCCCGGCGTCGCGTGGCCGCTGCTCGGCTTGGCGCCGGCACTGCTCCTGGCTGCCGGCGTCAGTGCGCTGACCCAGGATAATCCCTTCATCAAGAATGGCGGCTGGGCGTGGCTGCTCGCGCTCGCCGCACACCTTGCCGCGCTGCGCTACGCCGCGGCGCACTGGAGCGAGCGCGGCGCGCACCAGGCGCATACGATCGGCTTCCTTGTCCTGGCCGCGCTCGGCGCGCTGGTCGGCCGCGCACTGACGCGCGACCTGGGCGACCTCGGCAGCGCCTGGCCGTGGCTCGGCTGGCTGGCCGCTCCCGCCGCGCTGCTGCTTGCCCTGCCGCAGCCGGCATTCGCCCGGCGCTGGCCGGCCAGCGCCGCACCGGCCGCCTATCAACGCAGCGCCGGAGCAGTGCTCGCAGTCGCGCTGTTCGGCTGGACGCTCGCCGCGAACGTCGCTTCGAATGGTTCGGCGCAGCCTTTGCCTTACCTGCCGCTGCTCAGTCCGCTCGATCTTGGTGTGGCGATCGCCCTCTTCGCCGGCTGGCGCTGGAGCCTTTGCCCGGCCGCCGCCGAGGCGCTGCGCGCTGAACCGAAACTGGCGCCGGCAGCACTCGGCGCCGCTGCTTTCTTCTGGCTGAACGCGATGCTGGTGCGCGGCTTCTACCACTACGACGACGTGCCGCTCCGCTTATCCGCCTGGATCGATTCGCTCGCTGTGCAGACGGGCTTCACCTTGTTGTGGGCAGCAACTGCTTTGGCGCTGATGTGGTTTGGCGCACAGCGCGCCCTGCGCGACCGCTGGATGGCGGGTGCAGCGCTGCTCACCGCTGTTGTGCTCAAACTGCTCATCCTCGACCTGGCGGGCAGCGGCACGCTGACGCGCGTCGTATCGTTCATCGGGGCCGGCGGCTTGATGCTGGTGATTGGCTATGTCGCGCCCTTGCCGGCGCCGGAGAAGAAGGATGGATAAGCGGCTGCTCGGCGTTCCTGCCATTCTTGCCATACTTGCCACTTTTCTCGCGCGCGGCAGCGCGTTGGCCGGCACCACCAGCGACGACTTGCCACAGCGCTATCGGGCCGCGATCATCGTCGAGCAGGCGGCACCCTTCGTCCGCCTGCCGCTGTCGCCGCAGGTGTATGCCAACAGCCGGTCAGCCGGCCTGGCCGACCTGCGCATCCTCGACGCCGGTGGCGAGCGCGTGCCTTTCGCGCTGCTCGCGCCGCGCCCGGAGCAGACGACCACCCGCCAGCAGTGGCGCGCGGCCGTCCTCTACCGCCTGCCACCTCGCCCGGCAAGCGGCGAGTGGTTAGCGCCGGTCGATCTGACGCTGGCCGACGGCCGCCTCACGCTGCGCCAACGCGGCGGGCCGCCGATCGCCGCCGAGCGCTCGCCTGGCTGGCTGGTCGACCTCGGCGAGCGCGCTCCGGGCGAAGCCGCGCCGCGCGCGCTGCGCTTCGAGTGGACTGGGCCGAGCGAGTTCAGCGCGCCGTATCAGCTCGAAACCAGCGCCGACCTGCGCACCTGGCGCGCTGCCGGGAGCGGCCAGTTGATCGCGCTCGCCGCCGCCAGCGGCGCGCTGACGCAGCCTGACGCGCCGCTACCGGAGTCGGTCGAGCGCTTCGTGCGCATCGTCTGGCGACCCGAAGCAACGCCGCCCGAGCTGCGCGCCGCGCAAGCCGGGCATGCCGACGAACAGCACACGACGCTCGATCCAGCCACCTCGCTCGTATTGGCAAGCAGCCCCGAGCCGGCCAGCGCGTACGCCGGCGAAGACGCCCGGCGCGCGCTGCATTTCGATCTCGCTGCACGCCTCCCGGTGGCCACGCTTGAACTGCTGCTGCCCGCCGGAACGCGCGTCCTGCCGGTGCGCGTGCAGGCGCGCCAGCGGCTCGACGAACCCTGGCAGACCATCACCAGCACGGTGGTCTATCGCCTCGAACGCGCTGGCGGAGTCGCCGCCGACCGCTCGCCGCCGCTCGTCGTGCGCCGCGACCTGCGTTACGTGCGCGCGCTCCCCGACGCACGCGCGACCGCCCCGGCCGCCGGCGAAGTCCGACTCGAGGTGCACGCCGACCTGGCGAGCGTCGTCTTCGCGGCGCAGGGCACGCCGCCCTACACGCTGGCAACGGGCGCCGAACGCGCCAGCCCTGGCGCGCTCCCGCTACCGACGCTGGTACCGGAAGCCGACAAGGAAAGGGTCCGTTTTGGCGTCGCCAGACTCGGCACCTTCGCCGAGTTGCCGGAAGCCGCGCAGCAGGACAAGACCGACGCACGCAACGCCGCACTGCGCCCGTGGCTGCTCTGGGCCGTCCTGCTCGCCGGCGTCGCGCTGCTGGCCGTCATGGTCTGGCGCCTGGCGAGCGCACGCGGCAGAGCGCCCCCGAACTGAACGGCGCCGGGCGCTCTGCCGGGCGAGATCTGCGCCGGCCTGCCCCGGACCAGTGCATCCATCTGCGCGCTGACCGCGCGCCGACGAAAGGCAACCCGCAAGCCTCCCGACAAACGGTAGACTGACGGGCAAGCGTTCCTTGCCGTTCAGCCCAGCCTACCGAGGTCTTCCGCCATGTTCACCTTTGCTCAGGATCTTGCCGACATCCTTGAAACCGTCGACCGCCCCGGCGATTTCTATGCCCACGGAACGCACGCGTTCTTTCTTCCCAGGATCGAGGTTGACGGCGTCGGGCCGATTTCGCTGCCTCTTCTGCCAGCGCAGGCCGAGCAACTGATCGCGGTTGCCGAACAGGCGCCGTACGGGCGTGGCGCCGAAACCCTGGTCGATACGGCCGTGCGCCGGACCTGGCAGATCGCCGCCGATCGTATCCGCTTGTGCGGCAGGCAGTGGGAACAGGATCTCGGCGAAATCGTCAGGCGCACGGCCGTCGGCCTTGGCGTCCTCGAACCGGTCAGCGCCGAGTTGTACAAGATGCTGGTCTATGACGCCGGCAGCTTTTTCGTCAGCCACCGCGATACCGAAAAGGCAGCGGGGATGTTCGCCACGCTGGTCGTCGTCCTGCCGTCGATCTTCACGGGCGGCGAGCTGTGCGTACGCCACCGCGAACGCGAGGTCTGCCTTGACCTCACCGCGCATGACCCGTCGGAGCTTGCCTTTGCCGGCTTCTATGCCGATTGCCTGCACGAGGTCCGCCCGGTCACTGCCGGCTGCCGGCTCGTTCTGATCTACAACCTGATTCGCCCGGGCGACAGCGTACTGCCGCAGCCACCGGCTTACGACACCCAGGTCGACCGCGTCGCCGAACTGCTCGGACGCTGGGCAGCACAGCGCAGCACCGGCGGCGACGCGGAGTGTCCGCAGAAGCTGATCTGGCCGCTCGAACACGCCTACACGCTCGCCGAGATGCGCTTTCCAACGCTCAAGCTCGCCGACGCAGCGGTCGGTTCGGTCCTGCTTGCCGCCGCTCAGCGCGCTTCGTGTCAGGTTCTTCTGGCGTTTCTCACGCTCGCCGAGAACGGTGCGGCCGAGTACGCCTATTCCCCGCGCTCGGGTCGCGGCGCCTACTACGCGGCTGACGACGGTGACCTCGAGGCTGGCGAAGTGTTCGACCGCTGGCTGACGCTCAGCGACTGGCAAAGCGCCGACGGCAGCCCTTCCCTGCTCGACACCTTGCCCGCCGCCGACGCCGAACTCTGTCCGCCGCATGCCCTCGACGACGCCGACCCTGACGAAGAGGAGTTCTCCGAGGCGACGGGAAACGCGGGCGCCAGCTTCGAGCGACGCTATCACCGCGCGGCTTTCGTGGTCTGGCCGAATGGCAGCCGCGTTGCGATCATCGCTGCGGCCGGACGCAGCACTTCGCTGCCTTGCCTCGAACGGCTGACCGAGCGCTGGCTTGCCGAGGGCGGCGCAGCCGCTTCGCCTCTGCGGCACGAAGCGCGCGAGCTTGCCCGCCTGATGATTGCCCGACGCGGCGACTGGCCGAGTCAGGGCTGGGTCGCGGCGCGCGAGTCGGACAAGACGAGCGTATTCCTCGCTGCGCTACGCCGCCTCGAAGACCTCGACAACATCGCCGCTTACGCCAGCGAAATCAGCGCCACAGGCGCGTACCGCGCGGGCGACAACGCGGCGCTGAGCGACGCTTTGCTGCTCCTGCCGCCAGTGCGGGCGGCCGAGCTGCTGACGCAGGTGATCGCCGGCAACGCCGTGCCGCAGGCGAGCGCCTGTGCCGAGCTGCTGGCACGCCTGGCAACGAGTTTCGTCACCCGGCTGCCGGTCGGCGCAGCCGCCGAATCGCTGCGTCCCGCCGTGCTCGCGCTGCTCGCCGCGCTGCCCGGCGACGCAAAAACCGCCGCGCCGGCAGCGGACCCGCCGACCGCGACGCGCGCAGCGCCCCTGACACCGACGCTACCCGGCGAACTGCTTCGTGCGCTAGGTCTACTCGACGAAGCGGCGCTTGGCGAGCGCGCGGTCGATCATCTGCTGGGGAATCCGGGCGCCTTCTCATTCGACACCCTCCTCATTCCTGCCGCGCTGACGCTGGCCGCTGAAAACGCCGCGCTGCGCTCCTGGGCACCGACCCAGCGCCTGCTTTCCGCCTGCCTGGCGTACCTGGCGCAGCGGCTTGCCGTCGTGCTTGCACCACCGGCCGACTTCGCCCGCGACAGCCGGATCGACTGCAAGTGCCGGCACTGCCGCGAACTCGCCGCATTTCTCGCCGACCCGCAGCGCTCCGAATGGCGCTTCAAGGCCCTCCAGACAGATCGCCTGCACGTCGAGGAGTCGATTCGCCGACACCGTTGCGATGTCGACACCGAGACGGTCCGGCGGGGCAGTCCGCATACCCTTGCCTGCCAGAAGAATCAGGCCAGCTTCGAGCGCCTTGCCGCGCAGCGCGAGCGGGAACGCGCGACCTACGAACGTTTGCGTCAGGCAGCCAGCGAATGAGCCTACCGGCAAAGCACGCACATTGCGCGGCCGTTGCCGGCGAGCAACCGGCGCTGCCCGGCTTTCACCTCGCCCCGTTTCGTCGCCCGCCGCCGATCGCACGCCGACTGGCGCAGACGATCTCGCGCTGGCGTTTTCTCTGGCCGCTGGCAGCCGCCGTATGGCTGCTGGCCGCCTGTACGACGCTGCCGGAAGGCGTCGTCCCGGTCAGCGACTTCCGCCTCGAGCGCTACCTCGGCAAGTGGTACGAAATTGCCCGTCTCGACCATTCGTTCGAACGCGGTCTGAGCGACGTATCGGCGCACTACCGCCTGCAGCCCGACGGAAGCGTCGAGGTGCTCAACCGGGGCTACAACGCTGCGCGTCAGCGCTGGCAGCAGGCCGCCGGCAGGGCCGTGTTCATCGGCGAGCCCTCGCGTGGCTCCTTGAAGGTCTCCTTCTTCGGTCCTTTCTACGGCGCCTACCACATTGCCGCGCTCGACCAGCGAGACTACCGCTGGGCACTCGTCGTCGGCCCCAGCCGCGACTACCTGTGGATGCTGTCACGCGAGCCTCATCTGCCCGACGAGGTGCGCGAGGCGCTGCTGCGGCAGGCGCGTGAACTGAACTTCGCGGTCGATCGCCTGATCTGGGTCACGCATCGCGCGTCCGGCGACTGAAGCGTATCGGCCGACTTCGTCCCGGCCGGTACGCACCGGCGCCGGCGATCTGCTCGAGCCGCGCCTGCCGCGGTTCGGGCGGCGAGCGAGCAACCGGTCATCCGCACGCCTGCTGCCTCCTGTCGGCTCGGCGCTGACGAACCGCTGCTTGACACCGTCAGGCCTGCCGTGCTGCCGCCGTACGTGCGTCGACCGACGAAGATCACCGTGTCTCGGCCGGGAATCCGGTCCAGAAACTTGCGGATCTGCCTATGGCCGGGAATCGCAAGCACCCCGAACAGCAGGAACGCGCACCTCCGCGACAATGGCGTCTGCATCCCGTCCTGTCTTGGCTGTCGAGCACAGACAGACACTGCGACCTGAATACGGAAACGGCTGACAGGGCGGCATTCTCGACTTCATTGCGCTGTGCAGCGCTGCGCTGACGCCTATCAGGCAAAGCCTGGAATATACGCCGAAGCTTTTCGCACAAGACAATGGTGGATCGCGACAGAAGATGGGAGCAAGCGGGGAAATCGGCACGTAAATCGAGAATCGTCGCTGGCGCGATCAAACTCGAGGTTAACACCCTAAGGCACTGTCCAGCCGCATCACTCCCAGAACGTCCTTGGGTTCCTCCAGCTTCATCGCCCAAGTCTACCGATCCTCGGGAGGCAACCTCCGGCAACAGCCGCCCTGTGCGGCTTCGAAAAGGTAAACAACTGATTTGACAATAGCCCCATTTTCCTGTGAAATCCACGCTCTATCCTAAAACAGATGAAAACGGGAGAGGGGTCATGGTGCAGGGAGAAAGGGAGCAATCTTACCGGCCTTGCCCGTCGATAGGCTCGTTTCATACGACGACTGACTTCCATTTTATTCGCTGAACATGCTTCAGCGAATCAAGCGCATTGCCTCGATCAACAGGCAGGAACAGAAAGCGATTGCCCGATGGCCACTCGAAGCGGTCCAGCTCGTTTGGGCTGTGGGGAGTCTGTGTGCGCTCAATCGTGTGCCTTTCGACGCCGAACTGCTGCTCAAGCAGTTTCCGCCGCCTTACACCACCGACACCCTGATCCACGCCGCTCGCGCGCTGGGGTTTCGCATCCAGCTCAAGCCGCGTGCAGCTTCGGCTCTGGACGAGGTGGCAACGCCTTGCCTGGCAGTGCTGGCACCGCTGAAAAACGAGGCAGCGACCGAAGTTGAGGTCCCCGTGGTCGGCGAGCGCGCAGCCAATAGAGAAAGCGCAATCGGGGGCGCCCGTTTGGGACTCATTACCGATGTTTCGCCGGAGCGCGTCCAGTATTTCGAGGCCGGGACGAAGGCGGCGTCAGAATTACCGCGCGATGAATTCGCCGAACGCTATCTGGGCGTCGTCTTCTTCATAGCCAAGAGGCGGCCACCGATTTTCGATCCAGACGTGGTCGGCAGCACGACCCATTTCGGCTTCCGCTGGTTCGTTCCGGACCTTCTGAAACACAAGAAGGTCTGGCGCGACGTTCTGCTCGCCTCGCTGGTCATGCAGTTGCTGGCGCTCGGCACTCCCCTTTTTACGCAGACCATCATCGACAAGGTGGTCGTCCATCGCACGCAGAGCACGCTGCTCGTCATCGCCATCGGCATGGCCGTGTTCATGATCTTCTCGGCCATCCTCACCTGGGTGCGTCAATATCTGGTGCTGCATACCGGCAACCGGGTCGACGCCGTGTTGGCGGCGGCCGTCTTCGACCATCTCTTCAAACTCCCTCCGCGCTATTTCGAGAAACGCCCGACCGGCGTCATCGCCGCCCGGTTACACGGTGTCGAGACCATTCGCGAGTTCGTCGCCAGTGCGGCCGTAACGCTGGTGCTCGACCTGCCCTTCCTGCTCATCTTCGTCGGCATCATGTTCTGGTACAGCGTCAAGCTGACCCTGGTCGCACTGGCGGTGCTGGCGATCATCGTCGTGCTCAGCCTGATCGTCGCACCGATGTTCCAGTCGCAATTGAACCATCAGTTCCTGCTCGGCGCCCGCAATCAGGCTTTCATCACTGAGTACATCGCCGGTCTGGAAACGGTCAAGAGCCTGCAGATGGAGCCGCAACTCAAGTCGCGCTTCTCGGATTACCTGGCCGACTATCTGCACGCCACTTTTCAGACCCGACAGCTTGCCAACACCTACAACACCGCAGCGACCACCCTCGAACAGTTGATGAGCCTGCTCATCCTGGTCATCGGCGCCTACACCGTGATGACCGGCACCGAGTTCACCATCGGAATGCTGGTCGCCTTCCAGATGTTCGCGGGCAAACTCAGTCAACCAATGATGCGCCTGGTCGGTCTGTGGCAGCAGTTTCAACAGGCCAGTCTCTCGGTCAAACGTCTGGGCGACGTGATGAACGCGCCAACCGAGCCCTATGCGGTCATTCCGACCCGCATGGCCGAAGGCAAGGGACTGATCGAGATCGAGGGCCTGGCCTTCCGGCACAGCGACAAGCACCCCTACCTCTATCGCGATTTCGACCTCACCGTGCGGCCAGGCAGCACGGTCGCGATCATGGGTCCGTCCGGTTCCGGGAAAAGCACGCTGGCCAAACTGCTGCAAGGTTTTTATCAACCTTCGGACGGCCGAATCAAGCTCGACGGCGCCGACATCCAGAACCTCTCGGCCAACGAACTGCGCCACTACTTCGGCGTCGTACCGCAGGAGACCGTGCTCTTCTCCGGCACCGTCTACGACAACCTGCTCGCCGCCAACCCGCACGCCACCTTCGAACGTATTGTGCAGGCCGCGAAACTGGCCGAGATCCACGACGCGATCGAGAAACTGCCCAATGGCTATCAGACCGAAATCGGCGAACGCGGCGCCGGGCTGTCCGGTGGCCAGCGCCAGCGCCTGGCGATTGCCCGAGCGCTGCTGAAGCGCCCGAAGATTCTGCTTTTTGACGAAGCCACCAGCGCCCTCGACCCCCAGACCGCCGAACATTTTGCCGCGACCATCAACCAGTTGCGTGGGCGGGTGACGATGCTGTTCATCACCCATGTGCTACCGAAGAGCCTGCAGGTCGACGAGGTCGTGCGCATCGGCGAACGGGTAACGGTGCTGAGCGAGGAGCGATCCGCCAAGCCCGTCCGCCCGACACCGGAAAGGACCTGAATTTCAAATGAAAATCCGCTTCGCCACTCTGAATGACGTCCCGGCCTGTATCGAACTCGGACGCCGCATGCACGCCATCACCCGCTTCGCAGCCTACGACTACAACGCCGAACGTCTCGCGCAGAACCTGCGCGCAGTGATCGAGATCGGCCAGAACGCCCACAAGACGCACGCCTTCTTCGTCGTCGAGGATCCTGCCGGCCAGATCGTCGGCGCTTTGATCGGCGGCGTGGAGCGGCACTTCTTCTCCGACCTGCTGGTCGCCAGCGTCATCCACTACGACGTGCTGCCGGAGCGGCGCATGGGCGGAGCGGCACTCAAGTTGCTGGCCGCCTTCCGCAAATGGGCCGAGAACCGAGGCGTGTTCGAGCTATCCGTCGGCATCAACAGCGGCATCGAACTGGAAAAAATGGATCGGTTCTTGAAGCGCTTGGGGTTTCGCCAGACAGGGGGAAATTATGCACTCTCGCTTCGCCCAGGCAGCGATAACCAACTCACGTGAAAACCGCGATGAACACAATGCTTTACCTCCTCTGCTTGCTCAGCCTGGCCTTGCCTTTTCAGCCGGTCGTAGCGTTTGAATTCAGCGGCTCCTTCCCGGATCGCGACTACCCGCTCCCAGTCAAGGACAGCGGGGTTGAGGTTCAGGTCGATGAAGCAACGGTCGTCGAGTGGATTGATGACGAAAAGGTCATCTTCTCAGCCTTGAAACCGGGCGAACCCCGGCTGCAAGGCAAGGGCTATCACGCCGACCGCAAGGATCATTTTGCGCCGGGGCGTGTGGTGGTCTGGAATACGCGAACCGATGAGATCAAGGATCTCGGCGAGGGGAAGCTATATTGTGCCTATCGCGGGTATGTATCGTATTACTGGGAGGATCCGAATCCTACTTCCGGGAATTTGAAACTTGGTTCAAAAAGGGGATTTACGGAGAAGAGCTTGTCGTCCCGGGTTATCGAACTGGCGACCCTCCGGGGCATCGCGACAAATTTACTTGTAAACTTTTCGATGGCCCACGAACTGCAACCGCCCCTGAATACTGGACCTATCAGCTCCGCGTTCAGGACGGGGTACTAGCGCGAACCATGAAGGGAAAGTCGAACCCGGAGAACAATCCCGTGATTTGGGTGCGTCCCGATGGCAGCCGCCAACCGCTGGCTATGGCCTGGCCAGAAATGCAGGGGGCGTGGTGGGAGGATTGGGCTGGAGTTTATGTCTTGCGACAATTCCTTGAACAGAAGCCTTACGGACCAGATTTGGTTCGTAACCGTTCACACCCCCTGCCTTGTTGCCTCCTGCTCCGTGGCAAGGTGTTGATTCGTCGAGCACGACGGTGCTGGTGGCCAGGGGGGTGTGAACGGTTACGGAAAAGAACGTCTAGCTCCGCCGGATGAAAAACAACCGCGAGGAGCCTACGGAGCATGAGGTGTCGTTCTTCTCGAAAGGCGCACTATTTCACATCGATTTCAAGGTAGCAGGCGGAGTTAAAACAAAACAGATGAGGGACGGAAGGGCTGGACACTTTTGTCTTGGAACGGAATGCGATGTCCAAAAAACCCAGATCACCAAGCGATTCTGGATGAGCATGGTCAGGAAATCCTTCCAGATCTGAAGGTAGCGCTGATAGCTTACAGGGATGCTGGTGTGTTGTGTAGAGATTCGCAGTAAATTTTGGAGAAAGAAGACATGGCTTTTGTGAATGAGAGAATTTCAACCGAGGATGCTCAGAAATATGGCATCGACGAAATTAACAAAAACTTCATCATGGGGCCCGGCGCGGCTCGCCACTGGACGATTGATCGACAGAAGAATGTCTATTTCCGTTGGATGAAAGGGGATCGGGAAGAGCCAACCGAACAGCAAATCTCCTTCTTCTGGAGAGGCGCTCTGTTTCATATCGATTTCAAGGTAACTGGCAGCGGCGAGAAGACAGACGAGGGATCGAAGGGCTGGACGCATTGGTCCTGGAATGGAATGCGGCGCCCGATAGGCCAAAATGCTCAAGTGATTCTGGATGCGCATCGAGCTGAAATTCTCGCTGACCTTAAAGATGCACTGCGTTGCTACAAGGACGCAGGGGCGTTTTCGTCCCTGAACGAACACACCGCCACGTTTGATTTCTGAGGAGGCGGCCATGACGACACTTTCATCCCAAGCCGGTATTGACTTGCTACTCAGCGAGCCGGCAAAATACGCAAATCCAGAAGCCCTTAGAAATCTGGCGACAAGAGTTGCTATTGAATCTCCAGGTCGACTGACCGTGCTATATAGCGGCCCCATTGGAGGCGGAATTTCCTCGAGCACCTTGATCGATGGAATGGTCCTGCAAGGGGAAAACATCCGGGTAATCAACCGGACGCAAGCCGCGATGTTTCTCGACTCCACCGAATTTAGAACGGCTGTCAAAAACGCGTTTGGCCTAGAGTCTCTTGATGATCTTAATCTCCGCAACACCCCGGCCAACGACTTCCTCTATCACCCCACCAAGGGCTTGTGGGCCGATGCCTCGGCGCGTTTTGTAGGCGGCGCGACAGGAGACGTGCGTATCGTCGCGCCGTTCGCCGATTACAGCCGGACGTTGACGCAGGTTGAGTTGCTGAAGATCCTCGAAACGCCCGAGGTCACCCGGATCAACGGGGTATCCAAGGAGGTATTCCAGTCCATCTTCGACAAGACCGGCTCCATCATCGAGGTTGGCAAGGCAGTATCGGCGAGCTCGTATAGCCTGATGGGTGAGATGGGGGAAATGGGATTCCATTCCTATACCGAAACCAATGCGGATGGCACACCGAAACTCAACAGCGCCGGGTCTCCGAGAATTCTCATCGACAGGGTCGACTCGACAAACTTGTTCAAAGGGCTTTCGTACGAAGGCATCAGTGTTCCCGCAAACGAATTGAATACCTCCTCAAGAACGGTGTTGGAAGAGTCGCTGTCAAGCGAACGCGCAACGGTTCTGGGTGAAGGCTGGCGCAATCTCGGTATTGGGGCAAAAGCGGTGGTCCTGACGAAGGGCGTATTCAAAGGTCTCGGCGTCTTGGGTGTTGGCGTTACGGCGTACCAGATCAAGGAACTGGCCGATCAGGCACAGGCCGCTTATGAGCGCGGAGACGTGGGGGGCGCCAGCAAAGTCATCGCTGATGGATCGCTGCAAATCGCTGGCGGCTGGGCTGGTGGCATCGCAGCGACCGCGTTCGCGGCTGGATTTTTCTCCCCGCTGTTGCCGACGGGCCCAGCAGGGGACGTTTTGTATCTTGTCCTTGTCGGCGGCTCTGGAATTGGCGGAGCGGTACTGGGGGAAAATGCAGTCAAGACCTTGCTGGAAGCCGTGTCAGGCAATTCTGCCGACGTGACGACCGAACTGTGGAAAACAACGGAGTACGCGAATGGCGTTGTGGTTCGTGAGCAAACACATTCGCCTTATGCCGATGATCCTACTGCCGAAATGGGCGCCGTCCGCTTCGGTAGCGAATGGGTGCGTTACAGTAAAGAAGTCACTATTCCCGGGGAGAACGCAACTTCCATAAGATTGTGGTATGGCAAATCCGGCATCGTCCGGTGGGTGTATGACCAAGGCGGGAACCAGATCGAGGGCAGCAAGACCATCGGCAATTCCGATGGCGGCACCACGACGGTCGTCTTGAATGCATCGGGTGAGTTTGTTTCTTCAACCACCGTTTTGCTTCTTGCTGATGGGGGCAGAACCCTGACAACGTCGTATGCGGATCAAAGCCTGCATACGGTCAAGTACGATCCTCCGACTGAGGCTCAGTTATTGACCCTTCACACCGGGGCTGTGCGCGAAGTTTCTGATGTGACCTTATCTGACGATGGGCAACGATTTACGGTCACGCGTGATGGTAGCGGACTCTTGCTTCAGACCAGCACTCTTACCACCTACGAAGACGGCTCCACCAGCGAAACGGTCCGCTACAGCGACGGACGGACGATCCGGA
>ERZ761607.1592-NODE-1592-length-27513-cov-5.775147_pt1 | contig 27513 bp, 24 predicted proteins | sample MGYA00511164_ERZ761607 | MGnify/ENA primary metagenome ERZ761607 (study PRJEB28899, sample SAMN02445080) | bioreactor sludge metagenome | biome: EBPR sludge | place: Australia: Brisbane, Thorneside Wastewater Treatment Plant | collected 2011-06-22 ... | reverse complement strand
GAGCCGGGGATCGCGGTCGGCGCACAGGTGAAGCTGCCGGCCGACGGCAGCAGCTACACCATCTACTTCCTCTTCCCCCTCGACGAGCAGCAGGCCACGATGGACCTGGTCACCCGGGCACTCCTGACGGCAGGCGCGCTGCTGCTGGTGCTGGTCGCCGGCGTCAGCTGGCTGGTCACTCGCCAGGTGGTCACGCCGGTCCGGATGGCCCGGCAGGTCGCCGAGCGGCTCGCCGCCGGCCGGCTGCAGGAGCGGCTCCGGGTCAGCGGCGAGGACGACGTGGCCCGGCTGGCGGTGTCGTTCAACCAGATGGCCTCGAACCTGCAACGCCAGATCCGCCAACTGGAGGAGCTGAGCCGCGTGCAGCGGCGGTTCGTCTCCGACGTGTCGCACGAGCTGCGCACTCCGCTGACCACGGTCCGGATGGCCGGCGACGTCCTGCACGACGCGCGCCGCGACTTCGATCCCGCGACCGCGCGGGCGGCCGAACTGCTGCAGATGGAGCTCGACCGCTTCGAGACGCTGCTCGCCGACCTGCTCGAGATCAGCCGGTTCGACGCCGGAGCCGCCGTGCTCGAGACCGACGACGTCAACCTGGTCGACGTCGCCCACCGGGTCGTCGACACCACCCGCGCGCTCGCCGAGCAGCGCGACGTACTCCTCGAGGTGCAGGCCCCCGACCACCCCTGCCTGGCCGAGGCCGACGTACGCCGCGTCGAACGGATCGTGCGCAACCTCGTCACCAACGCCATCGATCACGCGCGGCCCGACGGCGACCGCACCAGCACCGCCCTGGTCGTCATCCGGGTCGCGAGCGACGACCAGGCCGCGGCGATCGCCGTACGCGACTACGGAGTCGGCCTGGCCCCCGGTGAGTCGGCGATGGTGTTCAACCGGTTCTGGAGGGCCGACCCGGCGCGGGCGCGCACCAGCGGAGGCACCGGACTGGGGCTCTCGATCTCGATGGAGGACACCCACTTGCACGGTGGTTGGTTGCAGGCCTGGGGGCGATTGGGGGAGGGCTCGCAGTTCCGGCTCACCCTGCCGCGCCGGGTCAACGGTCCGCTGCGGCAGAGTCCGCTGCCGCTGGTCCCCGAGGATGCCCCGGAGCCGGTCCGATGATGCCCACGCTGCGACGTACGCTGCCCGCGCTGGGGGTGCTGCTGGCCGGCCTCGTGCTGTCCGGGTGCGGTGTCGCCATGCCCGACAGCGGCCCGGTGCGCGAGATCAGTGCGACCGGGTCCAACCGCGACGACGAGCCGGCCAGCATCGACCCGCCCGGCCCCCAGAGCGGCCAGTCGCCCGAGGAGATCCTGCGCGGCTTCCTCTACGCCATGCGTGCCACCCCGGCGATCCGGACCTCGGTGGCGCGGGAGTTCCTCACCCGCGAGGCGAGCGTCGACTGGCAGCCGGCGGGAATGGTGATCTACGACTCGGTCAACACCTTGCCGGCCGAGTCGCCTCGCACCAACAACACGGTCGACGTGCAGCTGGACGACGCCTACCGCATCGACGCCCGCGGCGCCTGGCTCGGGCCGGTCGCCGAGGCGGACGCCACGGTCCCGTTCCAGATGGAGTTGAACGACGGCGAGTGGCGGATCTCCGCGCCGCCGCCGTACCTCATGGTGACCAGGTCGTGGTTCGAGCAGCGGTTCCGCCAGGCCTCGCTCTACTTCTTCGACCCGTCTGCGACCCTGCTGGTGCCCGAGCCGGTCTACGTGCCGCGGGGCAGGCAGTTCGCCTCCTCGTTGGTCAACGGCCTGCTCCAAGGCCCTTCCACCGAGCTCTCCGAGGCGGACTACCTCCCCTCCGACCTGCGCTCGATCTCCGTCCCGGTCTCGCAGGGCGGGGTGGCCGAGGTCGACCTCACCAGCGACGCGGGCGACGTACCGCTGCCGACGCCGGAGCAGGCTGACCTTCTGGTCTCCCAGCTGGCGTGGACGCTGGCGCAGGACGCGAGCATCGCCAGGTTCCGCGTGTCCATCGACGGGCGCCAGATCCTGCTGCCAGGTCAGAGCGCCGAGTTCAGCGTCGAGCACGGCCACGAGTACGCGCCGTACGTCGCCGGGTCGAGCACGCTGCTGTTCGGCGTGCGCAGTGGGGTGATGGTCGGTGGCAGCCCTCAGAACCTGCAGACGGTCACCGGGCCGTTCGGCTCGGGCGACTATGCACTGGGCAGCGTCTCCGTAGATCTCCGCGCCGATCAGGCTGCGGCGGTTTCGCAGGACGGCCACGCGCTGTGGGTCGCGCCGGTCAAGGACAACGGCGGCTCTGCGCTGAAGCTCAAGGGCAACGGCGAGAACCTGCTACGGCCGGCGTGGGACTTCAGCGGACGCCTGTGGGAGGTCGACCGACGCGCGTCCGGCGCCGAGGTGATGTACCGCCGCGGCGACCAGATGCGCACCCTGGAGGTGCCCGGCATCAGCGGCGAGGACGTCAAGGACTTCCTCGTCTCGCGCGACGGATCCCGGCTGATCGCGGTCATCCGCGAGAGCGCCGAGAGCGACCGGATGGTGGTCAGCAGGATCCTCACCACCGGCGACCACCAGGTCGTCGGAGCGCTCGCCGCCGAGACGATCACGCCCGAGGACGCGGCAGGCCCGATCCGGGACGTCTCGTGGCGTACGCCGACGAGCGTCGCGATGCTCTACCCCACCACGCGCACGCTGTTCCAGGTGCGGGTCGCGTCGGTGGACGGCGCCCCGAGCGGCGACAGCCTCTCGGCTCCGATCGAGGGCGAGGTCCTCGGCCTGGCCGGCACCCCGGTCCCGGGGGAGACCAACTACGCCGTGGTGCGCGGTGGGCTCGTCGATCTCGACGACCCGCTCGAGGCAGCGTCGGAGATCGATCCCACGATCGACAGCCTCCACTACGTGGGGTGAGGTGTCGGCGCGCTCACTCCTGCTCGACGCGGATCACCTTTGCCCGAAGGACGGTGGACTTCGAGGGGGTCTCGATGATCTCCACCGATGGGACGGAGTACACGGAATCCTCGATCGTGAAGGCCTGCGACTTCGGCCCCCGATGACGATGCTGGCGATGATCCAGGGGCGCTGGAACAGCGGCGGGCGTGGCTGGGGAGAGAGGGGGCGCCAGGTGCCGTCGGGGTCGAGGCGGTGGCCGTTGACCGTGTCGCCGGGTCGGTAGGTAGGAGGCGTGGTGCCGGGTGCACTCATGGCTCAGCAGATGACGGCGACGCCGAAGGCGTCGAACCTGAGCCAGTCGTCGTTGCTGTCTCCCCAGGTTGCTACCTCGAGAACATTCGATCCATGGGGAGAGCGAAAGACGCTGACGAAGCCCGGGTGGAGGACCTCGGTGATGCCCGGGATTTCGGTCGGGTCGATCCTGCTGCCCATCCAGAAGCAGTTGGACACGTCGCCGGGGAAGGTGACGCGAGTCTTCTTCGTACCCTCAGCCGTGACGCGTGAGGCGGTGATGCCACCGGACTGCCGCACGACCGCGCCGTTCTCATCGATCATTGCCCAGTACTTCGCGGCCGCCGGACCGGCCGGTCCGGCCGGTCCGGCGGGACCCTGCGGCCCCGGCGCGCCGAGCGCCTTGACCGCCTTCTTGTCGAGGGCCGAGAGCGGGATCGAGCCCTTCTTGATGTTCTTGCCGTTGATCATGGCGCCGGCGGTGGCGGTGGTCACCGAGGTGAGCACGATCACCGCGGCCAGCGCCAGCAGCATCCCGAGTTTCGATCGCATCTGAGGAGCCCCTTACATCGAGTGGACGCGAACACCCGGCGATCGGGCGCTCGGGGGGGCCCCTGAGCGCAGGTCAGCATGCCGGGTCGGCCCCAGCTACCGGCGAGCCTCAGCCTCGTGGTCCCGCTCGCGGCGTGGTCGCCTCAGGGCGCACGGTCGACCGACCTCGTGCGGCGAGAGGCTAGAACGGCCGTCGGTTGTCCACAGGTCTGATCCGTGGGCTCGCAGGTGTCGAGACCTGCGGTTTCGATGGGGGCATGACCGAGACGGTGCTCGACGGGATGTTGGACCTGTTGCTGGGGGGCGCGTGCGTGGGCTGTGGTCGGCCTGGCCGGCTGCTGTGCCGAGCATGCGCCGCGGAACTACCGGTTCAGGCTGCGCCTGCGTGGCCGACTCCGGTGCCCGACGGGCTGGTGGAGCCGTGGGCGGCCTCGGCGTACGCCGGCACGCCGCGGTCGATGATCCTCGGGCTCAAGGAGCGGCGACTGCTGAGCCTGGCAGCACCGTTGTCCCGGCTGCTGGCGATCGCCGTGGCCGACGAGCTGCCTCGCGGCAGTCTGGTGGTGCTGGTGCCGGTCCCATCGCGGCCGCGCGTGGTGCGCGAGCGGGGCCACGACCCGACGCGGAGCGTGACGGCCCGCGCGGCGCGCAGCCTCCGGCGCGAAGGTCTCGACGTCAGGGTCGGTGCCCTGCTCGCTCTCGACCGTCGCGTGGCAGATCAGTCGGGGCTCGACGCGGCCCACCGCGCCGCCAACCTGGCGGGCTCGATGCGAGTCCGTGCCGGTCCGATGCGGAGGCTGCTGCAATCCAGCCCGGCGGTGCGGGCTGTGGTCTGCGACGACGTCCTCACCACCGGCTCCACGGCACGCGAGGCGCAGCGAGCTCTCGAGGCCGGCGGGCTGGAGGTCGTCCGGGTCGCCGTGGTCGCCGCTACGCCCCGCCGATCCGCTGTCCAGGACCTGGGACTTTTGGCAAAGGGGACGTAGTCCCCTTCCGTGGCTACCAGTGGCCGACTACCGTCTGTGTATGGGGACCACCCGAGGACGCTAGATCTAGCCAGAGCCCGGGGGGACTCCCGGGCTCTTCCCGTTCTCCCGCGGTCTTCCTGACCAACCGACAGGACACGCCTTCACGGGAGGTTCACATGGACGTTGTGGTCACCGGCCGACACTGCGAGATCACCGACAGGTATCGCAGCCATGTCGAGGAGAAGTTGACCAGGCTCGAGAAGCACGATCACCGGATCATGCGCGTACAGGTCGAGGTTGACTGCGAGGCCAACCCACGCCAACGTGACCGCGCCGTCCGGATCGAGCTCACGGCGTTCTCCAAGGGGCCGGTGATCCGCGCCGAGGCGGCGGCCAGCGACAAGATGGCCGCACTCGACCTGGCGCTGGACAAGATGGCCTCCCAGATGCGGCGCGCCGCCGACCGGCGGCGCGTCCACCACGGTCGTCATGCGCCGGTCTCGGTCGGACAGGCCCTGGCCGGGGTCGACGACGGTCCCGCCGAGGACGCCGAGGAGTCCGTCGCCTCCGACCGCCAGGTCGGCCCCATCACGGTGACCGGTGACGGCCCGTTGGTGGTCCGTGAGAAGACCCATCCGGCCAGTCCGATGACGCTCGACCAGGCGCTCTACGAGATGGAGCTGGTCGGCCACGACTTCTACCTCTTCATGGACAAGGAGAGTGAGCGGCCCTCGGTCGTCTACCGCCGACGCGGGTACGACTACGGCGTGATCTCGCTCGAGGTCGACGGGTAGCACGACCTGCCCCCAGCGTCGGGGCCGGGCGTCGTAGCTCCGTGGGTTGGCCCAACTGGGCCACCTGTGTGACTACCGGCATGCCCCGTCCGTGCCCGAGACACCGCCCACTCGTGTCATGATTCACCGGTGGCGGACACGAAGCACGGGGAGCCAGAGCCCATCCGGGTCCTGGTCGTTGACGACCAGGAGCTGTTTCGGCGCGGGCTGACGATGCTGCTCGCCGCCGAGCCGGGGGTGGAGGTCGTCGGCGAGGCCGGCGACGGACTCGAGGGCACCAGCTTGGCCGCGACCGTCGCGCCGGACGTCGTGCTCCTCGACATCCGGATGCCCAAGCGCACCGGGATCGAGGCCTGCCTCGCGATCAAGGAAGCCGTTCCGTCGGCCAAGATCATCATCCTCACCGTCTCCGACGAGGAGGCCGACCTCTACGAGGCGGTCAAGAGCGGAGCGTCGGGCTACCTGCTCAAGGACTCCTCGATCGAAGAGGTCGCGCAGGCGATCCGGGTGGTGGCCGACGGGCAGTCGCTGATCAGCCCCTCGATGGCGGTCAAGCTGATCGACGAGTTCAAGCAGATGTCGCGCCCCGAGCGTGAGCACGTCCCCGGACTCCGGCTGACCGACCGCGAACTCGAGGTGCTGCGACTGGTCGCCAAGGGCATGAACAACCGGGAGATCGCCCGCGACCTGTTCATCTCCGAGAACACCGTGAAGAACCACGTCCGCAACATCCTCGAGAAGCTGCAGCTGCACTCGCGGATGGAGGCCGTGATGTACGCGGTCAAGGAGAAGCTCCTCGACCTGCCGTAGCCAAATAGCCGGCGACGTCTCGGCCATCAGAGCAGGCCGTGCGCGCTCAGGCGATGGCCCTGCGCCGTGAGCACATTTCTGGCTCTGCGGTGGTGCCGCTGGTTGCTACGGTCCGATTCGCCGCCCTGCCGACGTCTCGGGAAGTAGGTCCATCATCAGCGCCCACGAGCCACCTCCCGCTCGCCCGATCTATACGCCGGGGACCGTGGTCAACGGCCACCAACTCGGCCCCGACGGGAGCTCGTGGCCTGTTCCGCCCCCGCCCCGGCGGCCCTTCTACAAGCGTCCCGTCGGTATCGCCTGCATCATCGTGGGCTGCCTGGTGGTGCTCGGTGCCGTCGCCACGGCGGGGGTGATCGTCGGCGTTCTGAACCAGGACCAGAGCCCTGCCTCGGCTACGCCCACGACGTCTTCGACCGCGGCGACGGTCGAGGCCAGCCCGAGCCCCACCGCGTACGACGCGGCTACGGCGACCACGGGGGAGAGATGGTCGCGGTACACGCGGTTGGCCCGCGAGGACGACCTGCCCATTCAGTACTGGGCGGCGTCCACCGCTGAGGAGGCAGAGTCCGGATACAGCGCGTTGAGGATCTGTCAGCGGTCCGAGGGCGAGTACGCCTACTTCCTCGAGCTCCTGGCCGAGAACTCCAATGAGAGCCAGATGGAGCTCACGCACCGCGGTCAGTTGTTCTACACCCAGGCGTACTGCCCGGAGCGGACGCCGGGGTACGAGGCGGCCTGGGCCGCCCACTAGGACGAGCTGTGTCGGCGGGCTCTGGTTGAGTTCCGTCCGTGGAGTCGTTGAGTCAGAAGCAGGCCCGAAAGATCGCGCTGGCTGCGCAGGGGTTTCTCGACCCGCGGCACACGACGCCGACGATGCGCACGTTCAACCGCACGCTCGAACGGACCGGGGTGCTCCAGGTCGACTCGGTCAACGTGCTCCAGCGGGCGCACTACATGCCGCTGTTCTCCCGGATGGGTGCCTACGACACGACCCTGCTGACCCGGGCGGCGCAGAAGCGGCCGCGGCGGCTGGTCGAGTACTGGGCGCACGTGCAGGCCCTGATGCCGGTGGAGCTGTGGCCGGTGATGCAGCATCGGATGGCGTCCTACCGCGCCCAGCGGGGCAAGTGGTGGCAGGCGGTCGACGACGACCTCACCGAGCGCCTGCTGGTCGAGATCGCCGCGCGCGGGCCCAGCACGGCACGCGACCTCGACGACGGTGCCCCGCGGGACAAGAAGCACTGGGGTTGGAACTGGTCGGAGGCCAAGAAGGCGCTCGATTTCCTCTACATGGCCGGCGACCTCGCGGTCGCCGGACGCAACAGCCAGTTCGAGGTTATCTACGACGTGCCCGAGCGGGTCATCCCGGCGCACGTGCTCGCCCGACCCATCCCGACCCAGGCGGAGGCCGAGTTGGAGCTGGTCCGGCGGGCGGCGCTCTCGCACGGCGTGGCCACGGTGCGCTGTCTGGCCGACTACTACCGGATGAAGAACGAGGCGGTGAAGCCGGCCGTCGACCTGCTCGTCGAGGAGGGCGAGCTGCTGCCGGTGCGGATCGAGGGCTGGAACCGCCCGGCCTACCTCCACCGGGACGCGCGCCGGCCGCGCAAGGTCGAGGCGCGGGCCTTTCTCAGCCCGTTCGATCCGGTGGTCTGGCTGCGCGAACGCACCGAGAAGCTCTTCGACTTCCACTACCGCATCGAGATCTACACTCCCGCCGACAAGCGGGTGCACGGCTACTACGTCCTGCCGTTCCTGCTCCGCGACGAGATCGTCGCCCGGGTCGACCTCAAGGCCGACCGCAAGGAGGGGCGCTTGGTGGTGAAGTCGGCGTGGGCCGAGGACGGTGCGCCCGACGACACCGCCGAGGAGCTCTCGGCCGAGCTCCGCGAGCTCGCAGCCTGGCTCGACTTGAGCGACATCACCGTCGAGCCGCGGGGGGACCTGGCGCCGTACCTGCGTCCGTGAGCAGCGCCTCGACCGCATCCGCGCCCAGCTGCGCGCCGGGCAGCCCACGGACCTCCGCGCCGAGCCGGGCCGCGGCCGCACGGTGCGGACCGTCGGTGAGCAGCTCGGCGAGCACCGGCGCGATCCGGTCGGCGGACGACCCCTTGCGCAGCATTCGGCCGGCGCCGGCCACCTCCAGGCTCGCAGCGACCGCCGGCTGGTCGGTCAGCCGGTCCATCGGCATCACGGCGACGGGGAGGTCGTGCGCCAGGGCCTGCATGGTGGTGCCGTGCCCACCGTGTCCGACCACGAGCGAGGCGCGCGGCATCAGCTCGACGTGGGGTACGTAGCGGTGCACCTCCACGCCGGGGGGCACGATCAGCTCTGCAGGATCGACGGCCGGACCTGTCGTCGCGACGACGTCGGCGCCGAGTCCCCGGGTGGCGTCGAGCACCGACTGCAGGCAGGCACGCATCTTCGGGAACGCGAACGTGCTGAGGCTGACGAGCACGGTCGGCCGCGCCGGCTCCTGGCGCTCGGCGACGGAGACCACCGGTCCGATGCGACGCAGGTTGGCCGGCGGCTCCGACAGCGGATCCAGCGCCGGGATCGTCGCCAGCAGCCGGGCCGCCGCCTGGTCGAGAGCCGCCCGGGGACGCAACCGCCGCAGCCGCAGGTTGAGCCCCATGGGGCCGCCGAGGATCCCGCGGCGGTACGCCGCGTCGTACATGTGCTCCAGTACGGCGTAATGCAGGCCGGCATCGGCAGCAGCGCGCATGGCCCCGAACATCAGCCCGTCCACGACGACCAGGTCGGCCGGACGCTCGGCGACGGCCCGCAGCAGGTCGCGGCCCAGGCCACGGTCGCCGAAGGTGGCCATCATCGCGAGCGGCGAGTAGTCGCGCCGGTTGTCGAAGTCGCGGGCCTCGCGCGGGCGCACCGTCTCCATGCCGGCCGCGGCCAGGGTGTCGAGCTGCACGGCGTGGCCGAGGAACCGGACGCCGTGGCCCCGAGTCATGAGCTCTCGGGCGATCCCGAGTGCGGGCGGCACATTGCCGCCGCCGTCCCAGGTCACGAAGAGGATCTCGGCCATGGTCACTCCTGGGAGGTGAGCGCGGCCACGAGGGCGTGGATCCGCTGTTCGGTGGTGTGGCGGTCGTGGCCGCGGTCGCGCCGCAACTGCTTCCACGTGTAGACGTCGGTGGCGACGCCGAGCAGGTCCACCCGCTCCTCCCGAGCCGCCGGGGAGGTCGCCGCCGGCGGGAGGTACGGCGCGAAGACGGTCTCGACCCAGGCGCGGTGCATGCGGCGGCCGTTCTCGGTGAAGCGCCGTACGGTGTCGTCCGAGCTCTCCTGCGCGAGCATCAGCACCACACCGTCGCCCCGTCGCTCGTAGTGCTCGACGATCACCGCGACCGCCGCGGCGAGGTCACCGACCGGCGCGGTGCGTTCGTCCTCCACCTCGGCCACTGCATGCGCGTACGCCGCCTCCACGAGCCCGGCCCGGCTCCCGAACCGGCGCAGCACGGTCTGGACGCTCACGCCGGCCGCGGCCGCGACATCCTCGAGGGAGATCTCCACGAGCAGCCTCGAGGTGGCCAGCGAGACCATCGAGTCGAGGATGGCGAGCCGGGTCCGCTCGGCCGCCTCGGCCCGAGCGGTCATGGTGTAGGTGCGCGTGGTTTTCATGTCAGCGACAGTTCACGCCAATATTGTGATTGGTGTCAACACCTGTTCACATCAATTTGGGGTCAGCCGTCGGCGAGGAACAGTCGCGCCCGCTCGCCCGTTACGATGAACGACGGTGCTCGACGCGCCCCGCGTACGCCGCCCGCGCCTCGCTCCCGCCCCGACACAGCCTCGACCCAGGAGTCACACCACCGTGCCTGTCATCCTCGACAAGATCCTCCGCATCGGCGAGGGCAAGATCCTGCGGCAGCTCGAAGGCATCGCGAAGGCGGTGAACGCCATCGAGGACGACTTCGTCGCCATGAGCGACGAGGAGCTGCAGGGCATGACCGTGGAGTTCAAGGAGCGGTTCGCCAAGGGCGAGAGCCTCGACGACCTGATGCCGGAGGCGTTCGCGACGATGCGCGAGGCCGCCAAGCGGGTCATCGGCCAGCGCCACTTCGACGTACAGATCATGGGCGGTGCCGCGCTCCACCTCGGCAACATCGCCGAGATGAAGACCGGCGAGGGCAAGACCCTCGTGGCAACCTTGCCGGCCTACCTCAACGCCCTCTCGGGCAACGGCGTCCACGTGGTCACGGTCAACGACTACCTCGCCAAGTACCACGCCGAGTGGATGGGCCGGATCCACCACTTCCTCGGGCTGACCACCGGCGTGATCCTGCCTGAGATGCGTCCCGACGAGCGGCGCGCGGCGTACAACTGCGACATTACCTACGGCACCAACAACGAGCTCGGCTTCGACTACCTCCGCGACAACATGGCCGGCTCGATTGAGGAGTGCGTCCAGCGGGGCCACAGCTTCGCGGTCGTCGACGAGGTCGACTCGATCCTCATCGACGAGGCTCGCACCCCGCTCATCATCAGCGGTCCCACTCAAGACGAGGTGAAGTGGTACGGCGAGTTCGCCAAGATCACCAAGGGCCTCGAGCGCGACGTCGACTACGAGGTCGACGAGAAGAAGCGCACCATCTCCGTGCTCGAGCCGGGCATCACCAAGGTCGAGGACCACCTCGGCATCGAGAACCTCTACGAGTCGGTCAACACCCCGCTGATCTCCTTCCTCAACAACTCCATCAAGGCCAAGGAGCTGTTCCACAACGACAAGGAGTACGTCGTCATGCAGGGCGAGGTGCTCATCGTCGACGAGCACACCGGCCGGATGCTGTCCGGCCGGCGCTACAACGACGGGCTGCACCAGGCGATCGAGGCCAAGGAGGGCGTGCAGGTCCGCGAGGAGTACCAAACCCTCGCCACGGTCACCCTGCAGAACTACTTCCGCCTCTACGACAAGCTCTCCGGCATGACCGGTACGGCCATGACCGAGGCCTCCGAGTTCGACAAGATCTACAGCCTCGGCGTCGTCCCGATCCCGACCAACAAGGAGATGGCCCGCAAGGACCAGCCCGACCTCGTCTATCGCACCGAGGAGGCCAAGTACGACGCCGTCGTCGAGGACATCCGCGAGCGCCACGAGAAGGGCCAGCCGGTGCTGGTCGGCACGGTCTCGGTCGAGAAGTCCGAGCACCTCTCCCAGAAGCTGACGAAGCTCGGGGTCCCGCACTCGGTCCTCAACGCCAAGCAGCACGCCGACGAGGCGAAGGTGGTCGCTGTCGCCGGTCACAAGGGCGCGGTCACGGTGGCCACCAACATGGCCGGTCGAGGCACCGACATCATGCTCGGCGGCTCGGTGGAGTTCCTCGCCGACCAAGAGCTGCGTGAGCGCGGCCTCGACCCGGTCGAGGACTCCGAGGAATACGAAGCGGCCTGGCCGGCCACCCTCGAGAAGGTCAAGGAGCAGGTGAGCCGCGACCACGACGAGGTCAAGGCGCTCGGCGGTCTCTACGTCGTCGGCACCGAGCGGCACGAGTCGCGGCGCATCGACAACCAGCTGCGGGGACGTTCCGGTCGCCAGGGCGACCCGGGTGAGTCGCGGTTCTACCTCTCGCTCCAAGACGAGCTGATGCGGCTGTTCAAGTCCGACTGGGTCGACCGCGTGCTGCAGGTCCTCAAGATCCCCGACGACGTCCCGATCGAGAACAAGCGCGTCACCAACGCGATCGCCAACGCGCAGGGCCAGGTCGAGTCGCAGAACTTCGAGTCGCGCAAGAACGTCCTGAAGTACGACGACGTGATGGACCGCCAGCGCAAGGTGATCTACGGCGAGCGTCGCGAGGTGCTCGAGGGCGCCGACATCGAGGAGCAGGTGCGCACCTTCATCGACGACGTCGTCACCGGCGTGGTCACCGGGGCGACCCAGGAGTTCCCCGAGGAGTGGGACCTCGAGCAGCTGTGGACCGACCTCCAGCAGATCTGGCCGGTCTCGCTCGACCGCGGCCAGCTGGTCGAAGAGGCGGGCGGGGTGACCAACATGTCCCGTGACCACCTCATCGAGGACCTCCAGAAGGACGCGCAGGACGCCTACGACCGGCGCGAGCAGGAGGTCGGCGAGGAGGTCATGCGCGAGCTGGAGCGGCGGGTGCTGCTCTCGGTCCTCGACCGCAAGTGGCGCGAGCACCTCTACGAGATGGACTACCTCCGCGAGGGCATCTACCTCCGCGCGTACTCACAGCGCGACCCGCTGGTCGAATACCAGCGCGAGGGCTTCGAGATGTTCGCCGCGATGATGGACGGCATCAAGGAGGAGTCGGTCGGCTTCCTGTTCAACCTGGAGGTCTCGGTCGAGGACGACGAGGACGAGGTCGAGGTCGAGGAGCCGATGCGGCGGGGACAGCGGACCTTCCCAGTAATGCGCGATGCGGCGGGGGATCGGCGACTTCGTCGCCGACGAAGCCGACGACGAGCTGATCGCGACCGGTCCGGCCGAGCAGCCCAACGAGGAGCTGGAGACTCCGGCGGCCGCCTTCGTCCGCCAGCCCCAGATCCGGGCCAAGGGGCTCCAGCAGGCCCGGCAGACCCAGCAGCTGTCGTACTCCGCCCCCTCCGAGGGCGGCGAGGCCGAGGTCCGGGGCAGCACGGTCAGCGCCGACGATGACCCGTACGCCAAGGTCGGGCGCAACGCGCAGTGCCCCTGCGGCTCCGGCAAGAAGTACAAGATGTGCCACGGCCGGCCGGGCGGACCCACCGGGCTCACCGCCCGCGCCGCGGGGGGCTGATCGGAGCTGCCAGCGAAGCGTAGGTGCCTTCCCTGCGGGGGTTTCGACACGCTCGCTGCGCTCGCGGCTCAACCACCGCACGGTGGTTGAGAGCCTGGAGGCACCATCAGGCGAACTCCATCGCCGTGCACACCCAGCGGTCGCCGGCGTACTCGAAGCGCAGCGCGAGGGCACGGGACCGGGCGCCGTACCGCACTCGGGCACTCGCCTCGACGACTCGGGCGCTGACGAAGCAGGTGCGCACGCTCATGACCTGCGGCCGCACCGGTTGGACTCGGCCCACGCCGGGCTGGTGGCCGCCCGCCTGTGCGACCAGCCAGGCCCTGCGGCGCAGGTCGGCGTAGATCTTGCCCGAGGTCCAGCGCAGCAGCTGACTCGAGGGTCGATCGCCGCCGACGATCTCGACGCACGCCTGCACGTAGCGGTGCACCCACTGTTCGAGCTGGTCGCGCTGCTCCGGGTCGATCGGGACCACGTCGGCGTCCGCACCTAGCCCGGTCGCCGGCGGCACGGGTGGTGGGGCATGCCGGGGGCTGAGGTCGAGGGCCAGGGTGCCCTGGACCGAGGCCAGGGGGACGTGGAGTGAAGTGACGATCGGCCGCGAGTGCGCCATGTAGGCCTCATTCCCGAGAGTTTTCTTTCGTTTGCTTCTGTTTGCGTCAGTCAACGCATTGTTGTCGAAGTCGTCAAGGCGTTCTGCACAGGCGCCCGGTCCCTGGCAGGGTTGCGGCGTGAGTTGGGAGGAGGAGCTGTTCGCCTACCTCGAGGACCTCGAGGGCCAGGCGGTCGCGCTGTACGACGCCGAGCGGGCCCCCGAGCTCGCCGACCGCAGTCGGGCGGAGTACCAACAGGTGACTCTCGCCTCCCGGCTGGCCGCCTCGACCGACCGGGAGATCACCCTCGAACTGCTCGGTGTCGGCGCGGTCGCTGGCCGGCTCGACCGGGTAGCCCGGGGCTGGTGCCTCCTCCACGGGCCGGGTCAGGATTGGCTGATCCACCTGCCGGCGGTCGCGGCCGCGCAGGGACTCTCCGAGCGGGCCCTGCCCGAGGTCGCCTGGCCGGCAGTCGCTCGCCTCGGGTTGGGCGCCGCGCTGCGGCGCCTCTCCGACGAGGCTGAACCCTGCTCGCTCCACCTCACCGACGGGCGCCGCCACGACGGCACGCTGCTCCGGGTCGGCGCCGACTTCGTCGAGGTCGCCGCAGGCGCCGCCGGCCGGGTCGTGGTCGTCGGCTTCATCCACCTCGCGGCGGTGCAATCACGGCGCTGATGTGCATCGAGCGCACGGGGCTCGACCACGGAGGCACAGTTGGCTGCTCGCGCCCGCGCCCCGGCGCTTCGGCCGGCGGGCGCTCTCGCGCAACTCGCCGTGCGATGTCGGTCCGGCTGACCCACCGAGCCGGATAGCCTCCTGCGCGTGACCGACGCCAACGAGCCCGCACCCAACGTCGACGACCAGAGCCAGCCGGTGGCACCCCCGCCCGCGCCCGCGGCACCCCCGATGCCGGTCGGCGCGGCCGTTCCGGCGTACGCCGGTGCGGTGGGCCCGGCGCCGCTGGGCAAGATCCGGAGCACCGGGACCTGCTTCCTGCTCACGATCGTGACGCTCGGCTTCTACAGCTGGTACTGGTACTACGCGACCCACGACGAGATGAAGCGGCACACCGGCGACGGGATCGGCGGTGGGCTTGCGCTGGTCCTCGCGATCTTCGTGGGCATCGTGATGCCGTTCCTCAACTCCAACGAGGTCGGCAGGCTCTACGAGCGGCGGGGTCAGGCCAAGCCGGTGAGCGCGATGACCGGTCTGTGGGCGCTGTTGCTGGGCTGGTTCTTCTTCGTGGGCCTGATCGTCTGGTTCGTCAAGACCAACGGCGCCCTCAACGACTACTGGCGCTCGCTGGGGGCCCAGGGCTGACCGTCCGCCCTCACGTGGCCTCGAGGTCGTAGGGCGGCAGCTCGCCCTCCTTGAGAGGCTTGAGCCCCTTGCGCTTGGGCTTGGCCTCGGTCTCGGCGTCGTTCATCGCCTCGATGATGTGCTTGCGCACGATGGTGCGCGGGTCGAGGTCGCGCAGCTCGAGGTCGGCGAACTCGGGGCCGAGCTCCTCGCGCAGCTCGTCACGGGCGGAGTCGGCGAACTTCTTGGCCTGCCGGAGAAGCTGGCCGGCCTGGCGGGCGAGATCGGGGAGCTTGTCGGGACCGAAGACCAGCACCGCCACCAACATGATGACGGCGAGCTCAGGTAGACCGATCCCGAACATGCGCCGAGCCTAGAGCCGGCCCGCGGGCGTCAGCCCGAGCTGCATCCCGGCCAAGCCGCGGCCGCGGCCGGCCAACGAGGAGGCGACGGAGCGGAGTACGACGGCCGCGGGGGAGTCGGGGTCGGAGTCGACGATCGGCCTGCCAAGGTCACCGCCCTCGCGCAGGGACAGGTCGAGGGGCACCTGGCCGAGCACGGGCACGTCGTACCCGAACCGCCGCGACAGCGTCTCGGCGACGCGGGCGCCACCACCGGAGCCGAAGATCTCGAGTCGGTGTTCGTTGCCCGCCGGGGTGCAGTGGGGGCAGGGCAGGTAGGACATGTTCTCGACGACACCCACGACCCGCTGGTGCATCATCGAGGCCATCGTGCCGGCCCGCTCGGCGACCTCGGCCGCCGCCTCCTGCGGCGTGGTCACCACGACGACCTCGGCGCCCGGCAGGTGCTGGCCGAGCGAGATCGCCACGTCACCGGTGCCGGGCGGAAGGTCGAGCAGCAGCACGTCGAGGTCGCCCCAATAGACGTCGGCGAGCATCTGGACGAGCGCGCGGTCGAGCATCGGCCCGCGCCACGCGACCACCTGGTCGCGGCGCGGCTTGAGCATGCCGATCGAGATGACCGAGACCCCCGAGGAAGTCGGCACCGGCATGATGAGGTCTTCGACCTGGGTCGGTCGGGCGTCGGCCACGCCGAGCATCGCCGGCACCGAGTGGCCGTAGATGTCGGCGTCGACCACGCCGACCTTGAGCCCGTCGGCCGCCATCGCCAGGGCGAGGTTGACGGTCACCGACGACTTCCCGACCCCGCCCTTCCCGGAGGCGATGGCGAAGACCTTGGTCAGTGACCCGGGTTGCGCGAAAGTGATCTCGCGCTGGGCCTTGCCGTCGCTCAGCAGCTCCTTGAGCCCGGCGCGCTGCTCGGCCGACATGACGCCGAGGGTGAGGTCGACATCGCGCACCCCCTCGACGGCCCGCACGGCCGCGTTGACGTCGCGGTTGATGGTGTCCTTGAGCGGGCAGCCCGCCACGGTGAGGAGCACGGTCAGCCGAACCAGGCCTGCGTCGTCGACCTCGATCGAGTCGACCATCCCGAGGTCGGTGATCGGGCGCTTGATCTCGGGGTCGTGCACGGTGCCGAGCGCGCTGCGCACCTGCTCGATGAGGGGGTTGCTCATGATGGGGCCAGCCTAGATGAGAGCACGTGGGCCTCCCTCTTCTCCGCTGTTGCCCCGGTCACCCCGCGGCGGGCTCGTCGGTCCCCTCTGAGCGGTCTTCGGAGCGGTCGGGCCGCTCGGATCGTTCTTCGAGGTCGCCGAGCAGTGCACGCAGCTCCGAGCGGAGGAAGTCGCGGGTCGCGACCTCGCCGACGGCCATCCGCAGGGAGGCCACCTCGCGGGCCAGGAACTCCATGTCCGCGTGCGCCCGGGCATCGGCCTGCCGGTCCTGCTCGGCGATCACCCGGTCGCGGGCCTCCTGGCGGTTCTGGGCGAGCAGGATCAGCGGGGCAGCGTACGACGCCTGCAAGGAGAGCATCAGCGTGAGGAAGATGAACGGGAAGGAGTCGAACTGCAGGTCGTCGGGCGCCAGGACGTTCCAGGCGATCCACGCGACGACGAAGAGCGTCATGTAGATCAGGAAGGTCGCGGTGCCCATGAACCGCGCGAACTGTTCCGCGAAGACGCCGAACCGGTCGGAGTCGCGCGAGGGCCGGCGCACCAGCTGCCGGCGTACGTCGCGCGGAGTGTCGAGCCGGCTGCGGCGTGCGGTCGAGTCAGCCATGGCGCACCGCCCGGTCCCGCCAGTTCTCGGGCAGCATGTGGTCGAGCAGGTCGTCGACGGTCACCGCGCCGAGGAGGTGGCTGTTCTCGTCGACCACCGGCGCCGCCACCAGGTTGTACGTCGCCAGATGGGCCGCCACCTCGTCGATGGTCGCCTCAGGGCGCAGGTTTTCCATCGACTCGTCGAGCGCACCAGCGACCAGCGTCGAGGGTGGTTCGCGCAGCAGCCGCTGGATGTGGGCGACGCCGAGGAACCGCCCGGTGGGGGTCTCCAGCGGTGGGCGGCAGACGTAGACCAGCGCCGCCAGCGCCGGGGTGAGGTCGGGGTTGCGGACATGGGCCAGGGCATCGGCGACCGTCGCGTCGGGGCCCAGGATCACCGGCTCGGAGGTCATCATCGCGCCGGCGGTGTTCTCGACGTACGACATGAGCCGCTTGACGTCCTCGGCCTCGTCCGGCTCCATCAGCTGGAGCAATGTCTCCGCGGTCTCGGGGGGCAGCTCGGCGATCAGGTCGGCCGCGTCGTCGGGGTCCATCTCCTCCAGCACGTCGGCAGCGCGCTCGCCGTCCAGCAGGCCCAGGATCTCGACCTGATCCTCCTCGGGGAGCTCCTCGAGGACGTCGGCCAGCCGCTCGTCGGTCAGGGCCGCCACGACGGCGGTACGCCGCTCGGGGGGCAGATCGTGGATCACGCTGGCCGCGTCGGCGGGGCGGAGCTCGTTGAGCGCCTGGATGAGCTGGGTCGCGCCCTGGGTGGGCTCGCGGCGCGTCAGCCCCTGCACCTCACCCCACTCGACCACGTGCGTCTGGCCGCGCCGGCGCAGCCCCTTGGCGGGCTCGCGGATCGCGATCCGGCTCAGGACCCAGTCGCGGTTGCGGGCCTGCTCCATCCCGACGTCGTAGATCGTCCCGGTCACGCCCGACGCGGTGATGGTCACCGAGCGGTCGAAGAGCTGTCCGACCACCAATGTCTCGGTCGAGCGCTGCTCGAACCTGCGCATGTTGAGCAGTCCGGTCGTGTAGACCTGCCCGGAGTCGATGTTGGTGACCCGGGTCATCGGGACGAAGATGCGGCGCCGCCCGAAGACCTCACCGACCATGCCGAGCACCCGCGGCTGGCTGCCCTCGGAGCGGATCGCCACCACCAGATCGCGCACCTTGCCGACCTGGTCCCCCTGCGGGTCGAAGATCGGTAGGCCGACCAGACGGGCGGCGTACACGCGGACGGGGGTCGTGCTCACGCGGTCACGCTACCGGTGCGGAGCGCTCCGCCGACGCAACAGAGCCGCTGGCCGGAAAGCGCAAGATTGAGACCGGGTGGCCCAGACCGGGGTACCCTAACCAGGCCGGAATTCGTCGTGCGGGGCCCCATCTCGGGCCGCCGCGAACTGGGACCTGGAGGGACCGTGTCGAAGCACGCGATGCACCGGTCCCGACGCGTGGGTCACCTCAAAGTCGTCGCGACCGTGGTGCTCGTGGTCGCGTTCGTGACCCTGTTCGTGGGTGGCGCGACCGGGATGATCGGTGCGCCCGGCGACGACAGCGGCGACGATCAGGCGGTCCCCGCCGACGCCCGCGTCGTCGACGCGCGCGCCGAGGGCGACACCCAGGGCGGCCAGGACCGCGCCGGCGCCACCACGCCGTCCGCCGATCCCACCGCGGTCGTCACCGACGTGCCGCCGCAGAACGTCCGCGACGCCAAGAAGCTCAAGCGCTCGCTCGCCTGGCTGCGGCGTGGGCTGGCCGACGAGACCACCTTCCGGGTCGGCACTTTCAACGTGCTCGGCAGCTCCCACACCGCCAAGGGCGGCAACCGCAAGGGCTGGGCCTCCGGTTACACCCGGATGGGCTGGGCGTGGTCGCTGATCTCGCAGGCCAACCTCTCGGTGGTCGGGTTCCAGGAGCTCGAGGACGTTCAGTACTCCCGGATGCGCGCGCTGTCCGGCTGGGACGCCTACCCCGGGCCGACCCTCGACCGCGGCTCGATCCGCAACTCGCTGGCCTGGGACCCCGACGTCTGGGAGCTGGTCGAGGCCAACAGCATCGGCATCCCCTACTTCGGCGGCCAGATCATCCGCCGTCCCGTGGTCAAGCTGAAGAACATCGACTCCGGCCGCGAGGTGTGGTTCTTCAACACCCACAACCCTGCCTCGACCAAGGGCCACGGCAACAACGCCCGCTGGCGCGCCGCGGCGATCAGCCTCGAGGTGCGGCTCGCCAACGAGCTCAGCGCCGATGGCACGCCCGTGGTCTTCACCGGCGACTACAACGACCGCGCCGAGGCCTTCTGCCCGATCGTCGGCGGGACCGACCTCGAGGCGGCCAACGGTGGCAGCTACTCCGGTGGCTGCAGCCCGCCCGACCGCATGGACGTCGACTGGATCTTCGGCTCGGGCGTCGACTGGCAGGAGTTCACCAGCGCCAGCCAGGGCATCACCGGCCGGGTCACCGACCACCCCTTCGTCTTCGCCCAGGCCTACGTCGCCGAGGAGCCCCTGGGCGACCTCCCGCCCGGCGCCGAGCCCACGCCGACCGCCGACCCGTCCTCCGACTCGGAGGAGTGAGCCCGGCCGCTGTCGTCAGCGGCCTTGGCGCGGCACCGTGGTCGTGGGCGGCGGAGCCGGCGGCTCCTGGATCGGCGCGACGTACGCCCGGATCTTGGGGGCCTTGCGGCTGGTGAACCGGAGCGACGCGGCGAACATCGAGCGCTGGGCGCCGTAGATGTTGTTGCGGTCGTAGTCGTTGCCGCCCGGGCAGTTGCCGCCCAGTTCGGGGCAGGTCCAGCCGTGGAAGAAGATCATCGGCTCGCCGCTGGCGCCGCGGCCGAGGTCCGCGCCGCCCGGGCCGCAGAGCCCGCTCTTCCTGGTGTCGACGAGGATGCCGCGCTTGGACTTCGAGAAGTCGGTGATCGTGGCCGAGCGCCGGTAGGTGGTCTTGTACGTGCACTGGCCGAACTCACCTTCGGAGGTGAGCAGGACGTACTGCTTGCCCCGCCGGGCCATCGTCGGGTTCTCGATCACGCCGCCACGGCGGACCAGCTCGGTGCTCTGCGCCTTGCCGCCGCCGGGACGGCCGTCCGCGGGTAGCGCGACGATCCGGATCGACGACGGCCGGCCCTGGGTGCGGTAGAGCAGATAGCCCTGGCCGCCGCGGTCGCGGAAGTACTCCGGGTCGATGACGCCCTGGCGGGGCATGCCGCGGTCGCGGCGCTTCATCCGGTCGTACGCGCGGGGGGCGACCGCCTCGCGCGGGCAGACCAGCGGGCGTTCGTCGGGCACGAAGGCGCCGGTCGGGTCGGTCGCGGTGGCCACGCCGATGCATCGCCCGTCCACGCCGATGCCGGACACCTCGGCCGAGAAGTAGAGCAGCCACAGCCCGTTGACCTCGACCAGGTCAGAGGCCCAGTAGCGCCCGCTGAGCGCCCAGCTCGGCTGGGTGGTCAGCGCGGAGGGGATGTTCTGCCAGGGTCCGCCCGGCTGGGTGGCGATCGCCCGCGGGGCGCCCGGCCCGGTCGAGATGGCGACCCAACCGCCGGCGTAGCGCGCGACCGTCGGGTCGGCTGCGCCGCGGTAGGACAGCACCGGCAGGCCGCCCACGACGCGGTCGCGGAAGGTGATCAGCTTCGCCGGAGGACGCTGCTTCGCCAGGCCCGCCTTGACCTGGCCGGCCTGGGCGTTGCCGGGCACCCACCGGGTCGAGGCGACCGAGCCGGTGGAGGTGACCAGCGTCAGCACCACGGTCAGGACCAAGGCGGTCGCCGCGACAGCGGCGACCGACGTTCTGCGAACCAAGGACATGCGCACCCAATGCAAGTCGGAGGGGTCGTACGGTCGTCGTTGAGGGGTCACCTCATCACGCAGACGCTGCGAACTCGAAATCGGTTGGGTGCCGGCGGCAACCACTAGGCTCGCGCCCTGTGAGCACCACCCTCCGTCGCGTCCCGGGGCTGGCGTTCCTCGACCGCGTGAGCGAGGTGCGTGTCGACGGCTCCGGCGTCCGCGCGCGGTCGCGGCAGGAGGCCGTCCTCGACGTCCACTTCGACGGCCGCCGGATCGTCTCGTTCTGGCTACATCGCGACGGGGTCAAGGACGGCAACGGCTGGCTGTTCGCGTGGCCCAAGACGCTGCGGGAGTTCCTCGACGGCATCGCCGACGTGCGGGTCGTCGTCACCCGCACCGGTGAGGAGGTGTTCCGCGGGGAGGTGCGGTTCGGCTCCGGGCGCGGCCGGGTGGAGGTGCTCAATCAGCACGGACAGCCGATCAGTCTGGACAAGTACCAACGTCGCGTCGTCGCCTTCGACACCCGCAGTGGCGAGGAGCTCGAGCCGATGCTCGACGCGATCGACGAGGTGCTGGCGGCGCTGAAGGACGTCGGGATCGAGGCCTTCCTGGCGTACGGCACCCTGCTCGGCGCCGTACGCGGCGGCAAGGTGATCGGCAACGACAGCGACGCCGACGTCGGCTACGTCAGCCACCTGACGCATCCGGTCGATGTGATCCGGGAGTCCTTCCGCGTCCAGCGCGCGCTGATCGCCCACGGCTACCGCATCACCCGCTACTCGGCGTTGGCCTTCAAGGTCGACGTCGAGGAGGCCGATGGGACGATCCGCGGCCTCGACGTGTTCGGTGGCTTCCTGATGGACGGCCGCCTCTACCTCATGGGTGAGATCGGCGACCGGTTCGAGGAGTCGTGGATCTTCCCCCTGGGCACCACCACCCTCGAGGGCCGTTCGTTCCCCGCTCCGGCGGACACCGACCGCATGCTCAGTGCGATGTACGGCGCCTCGTGGCGGGTGCCCGATCCCGCCTTCCACTTCGATCCGCCGACCACGACGGTGCGCCGGCTCAACGGCTGGTTCCGCGGGCTGCGGGTGGGCCGGGCCCGGTGGGACCGGATCTATTCGCGAGTGCTGAAGGGGATGCCCGCTCCGTCGCCGTTCGTGGAGTGGGTGGGCAGCATCGAGGGTGCGCTCGGCACCTTCGTCGACGTCGGGTGCGGGCGGGGTGCCGACGCGCTCTACATGAGCGAGCGGGGTGAGCCTGCGCTCGGGTTGGACTTCCAGCCGCGCTCGTTCGCCGAGGCCGCCCGGCGGTCCGAGGACAACCACCTCGTGACGTACTGGACGATGAACCTGCTGGAGATCCGGCAGGTGTTGGTGGTGGGCGCGATCCTGGCTCGCAGGCCCGGCCGCACCGTGGTCGCCGCTCGACACGTGGTCGACGCCACCAAGGGCCCGGCCCGCGACCGGCTGTGGCGGCTGTGCCGGATGGTGCTCCAGGGCGAGGACGGTGGCCGGCTCTACCTGGAGTTCTTGTCCAGGTCCGGCTCGGACGGCTACGCCGGTCAGCATCGCGTGCGTCCGCGCAAGCCTGGGAGGATCGTGGCGGAGCTGGAGCAGTGGGGCGCCACCGTCGTGCATCGCGAGACGATGCCGGTCTCGGATCGACCCGGCGCCTCGACGGTGTGCCGGCTGATCGTGGAATGGAGAGGCGAGGATGGCTGACAAGAGGGCGGGCGGCCTCACCGAGCGGTTGCGTTCGACCAGGGCCGGCGAGGCGTTGGACCTGCGGCGGCGGGTCCGCAGGCTGGAGGCCGAGGTGCAGGAGTGCCGGGCCCTCAACATCCGGCTCGCCGAGCTGACCGACATCGTGACCGAGTTGTTGCTGCCGGTGGCCGCGCGCGACGAGGAGAAGCTCGCCGAGCTGCTCGAGAAGTACCGCCAGAGCGTCTGACGCACCGACATGGCCTCCCAGGTCTTCCTCCACATCGGGCTGCCCAAGACCGGCACGACCTACCTCCAGTCGGTGCTCTGGGGCTCCAAGCGCGCGCTGACCAAGGACGGGTACCTGTTGCCCGGACAGGGTCATCGGGAGCATCTCTGGGCCGCACTCGAGCTCCAGGACCGCCCGCACCTGGAGCGTCGGGATCCCAAGGCGCCGGGCGCCCTGGCCCGGCTGGTCGCCGCGGTCCAGCGACACAAGGGCCCGGCGATCCTGAGCCACGAGTTCATGTGTGGAGCGGGCCGCGACCAAGCAGGGCAGCTGATCGAGTCCCTCGCGCCCGCTGAGGTGCACCTCGTCATCACCGCCCGCGACACGCTCGGCATGCTCACCGCCGGCTGGGCGGAGTACGTCAAGAACGGCGGCACCAAGCCGCTTGCGGAGATGCGCGGCGAGCGGATCGGCGGTCAGGGCGAGTTCGGCTGGCGCACCTGGGACCTCGCGGGGGTGTTGCGGCGGTGGGCCCGGCACGTGCCGCCGGCCCGGGTGCATGTGCTCCCGATGCCCGGCCCCGGCGCTCCCCGCGACCAGCACTGGCGCAACTTCGCCGGCGTCCTCGGCCTCGACCCGGACCGGTACGACGCGCCCGACGAGCCGCGCAACCCGGCGCTCGGCGTCGTACAGATCGAGCTGCTGCGGCGGGTCAACCCCCCCCTCACCGCGTTCCACAAGCCGGTCGACCGGGGCACCTGGATCCGGGGCTACCTGGCCGAGAAGCACCTGGTCCGGCAGGCGGGGGAGCGGCTGGGCGCCGACGACGGCCAGATCGCCGAGTGTCGCGAGCGTGCGGACCGCGCGGTGGCCATCATCGAGCGCCGCGGCTACCACGTCGTGGGCGACGTCGAGGCGCTGCGGGTGCCTCGAGACCTACCACCCCGGCCACGCCCGGACGCCGTGTCGGATACGGAACTTCTCGATGCAGCGACTACACTCGTCGCGGATTTGCTCGCGGACGCCCGTCGTACCGGCCGTGAGGGCCACCCGACATGACAGTCGGTGCGTGACTTCCTCGTCTCCACGCGCACCGATCCCACTGATGAGAGGTTGTCGGTGAAGAGACTCTCGACGCTTGGATCTTGTGCGGTCTCGATCGCACTGGTGCTGACCATGTGGAACATGGCGCCCACGGCGCAGGCCTCCGTGTCCGCGGCCCAGGGCACCGCCCCGGCGCAGGCCGCCACGTCGGCCGGTGTGGCGCAGGTCGCCGCGGAGAAGAAGCCGAAGCGTTGGAAGGCCTACCAAGGTGCCTTCTTCAACAACCCGCACATCCCCAGTCAGCGCTACCGCATCGAACGCCGGCTCCTCGACACCCTGCGCCACGTCCCCAAGGGCGAGACCGTGCGCATCGCGCTCTACTCCTTCGACCGCATCCCAGTCGCCAACGCGATCGTCGCCGCCCACAAGCGTGGCGTGCGCATCCAGATGCTCCTCAACGACCACTGGGAGAACCGCGCGATGCAGATCGTCCGCGCGGCGCTCGGCACCAACACGCGAGCCAAGAACTTCATCTACAAGTGCAAGTCGGGCTGCCGCACCCTGGTCGACCAGTACCGCAACCTGCACTCGAAGTTCTACCTCTTCCCCAAGGCCGGCAAGTCCGAGCGGGTCATCGCGCTGGGCTCCCACAACTTCACGATGAACGCCGACCGGCACCAGTGGAACGACATCTTCTTCTTCCAGGCCAAGAAGGACCTCTACCGCGAGTTCGTCAAGACCTTCAACGACATGAAGAAGGACTACAGCAAGACCCAGCCGTCGCTGCACTTCTGTGGCACGCCGACCGGCTCCTTCTGCGACGACTCGGTCGACAAGTACACCAACTGGGTCTTCCCCAAGAAGTCGACTCCGCAGTCCGATCTCGTGCTCAACATGCTCAACAAGATCCAGTGCCTGACTCCCGACGGCGCCGGTGGGCAGACCCGCACCAAGTTGGCGCTGTCGATGCACACGATGCGCGGGGCGCGGGGCAACTACCTCGCCGCCGCGATCCGCCAGAAGTGGGCCGAGGGCTGCGACTTCCGGGTCAGCTACGGCCTCATCGGCTTCCGCACCAAGCAGATCCTCGGCGCCGCGACCGCGCGCGGCCGGATCCCACTGCGGTCCACGGGCCTCGACTACGACCCCGACGACGACTTCGACCTCAACAACGACGGCGACGACGACGTCATCCTGACCTATTACACCCACCAGAAGTACTTCGTCATCCAGGGCACCTACAACGGCCACCCGGGCACCAGCATGGTGCTCACCGGCTCCTCCAACTGGGCGTCGCTGGGCACCGCCCAGGACGAGATCTTCTTCACTATCCTCGGCGCAGGCAATGCCCGCCGCTACCTGAAGAACTTCAACACCTTCTGGAACAGCGGCAGGTTCTCCCGCAACGCCTACACCACGACCTACACCGACTTCCGGGTGCCCACCACGGTGCGCGCGGCCGACGGCACGACGCAGACGGTCTGGAAGACCGTGCGTCGCCCGGTCACCACGGTCGAGCCTGATCCCTACCAGGGCGGCGGGGAGTACTGGGAAGGCGACTGATCGGAGCGGCCCGAGGCGGCTGGTTTCGACACCGTCGGCGCTGGCGCGCCTCCGGGCTCAACCACCGTGCGGTGGTTGAGCCGCGAGCGCAGCGAGCGTGTCGAAACCTCCGCAGCCCGGGCTGGGAGGCGATTGAGTCCGGCGGTTGAGTCCGGCGCTCGGCTCCAGGGATCTCGACAAGCTCGATCAGCGGCGGTAGCTCCGAGCCATCCCTCGGCTTCGATCAATCACCCGTCCCGTTCCCACTGTCCTCGGCGGTGAGCAGCTGGCCGGCGAGGTCGACGAGGGTGTCCTGGTCCATGCCGACCACCACGGCGGAGGTTCCGGAGAGCCGCTTGGCGATCGCGGTGCCCGAGTCGCCGCTGTAGACGGTCCAGGTGCCGGTGCCGTACTCACCGAGATCGACCTCGCCCGCGGGCTTGGCCTTGCCGCCGAGGGCCTGGCGGACCAGAGCCGCGACCCCCGCCTTGACCTGGAGCAGTTGGACGGTCGCCCCGTTGGGGTCGGTGAACTGGACCCGCCAGACGCCGCCCCGGCCGGGGGAGTAGCTCGCCGAGATCACCGTCCAGCCCTCCGGTACGCCCGCCGGCACCAGGGCGGGGAACTGGTCTTTCAGCGCGCCCGCGACGGCTTCGTCGATGATCGGCGAAGCGACCGGGTCGCCCGCGTCGGCACTCGACTCGCCGTCCGAGGCCGAGGCCGAGTCAGACGCGGAGCCGCTGGCCGAGCCCGATGACGTCGAGGTGCTGCTCGAGGCCGGGTCCGTTGTGGCGCCGCTGTCGCCGCTGTCGTCGCCGCACGCCGTGGCGGTGGTCGCCACGAGCAGCGCCGAGACGGCGAACAGGGCCAGGCTGCGGGTGTGGAGCGGGCGGGGGAGGGGGGCGCGGTCGCTCGTCATGGGTCCAGTGTGCCTCGTTGCGTGCATGGCTTTGGGACGAGCACGCAACCTTCATCGGTTCCACTCCGTCAGGAGGGTGTGCCGGGTGATGATGGGACCGCGGAGCGTGACGTCTGGGAAAAATGTGAAAACTGTGACTAGTGGGGCAGTTGTGCATTTACCATCACTCAGGGCAGACTGCCTGCGCGACACACCGACACAACTCGGAGGAATATCACCATGACGGGCTTCCCCACCGTCCTTCGGTCCGCATTGACGCGGCTGGGTCTGCGCCGCTTCTCGGTCGTGGCGTTGGTCCTCGGCGTGTTCCTGGGCGGTACGGCGTTGGCGGTGGCCGGCACCGACAAGAAGTCCGACGAGTACGGCGAGATGGGCCCCAGCCCGGTGCCCGCGGCGGTCGCGGTGAACGGCGCCACGTCGTTCCGGGTCAGCTCTTTCAACATCCTCGGGTGGGACCACACCGAGAAGGGCGGCAGCAAGGCCAAGGCCGGCTACGCCGACGGCGCCAAGCGGATGCGGTGGGCGATCCAACTGCTCAAGAGCCACCAGGTCGACGTGGTGGGCCTGCAGGAGTTCCAGCCCCAGCAGTACGACAAGTGGGTCAAGAAGGCCTCCGCCCAGTACGACATCTTCCCTGGCTACACCGACACTGTCGGCTTCCTGCGCAACTCGATCGCCTGGCGCAAGGACAAGTTCAGCCTGGTCTCGACCTCCTGGATCAAGCTGCCCTACTTCCACGGTGACGTGCTCCGGATGCCCGTGGTCCTGCTCCAGTCGCTGCAGACCGGCCAGCAGATCTACTTCATGAACTTCCAGAACCCCGCCGACGTCCGGGGCAACGCCGCGAAGTGGCGGATGATCGGTCAGCGGTTCCAGATCGCCCTGGTCAACCAGTTGAAGATCAGCAACGGCCTCCCCGTGGTGTGGACCGGTGACATGAACGCCCGCCAGCAGGTCTTCTGCCGGGTCACCAAGCAGGCCGCGATGGTCTCCGCGAGTGGTGGCTACCGCAGCGAGACCAGCTGCCAGCCGCCGCGCGGCATGGTCGTCGACTGGATCTTCGGCTCCAACGTGCAGTTCTCCAACTACGTCCAGGAGCGCAGCAAGAAGGTCATCCGCACCACCGACCACCACCTGCTGGTCACCGACGCGCTGGTCCAGCCGATGCAGCCGGTGATCCCCCCGCCGACGGTCACGCCCACGGTGCCCACGACGCCCACCACGTCGGTCC
>ERZ761607.1585-NODE-1585-length-27637-cov-5.202705_pt1 | contig 27637 bp, 24 predicted proteins | sample MGYA00511164_ERZ761607 | MGnify/ENA primary metagenome ERZ761607 (study PRJEB28899, sample SAMN02445080) | bioreactor sludge metagenome | biome: EBPR sludge | place: Australia: Brisbane, Thorneside Wastewater Treatment Plant | collected 2011-06-22 ... | reverse complement strand
ACGCTGGGGGGCGTGATGACCAAGATGATCACGAAGAACACCACCATCCCGACCAAGTTCGCGCAGACCTTCTCCACCGCCGATGACAACCAGCCGGCCGTGACCATCAAGGTCTACCAGGGCGAGCGCGAGATGGCCGCCGGCAACAAGCTGCTGGGCGAGTTCAACCTCGAAGGCATTCCGCCGGCCCCGCGCGGCCTGCCGCAGATCGAGGTGAGCTTCGATATCGACGCCAACGGCATCCTGCACGTGGGCGCCAAGGACAAGGGCACCGGCAAGGAAAACAAGATCACCATCAAGGCGAACTCCGGCCTGTCCGAGGCCGAGATCCAGCAGATGGTGAAGGACGCCGAGCTCAACGCCGCCGAAGACCACAAGAAGCTCGAACTGGTCCAGGCCCGCAACCAGGCCGACGCCACGGTGCACAGCGTCAGAAAGAGCCTGACCGAATACGGCGACAAGCTGGAGTCGGGCGAAAAGGACAAGATCGAGGCGGCGATCAAGGAGCTGGAAGAAGCCCTCAAGGGTGACGACAAGGCCGCCATTGAGAGCAAGGGCCAGGCCCTGATGACCGCCAGTCAGAAGCTGGGAGAGAAGATGTACGCCGACATGCAGGCACAGCAGGCGGCAGCCGGCGCTGGCGCGGCGGGCGGTGGCGGCCAGCAGGCTGGTAGCGGCAGCGCGGCACCCGACGACAACGTCGTCGATGCCGAGGTCAAGGAAGTCAAGAAGGGTTGATTGCTGCGGCGCAAAGCGCCGCCAATCCTGCGCCGCGCGTGAATGATTCCACCCCGGAATCGACCGCGCGGCGTTTTCGCTGAAATGGTTTGAGAAACACGATGGCCAAGAGAGACTTTTACGAAGTGCTGGGTGTTCCCAAGAACGCCTCGGACGAAGAGATCAAGAAGGCGTATCGCAAGCTGGCGATGAAGTACCACCCGGACCGCAACCAGGGTGATGCCGCCAAGGAGGCCGAGGTCAAGTTCAAGGAGGCCAAGGAAGCCTACGAGATGCTGTCGGACCCGCAGAAGAAGGCTGCCTACGACCAGTACGGGCATGCCGGGGTCGATCCCAACATGCGCGGTGGCCCCGGTGGACCGGGCGGCGAAGGCTACGGCGGCTTCGCCGAGGCGTTCGGTGACATCTTCGGTGACATCTTCGGTCAGGGTGGCAGCCGCGGCAGCGGTCGGGGCGGCCGACAGGTCTACCGTGGCGCCGATCTGTCCTATGCCATGGAGGTATCACTCGAAGAAGCGGCGCTGGGCAAGGACGCCCAGATCCGCATCCCCAGCTGGGACGACTGCGACACCTGCCATGGCACCGGTGCCAAGCCAGGCACCCAGGCCAAGACCTGCCCCACCTGTCAAGGCGCCGGGGTGGTGCAGATGCGCCAGGGATTCTTCAGTGTTCAGCAGACCTGTCCGCAGTGCCACGGCAAGGGAAAGATCATTCCCGATCCGTGCACCACCTGCCACGGCCAGGGCAAGATCAAGAAACAGAAAACGCTGGAAGTGAAAATTCCCGCCGGTATCGACGATGGCATGCGCATCCGCAGTGCCGGCAACGGCGAGCCCGGCACCAACGGCGGCCCGCCGGGCGACCTGTACATCGAGATCCGCCTGAGAAAGCACGACATCTTCGAACGCGACGGGGACGACCTGCACTGCCAGGTGCCGATCAGTTTTGCCACCGCGGCGCTGGGAGGCGAAATCGAGGTGCCCACCCTCGCGGGCAAAGCGGCCATCGACATCCCCGAGGGCACCCAGGCGGGCAAGCAGTTCCGGCTGCGTGGCAAAGGCATCAAAGGGGTCCGCTCCAGCTACCCGGGTGACCTGTACTGCCATGTCCTCGTCGAAACACCGGTCAAACTGACCGAACACCAGCGCAAGCTGCTCAAGGAATTCGACGAATCGCTTCGAAAGGGCGGTGCCAAGCACTCTCCGGGCGGCGAGAGCTGGACGGATCGCCTCAAGGGCCTGTTCGGCTGAGCGATCCAGGCAGGCCCGGCAGTATCATGGGCCCATGACTGTTTCGATTACGTTCCTGGGCGGAGCCGGCACTGTCACCGGCTCGAAATATCTTGTTCGCCATGGTGACCAGACAGTACTGGTCGACTGCGGGTTGTTTCAGGGCTACAAGCAACTGCGCTTGCGCAACTGGAGTCCGCTGCCTGTGGTGCCAGCCCAGGTCAACGCGGTCCTCCTGACCCACGCCCACCTCGACCACAGCGGCTACCTGCCCTTGCTGGCGCGAGAGGGTTACCGCGGCCGGGTCTTCGCAACGGCCGGTACCCGCGACCTCTGCGGCATTCTGTTGCCCGACAGCGGCCACTTGCAGGAGGAAGATGCCGCATTTGCCAACCGGCATGGGTTTTCGAAACATGCGCCGGCACTTCCCCTGTACACGCGCCAGGATGCGCTGTCCTGCCTGAGGCTGATCAAACCGGTGCCGATGGATCGCCCTTTCCAGCCCTTGCGGGGCTGGCAGGCCCGCTTCTCTTCCGCCGGTCACATTCTGGGCGCGGCCAGCCTGACGCTGGAGGTTGCCGGTCGCCGCATCCTGTTCTCCGGCGACCTGGGCCGGCCGGACGATGCGCTCATGAATCCGCCGGCCCCGCCCCCGCCGGCCGACACCGTGCTGATCGAGTCCACCTATGGCGATCGCCTGCACCCGCCGACCGACCTGGTCACCGAACTGGCGCCCGCGTTGCAGCGGGTGGCCGCCCGTGGGGGCGTGGCAATCCTGCCGGTGTTTGCGGTCGGCCGGGCGCAAGCGGTGCTGCATGCAATCGCACAGATGAAAAGCCGCAAACTCATTCCCCGGTCCCTGCCGGTCTTTCTCGACAGCCCCATGGCCATACACACCACCGAGCTGTTCGGCCACCATATGGATGCGCATCGGCTCAATGCGACCGAGGTCCGCGCGATGGGAAAGGTCGCCACGATGCTGGAAACCACCGAGCAGTCCAAGGCCCTGGCCCGACGACATGGGCCCAAAGTGATTCTGGCCGCCAGCGGCATGGCAACCGGCGGGCGGGTATTGCACCACCTGGCGCTGTACGCGCCCGACCACCGCAACATGATCGTTCTTACCGGTTACCAGGCCCCCGGCACCCGCGGTGCCCGACTCGCCGCGGGCGAATCCAGCCTGCGCATTCACGGCCAGGAAGTGCCGGTACGCGCCGAAGTGGTCCAGCTGCAAGCCGCGTCGGCACACGCCGATGCGAACCAGATTCTCGACTGGCTGCGCCTGATGCCGGGGCGACCCGACCAGACCTACGTCATTCATGGCGACATGGCGGCGTCGGACACATTGCGCCAGCGCATCGAACATGAACTGTCCTGGCGCGCCCTGGTTCCTGAACATGGCTCAACCTGGCCCTGTTGACGCGCCTGTTTCGCCCCCCGCCCCGGTTGGGCACACTCCCGGCCTGAGATGGGAGATTTTTTGTCGGGTGATCGACAACCACGGCGATATCGGGGTGTGCTGGCGTCTTTGTGCCGATCTGGCCGAGCGCGGTCACCGTGTCCGGCTGTGGGTGGACGACCCGTCGGCTTTGGCCTGGATGGCCCCGGGTGCGCTGCAGGGCCTGTTGCCGGGCATCGAGGTTCGTCACTGGATGCGGCCCGACCGGGAAAAGGAAAATGCCCCTGCCGAACCGCCAGACGTGCTGGTGGAGGCTTTCGGATGCGACATCGAGGAAGAACGCCTTGCCCAGCTTTTTCCCAACCTGCCTGCCCGGGACGGCACGGAGTACGCCCCCCCCGTCTGGATCAACCTGGAATACCTGTCCGCAGAAGCCTGGGTAGAACGCTGCCACGGCCTGCCATCGCCGGTACAACGCGGGCTTGCAAAAGGCCAGGTGAAAACGTTCTTTTTCCCGGGCTTTCGCGCCCAAACCGGTGGCCTGCTGCGTGAGCGTGACCTGCTGGCTCGTCAGACCCGGTTCGATGGGCTTCAGTGGCTGAGCAAGCTCGGCCTGTGCGGGGAACAACAACTGCGCCTGTCCCTGTTCTGCTATGAGCCGGTGGCGCTGCCTGCCTGGTTGAACCGTCTGCACCGGTGGCCGTGCCCGGTCCACCTGCTGGTGGCCGCCGGGCGCCCGACAGCCGCCGTAAAAGCCCTGGAGCCGATCGATTCGAAGGAAAACAACACGCACCCAGCGCAAAAAGGTCACTCTCCGCTATCAATTTCGTACTTGCCGAATCTCACACAACGGGACTTTGACCACCTGCTGTGGAGTTGCCACCTGAACTTTGTCCGCGGTGAAGACTCGCTGGTACGCGCCCTATGGGCGGGCCAGCCGCTGGTCTGGAACATTTATCCGCAGGACGACAACGCCCATCACGCCAAACTGGAAGCATTTCTTGACTGGCTTGAGGCCCCCGATTCGCTTCGGGACTTTCACCGGATATGGAACGGTCTCCAGCCCGGCGAGCTGCCGGTCCCGGAATGGGGTGCGTGGCGGGCCTGTGTCGGGCGGGCGCGCGAACGATTGCTGTCCCAGGACGACCTGACCACCCAATTGCTCCGAACTGTCGCGGAAAAACGCTAAAATAGACGGTTTTGCAAACTTCGCCAGCCCAAAACTGGCCGGTTTCGCCCAGCTGGTGCGCCTTGACTGTCCGCAGCATCGGCAACCCAACCTCAGGAAAAGCTCCATGAAAATCGCCCAGGAAATCCGCGTCGGCAACGTCATCATGCATGGCAAGGATCCAATGATCGTTCTGCGCACCGAATACGCCCGCGGCGGCCGGGGCGCTGCCACCGTGCGCATGAAACTCAAAGCCCTGCTCAACAACATGGGCACCGAAGTGGTCTTCAAGGCCGACGACAAGATGGACCAGATCATTCTGGACCACAAAGAGTGCACCTACTCGTACTTCGCCGACCCGATGTACGTGTTCATGGATGCCGACTACAACCAGTACGAAGTTGAAGCCGAAAACATGGGCGACGCCCTGAACTACCTGGAAGACGGCATGGCCGTGGAAGTGGTGTTCTATGACGGCAAGGCCATCTCGGTGGAACTGCCCACCAGCGTCGAGCGCGTGATCACCTGGACCGAACCCGCCGTCAAGGGCGACACGTCCGGCAAGGTGCTCAAGCCCGCCAAGATCGCCACCGGCTTCGAAGTGGCTGTGCCGCTGTTCGTGGCCCAGGACGACAAGATCGAAATCGACACCCGCACCGGCGAATATCGCCGCCGCGTCTGAGCGCCGAAGTACGTCTGGCAGATTCAGGGCTCCTTCGGGAGCCTTTTTCATGCGCCACAGAACAATCCGGACCTGCCGTGCGAAACTTGTCCCATGAAAGCCACCCAAGACATTTCCGAGCGGCGCATCGCCGATGCCTGGGCCGACCTGCAGGCACACTCCAGCAACGGCAACCCGATCGCGGCCGACGCCTACCGGCTGGCCTTCGCCGACCCTGAATTCCTGCTGCGCCGTGAAACACGGGGCATTCGTTTCCAGCTGGAGATGCTCAAGCCAGACCTGGCGCAGTCCGAGCTGGGGATTGAAAACACCATTGTCGTCTTCGGCAGCGCTCGGGTGCGGGACCCGGACGAAGCACGGGAACACCTCCGCGTTGCTCAAGCCAGCGGCGATGCGGACGCGATCGCCCGGGCACATACGCTGCTCAGAAACGCCCACTACTACCAGCATGCTCGCGAGTTCGGGCGCCTCGTGGCTCGCTACAGCGCCCGTTGTCCCCGCGAAGATCAACTTTTCATTTGCACCGGGGGTGGCCCCGGCATCATGGAAGCCGCCAACCGGGGGGCACACGACGAAGGGGCGCTGAACGTGGGCCTGAACATTGCGCTACCGCACGAACAATCGGGCAACCGCTTCATTTCACCCGAACTGAGCTTCAAGTTCCATTACTTTGCGCTGCGCAAGATGCACTTCATGATGCGCGCCAAAGCCCTGGTGGCGTTCCCCGGCGGCTTCGGCACGCTGGATGAACTGTTCGAAGTCATCACGCTGGTTCAGTGCAAAAAGGCCAAGCCGGTTCCTATCGTGCTGTTTGGTACCGGCTACTGGAAACGGCTGATCCACTTTGACGTGCTGGTCGAGGAAGGCATGATCTCGCCGGAAGACGTGAAGCTTTTCGTTTTCGTCGACGACCCCCAGGCGGCCTGGGATCACATAGTCTCCTTCTACGACCTGCCCGCCTGAGCGCTGTCCGGGTACCTCTCCCGTCCTCAGGGGCCCGGCGGCAGATCGGTCGGCTCAGAGGCTCGCGAAGGCAGGCGCAGATGCAGTGCTGCTTGCGCCAGCAGGTTCGCCGAAACCGGTGCCGTCACAAACACGAACAAGGTAATGAGCAGTTCGGCCACGGCAAGCCGCTCCTGCGACCAGCCCAGCAGCAAAGACGCCAGCAAAACCCCGCCCACGCCCAGCGTGGAAGATTTGGTGGGCGCATGCAGCCGCATGTAAAAGTCCGGCAGTCGCACCATGCCGATGGCACCCACCAGCAGAAAGAACGCGCCGATCAGAATCAATCCGGCAGCGAGCCATTCGACGACGGGATTCAGTGTGTCCATGGTCTCACTCCACCACGTCGCCACGGCTGAGGTAGCGGGCCAGCGCTACCGTGCCGACAAAGCCCAAGAGCGCGACGATCAGCGCGGCCTCGAACAACAGCGTTGTCTGCCAGCGCAGACCCAACATCACGACCAGCGCCACCAGGCTGAGGTACAGCGTGTCCAGCGCCAGCACACGATCGACAACCGTGGGGCCGAGCAACAGGCGCCAGCCACACAGCAGCAAGGTCAGGGTCACCGCGCCGATTCCGATGGTCAGTGCCAGGTCCAGAACGTTCATGTCAGCCCTCCCCGTCCAGGCGGAACACCGCCAGCAGTGGCGCTTCGTAGCGGGCCTTCATCTCGCCCACCATGCCTTCCGCGTCGTCGCAGTTGAGCGCGTGCACCCAGATGCAGCGGGCCTGTTCATCCACCACGGCAGAAACCGTGCCCGGCGTCATGGTGATGATGCTGGCGAACAGTGCGTTGACCCGGGGGTGATCGCTGGCCGTGGGCACCCGCAGCCAGGCGGGTTGGGGTCGGCTCATGGGGCCGAGCACCAGCTTGGCGACGGTGATGTTGGACATGACGATGTCCCAGGTCACCACCAGCATCAGCCGTGATGCAGCGCCCCAGTGGACTGCGTTCCCCTCGGGCAGAAGGCCACGCAGCAGGCGCGGCACGATCAGGCCCAGCAACGCGGCGGAGATGAGGTGCACCGGCTCCAGGCTTCGCGACAGCGCCAGCCAGCTGGCGGCCAGCAGCAGGGACAGCACGGGGTGGTCGAACCAGCCGCTACGGCGTTCCGTGGCTTCGGATGTCATGGTTGTTTCTCCTGCGCAGGCGCGGCGCGACGTCCGTCGTAGTCCCGCGTCGTCGGTCGGCCAGGCGCATCGCTGCCAAGTACGGCGCGCACATAGTCGGCCCGGGTCGAAAGCTGTACGGCGGAGGCATCGGTGTAACGCTTGACCGGCGATGCCATCACCGCCAGCACCAGGGTCAGGGCCATGAAACCCCAGACGGGTGCCAGCAGGCGCGGGCTGGAACCGCCCGCGCCGGCGTGGGTCGCCGGCTGAACATGCCAGAAGACGATCACGCCGGCGCGCGCCAGACCGACAATGGTCAGAAAACCGACCGCCAGCACGACACTCCAGACCCAGGCTTGGGCCGGCAGACCTGAACTGGATTGCAGCACCATCAGCTTGCCAAGAAAGCCGGGCAACGGCGGCAATCCGGCAGCCGAGGCAGCGCCGAACAGCATCATCACCCCCAGCAGCACCGGTTCACGGACCGCGTGAGCCGGTTGCAGATTGTCCGCGGCCTCGCCCCGCTGCGCGGCGATCAGTTCCACCAGCAGGAACAAGGCAGCGATCACGATGGTGCTGTGCAGGGTGTAGTACAGGGCTGCAGACAGCGCCTGCGGCGTGAACAGGCCGACACCCGCAAGAATGGTACCGACGGAAGAGACTGTTAGATAAGACACCAGACGCCCCATCGAATGAGCCGCCAGCGCCCCCAGCACACCCAGCACGCTGGTGGTCAGGGCCAGCGGCAGCAGCCAATCCGCCACGGCCAGCGCAGCGCCGCCCGCCTCGGTACCAAACAGCTGCCAATGCACGCGTACGATGCTGTAGACACCCACCTTGGTCATGATGGCAAACAGCGCCGCGACGGGCGCACTGGCCGCGGCATAGGTACCGGGTAGCCAGAAGTACAGTGGCAGCATGGCCGCCTTGAGTCCAAAAACCACCAGCAGCACCAGTGCTGCGGTCCGGGCAAAAACCAGTTGGTCACCCTGCAGCTGCGCCAGACGCTGCGCCACGTCGGCCATGTTCAGCGTGCCCGTCGCCGCGTAGATCAGCGACAGGCCGATCAGGAACAGCCCCGAAGCCACGAGGTTGAGCACCACGTAATGCACACCCACGCGGAAACGCTCCCGCCCCTGACCGTGCACCAGCAGGACATACGAGGCGATCAGCAACACCTCGAAGGACACGAAAAGGTTGAACAGGTCACCGGTCAGGAAGGCCCCGGCCAGGCCCATGAGCTGGAACTGGAACACCGCATGGAAGTAGCGGCCATGACAGTCCCAGCCACCAGCCGCGTACCAGAGCACCGGCAGGGCCACCAGGTAGGTCAGCAGGACCATGAGCGCCGAAAGGCGGTCCACCACCATCACGATGCCGAACGGCGCCGGCCATTCACCGAGGCGGTAGACCAGCAGCTCCCCCGTGGCCGCATGCTGCACCAGGCCTGCGGCCATCAGCAGGCCAAGCATGGCCGACGCCAGGCTGATGCGCCGGCGCCAGCGCAGCGGCGCATCGTCGTGGGCCCCACCCTGCCCGGCCATGCCGCCCTGGTCGCCGATCAGCAGCAGAACCACCGCCGTCAGCATCGGCAGCACCACCGACAGCACCGGGGCGTGTTGCAGCCAGAAGCTCGTCAAACCCCCGGTCATGCGCGTGGCCCCCCCGGCTCGTGACCGTCCACATGGTCGCTGCCGCTCTCATGGCGACTGCGCAGCGCAAGCTCCACCACGAAACCGGTGGTGGCGAAACCGATCACGATGGCGGTCAGCACCAAGGCCTGTGGCAGCGGGTCGGCCACGGGGCCCTCGCCGACCAGAATCGGGGAGGCATTGGTCCACAAGCGGCCCATGAGGAAGATGAACACGTTGACCGCGTAGCCGAACAGCGACAGTCCCAACACCACGGGAAAGCTGCGCCCTCGCAGCATCAGATAAATACCGGTGGCGGTGACCATACCCACACCCGTCGCAACAAGAAATTCCATGCTCATGACAGGCTCCGGTGGGGAGAAACCGCGGGCGCCTCCCGGGACGCCTGGCCCAGCACCGAAAGCGTCAGCAAGGTGCTGCCGACCACGGTCAGATAGACACCCAGGTCGAACAGGGCCGCCGTGGCCAGCGGCAGCTCACCCAGCAGCGGTACGTGGGGGTGACCGAAGGCGCTGGTGAGGAAAGGCCGGCCCAACACGAAGGCACCCACCCCGGTGAGCCCGGCGATGCCCAGCCCGGCGCCGATCCAGCGAACAAAGCGTCGACCTCCGCCAGCGCGCAGCAGCTGTTCGGCCCGCGCCTGCCCCAGCGACATGAACTGCAGCACCAGCGCCACTGCCGTGATCAGCCCGGCGATGAAGCCCCCGCCGGGCAGGTTGTGCCCGCGCATGAAAATGTAGAGGCTGAATACGAGCGCCAGCGGCAGCACCACCGAGGCGGCCACCCGCAGAAGCAAGGGGTGTTGGGCGAACGTCCAGGCCCTGCCCTCCGGGTCCATGCCGGGCTTGCGAGCACGCATGCCGTCCATCAGGGCGAGCACGCCGATGGCGGCGATGCCCAGCACCGTAATCTCGCCCATGGTGTCATAACCGCGGAAGTCCACCAGGATCACGTTGACCACGTTGGAGCCACCGCCTTTAGGCAGCGACTGCTCCAGAAAAAACCAGGAAATCGACTCCTGATCGCGGGTCAGCACCAGCCATGTGACAACCGACATGGCCGCGCCGGCTGCCAGTGCCAGCGCAGCATGCAGGCTCTTGCGAAGCCATGGCGTCTCCCTGGGGCTGGTCTGCGGCAAAAGGGCCAGGCCCATGAGCAACAACACCGTCGAGACGATGTCGACCGACAGCTGGGTCAGTGCCAGATCGGGTGCCGAGAATCCCAGAAAGGTCATCGAGGCCGCCACGCCGACCACCCCCACCAGCACCACCGTCACAAAGCGCTGGTGGTGCATGCGCACGATGGCCAGGCAGGTGACCAGCAGCAACACCCACATCGCCCAGGCCAATGGCGTGGCGGGCATTTGCGGTCGGGCCCCTGTACCCATGCCGCTGCCCACCAGCGGCAGTGCACCCAGCACCAGTGCGGTCAGCAACAGCCACCCGACGTAACGCTGCAGCGAGCCGGTCTCCAGCCTTGCCGTGATGCGGCCGGCCAGCCCGAACAGGTGGTCGATCAACCCCTCGTAGATCGCCCGTCCCGTGGCGGCGCCAAACCAGTCCTCCGAGCGGATGCGGTGCAGCCGGCTGCCCTGGGCCAGCCACAGGTAAAGGCCCACACCCACCGCGAGCGCGATGGCACTCATCAGCAACGGCAGGTTGAAACCATGCCAGATGGCCAGGTAATAGTCAGGCAAGGGCTGGCCCGCCAGGGCGGTGGCGGCCACGTGCACCAGCGGCCCGAAGGTGACAGCGGGCAGCAGGCCGACCACGATGCACATGACCACCAGCAGCACGGCGGGCAGCTTCATGCCCAGCGGCGGCTCGTGGGGATACTTGTTGGGCACATCGCCCAGCTCACCGTTGAAGTAGGTGTCGTGCACAAAACGCAGCGAGTAGGCCACGCTGAACACACCGGCCAGCGTCACGAGCACCGGCACCAGCCAGGCATACGGGCCGCTTGTACCGGCCACCGCTTCGGTAAAGAACATCTCCTTGGACAGGAAGCCGTTGGTCAGGGGCACACCCGCCATCGACGCGGCGGCCAGCATGGACAGCGTCGCTGTCCAGGGCATCAGCTTGTAGAGGCCGCCGAGCTGGCGCATGTCCCGCGAATGGGTTTCGTGGTCGACGATGCCCGCGATCATGAACAGCGAAGCCTTGAAAGCGGCGTGGTTGAGCACATGGAACACCGCGGCCACGGCGGCCAGCGGAGAACCCAGCCCGATCAGGAACACGATCAGCCCCAGGTGGCTGACGGTCGAATACGCGAGCAATCCCTTGAGGTCATGTTTGAAGATGGCAATGAAGGCCGCGAACAGCAACGTCGCCAGGCCGGCTGCGCTGACAATAATCTCAAAGTGGCCGGTGCCGGCAAGCACCGGGTACATGCGCATGAGCAGGAAAACACCGGCCTTGACCATGGTGGCCGAATGGAGGTAGGCCGAGACCGGCGTCGGCGCCGCCATGGCGTCGGGCAGCCAGAAGTGGAACGGGAACTGCGCGCTCTTGGTGAAGGCGCCCAGCAAGATCAGCAGCAGCGCCGGGACAAAGCGCGGATCGGCCTGGATCGCCGCCACGTTGGCGGCCATGGCACTGAGCTCGAAAGTGCCGGCAATCTGCCCCAGCAGCACGAAACCGCCCAGCATGGCCAGCCCGCCGCCGCCGGTGATGGCCAGGGCCTGACGGGCGCCGGCGCGTGCGTCGGCACGATGGCTCCAAAAGCCGATGAGCAGGAACGACGAGATGCTGGTCAGTTCCCAGAACACCACCAGCAGCAGCAGGTTGTCCGACAGCACCACGCCCAGCATGGCGGCCATGAACAGCATCATGAAGCTGAAAAACTTGCCCGCGGAGTCCTCGGAACTGAGGTAATAGTGTGCGTACACCACGATGAGCAGGCCGATGAACAGGATCAGTCCCGCAAACATCATCGACAACCCGTCGAGACGGAAGCTCAGCTGCAGACCGATCTCGGGCACCCAGGGCCAGGCGTTCATCAGCGTGGCGCCGCCCATGACCGCTGGCGCCTGCGACAGCAGCACCGCCAGCGAAGCGGCAGTGACCCCGCCGGCGGCCATCGCGGCCAGAAGGCGGGACTTCGAGCCGAGCCAGGCGCTCAGCAAGGTCCCGACAAGCAGCGGCAACACGACAATGAGAAGGAGCACATCAACCTTTCGTACTGCCGGGTATTCTAGGAAAGCGGGCCATATCCCCCGGAATGGGAGGGCGTCTGATCTGCCACTGGCGGTCTCACTCCTTCGAGCGCGACCCGGGGTCGATGCGCGCGGCGACCACGGCACCGAGTCCGACAACGCTACCCACCAACCAGAAGACGCCGCCGGCGCCAATCACCAGTCCTGCCGATCCGAACAGCAGGGGCATCAGCACGCTGGACCCGTTGATCGCCATGGAGCGAAGGCCCAGCGCCTCGCCGTGCCGGTTCCGTGGGGTGATCTGGTGCAGGGTGCTCATCACCATCGGTTGAACGGATCCCAGCGCCAATCCCAGCAGCACGGAAAGCGCCCCCATGGCCCAGGCGGCCTCAACCAGTGGATAGACCCCAAAAAGCACCGCCGTACTGACCATGGCACCGGCGATGACCCACGATTCGCGCAGACGCGCAGCCATCAGGGGAAGGGCCAATCGGATCAGTGTCGCGGCGATGGCAAAGGCACCGAGGATGGTCCCGATGACCGTGGCCGAATAGCCCCGATCGTGGCCCAGGACGGGAACCAGAAAAGTGTGGACATCCCAGCACGAGGATAGCATCCAATTGACCAGCATCAAGTTGCGAAAGGGCCGATTGCGCAGAAGGCCCCACGCTGACCCCTGGGATGCGACCGTTGTGTCGGGTTTGCTGCGATGCTCCGGAATCTTGCGTATCCACCACCAGGCCAGCGAAGGCAGCAACGCCAGGAGCAGATAAGCGGCGCGGAAGCCGCTGGCGTCAATGAGGAGCCCGGCCAGAAATGGCCCCAGGAAATTGGAAATCGAAGGCCCGATAGCCACCCAACTGAAAACCTGACGCAGTTCTGTCGCGTCCGCCGCGAGGTGGCCCACATGGCGCTGGAGTGCAATCATCGCCAGACAGACGCCGGCCCCCCCGCACAAAGCCGTGAAACACAAGACGCCAAAGTGCGGCCACACCACCGCCGCCATGCCGCCGCCCGTCGCCACGGCGCTGGCGAGCACAAACGGCTTGAACAATCCGTGCCTTTCCGCGTAGCGCCCGGCGGGCAAGGCCAGAAACACCTGGGCCAGGGCAAAAAGGGCCAGCAACACGCCTACGGCGGCGGCGCTGTAACCCTCGCGCAGCGCCATGAGCGGCGCAGCCATGCGAAAACCGGTCATGCCCGCATGGACACAGATCTGCGCACCGATCAGGCGCGCTACCGCAGCGCGGGTGCCGTGTTTCAAGCCCGGTCGGCGTCGGGCGCCTCCGTGGGGTCAGCCGGCAGCAAGGCCTGCGCCTTGTCCTGGGGCAGCGCCTCCACCGTCTTCAGGGCGCGGCCCATGGCGCGACTGCGGGTTTCGGCGGCGTCCAGCGTGTTGAGCACGGTCTGGGTCTGGCTCTTGACCCGGGCCAACACGTCGCCGAACTTGCCGAACTCGGTCTTGACCGCCCCCAGCACCTGCCAGACTTCGCTGCTGCGCTTTTCCAGGGCCAGCGTGCGAAACCCCATCTGCAGTGCGTTGAGCATGGCCATCAGCGTGGTCGGGCCGGTCAGCGTCACGCGGTGCTCGCGCTGCAGCGCCTCCATCAGCCCCGGGCGGCGCAACACCTCGGCGTACAGGCCTTCGGTCGGCAGAAAAAGGATGGCGAAGTCCGTCGTGTGCGGCGGCTCCAGGTATTTCTCAGCCATGGATCGGGCTTCCATGCGGATACGCTGCTCCAGGGCACGCGCCGCCAACTCGGCGCCTTCGGCATCGGCGCGTTGCTGGGCGTCGAGCAGGCGCTCATAGTCTTCATTGGGGAATTTGGCGTCGATCGGCAACCAACACGGCGCGCCGTCGTCGCCGCGGCCGGGCAGCCGGATGGCGAAATCGACCGCGTTACGGCTGCCAGGCCGGGTGGCGACCTGGGTGGCGTACTGGTCCGGCGCAAACACCTGCTCCAGCAGCGTCGCCAGCTGCGCCTCACCGAACATGCCCCGGGTCTTGACGTTGGACAGCAGGTGCTTGAGATCGCCTACACCCTGCGCCAGGTTCTGCATCTCGCCCAGGCCTTTGTGCACCTGCTCCAGGCGTTCGCTGACGAGCTTGAACGACGCCCCCAGGCGCTGCTCCAGCGTGGCATGCAGCTTCTCGTCGACGGTGCGGCGCATCTCCTCCAGCTTGGCGGTGTTGTCCGCCTGGATCGCGGCCAGCCGCTCATTGAGCGCGGACCGCAGCTGTTCGGCGCTGTGCTGCGTGCCCTGCACCAGGCCGGCGAGCTGTTGGGACACGGCATCCTGCAGCACGGTGAACTGGTTGCGGATCTGCTGACCATTGCCGGCGAGCTGGTCCGCCAGCGCGCCGGACATCGTGCCCAGCTGGCCCTGAAGGTCGGCTTTGAGCGAATCGAGGGTCTGCCGCGTGGCCGCCGTCAGCGACTCGAAGCGCTCCTGGATGCGCTGCTCGAACAGGGCCGTGCTCTCGGCCATGGCCGTGCGCGACCTGACGCTGTCGGCGGTCAGCGCGGCGGCCGTGGTGGTCAGCTCGGCGCGAAATCCCGCCAGCATCTCGGACAGTTCGCGGCGGGCCACCGCGGCATCGGCCTGGCCGCGTGCCAGGTTTTCCGCCAACGATTTTCCGTTGGCGTCGAGTCGCCCGGCGATCAGCTGTTGCAGACCGTCCAGACGCCCCGTCAGGGTCACCTCGAAACCGGCCAGGCGCTGGCTTTGGGTGCTGCCCAGGGCTCCCATGTGTTGCGCCAGCTGGGCCTCAAACGACCCGAAGGCGCTCATCAGCTCGGCGCGGCCGGCGCGCGACTCGCCGATGGCCTGGGCCAGGCGCTCGTCGACCGCCTGGCGCAGTGCGCCGAGATGGGTTGTGGACGTTCCGGTGAAATCCTGCAACCGCGCTCCCATGGCCGACAGCGCGCCATCGCTGCGGGCCACGCCCTGCAGCGTCCCCTGGGCGGCACGCTCCAGCGCCTGCAGCCTGGCGTCCCACTCCGGCGGAAACTCGACGCGGGGACGGCGCAGCAACAGCACCAGTTGCAGAACCAACACGACCAGCACAGCCAGCCCAAGCGCCACAAGGGCGGGATCAGACCCGTTCATTTCCGACTCCTGCGCCCCGAGAAGGGTGCATGATTACTATAAAAACAATAGCTAAATATGACCTTTTCACGCTGGGTATTGCCACTTTTTCTTCAAAACTCCAGTCCGCGGGCCGCCGGGGCGGTTCCGGCCGGCCTCAGGGCGTCAGAACTTGGGAGTTCAGGGGTGTCAAGGGCTTGCCGTGGACCAGAAAACCGATCAGGTTGTCCGCCGCCAGCATGGCCATGGCCCGGCGCGTGGCCAGCGTGGCACTGGCGATATGCGGCGTCAGAACCACATTGGGCACCGTCAGCAGATCCGGATGGACGGCCGGTTCGCCCTCGAAAACGTCCAGGCCCGCCGCCGCGATGCGCCGCTCGCGCAAGGCCGCCGCCAGCGCGGCGTCATCCACAACGCCCCCGCGCGCGATGTTGACCAGCGTGGCGGTAGGCTTCATCTGCGCCAGCTCCGCAGCGCCGATGGTGTGGTGCGACTGCGCCGAATAAGGCAATACCAGCACCAGGTGATCTGCCGCGCGCAGCAGCTCGTCTTTGCTCACATACCGCGCTTTGCAGGCTGCCTCCCGATCCGGGGCCAGGCGGGACCGGTTGTGATAGAGGACATTCATGCGAAAGCCGTGGGCTGCGCGCCATGCGATGGCTTGACCGATCCGCCCCATGCCCAGAATGCCCAAGGTGCTGCCATGGACTTCGGCCCCGGCAAACAAGTCCAGGGACCATTCTTTCCAGCGACCGGCCCGCAGGAAATGTTCGCTCTCGGCGATGCGCCGAGCCGTTGCCATCAGGAGCGCAAAGCCGAAGTCGGCGGTGGTTTCGGTCAGCACATCCGGCGCATTGGTTCCCAGCACCCCGGCCGCCGTCATGGCCACCAGGTCGAAGTTGTTGTAGCCGACAGCAAGGTTGGCCGCAATCTTCAGACCCGGACAGGCCGCAAGCAGCCCGGCATCAATGCGCTCGCCGCCGGTGGTGAGCACGCCGACCTTGCCTTGCAGGCGGTCAACCAGCTGCGCAGGGGTCCACACCACCCCGGGTGGCGTGGTTTCGATTTCAAAGAATGGCCGGAGACGATCTTCGATCTCCGGAAAAACGGCGCGGGCGATCAGGATGGCAGGGCGAACAGTCGACATCCGTCTATGGTAAGCCCCGGCCGGCCCGGGCCGCGGACGATTACAGGAAGAATATCCAGGTCATCAGGATGAACAGCGGCACCAGAATGGCAATCGACCATGCCATGTACCCGAAGAAGCTGGGCATCTTCACGCCGCGGTCTTCGGCAATCGCCTTGACCATCAGGTTGGGCGCGTTGCCAATGTAGCTGTTGGCACCCATGAACACCGCGCCGGTCGAAATCGCCACCAGGGTTGGCGCCATGGTCGTCATCAGCACCTGCGCATCACCGCCTGCCGTGTTGAAGAACACCAGGTAGGTTGGTGCATTGTCGAGGAACGAACTCAGAATGCCGGTTGCCCAGAAATACATCGCCGGATTGGGCGTGCCATCCGGATTGGTCACGGCCCGGACAACAGCGCCGAACGGACCGTCGACGCCGGCCTTGAGCATCGCAATGACCGGAATGATGGTCAGAAAGATCCCCGCAAACAGCTTGGCCACCTCCATCATGGGGCCCCAGTTGAACTGGTTGTCGGCATGCACACTGCCAGGCGTGACCTGCAACGAAACCACCGTGATCAGGATCAGGCCGACGTCTCGAATGATTCCGGGCAGGCCGACCTCCGTGCCCGCGATGGTGAAAACAATGTCCGATTTCCACAGGCCACTCATCAGGACGAGCCCCACCACGCCACCAAGCAACAGGAAATTGATCGCACCGTCGAAGCCGAACTTCTGGTCGTCGGGTGTCGGATCCTGGGGCTTGATCTCTTCCTTCTTGTGGTAGTACCACCAGTCCATCGCATAAAAAAGCGCCAGCAGGATGCCGACGAGGAACAAGGTCTCCGGGAAGATGTGCAACAGAGTCCAGCTGAAATCCACCCCTTTCAGAAAACCCAGAAACAAGGGCGGATCACCCAGGGGAGTCAGGGAACCGCCAGCGTTGGACACGATGAAGATGAAAAACACCACCACATGCACCACGTGTTTGCGGTTGTCGTTGGCCCGAATCAGGGGACGGATGAGCAGCATGGACGCACCCGTCGTGCCCATGAAACTCGCCAGGACAGCGCCAATGGCCAAAATGGCGGTGTTGAGCGCCGGACTCCCATGCAGATTGCCCCGGATGAAAATGCCGCCGGCCACGGTAAACAGCGCCGTCAGCAAAATGATGAACGGGATGTACTCGGCCAGCAGCGCATGGACGACGCCGGCACCGGCAGCAGCTGGCCCGAACACCATCGCAAAAGGCAACAGAAACGCGAGCGCCCACGCCGCGGCGACCTTGCCGAAATGGTGATGCCAGAAAATAGGCGCCAGAAGGGGCATCAGCGCAATGGAAAGCAAAATCCCTGCAAAAGGAACCCCCCACAGGACGGAAAGCGCCCGTCCGTCCAGGTCAGCTGCCAGTCCCACGGTTGGCACAAGAAGCGCCAGCACAAGGGCGGCCGATCGCAAAAGTCGCTGACGTGGGGTGATGAGGGCCATCATGCCATCCGTTTTCATGTTGTTCGGTGAAAGTCGCGCTTGCCGGCGAACCGGTCACGCACTGTGGGGCGAATCAATTTCAAAAACCTGACGCAGGTAGGCCAGATACTTCTCGTCATCGCACATTCCTTTTCCGGGCGAATCGGAAAGTTTGGCCACCGGCTGTCCGTTGCACCGGGTCATCTTGATCACGATCTGCAAGGGCTCATAACCAAGGTCATTGGTCAGATTGGTACCGATACCGAACGCCAGCTGGCAACGGCCCCGAAACCGGTTGAACAGTTCAATGGTCTTCGGAATGGTGAGGCCGTCGCTGAAGATCAGAGTCTTGGTGTGGGGGTCAACCCGGTTTTTCCGGTAGTGCTCGATCAGCCGTTCCCCCCATGCGAACGGATCACCACTGTCGTGGCGGGCGCCATCGAACAGCTTGCAGAAATACATGTCGAAGTCGCGCAGGAAGGCGTTGAAGCCGTACACGTCCGACAACGCAATTCCCAGGTCGCCCCGGTATTCCTTCGCCCATGACTCAAAGGCGAAAACCTGACTGTCGCGCAATCGGGGACCCAGTGCCTGGCACGCCTGCAAGTACTCATGCGCCATCGTCCCCAGCGGCGTCAGCCCCAGCTTCATTGCCAGCAGTACGTTGCTGGTTCCGGCGAAACGTCCGGCCGAGCCGGTCCCCAGACGTGCCGCCAGTACCCGCAGCACCTCTTCTTGCCAGGCTTTGGAGAAACGCCGGCGGGTGCCGTAATCGGCAATTTTCAGTTCGCCCAGGCCTGCGTCTCCCAAACGGGTGATTTTCTCGTCCAGGCGTTTGCGCCCCTCGACGAAATCGGGAACCTGATGAACATTGCGGAAATACACCTCGTTGACAATGGCCAGCACCGGAATCTCGAACAGGATGGTGTGCAGCCAAGGCCCCTGAATGGTGATGTCGATCTCGCCCGAAGGCAAGGGCGAAACGGAAATGCACTTTTCATTCAGGCGAAAAAGCCCCAGGAAATCGACAAAGTCGCTTTTTATGAACCGCAGCGAACGCAGGTAGGTCAGTTCCGCTTCCTGGAAATGCAGGCTGCACAAGGATCGGATCTCGTCGCGGATTTCCCGAACATAGGGTGCCAGCGCAACCCCCGGGTTGCGGCAACGGAAGCGGTACTCCACCTGAGCACCCGGGAACTGATGCAGGACAACCTGCATCATGGTGAACTTGTAGAGGTCTGTGTCCAGCAAGCTGGTGATGATCATGAACGCGGTCCCGGACAACTGCCGGCGGCAGGCGGCAGACCCGATTGAGTGTACGTGAGCGGGCGACGCAATCGACCGGACCGCGCCCCGGAAAAACCCCTGCCTGGCGGAGGCGCTGCGAGTGCGACGGGCCTGGCGCCGCCAGCAGATTTCGGAATATCGCCGCAGCCCCTTTTCCCGGCGACGGGTTCAGGCACCGACCCGGCCACTGACCAGGGTGACGACCCGATCAGCCCGATCGGCCAGGATTCGGTTCTGCTCGGCGACCAGCATGGGCATTCCCTGGGCCTTGAGGTGCAGCAGCGCATCACGTATGGCGACGACCAGCAAAGGGGCAATACCCTCACAGGGCTCATCGAGCAGGAGCAAGCGCGGCGAGGTCATCAGCGTTCGCGCAATGGCCACCATCTGCTGCTCGCCGCCACTGGTGTGGCTGGCAGGTCGGCCCATGAAGCCCGCCAAGGGCGGGAAAAGCTCCAGCACTTCGCGTTCCCGCCGCGCCACATCGCCCCGTGCGGCAAGGTGCAGGTTCTCGCGAACCGTCAGCGCACCGAACAAGCGCCGGTCTTCGGCCACGTAACCGAGTCCCGCCTGGGCACGACGGTACGACGGCCAGTGCGTGATGTCGGCGCCGTCCCACGTGATGGTGCCCGACGCCCGATCCGCGAGCCCGATGATCGATTTCAGCAGGGTGGACTTTCCCGCTCCGTTGAGGCCCTGGAGCACCACCATCTCACCGGCTTCCACGCGCAAGGACACATCAAAAAGCGCCCGCGCCGGACCGTACCAGGCGCTAACGGACTGCAGATCAAGCACCGCCACCGCTCCCGAAGCCAAAATCATGGCCGAGATACCGGCCCCGCACCCGATCGTCCTGCGCCACCGCATCAGGGGGTCCGCTGGCCGCCAGCTGGCCGTCAATCAACACCAGGACCCGATCGGCAACGCCGAACACGGCATCCATATTGTGTTCGGTGTACAACACGGTCACCCCCTCTGTCACCAGGCTTCGCACCAACGCCATCAGTTCCTTGCGTTCGGCCGCCGCCAGACCCGCGGCCGGCTCATCCAGCAGCAAGAGGCGCGGTCCGGTTGCCGACAAACCCGCCAGCGCAATTCCCAGTTCCAGACGTTTGCGCGCGCCGTAGGGCAAATCCGCAGCGGCCTCATCGGCGAGCGGCGTCAGCCCCAGCCGCTCCAGGATGCGGTCGGCCGCCCCGACCTCAACACCCGCCAGGGCCCGCCAGGCAGACAAGGCCGGCGCGGCCAGCGCCAGTTGCACGTTCTGCCGAACGCTCAGTGCCTCGAACGTCTGCGCAACCTGAAAGGTACGCGACACGCCATGCCGAAGCCGCGCTGCGGGCGCCAGATGGTCCAGCCGAATGCCATGCCAATGGACCTCTCCCGCCGTCAGCGGGTGTTGTCCGGCGATACAGGCGAACAAGGTACTTTTGCCGGCTCCGTTGGGCCCGATCAGCGCCGTGCACTCGCCCTCGGACACGGAGAAACTCACGTCATCCACCGCATGGACGCCGCCAAACCGCTTGACCAGGTGGGTGACCTGCAGCCCCACGCGTTCTGCCGTCACACCCCACCTCCGCCGTGAGCTTTTCGGCGCAATCCACCCGAAACCAGTCCCAAAAGACCCGACGGGGCGAGAACCATGATCACCATGACCAGGACGCCGAGCGCGCCACGCCAATAATCGAAGCCCCGGCCCAGCTCGGCAGCAAGGCCCGTCAGCAGCGCGCTGCCGACGGCCACGCCCCACAGCTGGTGCACGCCACCGAGCAAAACAACCAGCAGCGCATCGACCGAAGTCGCCACGCTGGCCACCGAGGGGAAAACCGACCCCTTATGCGCCGCAAACAGCCCCCCGGCCAAACCGGCCAGTACCGCGCTTTCCACGAAGATCCGATAGCGCATCCAACCGAGCGAAAACCCCGAGGCAGCGGTCCGCTGGGGCGCATCCCGGCCCGCCTGCAAGGCCCCGCCGAAGACCGAACGGGAGAGTCGTCCCAGAACAACGACGCTCAGCAGCGCCAGTGCCAGCAACAACAGATCAAACACCATTCGGGTATCCGCCGTGACCAGGCGCAGCCCGATCAGGCCGTTGTCACCGCCCGTGAGCCCGATCCATTGCGTCGCGGTGGCCCAGATGACCTGCGCCAGGGCCAGAGACATCATGGCCAGATACACCCCGGCGCTGCGGACCGCCGCCGCACCGAACACAAGGGCAACCGCCATCGCCGCCGCACAACCGACCGCCAACGCGCCTGGAAGGGAGAAATCCCACATCCGGTGTGACAGGGCGGTGCCATAGGCCCCCAAGGCGAAAAACGCTGCGTGCCCGAAACTGACAAGCCCGCCCAGCGCCATCATGGCCTGCAGACTGATGCCGAACATCATCAGGATCAACGCATCGGCGGCAAGCAAGCGCCAGTACTCACCCCCACCCCAGGCCAACAGAACCGGACCACAAAACGCTATCATATAAATAGCGTTAGATGACGTTTTTACGCTGGGTACGATGAATTTTTGCGCTATTTCTCGCGGTCCATCGGCTAGAGGCTTCCCCAGCAGCCCCTGCGGCCGGATCGCAAGCACCACCGCCATGGTCAGAAAGACCAGTACCAGGGTCGCCTGCGGGAAATAACCCACACCAAAAGAATGCACCAGCCCGATCAACAGGGCCGCCAGAAAAGCGCCGGTGATACTGCCCAGCCCCCCGGTGACCACCACCACAAAGGTCTCGACCACAACACTCACGTCCATCTGCAGGTGGGCAGGCTCGCGGGGCAATTGCAGCGCCCCGCCCAATCCCGCAAGACCACAGCCGATGACCACAGCGGCCAGCATGAGGGGCTTGGGGTTGACCCCCAGGGCCGCCAGCATGGCGCGATCCTGCGTGGCCGCGCGCAGGCGACGACCGAAGACCGTCCGGTTCAGCATGGCGTGCAAGCCCAGCCAGACCAGCGGCCCAAGAACCAGCGTAAACAGTTGCCAGGTCGGGAAAAACTGGTCGGGCGCGATTTCAACCGCGCCTTTGAGCCCCGGAAAGCGCGGCGCGAAGACTTCCTCCGGGCCGAAAAACCAGCGCATCAGGTCATGCAGTGCCAGGGTCAGCCCGAAGGTTGCCACCAACTGATACAACTCGGGCACCCCATACATCCGCCGCAACAGCACCCACTCGACCAGGGCACCGACCAATGCAGCTGCCACAGCCCCCAGGACCATGGCCCCCGCATACAACAAGGCACTCTCGGACCAGGTGGGGAACCACTCGGTGACCCAGTGGGCGCTCAGCAACGCCCCCAGCATGAAAAAGCTGCCATGCGCGAAGTTCACGATCCGTGTCACCCCGAAAATCAGGGTCAGACCGGCCGCCATGAGAAACAGGGTGGTCGCGTGGCTGAGGCCGTTGAGCAGCGGGAGGAGGAAAGCTTCGGTCATGACAGAAGTCCGCCCGGGTCAGGACAGTCCGGCACCGCAAGGGCAACCGGGCGGAGAACGCAACATCGTTGACGCGAAGGCCCGCTCACCCGACCCAATGGGTGAAATCACCCGGATCGACCCGGGTGGTCTGGTAATGATTCACCGGCTCCGATTCGTCCGCATAGCCGAGCGACATCCCGCAAACCAGCATTTCATTCTCGGCGGCGCCGATCAGGGGCAGCACGATGGAGTGAAAGCCGTTCCAGGCAGCCTGGGGACAGGTATGCAAACCACGGCCCCGCGCCGCCACCATGATGCTCTGGAGAAACATGCCGTAATCGAGCAGGCTACCCCGTCCCATGATCCGGTCGATGGTGAACATCAGACCGACGGGCGCGTCAAAAAACCGGAAATTGCGCTGATGCTGCTGATGCATGCGATCTCGGTCCCCTTTGCCGATGCCCAGCACCCCATACAGGCCAAAGCCACATTCGCGGCGGCGGTCGATATAGGGGCTGACCCATTTTTCCGGATAGTAGTCGTAGGGTTCGGGGTGTCCGGCCGCCAGCGCCGGGTTCGCCGCAATGGCATCGTGGGCGGCGCACACCTGGTTGACCAGTTCGTCCTTTTTGCCCCCTTGCAGCACATACACTTTCCACGGCTGGGTGTTGGTTCCGCTCGGCGCTCGCGAGGCAACCCGAAGAATGTCCTGCAGAACGGACTTCGGGACGGGCCGGGGCAGAAACGCACGGGCCGAAAAGCGGCTTTCAATGGCTGCATCCACGCTGGCTGGATCGTGGATGACGGTGCTTACCTGCACAACGGTCGAGGGGTGTTTCATGTCAGTCCTTTCAATACGGAAAGCAGATCCGGTGGCAGCGCCGCAGGGCGACGCGTAGAGCGATCCACATACACATGGACAAAATGCCCCCGTGCGGCGCACAGCGGCTTGTCCCTGGCAAACAGCCCCACTTCATAACGAACACTGCTGCTGCCGATCCTGGCCACCCGGATACCGGCTTCGATGGTCTGGGGAAAGGCCAGCGGCTCGAAGTAATTGCACTGGGTTTCGATGACCAGGCCAATCGTCTCGCCACGTTCAATGTCCAGAACCCCGCGCTCGATCAGATACGCGTTGACCGCCGTATCGAACCAGCTGTAATAGACCACGTTGTTCACATGCCCGTAGGCATCGTTGTCCATCCAGCGGGTCGTGATTTCACGGAAAACGCGATAGTCGGCACGAGAAGCCGGCGTGGGTCGGTGGGAAGTTGGCAATTCGCTCATGCCCGCGGATTCTGCCAGCCCGGCTCGGCAGGGGCTGACGCAGGACCGACAGGCACCGGGGCAATCACGCGCCGCCATCGCCGCCAGTACTCCAGCGCGACACGAAAGGTCGTCTCCTGGATCTGCAGGGTGCTCTCCAGGCGCTGTCCGTATCCCCCCGCCATCACAAACGCCAGTGGCAGCCGGCGCTGCCAGGCCCAATCGAAAACCCGCCGGTCCCGCGCCTCCAGCCCTTCGAAGCTGAGGGAAAGCCGGCCCAGGCGATCGTCTTCGTGCGGATCGGCACCGGCCAGATAGATCAGCAAGTCCGGATCGAAGCGATGGCTCAGTTCATCGAGGGCGCCATCGAGCGCCTGCAGGTATTCCGCGTCGCCGCAGCCGTCGGGAAGTTCACAGTCGAGGTCGCTGCGCGCTTTCCGAAACGGGTAGTTTCGCGCGCCGTGCAGCGACAGGGTGAACACGCACGGGTCGTCGGCGAATATCCGCGCGGTGCCGTCGCCCTGGTGGACGTCCAGATCAATGATGGCAACCTGAAGCACTTGCCGGCTCTGGCGGGCGTGTTCGGCTTGCGCCAGCCGCGCCGCAACGGCGACGTCGTTGAACACACAAAATCCGGCCCCGCCAGCCACACCCGCATGGTGGGTGCCCCCCGCGAGGTTGGCGGCCAACCCCTCCGTTCGGGCCACCCGCACCGCTGAAATGCTGGCGCCGACGGACAGCCGGGCACGCAGCGCCATGGCCGGTGACCAGGGAAAGCCAATTTCCCGAACCACGGCGGGCGCCACCGTGCCGTTGTAGATCGCTTCGACATAGTCTGGCGCATGCACCAATGCCAGTTCTCCGGCAGTCGCCTCCGGTGCTGGCCGCAGCTGCACCTCGGGGAGTGAACCGAGCAGACGATCACGCAGGAGCCCGTACTTGGCCATCGGAAAGCGGTGGCCCGGTGGGAGCGGCAGGACAAACTGATCGGCGTAAAAGGCGCGCACGGACGGTGAACAGCAATCGACCGCGCATTGTGACGCGGGTACGAAACGGAGCCGATTTAGGGTTTTCCGCCTAGATGTTGCACCGCAACAAAAAAGCACTTGCAATTGCCGGGCAAGTCCATAAAATACGAACCATGCTGCACTGCAACATATCGTCATTCTGACGGGTTCAGCGTGGCAGAAGATCCACCATCACCTTTTGGAGAGCCCTATGCTGACCCCTGAACAACTCGTCGCCGCCCAGAAAGCCAACCTCGAAACCCTGTTTGGCCTGACCAACAAAGCCTTCGAAGGCGTCGAAAAACTCGTCGAACTGAACATCACCGCCACCAAAGCGGCCCTGAACGAATCGGCGACCCACACCCAGGCCGTGCTGAGCGTCAAGGATGCGCAAGAACTTCTGGCTTTGCAAGCCAGCCTGTTCCAGCCCCTGGCTGAGAAGACCGCGGCTTACAGCCGCCACCTGTACGACATCGCTCAGGGCACCGGTGCCGAATTCACCAAGGCGTTCGAGGGCAAGGCCGCTGAAGCCCAGCAGCAGTTCGCCGCTCTGGTTGACAACGCCGCCAAAAACGCCCCCGCCGGCTCCGAAACCGCAGTTGCGGTGGTCAAGAGCGCTGTCGCCGCTGCCAACAACGCATTCGAATCGGTGCAAAAGGCTGTCAAGCAAGCGTCCGATGTCGCCGAAGCCAACTTCAACGCCGTGACGACCACCGCCGTCAATGCGTCCAAGACGGCCACGAAAAAGCGCTGATCGGTCCCCGCGAGGGCCCGCAGTGGAGGGAAACCTCTACACCCCGAGCCCGCGAAACCGCATACTGCCGGTCAACGAGATGTCGCTTTGAAGCGTTTTCTCAACCAGTTGTCTCCTCGGGTCCTTTCGTAACCTTCAGGGTTCAGGGATCCCTTGAAGGCCCAGTCGCAAGACTGGGCCTCTTTTTTTTGTCCGCCCGTCAGTCCACCGCGCCAATTTCCGGGCGGATTGCTGCCCTGGCGGCTCGACTCTTCAACCGGCGGACCACGGAAATACCTGACCGGATTACTGGATTTTATTAGGAATGATTCGCGTTTGCTTTATCATCACGCCATTCGCTTCAACCCTCTCTTGCCTTCACATGACCACACTCCCCACCGTCCGCCCCCTGATGTTCGGCCTGCTCGCCGCTTTGCTCGCCAGCGGCACCGCATTGGCGCAGGAAAAGGTACTCAACATCTATTCGGCCCGGCACTACCAGACCGATGACACGATGTACGACACATTCACACGAACCACCGGCATCAAGATCAACCGGGTCGACAGCGACGATGCCGGACTGCTCAACCGCCTCAAGACAGAAGGCGCCGCTTCGCCGGCCGACATCGTCTTGCTGGTGGATGCGGCGCGTCTGGCCCGCGCCGAAAGTGACGGTCTGTTCAAACCTGTCACGTCCAAAGTGCTGGAAGAGCGCATTCCTGCGCAGTACCGGGGCCCGGCATCCGCTGATGGCACCGCCTGGTTCGGCTTTTCCACCCGTGCCCGGGTCGTGGTCTATGACAAGCTCAAAGTCAGGAAGGACGATGTCGACACGTACGAAGAGCTCGGAGACCCGAAGAACAAAGGAAAACTGTGCACCCGCTCCGGCTCACACCCCTACAACATCAGTCTGTTCGCCACCATGGTCGAGCATGTCGGTGAGGCCAAGGCGGAAAGCTGGCTCAAGGGCATGGTGGACAACATGGCGCGCCCGCCCAAAGGCGGCGATACCGACCAGATCCGCGCCGTAGCCTCGGGCGAATGCGCCATTGCCGTCACCAACACCTACTACCTCGCCCGTCTGATGAAGTCGACCAAACCCGAGGACCGTGCCGTGACCGAGAAAATTGGGGTGGTTTTCCCCAACCAGAGCAGTTGGGGCACCCACATGAACATCGCCGGCGGAGCCGTGGCGCGTCATTCGAAAAACCCGCAGGCCGCCATCCAGTTCCTGGAGTTCCTCTCCAGCGACTTCGCCCAGAACCATTTCGCCAACGGCAACAACGAATGGCCCACTGCCAAGGGCGTCGCAATCGACAACCCGGCGCTCAAGGCCATGAGTGGCGGCCAGTTCAAAGCCGAGACCATCCCGCTGAGCGTGGTATCGAGGAACCTGACACGGACCCAGCAGATGCTGGACCGCGTGGGCTACAAGTAACCGGGGTTTGCGCTGCCGGCGACCGGCGCAATCGGGATGACGGAATCCAGCCAGAGGCATTGGGTCGCCGTAAAACCCCTGCCTGCGCAAAGCCCGTCATCAGCGCCGAGGTGACCGCCAACGCGATTCCTCGGCCACCAGCCCTGACTCTCGTCGGTATCTGCCGGGGAGTGCGAGAGAAGCGAATGCATGCCCAACTGCCGCGGGGTGATGACTGCAACAAATGCGATCAATTCGCATTTGAAAACCTCGGATCAGGCATAATTGACGTTTACGTCAACGTCAACTCTTTCAGGAGACTCCCCATGCAGATTCAAGGCAAGGTTTTTATCGTCACCGGCGGCGCTTCCGGCCTGGGTGAAGGCACGGCGCGCATGCTGGCGGCCCACGGCGGCACCGTGGTGATTGCCGACATGCAGGTTGAAAAAGGCGAAGCCGTCGCGAAAGAGATCGGTGGCGCCTTCGTCAAGTGCGATGTCAGCAGCGAGGCCGACGGCCAGGCCGTGGTGGCCAAGGCCGTTTCGATGGGCAAGCTGATGGGCCTGGTCAACTGCGCCGGCATCGCCCCGGCGGAAAAGACGGTGGGCAAGAACGGCGCGCACAGCCTGGCCCTCTACACCAAGACCATCATGGTCAACCTGGTGGGCAGCTTCAACATGATCCGCCT
>ERZ761607.1583-NODE-1583-length-27662-cov-6.619408_pt1 | contig 27662 bp, 28 predicted proteins | sample MGYA00511164_ERZ761607 | MGnify/ENA primary metagenome ERZ761607 (study PRJEB28899, sample SAMN02445080) | bioreactor sludge metagenome | biome: EBPR sludge | place: Australia: Brisbane, Thorneside Wastewater Treatment Plant | collected 2011-06-22 ... | reverse complement strand
TGCCCTTCATGTAGATGAGGGTGTTGGCGGTGCCGAGGTCGATGGCGATGTCGTTCGAGATGGCGCCGAAGAGAGAACCGAACATTCAGGGCCTTGAATTCTAGGAGCGTTTTGGGACTGGCGAGGCAAGATACCGCAAGCCCGGCGCCACGCCGCGAGCGCGCCCCCCGGGCGCAGCGTCGCCGAGACGGCTGAACATGCTGATGTCACGCCGTTTGCACCGCGAACGTGTTGAATTCAAGGTCTATTAGGACCTTGTCTCATCCCAGCGCCGCGAGGGCGATTCCCGCCGCCGTCACGCCCCCTGCCATCCACTGCCGAACGCTCACCCGTTCGGCGAAAAGCCGCCTTCCCGCCAGGGCCGCGATCGGCATCTCGACGACCCCCACGGCCCTCACAAGCCCCGCCGGAGCAAGGGCCAAAGCCACGAACCAACCGGCCGAGGCGGCGGCTCCGAAGAAGCCCGCGCCCATCGAGACGCGCCACGATCGCAGGGCCGCGCGCAGCGACGCCCGGTCGCGGATGGCCAGCCACAGGGTCAGACCCGCCGACTGCAGGGCCTGCACCACAGCCACGGTGACGAGGGCGGAGGGAATCGGATGGTCGATGTCGAGACTGTGCGCCGCCTGACGAAAGGCGTTGGCCGAGATCGCGAAGCAGAAGCCCGACAGGGTCCCCAGCGCCGCCGCGGTCCAATCTTGGGCGTCCTGTCCCCGCTTGGGCCACGACAGGACGACCAGGCCGGCGGAAGCCAGCGCGACACCGATCCAGGCCTGGTTGGAGAGCGGGTCGCCGAACAGCAGCAGGCCCATGATCGCGGCGAACGGCAGGCCGCTTTGCTGGAAGGCCGTCCCCAGCGCGAAGCTGGACCGCTGCATGGCCGTGAGCAGGGCCGCCGTCGCCCCCAGCTGCATCGCGCCGCCCAGCGCCGCCCAGCCGAAGTAGACGCCCGACAGGGTGGGCTTGAGCGGCAGGACCAGCAGCGCGACCGAAGCGAAGGCGATGCTGAACGGCAGGCCGAACAGGAACCGCACCAGCGTCGCGCCCCAGGGGCCCGCGCCGGTCATCAAGCTGCGCTGCGCCGCGTTGCGCGCGACCTGCAAGGCCGCCGCGGCGACGGTGACGGGGATCCAGAACATTGAACCTCAATCCTCCCCGTCGCTTCGCTTCGGGCAGGATCGCCTTCGCCTAGAACCCGCTCGCGATCGCCGTGTCGGGCCGGCTCTTTTCCTTGCGGGAGAAGAGGTTGTTGAGCGCGTTGACATAGGCCTTGGCCGAAGCGGTCAGGGTGTCGGTGTCGGCGGCGGCCCCCGTGGCGATACGGCCGTCCTCCTCGAGCCGGACGGAGACCTGGGCCTGGGCGTCGGTGCCCTCGGTCACCGCATGCACCTGGAACAGGCGCAGGGCGGCCTGGTGCGGCACGATCTCGTGGATGGCGTTGAACACCGCGTCGACGGGCCCGTCGCCGCTGGCCTCCGCCTTCTTCTCGACGCCGTCCACCTCAAGCGTCAGCTCGGCCGATTGCCCTTCCGTGCCGGCGATGACCTTCAGGTGCACGACGCGGATCCGCTCGGAGCCGCGGGCCAGGGCGTCGTCGACCAGGGCGATGATGTCGTCGTCGAAGACGTGCTTCTTCTTGTCGGCCAGTTCCTTGAATCGGACAAAGGCCTCGTTCAGCGCATTCTGGCCCAGCTCGTAGCCCAGCGCCTTCAACTTCTCGCGGAAGGCGTGACGGCCGGAATGCTTGCCCATCACCAGATTGGTGGCGCCCTGCCCGACGTCCTCGGGCTTCATGATCTCGTACGTCTCGGCGTTCTTCAGCATCCCGTCCTGGTGAATGCCGCTCTCGTGAGCGAAGGCGTTCTTGCCGACGATCGCCTTGTTGAACTGCACCGGGAAGCCGGTAATGGCCGAGACATAGCGGCTGGCGCGGGTGATGTGGACCGGCTCGACGCCGGTGCCGAAGCCCAGGCTCTCGCCCCGAACCTTCAGGGCCATGACGATCTCTTCCAGCGCCGCGTTGCCGGCCCGCTCGCCGATGCCGTTGATGGCGCATTCGACTTGGCGCGCGCCGCCCTGAACGGCGGCGATCGAGTTGGCGACGGCCAGGCCCAGGTCGTTGTGACAGTGGGCCGAGAAGATCACGCCGTCGGCGCCGGGGACGTTGGCGATCACGTCCCGGAACAGGTTGGCGTACTCTTCCGGATAGCTGTAGCCGACGGTGTCCGGCAGGTTGATCGTCTTCGCGCCGGCGCGGATCGCCGCCTCGACCGCGCGGAACAGGAACTCGCGCTCCGTGCGGGTGGCGTCCTCGGCCGACCATTCGACGTCGTCCGTGTGGTTGCGGGCCCGGGTCACCGAGGCGGTGATCGCCTCCAGCACCGAGTCCGGCTCCATCTGCAGCTTCCACTTCATATGGACCGGACTCGTCGAGATGAAGGTGTGGATGCGGCCGCGCTTCGCCGGCTTGATGGCCTCGGCGCAGCGGTCGATGTCGGCGGCGGCGGCGCGGGCCAGGCCGCACACCGTGCTCTCGGTGACGATCTGGGCAATGGCGCGAACGGCCTCGAAGTCGCCGTTCGAGGCAATCGGGAAGCCGGCCTCGATGACGTCGACCCCCATCTCCTCGAGGATCTTGGCCAGCTCGATCTTCTCGTCGTGGCTCATCGAGGCGCCGGGCGATTGCTCGCCGTCACGCATGGTGGTGTCGAAAATGATGACGCGGCCGGCGTCGGATACGGAGGTCATTTGAAGTCAGCTTTCGTCGCAGTCTCGGGGATCAGGCGGTTGTCAAAGCCCCTGAGCGCCCCGGTCGCGACAGCGCGCGACTAGGCGGTCGCCCAGGGGCGGCTAAGCCCCAGGGTAAGAAGAAGACGCAGGCTGGTTCGCGCGCGTTGCATGGCCTGTGGATATCGAATCCGGCGGAATCACGCAAGGCCGTTGCGCAGGGAGACGCCGTTTCGCCACCCCGCGCAAGATTTTGTCCGATACCGCCCTATTCGGGACGGGTCACGATCGGGAAGTCTCCCGCCGGCCGGTCGAACCAGCCCGTCAGTCGCATCAGGGCCAGCGGATTGCCGTCGACCTGCGCCTCGCCGGACGTGACTTTCCCGGCCAGGGATTGGCCCGTGAACAGCGACTGCAGCAGCAGGGCGCGCGGCACGGTCAGGGTGGCGTCGGCCTTGGCCCCCTCCTCCGCCGGCTCGGAGGTCAGGACCCGGTTGCGCACGCGGACCAGGAACCGCTCCTTGCGCTCAGGGAAGACGAAGACCACCGACAGGTTGGCGTTGCCGACCTTCTCCGGATCGAGCCGAATGGCCAGCAGGTCGAAGATCATCTCGCTCGGTAGGTTGGCGACGATATCGGGCGAGCCCGTGCCCGCCGTGACCTGCACCGGTCCCGTCGCGCGCAGTTCGGCCGCGCCGGTCAGGTACATGTTGCGCGAGAGCGAGCTCTCGGCCTGCCAACCCATCTGGTCATAGGCGCCGGCCAGCGCCTCGCGGGCCTCGCGGTCCTGCGGATCGGCCGTCACCACATTGTTGAGCAGCGTCGCGGCCCATCGGTAGTCGCCCTTGTCGTGCGCCGCCTTCGCCAGCGCCTTGACCTTTCCGGCGCCGCCCATGGCCTCAACATAGCGCTCGGCCTGGTCGGCGGGGTCCAGCACGGCCAGGCTGGCGGGGTTGGCGTCATACCAACCCATATAGCGCTGGTAGACCGCACGGCTGTTGAAGCTCATCGTCCCGTAGTAGCCGCGGTTGAACCAGCTGTCGGCGAGCGTCGGCGGCAGCTCGATGCGGTTGGCGATCTCGGAACCGACGTAGCCGCGGTTCATCAGTCGCACGGTCTGGTCATGCAGGTAGCGATAGGCGTCGCTGTGATCCCGCAGGAAGGCGCGCACGACGTCGCCGCCGAACCGCGGCCAGCCATGACTGGTGATCATGATGTCCGTGCGGTCGCCGTACAGTCGACGAGACTCGGTCAGATAATCGGCCCAGGCCTTGGCATCCCGAACCAGCGCGCCGCGCGGCGTCAGCACGTTGTGCATCGTCGCGTTGGCGTTCTCGGCCATGTCGAGGACCTTCCAATCCGGGAAGTACATGTTCATCTCGGCCGGCGCCTCGGTGCCGGGCGTGATCTGGAACTCGATCCGCACGCCGTCGATGGTCAGGGTTTCGCCGGTCTTCGAGATCGATCGTGTCGGCGCGATCAGCGTGATCGCCCCCTTGGAGATGGCCTTGCCGATGCCGACGCTCATCTGGCCTTCCGGTCCCGGCGCCAGATTATAGCCGAACTGGTACATCGCCCGACGGCTCATGGCCGGGCCGGCGATGACGTTTTCGCTCACAGCCTCTTCCAGGAAGCCCTCCGGCGCGATGACCTGCACCTTGCCGGCGTCTACATCGGCCTGGCTGACCATGCCCTTCACCCCGCCGAAGTGATCGGCGTGACTGTGGGTGTAGATGATCGCCACGACAGGGCGGGCGCCCAGCTTCTCGTTGGCCAGCTGCAGCGCGGCCCTGGCGGTCTCCGCCGTGGTCAACGGATCGATGACGATCCAACCGGTGTCGCCCTGGATGAAGGTGGCGTTGGCGACGTCGAAGCCCCGCACCTGCCATATGCGCTCGGAGACCTGGAAGAGTCCGCTCTTGGCCAGCAGCTGTGCGTGCCGCCAGAGGCTGGGGTTCACCGTCGCCGGCGCTTCGCCCTCGAGGCCGGCGTAGGCGTTCAGATCCCAGGCCACCCCGCCGTCGGCGCGGCGGATGATCGGATCGGCCAGGGTGCCGACATAGCCGCGGGTGGCGAAATCGAAGTCCTGTTGATCCTTGAACGGCAGGGTCTTCTTGAGCGCCGCCTGCGCCTTGAGGGTCGCGGCCGACGGCGACTCGGCGGCGAGAGCCGGGCCGGCCAGCAAGGCCGCGGCCGTCAGAAGGGTCAAGGTCCTGCGCATGGCGTGCTCCGAGGCGTTTCTGTCTTTTGCCCAGAAATCCGTGTTCGGCTCACCCTGTCTGTAACGCGGGTTACAGTTCGGCGCCGGCATCCTCGCGCTCGGCGGCGTCCTCGCGGCCGCGCAGCCACTTGCGGGCCACCCAAGCGCCCCCGACCCAGATAACGGCGGCCAGGATGAGCAGCACTACATGCGGCGTGCTGTCCCCGCCGCCCTCCCCGATGGTCTGGAACAGCTGGAACACCGAGTTCCCGGCGAACGCCGTCAGAGCGATCTTGGGCACGATGCCGATGCCGGTGCCGGCCAGGAAGTGGCGGAACTTCATCGGCGCGACGCCGGCCGCCATGTTGACCACGATGAACGGCGCGGCCGGTACGAGGCGCACGATCAGGCTGGCCATGAAACCATTGCGACCGATCAGCTTCATGAACCGGGCGACGCCCTCGCTGGCCACGTCGCGGATCAGGCGACCGCCGAACAGCCGGCCCAGCCAGAAACCGATCGACGAGGACACCATGGTGCCGATCCAGCTGTAGGCCAGGCCCGTCCACGGCCCGAAGGCGACGACGGCGGCCGCGATCAGAACGAACTGCGGCACGCCGATGAAGGCCAGAAGGGCGAAGGCGCTGACCGCGACCGGCAGGGCCCAGACGCCGTGCGCCGCGCCGAGCCATTGCTCCACCGTCCGCTCGCCGTTCAGACCGAGCAGCGGCGCGGCGAACAGGAACACCATCCCGACCCCGCCGAACAACAGGAACGAGACCGCCACGGTCCGCCAGGCGCGGGCGTCCATGTTGGTGAGGAAATCGATGACGCGCTTCATGGTCGCCAAGGCCTCGCCTATCGGCGACCGGGGGTCAAGCGATGCGGCGCGGCGCGGCGGCGCCATAGCCTCCGGGCAAGACCTCCCCAACCCTTCGACGCCCCGTTTCGTTGCGCCGCAGCAGAGTCGCGCGTAAGACCCCGGGCAATCCGAACACCACCGCCAGTCCGGGGAGCCCCATGTCGCTAGAGTCCGACGCCCTGCGTCGCATCGCACCGTCCGCCACCATCGCCATCAGCGCCAAGGCGCGGGCGCTGAAAGCGGAAGGCAAGAATGTGATCGCCCTGTCGGCCGGCGAGCCGGACTTCGACACGCCGGACAACATCAAGGACGCGGCCATCCGGGCCATCCGCGAGGGCAAGACCAAGTACACCGACCCGGACGGCATGCCCGAACTCAAGGCCGCCATCTGCGCCAAGTTCAAGCGCGAGAACGGACTCGACTACAGGCCGAGCCAGATCCACGTCGCCCCGGGCGGCAAGCCGGTGATCTACAACGCCCTGGTCGCGACGGTGAACCCGGGCGACGAGGTGGTCATCCCGGCGCCCTACTGGGTGTCCTACCCGGACATGACGTTGCTGGCCGGCGGCACGCCCGTGCCTGTCGAGACCACGGCCGAGAACGGATTCAAGCTGCAGGCGGCCGACCTTGAGAAGGCGATCACGCCGAAGACCAAGTGGCTGATCCTCAACAGCCCGTCGAACCCGTCGGGCGCGGCCTACACGCGCGAAGAGCTGCAGGCGATCGCCGATGTGCTGCTGAAGCACCCGCAGGTCTGGGTGCTGACCGACGACATGTACGAGCATCTGGTCTTCGACGACTTCGAGTTCGTGACCATCGCCCAGGTCGAGCCCAGGCTCTACGACCGCACCCTGACCATGAACGGGGTCAGCAAGGCCTACGCCATGACCGGCTGGCGCATCGGCTACGCCGGCGGCCCCGAGCCGCTGATCAAGGCCATGGGCAAGATGATCAGCCAGACGACCTCCAACCCCTCGTCCATCTCGCAGTGGGCGGCGGTCGAGGCGCTGAACGGCCCGCAGGACTTCATCAAGCCCAACGCGAAGCTGTTCCAGAAGCGCCGCGACCTGGTGGTCTCGATGCTGAACCAGGCCAGCGGCATCCACTGCCCGACCCCGGAAGGCGCCTTCTATGTCTATCCGTCGGTCGAGGGCCTGATCGGCAAGACCGCGCCCTCGGGCAAGGTCATCAAGACCGACGAGGACTTCGCCGGCGAACTGCTGGAAGCCGAAGGCGTGGCCGTCGTGCACGGGGCGGCGTTCGGCCTCTCGCCCTTCTTCCGCATCAGCTACGCGACCAGCGAGGACGTGCTGGAGGACGCGTGTGGGCGCATCCAGCGGTTCTGCGGGAATTTGAAGTAGGGTCTAGAGTCCTCGCTTGGCGTCCAGCCACTCTCGCTCGTTCCACTGAGCGCTTCGACCGCCCAAGCCCTCCGGGTGGAAGTTCGCATCATTGGTCTGGATCATGGCGATCAGGTGCTTGCCGACGAGCAAGGCATCGCGGGACTGGGACTCAATCATATCCAGAAGAGCGTGAGCGATCCGCTTATTGGCTCTCCAAAGGCCGTGAAAGCGGTTGATGCACAGCGCCACGCGCTCGGGACCTTCGTTTGAGAACCAACGCAGCCCGTCGTTGAGGGCATCAAGGTTGCCGTCCCAAGGCGCATAGCCAAACTGCTCTTCCCACTTCAGGGCGATCGACAGATCGTGCTTGAATTGGTCGAGATTGCTAAACGCCAGGTCGATAGTCTCGTAACCCAAGCTGGTGAGCTCGCGCTTGGATTCCTCAAGATACGCAGCCTGCCGGAACAGATTCACGGCCCCGTTCTGCAGCAGACGCCAGTCGGTCCGGTTGTGGTTGGGATCCTTGAACATCCTCGGTGGATTCCGTCGGTCCTGGCACCAGGCAAGCTTTCGACTGAGACCGTTCAGCCATCTGGAAACAATAGCGCCTCGTAGTCGCGGGCGCCGTGAAGGATGTGGAGGATCGACACATGGTCTTCCTCGATCCGATAGAAGATCAGGTAGGCGCCGTGAACACGGCGGCGAACGCCCTCGCGGGCGAAGCGCTGGACAAGCGGAAATCCCCGAGGGGTGATGCCGATGCGTCGCGCCGCGCCCGTCAGTTCCTCAACGAAGGTACGCGCCCGGTCAGGGTTGTCCTGAGCGATGTAGTCACCGATTTCTTCCAGTGCCCGAAGCGCCTCATCTGTGAGCGCCACACGCATTTTCAGGCGCGGGCCTTGGACATGGCCGCGTACTTCGCATCGAGGCGTTCGGCGACATCATCCAGATCGTGTAGCCGCCCGGCGTCGGCATCTGCGATGCCACGCGCTATGGCCGCGTCTAGAGCCGCGAGGCGAGCTTCCCGCTCCTGCACCAAGCGTACCCCTTCCCGTAGAATTTCGCTCCGCGAGTTGTAGCGGCCCGTCTTCACCAGTTGGGTGACGACGTCTTCGAGGCGACTTCCGAGATCAACGCTGCTGGCCATGCTTGTCCTCCGGACCGAGCATACCGCCGTCCGATAATAGTTATCAAGATGACGGCCGACCGGGGTCGGCGCCAGGCAGGACCCGCGTCAGCCCTTCGCAGCGCAAACCACCTTCAGCAGCACGTGGTCGGCCGCGTCCATGACCGGGAACCACTTGTTCAGTTCCACGTCCTTGTCAGGCGGCGGCTTGACCGAGCCGTCGGCGTTGAAGCGGGCGATGGCCAGGATCTTCTTGCGGCTGGTCGCGCAGTCGAACTCCAGCTGCGTGTAGAGCGTGGGAACCCCCAGCTTGCTCATCGAGGTCGACGGCTGCGCCATCTTCCACAGGATGGCGCCTGATCTGGACCGGGTGACTTCCGGCTGCCGGTAGTGGGTGTAGAAACTGTCGGCGGTGAACTGAGGCCAGGTGGCCATAACCTTGGCCGGTGGCGGGAACGGCGCCTGAGCGGCTCCTCCGGTGGCAGCGAGCATTGCCGTGGCGAAAGCGAAAGCGGCGATCCGACGAACCATAGGCGACTCCTGAACTGAGGGATCCACCTAGCCAGAGCGCGGCGCCCCCCCAACCCCCATCGGGGGGTAGTGGCGCCGCGTGAGGCCGCCGAACATTCCGCTTGTCTCTCCCGACGGAAGCCCGGCCACCCTCCCGGCCAACGATAAAGCCCGGGAAGCGCCCCATGACCGACCTGTTCGATCCCTTCGAGGCCAATGGCCTGAGGCTGCAGAACCGCATCGCCCTGTCGCCGCTGACGCGGACGCGGGCGGACATGGCGGGCAAGGTCGGCGAATTGCAGGCGACCTACTACGCCCAGCGCGCCTCGGCCGGCCTGCTGATCACCGAGGCCACGGCGGTCGACGGCGTCGGACGTGGCGGAGCCTACTGCCCGGGCCTGTGGAGCGACGACCAGATCGAGGGCTGGAAGCAGGTCACCGACGCGGTTCACGCGAAGGGCGGCCTGATCTTCAGCCAGCTGTGGCACGCGGGGCGGCTGAGCCACTCCTCGCTCGACCTGAACGGCCGGCCGCCGGTCGCGCCGACCGCCATGAAACAGCCCGGCCAGATGTTCGTGGAGTCCGGCTTCGCCGACTACGAAGAGGCCCGCGCCCTGGCGCTGGAAGAGATTCCCACCATCGTCGACCAGTTCCGCCAGGCCGCCGTGCGGGCCAAGGGCGCGGGCTTCGACGGCGTCGAGCTGCACGCCGCCCACAGCTACCTGATCGACGCCTTCCTGCGTGACATGACCAACCAGCGGACAGACGCCTACGGCGGTTCGATCGAGAACCGCGCCCGCCTTCTGGTCGAGACGCTCGAGGCGATCATTTCGGTCTGGGGCGGCGCCCGCACCGCCATCCGGCTGGCCCCCATCGGCCATGCCTACGCCGCCTGGGACAGCGATCCCGAGCCGCTGTTCACCTACGTCGTCGAGCTACTGAACCGGCTGGGCGTCGGCTGGCTGGACATGGTCGAGGGCGACACCGGCATCTCCCGAGAGGCCGAGCCCTCGTTCGACCTGCAGAGGCTGCGCAAGCTCTTCAACGGCGTACTGATCGCCAACAATCTCTATGACCGCGACCTGGCCATCCAGGCCCGCGCCGACAACAGGGCCGACATGATCGCCTTCGGCCGCGCCTTCATCGGCAACCCCGATCTCGTCGAGCGGCTGCGCGTCAACGCGCCGATCGTCGACGCGCCCCGTCAGGCCTACTACGGCGGCGGCGCGCGCGGCTACACGGACTTTCCGACCCTGGCCGACGCGAGCTGACGAAATCTCTCGCCGGACGTGTCGGGACGGGCCGGTCTGATGCGTCCTGAGAGCATGAGGGCCGTCCCGGCCCGCTCTGGAGACCGGCGATGACCGATCAGATCCCCGCCATGAAGGGCGTGATCCCGTACCTCAACCTACGGGGCGCGGCCGAGGCGATCGACTTCTACAAGCGTGCCTTCGGCGCGACCGAGTTCGCGCGAATGCCGGCGGAGGACGGCCGACGCATCATCCACGGCCACCTGATCATCAACGAGGGCTCGTTGATGATCAGCGACATCTTCCCCGAGCACGGCTTCGACTGGCAGCCCTCGACCAGCTTCACGATGCAGCTGGTCGTCGACGACATCGACAGCTGGTTCAAACGGGCGGTCGATGCCGGCTGCACGATCGGCATGGACGTGCAGGTGATGTTCTGGGGCGACCGCTATGGCACGCTGACCGACCCGTTCGGGGTCAACTGGGCCATGAACGAGCCCGCGAAACCCGCGGCCTGAGCCGCTCGGCGACAATCTGGGGAACCGCCATGGACCTCGAACAGCGCAAATGGATGACCTGGACCGGCCGCTTCATGAGCTGGTCGGCCATCCTGTTTCTCGCGCCCAACATGGTCATCAAGCTGATCGACCACCCGATCGTGCAGAAGATCATGGGCGAGCTGGGGTGGCCGTTGCACTACGACCGGCTGATCGGCGTGATCGAGCTGGTCTGTCTGGTGCTCTACGCCGTTCCGCGCACCGCGACGCTCGGCATGGTCCTGACGACGGGCCTGATCGGCGGCGCGATCGCCACGAACCTGCGGGCCGAGCAGCCGCTGTTCAGCCATATCCTGTTCGGCGTCTATCTCGGCGTCTGGATGTGGGTCGGCCTATGGCTGCGCGATCCGCAGCTTCGCACCGTCCTGCCGCTGCGGCGCTAGCCGGCGAGCGCCTGGTCAAAGCGCCCCCGCTCAGGTCCCTTTGGCCGGACCTGGCGGCGCCTTGACGAGGGTGCGGACAACCAGCGCGGCGTGAGTCGTGACCAGGAAGCGCCCGGCCTCGGCGACGATCTCCATCGCGGCGCCTGGCAGCGCCGCGCTCCAGAACGCCGCGGTATCGACAGGATCATGCATCGTGTCGTGCGCGCCGAGCAGGATGCGCCAGTGGTCGACGCCGGCCAGCGATGGCGGGGTCCACCGCGTCATCGCCGTCTGCTCGTCGACGTAGCCCGCCACCCGACCGGTCAGGAACATGCGGTATCCGCGCGCGAAGTCGGCTATCGCCGCCGGGTCGCGCATGAGCTCGGCGTCCGGCGGGCTGTCCCTGAACGTCCGGGCCAGCACGCGGTCGATCTGTCCCTGTCCAAGCTGGGTGATGATCAACCGCGCCACGGCTTCGATCAGATCCGGCCGGCGGGCGAACACGGCCTTGACCGCCGAAAACGCGCCGCGAGCGTCCTGGTCCCGTGTCGGCGGATCAGGGTTCACCAGCACAACCCGCCCCATCAGGTCCGGACGGCGTCGAGCCAAGGCGACCGCGACCTGAGCGCCGCCGCGCGCAACGATATCGAACCGTGGGATTTTCAGATGGGCGCAGAGCCGCGCCATGTCATCAACGGCCCCGTCGAACGGGTCGAGCCGATGGGTCTGCCGGTCCGCCGCCGGATCGGTCAGGCCGAAGCCCGGCCGATCTATGGACAAAGGCCGGAAACCCGCGGCCTGCAGCGTCCGCACCAAGGCCATGGGCGCCGGTCGCGATGCCGAGCTGCTGTGGATCACCAGCACCGGCCGTCCCGACCGCGGGCCGTAGTCGCTGTAGGCGACCTGCGATCCGTCCGGTCGCGTGAACAGGCCGAGAGGTTCCAGGAACTCCGAACCGACCCGCACGTCGTCGTGGGTGGCCTCGGTCAACAACGCGGCGGCGCGGGTCTCGGTCACCACCCGCGCCAGCGCCGCCGCCGTCCGCACGCCGAGGGCGGCGAAGGCCAGGTCTATCTCCTTCTTGGCCGTGGCCTCCGAGACGCCCGTCGCCCTGGCGGCCTGGGCGCGGGTCTGCCCCTCCGACAGTCGCAACGCGAGCGCCGCTTGGCGGGGCGTCAGGCCCCAGACGTCGGACAGCGCCGCCGTCCCATCCCGACCTTCCGGCGCGATGCCGAAGGACAGACTGACGAGGCGTTCGATCAGGCTTGATTGCCGGGCGACGCCAACCCGCTTGAAGATGTCGGCGATGACCGAGCGAGCGGTTTCGTAGGACACGCCCGCCTCGGCGGCCGCGCCGCGCATGTCTCCGGTTCGCACCAGTCCGGCGGCAAGGCGAGTCTGCAGCGGCGTCAGCCCGAAGGCGCGACAGGCGTCATCAAGCGCGTCGCCGCCGCCGATGCCGGCCACGGCCAGACCCAGAGTGACCGCGCCCGGACGGCGAAGCTGCTCCCGCACCGTAAGCGGCAGGGACCAGTTCTCGACCATATCGACCGGCGCATAGACGATCGCCGAGCCCGGCCGGTCGTCGTCCGAGGTCGTGAACGCGATGCGGGGGCGACGTTCGGACAAGGCTTCGGCGGCGCGGTCGAACTCGGGAGCGTCATCGCCGAACAGCTTGCGGAAGGCGTCGTTGGCGAACAGGATATGGCCGTCCTGGTCGAGGATCGCTCCGGCAAGACGCTCGGTTCGGACCATCGCGTAGCCGACCGATGCGTCTAGCACCTCCGCGACTGGCGAACCGGGCAGGACTGTCGCCGTCAGCGCTTCGTCGTCCTCAAGCCACGCATTGAATGAGTGTTCATGTTCAGGGGGCTCGAAACGCCCGGAGTCACGCTGCATGCCAAACTCGCTCACTCTACTAAGGGTGAGCGTTAGCTGAGCGGACCGTCAGCGCAAGAGCGGGACAGGCGGCAGTCCCCTATTCGGGGACCTTGGGTCAGGCCCGTTCGGCCGCCAGGAGGGCGCGCAGTTCGGCCTTGGCGACCTTCTCCAGGGTCGAGCGCGGCAAGGCGTCGATCAGGCGCACCTCATGCGGCTGCTTGAAGCTGGCCAGGGCGTCCCTGCACGCCGCCATGATCCGCTCCGGCAGGGTCGCGTCGGTGGGGTCGCGCGCGATCACGAAGGCTACGGGCGCTTCGTCGAGCATCGGGTGCTTCTTCGCCACGACCGCGCATTCGACTACGCCGTCGACCGAGCCGACGACCCGTTCGATCTCCGAGGCGGCCACGTTCTCGCCCCCGACCTTCAGCATGTCCTTGGAGCGGTCGGCGAAGTAGAGGAAGCCGTCCTCGCCCAGCCGCACGCGGTCTCCCGTGATGAACAAGCCGTCGGCGGTGAAGGCCTTCGCGGTCGCCTCGGGATCGCCGGCGTACTCCAGGAACAGCGACACGCCGCGTCGTCCGCCGACGTACAGATCGCCGGCCTCGCCGGGCGCGACCGGCGCCATGTCCTCATCAAGCACGTGGATGTCGTAGGCGGGAGACGGCCGGCCCATCGACATCGGCGCGTTCGGCAGGTGCGCGGAGCCCACCGTGCCGTGGGTCATCGTCTCGGTCATGCCCCACCAGCCGATGGTCTTGACGCCGAAGACGGCGTCGGTCGGCGGCTCGCACACGCCGTTGCCCCAGTGACGGTAGCTATGTCGCTCGGGCCGGGGCTGATCCATCAGGGCCTTGAGGCAGAAGGGCACCATCGAGGTCCAGGTGCAGCCGTGCTTCAGCGACACCGGCCAGAAGCGCGACGCCGAGAACTTCGGCTGCAGCACCACCGTCGCTCCGGCCCAGAGCGCGGCGGCCACCGAGTAGACCTGGGCGTTGGTGTGGAACATCGGCAGGTAGACGAGGTGCACGTCCTCGGGCCGCAGGTCCTCGTTCTGGGCGCACATTCGCGCACCCCAAAGGGCATTGGCATGGGTCCAGAGCACCGCCTTCGGCCGAGCCGTGGTGCCTGAGGTGTACTGAATGCCGAAGGGCGCCCAGGGGTCGTGCGGTCGCGGCGGCAGGTCCACGGGATCGCCGTCGATCGCCGAGAAGGGCTCGAAGTCAGACACGTCCGCCGCGGCCGGCGCGCCGTTGTCGTCGGCGGTGACGGCGAGCCACGACAGGCGTGGCGCGGCCTCACGGACCAGGGCGGCGAATCGCGGCTGGGTGACGCCGCCCACGGCGCTGCTGTGTTCGGCGAAATAGGTGATCTCGTCGCGACTGGACTTGGCGTTGGTCGTCACAGGCACGGCGCCGGCATAGGCGCAGCCCAGCCAGGCGATCAGCGACTCCGGACAGTTGTCGAGGTGCACCAGCACCCGGTCGGCCGGCTTCACGCCACGCCCCCCAAGGCCGGCCGCGAAGCGCCGCACGGCTTCCCGGAACGAGGCGTAGGACCAGGTCCGACCCTCGCCCTCGAACGGCTCCCAGATCAGGAAGGGATGGCTGTCCCGCAAGCGCGCCTGGTCGTCGATCAGCGTGCGGATGTCCTGCCCCTCGAAGGGCGTCAGCGGGCGGGGCGTCATCGGTTCGGACTTTCTCAGGCGCTGGCGGCGAGATCGGAATAGAGGCCCTGACGCACCACCTCGTCGGAGGCCTGGGCGGCGATCGCGTCGGCTTCGGCCATCGGCAGACCCAGTCCCCTGAGAAGGAGGGCGCACATCTGCTGGGACAGGGTGACCGCCAACGCCAGCGAAGGTTCCTGGGCGATGCGGATCAGTGAAATCTGGGAGATCCCCAGGATATATAGAACGCCCGACTCCAGGGTCGCGATACTGAATCGTCCGGCGGCGAGGCCCGAGGCCACATCCTCCACCAGGCCCTGATTCAGCGGTGCGGTGGTCGATGTATGGCCGCTGTGGACGCGCACCAGCACGCCGGCGCGCTCGGGCTCGTCGATGGCGTAGCGGATGTAGACGCAGATCGCGCGGGCGACCCGCCGAGCCGGATCGTCGATCCCCGCGTTGGCGCGACCCACGGCGCGTTCAACGCCGGACCGGATCTCGACAGTCACCGCCCGGACCAGCGCCTCCTTGTCGGCGAAGTGGTTGTAGAAGCTGCCCTTGGCGACATCGGCGGCGCGCACAATGTCGTCGATGGCCACCGCGTCGACGGGCTGCTCGGCGAACAGGCGGCGACCGGCCCGGATCAGCGCCTCGCGCGTCCGCTCCGCCCGCCCGGACTGCCTGGTCGTCGTTCGCGTCCCCGCCATGCCCCTTCAGCCTCCGGCCATCGCCTTCATGTCTTCACCCAGCGCCGCGGCGACGGCGGGACGGGCCAACACTCTTTGCTGGAAGGCGTCGAGGTTGGGAAGGTCCGGCAGGCGCCCGGCAAGCGCCGGACCTCGCCGCCACAGCAGGAAAACGGTCAGGTAGAGATCGCAGACACTGAAGGCGTCCAAAAGGTGCTCGCGTCCGGCCAGATGCGCGTCGATGGACGACAGGGCCGAAGCCAGCGCCTCGAGCGCCCCGCCGCGCACGCCCTCGGCGCCGTCGGCGTCAGTCGTGAACCGCTCGGGGAACATCGATCGGGTGAAGGCCGGGTGCACGGTGCTGGCGAGGAAGCCGATCCAGCTCTGCGCCTGGGCCCGCGCGATCGGGTCGGACGGCAACAGCCCGGCGTCCGGGGCCAGGTCGGCGATCAGCGGCAGGATGGCCGACGACTCAGTGACGACCCCGCCGCCGGTCTCCAGGGCCGGCACCTTGCGGCGCGGGTTGATGCGGCCGTACGCCTCGGTCAGGTGCTCGCCAGTCCGTGTACGGACGACCACGATCTCATGGTCCAGGCCCGACTCGGCGAGGGCGAAACGGCTGGCCAGCGAGCAGGCCATGGGGCTGTGGTGAAGTCTAAGGGTCATGGCGTCCTCATGCGGGCTCGTGAACGGGCGAAAGGGCTCGGGCCCAGGCGTCGGCCAGGATTCGCGCCTCGCCCGTGCCGAACACATAGCGGTCGGGCCGGACCAGGACCGCTTCGGCGCCGTGATCGGCCAGCCAGTCCTCGATGGTGGACCGGAACGGCGCGAGTCGCGCGTCGGACAGGGCGATGCTGACCAGTCCGCCGACGAGGTCGCGCGGCGGCTCGCGTCCGATCAGCCAGCCGCCCTCGCCCAGCGCGTCGTCGAGTCGCGCCGCACCCGCCCAGGGTTGCGGAAACAGGGTCCCGGCGCCGGGTGAACCGGCCAGCAGGCATCCCGCCTCCAGCGCCGGCGGCGCCGACGGCGGCAGAGCGTTGCGCCCCTCGGCCCGCGCCGCCAGCATCGCCGCGTCCCGCGCGGCGGCGGCGGCCGGATCGAGCGTGCAGACCACGCGGCCCATGCCGATGGCCAACTGGATATAGGCGCGCACGTGCGGCTCGCGTTCCGGCTGGTAGCTGTCGAGCAGGGCTTCGTCAGCCTCCCCCCGCAGCACCAGCGGCAGTTTCCAGGCTAGATTGGCGGCGTCGCGCATGCCCGAGCACATGCCCTGCCCCGCGAACGGCGGCGTCTGATGGGCGGAGTCTCCGGCCAATAGCACGCGGCCGGCGCGCCACTGCTTCGCGACCAGGCCGTGGAAGCGGTAGACGGCCTTACGCTCAATGGTGACGTCGCCGCAGTTCCAAGGCGCGAGCAGGGGAGCGATGAAGGCGTCGTCCAGGACCTGCTCAGGTGTCTCGCCGGGCAGCAGCATGAACTCCCAGCGATGCCGCCCCGGGCCCATCAACACACAGGTGGTCGGACGGGCGGGGTCGCAGATCTGCAGGTTGATCTCGGGCAGCTTGGCCGCCTCGCCGACCTTCACATCAATGACCAGCCAGGGCTCGTCGAAGGCGTAGTCGTCCAGCCCGATGCCGGCCGCGCCCCGAACCGCGCTCGATGCGCCGTCGCAGCCGACGACGTAGCGGGCGCGCACGCCCCCGTCAGTCAGCGCGACGGAGACGCCGTCGGCCTCGGGCGCCATGGCATCGAAGGCGCATCCGAGCCGGACGTCGGCCAGCGGAGACGCGGCCAGCCGCGCCCGCAGCGCATGCTCCACAGCGGGCTGGTGGAACATGTAGCCGGTGGACCAGCCCGATGGGCTGACGGAGGGCAGGTCCATGCGCACCAGCGGCTCGCCGCTCGCCGATCGGAATTCATAGGCCGGCGCGGGCCGACTGTGAGCCAGCACCGCATCCGCCACTTTCGCCTGCTGGAACAGGCGCATGATTTCATGATCGAAGTGCGCCGCCCGCGGCATCGGATACACCGTCGTGTCGCGGTCGATGGCGATCACGCTCACGCCCTGGTCGGTCAGCATCGTGGCCAGCAGGGCGCCGACCGGTCCCAGACCGACCACCAGCACGTCGCAGTCGAAGTCGCTCGCGGCCATCTCAGACTTCCTCCGCGCAGACATTCTCGATGGCGCCGAGGCCGTCGATCTCGACCCGGACCACATCGCCCGGCTGCAGGAAGCGCATCGGCTTCATGGCCGCCCCGACGCCGCCCGGCGTGCCGGTGTAGATCAGGTCGCCGGCCTCCAGCGTCATCGCCTGCGAGAGGTGCTCGACCTGCGCCCAGATGTCGAAGACCAGGCGCCCGGTGTTGGAGCTCTGCCGCGTCTCGCCGTTGACCAGGCAGCGGATGTCGCGCCCGTGCGGATCACCCAGCTCGTCGGCGGTCGTTATCCACGGTCCGAACGGCGCGTGGGTGTCGAACGACTTGCCCAGCACCCACTGCGGCGTCCGGTGTTGCCAGGCCCGTTCGGTGACGTCGTTGCCGACGCAGTAGCCGAAGATCGCGCCCGGGGCCTCGGCGCGGCCGATATGCCGCCCACCGGTCCCGATCACCGCGACCAGTTCGGCCTCGTAGTCCACCGCCTGCCCAGCCTTCGGGATCTCGATGGCGTCGAAGGGGCCGCAGGCTGAAGTCGGCGCCTTGGAGAACCAGATCTGGTGCGCGGGAGTCGCCATCTGGCTCTCGGCGATGTGGTCAGCGTAGTTCAGGCCGATCGCCATGATCTTACCCGGCCGCCGGATCGGCGCGAGCAGCCTGATCTGATCGAGCGGCAGGACATCGGCGGCGGCGGCGGCGATGTCCTCGACCTGCGAGCGGGCCGTCGGCCAGTCGCTGATGAGGGCGGTCATGTCGGCGCCGAGACCCGGCGCGGCGCGGCTGATCGACACGATGCGGTCGCCGAGGACGACGCCGAGTTCTGGCGTCTCGCCGGCCTGGAAGGTCGCGAGTTTCATGGATGTGTTTCCGTTCTCGGGGTCAGGCCATGGTCGGTGGAGCCGAGGGGCCCCACTGGACGCCCATCAGGTCCTGCAGGCTGGCGATGTTGGAACCGTCGGCGGCGGTGAACAGGTCGCCATCGGTCCAGTGTTCGAGCGTATGGCCCCAGGGATCGCGCCAGTAGTCGAACACCTGGCTGCCGAGGATGTGCCGGCCAACGCCCCATTCCGGGGTGCGCCCGGCGGCCTTCAACCGCTCATGTCCGACCATCAGGTCATCGAGATCGGCGACCTCGAAGGCGGCGTGATTGAAGCCCGGCCCCTTGGGGCTCTGCACCAGGAACAGGGTGTGGTGGTCGGTCGGGGTCGCGCCCCGGTCACAGCGCAGGAAGGCGCCGATGGCGAAGCCCGGCGCGACCTCGATCTCGTCGGAGGTGATGAAGCCGAAGCGGTCCTTGTACCAGCGCTCCGAGGCCCGGAAGTCCGAGACGTTCAGCACGGCGTGGCCGAGGCGGACGACGGTTGCCGCGCCGCCGGCGATGCGTTTGGTCGCGCGCAGGCGGCCCTTGGCGTCGCCGCGGTTCCAGGGCTGGGCCGCCGGAATCGCCGACGGATCGGCCGCCGACTGGCCGGCGACGATCTCGATGCGATGCCCGTCGGGGTCGCTCAGTACGACGACCTTGCCGCCGCCGGGCGCATCGAAGTCCATGACCGCGACGCCCTCGGCCGCCGCCAGGGCTTCGAGGTCGGCGACGCTGGCGGCCCGAAGGCCGAGACCGGCGAATCCGGCCTCGCCGCGCTCGGTGATGTGCAGCACGGGCGAGGTCCCCGCCCCGCGCGCGACCAGGCGGTCAGCGGCGCGCTCGGCGGCGCGCAGGCCGAAGTCGGCCAGAAAGTCCGCCATGGCGTCCAGATCCGGCGCCCGGAAGCGCACGAACGCGACGTCCTCGATCCTGATGATGCTCATCGCCCGCTCCACTTTGACCATTTAGTCATATCTTACACAGCGAGATAGAAATGCAAGTCGAAAGTCGTGCATATATGGGCACCGACGCGGTCGAGCAGGTGACGTTTTAGTCATATCTGGGAGATATGAGGTCAGCGATCACCCCTCAAACCCTCGTGCTGCGGGTGGTCACGCTCGACCGATACTCCTTGCGGAACCGGACTTTGAGCCGAGCGCGACGGCTCAGCGCTTGGCCGGTTTGCCGCCGGACTTCTCGCGCCTCTCCTTCTGAAAGCGGGCTTCGTCCCGGCGGAGGCGGTTAGCGGCCCGGTGGAACGCCGGGGGAATGGCGTCGCGCATGTGGAGAATGCTCTTCATTTCCACCATGCTGTCGAGGTTCCGAAGCCGCCCGACAAGCGCCCCCGTAATGCGCACCAGCGTGTAGGCGGTGTTCTGACCCGGTTCCATGAGACCTGCGTTGCTGCGCCCGGCGATTGGCATCTCCCTGCCCAAAGAACCCAGCCGGAAGAACATTGCACGAGCACCAGCGTGAACTTGGAAGTTCGCCAGCTTGTAGTAGGTGTTCATGCCCGATTGGTTGGCGCGTGCCTGAAGATCCTTGAAGGTCGGCCGCTTGGAGTTCAGGTGCTTCGCGGCCCATCCGTACTCGCTCCGAAACTCCGAACCGTAGCGAGCGATCACGTCTGCATAGGCCTTCTCGATGCGCTTCCTCTCGCGAGGCGCAACCGGCGCATACCCCATAGGAACTTGCTTCTCGTCATAGTCGTCGGCGTGTTTCTTCACCTCGACGACGTCATGCTCGATGAATCGGAGGGCCAGATCCTCGTCGCCATCCTCGATCACCGTCGCCGTCACATCTATCTCATGGAGCGTGCGCCAACGGGCCAAGGCGCCGTCGGCGAAGCCATTCTCCAGTAGCGTGATGACCTCGTCGGCAACCTGGCAGGCGCGCAAGTGGAGCCGTGTGAGGACGAAGCGCCTGTTTGCGTATCGCCTTGACCTCGAGCGCCGATGTCGCTTGTCGGTCTCGGTGCCGATTTCACGCGCACATGTGAGCAACATGCGCAGGAGGTCCAACCCCTCACCCCAACGGTCTTCAAGTCTCTCGCGGAAACCGTCGGCATCGAATTGCTGAAGCGCGCCCTCGACCTGCCAGGCCTCTCTGAGCGAACTGAAGAGGTTCGCGCCACTGGTCTCGATCACACGCTCGACCATGGCCGGAATCTCTTCCGTGAAGTTTGCGATGGTCCGCTCAATCTCCTTCGAGTCCTCTTCGTCGAATATCAGGTCGATATTCCGAAGCGCCTCGTTCCCCTCCCCAAAGGTGAAGGTGCCGTCGCCGTTCTCAAGGAGGCGATCAACTAAGGCGGCGAGCTCGTCACCCTCAAGCTCAATGCCTTGGGCCCTTAGCTTCCGCTCGACGATGCCGCACATCATGAGACGCGGCAGCTTGTCCGCTTCCGCGATAATCGCCTTCGTCAGCTTAGCCATCAGAAAAGGCTATCGGAGTCATGGCTGATAGAGAACCCAAGCGCAGCTAGAGCGCCGGGTCCTTGCGGTAGCTCTGGTGCGGGTGGTCGGACTCGAACCGACACTCCTCTCGGAAGGGGTTTTTGAGACCCCCGCGTCTACCATTCCACCACACCCGCACAGGCGTCGCACGCGTCCCGGACGGAACGCGGCGTGGGGACGGTCGATTGCCACAGGCGGGCCACGACCGTCCACCTCAAACCGGCGCGATCAGATTTTCGTCGGATAGACCGGCTTGATGTCGACCGGGATGTCCTTGAGCGTGGCGATGACCGCCTTCGCCTCCGCGTCCAGGTGCGCGTACTTGTCGAAGAAGGCGACCATGCCGGCGTAATCGCCGTCGCCCTGCAGCCGGACGATGTCGGCGGTCAGGTCGCGGATGCCGGTCTCCATCTTCGCGTTGTCGACCCGGAACTTCTTCTGCTTCGCATCCCAGACGATGGCGCCCTTCTCGCGCAGATAGCCGTACTGCAACGCCGCGCCCCGGCCGTGGGCCTCCTCGTCACCCCAGCGGGCCGCGCGGAACAGGCCGGCGACATAGGTGGCGAATAGCTGCGGCTTCTCAGCGACGGGCAACTCGCCCTTCTGCATCATGAACAGGATGTTCCAGGCGCCCATGACGTCGGCCTTGGCTTCCTCGGCGGTGCCGCCGATGTCCTTGAGCTCGACGCTGACGGTGGTCTTGCGGCCGTCCACGACGATCGTGCCCGGCCCCAGGCTGTGCGACAGCTCGTGGAACAGGGTCTCCAGGGTCATGTACTTCTTGTTCGCCAGGGCGGCCTGGTCGGACACCAGAACGCGGGCGGCGATCGGGCTCAGGATGCCGTCGTATTTGGCGCCCAGCACATTGGAGAGGATGACCTTCTTGGCCCCCTTGGCCTCGCGCACCCGCTCGTCATTGGGCAGGTTGAAGGCGATGGTCTGCGGGCCGTGCAGATTGTCGCCCCCGCCGCTGATCTGCTCGGCGACCGCGATCGGCGAGTCGCCGCCGCGCTTGAAGTTCTTGTAGCGCGCCTCGACCGGAAGGTTGGCCTCCATCGCGGTCAGGTAGCCCTTGTACTTGTCGAGCGCCGAGCTCTCCGCCGGGTTCTTCAGGGTGACGAAGGCCTCGAAGGCGGCCTTCTGGCCCATCATCTCGTCGGTGTAGGTCTCGTACGGCCCGATCGCGACTTCGATCGGCGTGCCTGACAGGTCCATCCAGGCCATCTCGGACTGGAAGTAGTCGTTCGTCCGGAAGGACGTCGCCCGCAGAGTCAGGAAGCGCTTGAGGCTGGAATTGGTGGTGATGGCGGCGGCCTGCTCCAGCAGGGCGGCGGCCTTCTCCAGCTCGGCCTTGTATTCCACCGAATAGGGCACGGCGACGAGCCTGTCGCCCTCGCGCCGGACGACCGTGTAGGTGTCCATCAGCGCCGCCTTCTGGTCCGGATGCGCGGCCAGGTAGGACTCGAAGTCGGCCTTGGTCATGCCGGCGGGATAGAAGCCGTGGCCGGGGCCGTCGGCGCCGCCCTGGGCCACGCGCTGCTTGTCGTAGATGGCCGTCATCTGGCCGGCGGCCTGGATGAGCAGATTCACCACCTGGCGCTCCTCGGCGTTGAGGAAGCTGGCGTCCGTCTTCATCTGGATGGTGGCGTAGTTGTCCGCATCGGTCGCGGGGGCCGTGGCGTCCGCGGGCTTTGTCGGTTGGTCACAGGCGGCGAGCGGCGCGCAGGCCAGCATCAGCCACACGAGAGGCGTAAGGGGTCGCATGAGAAAAAGGGTCCGTCGGAGGATCGTGATGGCGGACAGTCGCAGCGCGCCGCGGCGGGGTCAACGCACGGCTGGCGACATCGTCATTCGGCCCGCCCCGGACGCAGCTAGCCGCCCTCGCCGGACAGCCGGGCGGCGGCGGCTTCCAGGCGCTGCAGCAGCCGCTTGAGCTGTGCGACTTCGGCCGGGGCGAGTCCCGCCAACAGCGCGGCCTCGTAGGCGAGCGCGAGAGGCGCGATCTCGGCGTGCAGGCGGCGACCGGTTTCGGTGAGCGTCAGGATGTGCGAGCGACCGTCGGAAGGACTGTCGGTTCGGGCCACGAGGTGGCGGGTCAGAAGACCCTGGGCGGCCCGGCTCACCGTCACCTTGTCCATGGCCGTGCGCGCCACGATCGCCTGGGGCGACAGCGGCCCCTCGGCCAGCACCGCCATCAGCCGCCACTGCGGGATCGACAGCGCGAAGCGATCTTCGTAGGCCCGGGCGATCAGGCGCGAAACGCCATTCGAGGCGACCGACAGGCGGAACGGCAGATAGTCGTCGAGCGCCAGCCCGTCCGTCCCGCCGCCGTCGCGCGCCGCGAGCGGCGTCACGTTTGAAGCCATGCCCTTGGGCCTCCTCGTCATTTGCCCGGGACCACGACCTCCTGCTCGATGGCCCCGAAGATGGAGTGCCGCCGGGCGCCGCGCATCTCAATGCGCACCTTGTCGCCGTGGCGCAGGAACGGTGTTTTCGCCTCTCCGGCGAGCAACGTCTCGACCGTGCGCACCTCGGCGATGCAGCTGTAGCCAAGGCCGCCCTGGTCGATCGGCTTGCCTGGACCGCCGTCGGCGTCGCGGTTCGAGACCGTGCCCGAACCGATGATCGTGCCGGCCGACAAGGCGCGGGTCTTGGCGGCGTGGGCGATCAGCGTCCCGAAGTCGAAAGTCATGTCGACGCCGGCGTCGGCCTCGCCGAACGGCTTGCCGTTGAGCTCGACCTCAAGAGCTCCGTGCAGCTTGCCGTCCTTCCAGCGGTCGCCGAGCGAGTCGGGCGTCACCGCCACCGGCGAGAAGGCGCTGGCCGGCTTGGACTGGAAGAAGCCGAAGTTCTTGGCCAGCTCAGCCGGGATCAGGTTGCGCAGGCTGACGTCATTGACGAGCATCACCAGCCGTATGGCGGCCAGGGCTTCGTCGCGCGAGGCGCCGAGCGGCACGTCGCCGGTGACCACCGCCACCTCGCCCTCGAGGTCGCAGCCCCAGGCTTCGTCCTTGAGCGGGATCGGATCGCGCGGCGCCAGAAAGCCGTCGGAGCCGCCCTGATACATCAAGGGGTCGGTCCAGAAGCTCTCCGGCATGTCGGCGGCGCGCGCCTTCCGGACCAGCGCCACATGGTTCACGTAGGCGCTGCCGTCGGCCCACTGGAAGGCGCGGGGCAGCGGCGAATGGGCGTCGTGCTCGTGGAAGCGCTCCTTCGGCACCGCGCCGTGCTCGAGGCTGTCGCTCAGTCCCTTGAGGAGCGGCTCGCACCTGGCCCAGTCGTCGAGCGCCGCCTGCAGGGTCGGGGCGATCGTGTCGGCCGGCGTGAACCAGGCCAGGTCGGAGGAAACGACGACGAGACGGCCGTCACGGCCGCCCTTGAGGGACGCAAGCTTCATTTGGACTCGTTTTTCTTGAGGATCGTCTTGGTGGTTTCATCGAGCGGCTCGGGATCGGTGAAGTCCTTGAGCGCGCCTTCCATGTCGCCGATGCGACCAGCGCGGTTGCTCCACCAGATTTCGAAGTCGCGGACCGCGCGCCGCACCGCCAGCAGCTGGTCCTCGAGACTGAGGGGCTTGTCGTGATCATCGTGGTGGTCGTCGTGATCGACGTGGTCGTCGTGGCCGTGGCCGTCACCGTGCGCCGCGTCATGTGCTTCTGGCTTCTCCGCCACGCCGACATTCACGGTGATCGAGGGACCGTGAACGTTATTGCCGACTGCGGCCAGGGTTGAGCCGGCCCCGCCCCTGGCAGAATGGCCGCCGCTGTGGCCGCCATGGCCTCCACCGTGCCCCTTATCCTTCTCCTTGGACTTGTCCTTCTCCCCCATCGCCTCGCTGATGGCCTTGAGCAACTTGCCCACCTCGCCGCCGAGCTTGAGCGTTCGGCCAAGGCGGGTCTCGATCACCCTTCGCAGCAAATTGGCGCCGGCGAGGATGCCGTAATCGTCCTGGCTCAGCGCGTGTCGCGCGGCGATCAGGATCATCTCGTAGGTATCGGAGATTTCCTTGGACGGCAGCTTTCTGCGTTTGCCGCCGTCCGGCACGCGCAGCGCGTTCATCAGCAGAAGCGCCAACACTCCGGCGATGATCCAGCCCGCGACGCCCACCGGCGTCAGGAGACCCGGAACCGTCTCGGGGCCCCACGGAAATTCACTATGCTCGACCATGCTCTACCCCCTCGACCGGGCCGCCGTTCTAGCCGCCCTTGCGGATCGTCCGGCTGACTCTCGCGCCCGCATCGTAGCGCGAGGGGCCGCCGAACACCGCTATCTCCACGAGAATGTCCCCGCCTTCGCCATCGGACCAGAGGTAGTTGCGTTCAACCTGCACATTTCGCCCGGCAGGCGAGATTCCGTCGAAGGTGTCGCCCCACGGGGTGACCTTGGACGCGTCGCGCCAGCTCAGGGTCACGGCGCGCGCGAGTTCGTCCTCGGCCATGGCCAGGAGATCGGGATCAGCCGCCTCGCTCACCCCTGCGCCTTCCAGCTGTCGACGTAGGCGGGGTTCTCGACCGCTGACGCGCCCTCGCCCACTTCGAGCGGATCGCGGGTGTCGATCATCACCGCGTATTCGTCGGTCGCCGCCTTGTCCTGGACCAGCATCTTCTTCAGGGCCTTGGGGTGCGGTCCATGGGTGAAGCCCGAGGGATGGAAGGTCATCATCCCGGCCTCGATGTGATCGCGGCTGAAGAAGTCGCCGGCGTGGTAGAACAGGACCTCGTCGTAGTCCTCGTTGTTGTGGAAGAACGGGATCTTGATCGCGCCAGGGTCGGTCTCGAACGGTCGCGGCGCGAAGGTGCAGACCACGAAACGGTCGGCCAGGAAGGTGGTGTGGACGCTCGGCGGCAGGTGGTAGCGGGCGCTGACCAGGGGCCGGAAGTCCTTCACGTTGATCCGCGCGGGGGCCAGTTCGCCATGCCAGCCGACGGCGTCGAGCGGATTGTACGGATAGGTGGCGACCGAGACCTGGCCGCGCCTTTTGATGTGGACCGCCGTCTCGCCGTCGTCGGCCTGGTGGTCGCGGAAGGCCTCGTCCATCACCGGGGTGTCGAACAGGGCCGGGTCGAACAGCGCATGCGGGCCCAGCAGTCCCTTGTCCGGCAGGGTGTAGTGGCCGTTGGTCGCCTGGATGGTCAGGATCGCGGTGGGTTCGGACGGCGCCAGCCGCCACATGGTCCCGCGCGGCAGGTAGAGATAGTCGCCGGCGACGTAGCCGATGCGGCCGTAGTCGCAGAACAGGTCTCCGCTGCCAGCGTGGACGAACAGCAGCTGGTCGCCGTCGGCGTTGCGGGCCAACGCCGGCATCGGCGTGCTCAGCTTCCAGAACCGCATCTCGCAGGCGGCGTTGTGCAGCACGACCGGCGCGTCCCATGGCGAGCGCGCCGCCTCGTTGAGGCCGTTCAGGTCGAACGCGCGCGGGCGCAGCGGCCCCTCGAAGCTGGTCCAGCCGGTCGGCGGGCGCCGGTGGTAGAGGAAGGCGGCCGGGCCGAAGAAGCCCTCCTTGGACACCTCGCGCTCATAGGTCCCTTCTGGAAGGTCGGCGTGCGCCTGGCGGCTGTGCAGGCCCTGCGCGCCGCGGACGGGGATCCAGTTACCCTTGGCCATGACTACTGCTCATCCTTGAAGATTGAGACCACGGTCGGTTCTCCGTCCGCCGCGCGGGCGCGGTACATGCCCGGCGTGTTGAAGCTCCAGGCGATCTGGCCGTCCGGCGCGATGGCGATGACGCCGCCGTCGCCGCCGATGGCGGTCAGCCGGTCCTGGATCACCGTGTCAGCCGCCTGCTGCAGGGGCACGCCCTCATACTGCACCAGGGCGCAGACCTCGCGGGCCACCGTCAGGCGGATGAAATACTCACCCGAGCCCGTCGCGGAGACGGCGCAGGACTGATTGGAGGCATAGGTGCCCGCGCCGATGACCGGCGCGTCGCCAACTCGGCCCCAGCGCTTGGCCGTCATGCCGCCCGTCGAGGTGCCGGCGGCGAGGTCGCCCCGACTGTCCAGGGCCACGACGCCGACGGTGCCGAACTTGCGGTCGCTGTCGTCAGGCAGGCCGTGGACGGCCGCCTGCGGCGCCGGCGCGCCGGCCGGACGGGCGGGAACCGGCAGGCCCTGGGCCGTCAGCTCCCTGACCAGCCCCTGCCAGCGGCGCTCGGTGAAGAAGAACGACGGGTCGACCTGCTCCAGGCCCTGGCTGGCCGCGAAGGCGTCGGCGCCCGCGCCGATCATCATCACGTGCCGCGACTTCTCCATGACCGCACGGGCCAGGGTGATCGGGTGGCGGGTGCGGGTGACACCGGCCACCGAGCCGGCCCTCAGCGTCCTGCCGTCCATGACGGCGGCGTCGAGCTCGTTGCGTCCCTCAGCCGTGAAGACCGCGCCGCGGCCGGCGTTGAACAGCGGATCGTCCTCGAGATCGCGGATCACCGCCTCGACGGCGTCCATCGCCGCGCCGCCCTCGGCGAGGACCTTCGAGCCCTTGGCGGCGGCGTCGGCCATGGCCTTGCGGTAGGCGGCCTCGACCTCTGGCGTCAGGTCCTTGCGCTCGATGACGCCGGCGCCGCCGTGTATCACCAGCGCCCACTTGGGCTTGGCGAGGGCGGGCGAGGCCAGGAGGACGAGGCCCGTCGCCACAATCATTGCGAGAGATTTCAATTGCGCTCGCGTCATGTTCGCCCTATGTTCACGTCATGTCAGAGGTGACCGACATCGTCGTCCCGATGCTTCAGCGGATTCAGGCCCAGCTGAACCGTGTGGGCGACGACATCGCCAACCTCAAGGAGGACATGTCCAACATCAAGGTTCGCGTCAGCCTCATCGAAGAAGGCCTGAGCGCGATGAACCGGCGCATGGATACGTTCGACTTTCGCCTCGAACGCATCGAGCGCCGGCTCGAGTTGACCTCGGCCTAGTCCGCCTTCACCACGCCGCGGCGGATCTGGTCGAGCTCGATCGACTCGAACAGCGCCTTGAAGTTGCCCTCGCCGAAGCCCTCGTTGCCCTTGCGCTGGATGATCTCGAAGAA
>ERZ761607.1582-NODE-1582-length-27671-cov-6.003042_pt1 | contig 27671 bp, 27 predicted proteins | sample MGYA00511164_ERZ761607 | MGnify/ENA primary metagenome ERZ761607 (study PRJEB28899, sample SAMN02445080) | bioreactor sludge metagenome | biome: EBPR sludge | place: Australia: Brisbane, Thorneside Wastewater Treatment Plant | collected 2011-06-22 ... | reverse complement strand
AATCGCGCCTACGGTCTTTTGTGCCGGGCATGCCTAAGTGGGCCTCTTACGGTTTTTGGTCGTTGCAGCGCGCCTCACTGATGGTTTTGGGCTCGTAAAATCACCGCCTTTAAGATTCCAATTGGAATGCTCCGTCGAGGATAGTTAGCTGCAATCGAGAAGCGGTCGCATACGGCGCAAACGCGGCAGCCGGATCGCTTCGTGTTCTCTGCAACGTGCGTTCAACCGATGGTCAAAGGCCACCGCCTTATTGGGCTCTTACTTAGTGAAATTTATGGATCGAGGATCGAAAGTTGATTGAGTCGAACGGCAAGGTCGCATTGTTGACCGGTGTGACCGGCCAGGACGGGGCGTACCTGTCCGAGCTTCTGCTGGCCAAGGGCTACACGGTGCACGGGATCAAGCGGCGGTCATCGTCGTTCAACACCGAGCGGATCGAGCATCTCTATCAGGATCCGCACGAACCCGGTCAGCGGTTCATCCTGCACTACGGGGACATGACCGATGCGACCAACCTGATCCGAATCGTGCAGCAGACCCAGCCGGACGAGATCTACAATCTGGCTGCCCAGAGCCATGTCCAGGTCAGCTTCGAGACAGCCGAGTACACCGCCAACGCCGACGCCATCGGTCCGCTGCGGCTTCTGGAGGCGATCCGACTGCTTGGGTTGACGGAAAAGACGAGGTTCTACCAGGCCTCGACCTCGGAGCTGTATGGCAAGGTGCAGCAGGTGCCCCAGACCGAGACCACGCCCTTCTACCCCCGCAGCCCCTATGCGGCGGCTAAGCTTTACGCCTACTGGATGGTGGTGAACTACCGGGAGGCCTACGGCATGCACGCCTCCAATGGCATCCTGTTCAACCACGAGAGCCCGCTGCGGGGGGAGACCTTCGTCACCCGCAAGATCACCCGGGCGGTGGCGGCGATCCTGCACGGGTTCCAGGACAAGCTCTACCTTGGCAACCTCGACGCTCAGCGCGACTGGGGCCACGCCCGGGAGTACGCCGAAGGCATGTGGCGGATTCTGCAACAGGAAACGCCGGACGACTATGTGCTGGCCACGGGAGCGACCACCCGAGTGCGCGACTTCGTCAGCCACGCCTTCGCCCAAACCGGCGTGACCATCGCCTGGGAGGGCGAGGGGGTGGACGAGATCGGCTGTGACGCTGCCACCGGAACCGTCCGGGTCGAGGTCGACCCACGCTACTTCCGCCCGGCGGAGGTCGATCTGCTGATCGGCGATCCCTCCAAGGCGAAGGCAAAGCTCGGCTGGGAGCACAAGACCGGCTGGCAGGCGCTGTGCGAGGAGATGGTCCAGGAGGATCTCATCCGGGTCGAGAAGGACCGCCGCAGCCATGGCGAGTGAGATCATCTTCCCGCTAGAGGGCAAGCGGGTCTGGGTTGCGGGTCACACCGGCATGGTCGGCGGCGCCTTGGTGCGGCGCCTGGCCAGCGAGGGCTGCGAAGTTCTGGTCGTCGACCGCAAGATGGTGGATCTTACCAACCAGGCCCAGACCCACGACTGGGTCATGGCAAACAAGCCCGACGCGGTGTTCCTGGCCGCGGCAAAGGTCGGCGGCATCCTGGCCAACGACAGCTACCCGGCTGACTTCCTGTACAAAAACCTGATGATCGAGGCCAACATCATAGAGGCCTCGCGACTGGCGGGCGTGGCAAAACTACTGTTCCTCGGCTCCAGCTGCATCTACCCCAAGCTTGCCGAGCAGCCGATCGTCGAGGAGGCCCTACTGTCCGGGCCCCTCGAGCCGACCAATGAATGGTACGCCATCGCCAAGATTGCGGGTATCAAGTTGGCCCAGGCCAATCGTCGCCAGTACGGATGCGACTTCATCAGCGCCATGCCGACCAACCTCTATGGGCCGGGCGACAACTTCGACCTACAGTCCAGCCATGTGATCCCGGCGCTGATGCGCAAGGCGCATGAGGCGAAGACGACCAACGCGCCGAGCATGACCGTCTGGGGCTCGGGGACGCCGCTACGGGAGTTCCTGCATGTGGACGACTGCGCCGACGCCTGCGTGTTCCTGATGCAGCGCTACAGCGGCGAGACCCACGTCAACGTCGGCTCCGGCGAGGACCTGTCGATCGCCGATCTGGCCCGGGCGGTCTGCGCGGCTGTGGGCTACCGGGGCGATCTGACGTTCGACCGGTCAAAGCCTGACGGGACCCCGCGCAAACTGATGAGCGCTGCCAAGCTGCGCGGCCTCGGCTGGAGCCCGGCGACCCCCCTCGACCAGGGCCTGGGCGACACCTACCGCTGGTTCCTCAAGGACGGCACTGCTGGCGCCCGGGTTTGGCGAGATGAAACCGCAAATCCCGTATAACTTGTAATCGACGGACGGGAGGTGGAGATTGTGTGCGGAATAGTGGGTTATTCGAGTCGAGACGCGCGCCCCGATATTGTTGCGGCAGTCGCGTCAATTCGGCACCGCGGCCCCGATGGAATGGGCACGTATCGAACTGAAGACGGCAGCGTAGGCCTTGGTCACGCGCGACTTTCCATTGTCGATCTGAGTGCAGCCGGCGATCAGCCTATGGTGAGCGCCAACGGTCGGTTCGTGATCGTTTACAACGGCGAGCTATACAATTCTGATACGCTCCGGAAGAAAATTGATGCTTCCAGATACCCGTTTCGTGGTCATTCAGATACAGAGGTTCTGCTCCGGCTCCTGGAGAACCAGGGACTTGAATGTCTGAGTCTATTGAACGGGATATTTGCATTCGCTTTGCTCGACGGGGAAGATGGCACGCTCACCCTGGTGAGGGATAACTTCGGCGTGAAACCGTTGTACTACTCAGTCGGGGAAGATTGTTTTCGTTTTTCCAGCGAAATAAAGGGTTTGGATGCGATGGGTGCGGATCTCGGTCAGGCCGATCCCATCTCGCTTGCACGCTACACAACCTATTTGTGGTGCCCTGGCGACGGGACCCCTGTCGTGGGGGTGCGCAAGCTTGGCCCCGGCGAAGCAATGACAGTCCGCGATGGCAAGATCTTGAAACACTGGCGCTGGTTTCAGCAGCCCGCACTCAAGCCTCAATGCGCAATTAGCGGCGATGCGGAGGCCATCTCGCTGACAACCCAGCATCTCCGCGCCGCTGTCCATCGGCAGCTCGTTGCCGACGTCCAGGTCGGCGCGTTCCTCTCTGGCGGGCTCGATTCGAGCGCCGTCGTCGCGTTTGCCCGCGAAGTTAACCCCGACATACAGTGCTTTACTATCGATGCGGGACAACCGACAGACGGTACGCCAGAAGACCTGCCCTACGCACGACGTGTAGCTAAGCATCTAGGCGTCTCGCTCAACGTCGTAAAAGTAGACCCCAGTAGAATGGCGAAAGACCTCGTTCAGATGGTTGTCCAACTAGATGAACCTTTGGCCGATCCCGCCTCGCTAAATGTCTTGTACATTAGCCAATTGGCTAGAAGCCAAGGTATAAAGGTTCTTCTGTCAGGAGCAGGCGGCGACGATCTGTTTACCGGTTACCGAAGACACCACGCCGTCGGAGCCGACCGTCTCATTGGACTAATTCCCCGTGGAATTAGGTTGGCTGCTGAATCGACAACGTCTCGACTAGACAAAAGACACCCTTCTCTTCGTCGGATAAACAAGCTTTTCTCCGGGTCAGGACTGAGCGGCGATCGAAAGATCGCAAACTACTTTTCTTGGATAAGCAACACAGAACTTTATAGACTTTACACGCGGGACTTTATCGAATCTATCGGCGCCGAGGAGGTCGATCTTGTGATGACCGACTTCCTCTCGGGCATGAATAGCGATGCAGAGCCACTTGATAGAATTCTAGCGCTTGAACAGCGTTTCTTCCTTGCAGATCACAATCTTCTGTATACCGACAAAATGTCAATGGCGGCCGGGGTTGAGGTCCGAGTGCCGTTCCTGGATCTGGATCTAGTCAAATTCGCCTCAACGCTCCCCAATCGATTTAAACAGCGAGGCTCAACTGGGAAGTGGGTACTGAAGCAGGCAATGGAACCTTACCTGCCTCGAGATGTAATATATCGCCCGAAAACAGGGTTTGGAGCCCCGCTTCGATCTTGGATCAGAAATGAATTGAGAGGCGAATTGCTGGAACTCCTCTCCCCAGACAGCCTAACATCCCGGAACATCTTTGACCCCCGTGCAGTCCGAAAACTAATCGAGGCCACCGACGCTGGACGTATGGATGGGACCTATGCTCTATTTTCTATGATGTGCATTGAAATCTGGTTCCGGCATTTTGTAGACGGAACATCTGACGACCCCTACTCTCGGCATGGCCTTAGAGATGTTGCGACAGGCGCGGCGTAGCACCGGGCTTCATACTGTCGGAAGGCGAATCCACCTGGAATTGCCGTCACCCCAGGGCACCGCTCAAGTTCGCCAAACCCGCGCTGTCAGCCCCGCCGGCACCGGGCCGACGCTCGTAGGGCCAGGCAATGCCGATTGGGTCATAGAGGGCAGCCACAGCAATTGGGCAATCTCGCGGTTGCTGAAGAGGAGATGCCGAATGTCGGTGGCAACTCGACCGCAGGCGTCGACCTTAGCAAACTCGAAATGCCGCTCGCAATGGGCTATCAGAATGAGCTCGGGGTGTGAGGGGGCCCATCCGCCGAAGATCAGATTGTCAGCCCTGGCCGACGAGATGGGTCCAATGGACCCAACTGGCTCACAGTTGGGTTGACTACGGTGCCGAGCCAAAGAGGCGGCGATGCATTCAAGGTCGACATGGCATGAGGGTGCTTAGAAGCGCCCTCGGTAGTTGCGGCACGGAGCACTTTAGTTGGTTCTTCCCGGGAGTTGCGGGTGCCCGTCCGATTGTTGAACCGCGAGGATTTGCTAGACTGGGCGACACGTGCAGACCCTTCATGCGTCATCCGGCAAATCACTGATATTTCGGAAATTGCCCGCGGTTCAGCGTGCGGGGCCGACCTCGCTACACACGAAGCCGTCCCAGGGAGAATTGGTTTAGCATTGCTATAGCGATAGCCCTGATCTGCAGGGGCCGCTTTCGACTTAACGATCTTTTCGAATGAAATCAGACGATGGGGCCCGATGTGAACAGTAACAGTTCGGATATGGACAAGAAGCTTGTTCACGATTTCTGGGACGCCGCGTCATGCGGCGAAGGACTTTATCTGGATGCTGCTGATCTCGACGGCTATCGTGAGCAATCTCGGAAGAGATATATTTTAGAGCCGTATATCGAAGAATTTGCCGATTTTTCGAATTGCGCAGGGCTCTCGGTATTGGAAATCGGAGTTGGGCTCGGATCGGACCATCAGAGATTTGCTGAACATGGAGCCGTACTTTCCGGGGTAGACCTAACCAGCCGTGCTGTCGAACATACCAAGAGGCGCTTTGCCGCTACTAATAATTCATCAAAATTGTCTGTAGGTGATGCTGAGAATTTGCAGTTTCCAGACAGGTCATTTGATTTGGTTTACTCATGGGGCGTTCTGCACCATAGCCCCGATACCATGGGGGCGATTTCTGAGGTTTGGAGAGTACTAAAACCCGGCGGAAGAGCCAAAATTATGATATATAATAAGTTTAGTGTTGTCGGATTTATGCTGTGGGTAAGATACGGGCTTATGAAGTTTAGGCCGGGACTGTCTTTGGAGAAAATCTATTCGAATTATTTGGAAAGCCCCGGCACGAAAGCATATTCGATTAAATCGGCAAGGGATATGTTTTCACAATTCAATGACGTATCTATTAGAACGGTGCTAACTCACGGGGACTTACTTGAATCTGAAGCTGGCCAGAGGCATCGAGGCATATTGCTTAGCGTCGCAAGATACGTGTGGCCAAGGAGAATAATTCGAAGCCTGTTCCCAAAGTCAGGTCTATTTATGCTTATTGAAGCCAGAAAGCCGTCTGAGTGAAACAGGTCCTGCAGAGCTTGGCCGATGGCGCTACGCAGCTCGCCGATGTCCCTTCGCCCGGCGCGGGGCGAGGCGGAGTGCTCGTGAATTCCACCACCTCCCTGATCTCCGCCGGAACCGAGCGGATGCTCGTCGGCTTCGGCAAGGCCAATTGGGTCGACAAGGCGCTGCAGCAGCCGGACAAGGTCCGAATGGTGCTGGAGAAGGCGCGGACCGACGGGATCGCCGCGACTGTCGACGCCGTTCGGAGCAAGCTCGATGAGCCGCTGGCGCTGGGGTACTGCAACGTCGGTCGGGTGGCCGAGGTCGGCCGCGGAGTAGACGGCTTCTCTGTCGGCGACCGGGTGGTCAGCAACGGCAAGCATGCTGAGGTCGTGGCCGTTCCGAAGAACCTCTGCGCTCACATTCCAGACGCCGTGAGCGACGAAGCAGCCGCCTTTACGGTGCTTGGCGCCATCGGGCTGCAGGGCATTCGCCTGGTCAACCCGACGCTCGGCGAGTGCGTGGTGGTCACCGGGCTCGGGCCGATCGGCCTGATGACCGTGCAGATGCTGCGCGCGCAGGGCTGCAGGGTCCTGGGGGTCGACTTCGACGCCTCACGCCTCGCCCTGGCGCGCTCCTTCGGCGCCGAGGTCTGTAACCCCGCCGCCGGCGAGGACGTTCTGGCTGCGGCCGCGGCCTTCTCCCGCGGAATCGGTGTCGACGCTGTCATCATCACCGCGTCGACCAAAAGCAATGAGCCGGTGTCCCAGGCCGCCCGGATGTGCCGCAAGCGCGGGCGCATCGTGCTGGTTGGCGTCGTCGGGCTCGAGCTGAGCCGGGCGGAGTTCTACGAGAAGGAACTGACCTTCCAGGTCAGCTGCTCCTACGGACCCGGGCGATATGACTCGGCCTACGAGGAGGGCGGCCAAGACTACCCCATCGGCTTCGTGCGCTGGACCGAACAGCGCAACTTCGAGGCCGTGCTCGATCTGATAGCCTCTGGCGCGCTGGACGTGGCGCCGCTCATCTCGCATCGCTTCCCCGTCGAACAAGCGGCGGACGCCTTCTCGCTGCTGGCGTCGGACACGCCATCGCTGGGCATCCTGCTGCAGTATCGGCCCGACGAGGCGCCCGAGCGACTGACCGAGCGCACCGTGACCCTCGCGCCCGCTCCGGCGCCCGGCAAGGCCAGCGTCGCCTTCCTCGGCGCCGGCAACTACGCCGGCCGCGTCCTCATCCCGGCCTTCAAGGCCGCCGGCGCAAACCTGCGCACCGTGGTCAGCAGCGGCGGCGTCAGCGCGGTGCATTTCGGCCGTAAGCATGGTTTCGCCCAAGCGAGCACCGATGGTGCGGCCGTGTTGGCGGACACGTCGGTCGACACCATCGTCATCGCCACCCGGCACGACTCCCATGCCCGCCAGGTGTTGGACGCCCTGCGCGCCGGCAAGCACGTGTTCTGCGAAAAGCCCCTGTGCCTGACCCTCGACGAACTCGCCGAGATCGAGGCCGAGGCGACCGCTCGGCCGAACCAGCTGCTTATGGTCGGCTTCAACCGCCGGTTCGCGCCGCAGGTGGTCAAGGTAAAGGCGCTGCTAGCGCCGATCGCTGATCCCAAGTCCTTCATCATGACGGTCAACGCCGGGGACATTCCGTCCAACCACTGGACCCAGGACCCCGCGGTCGGCGGCGGCCGGATCATAGGCGAAGGCTGCCATTTCATCGACCTCCTACGCCATCTCGCCGGCGCGCCGATCGTCAGCGCCCACACCTTAGCCATGGGCGCCTATCCGGGTCTGGCGATCCGCGACGACAAGGTGTCGATCGCCCTCGGCTTCGCGGACGGCTCGACCGGCGTGGTCCACTATCTGGCCAACGGCCACAAGGGTTTCCCGAAGGAGCGGCTGGAGGTATTCGTCGCCGGCCGGATCCTTCAGCTCGACAATTTCCGCAAACTGCGCGGCTGGGGCTGGAAGGGCTTTTCCGGCCTGAACCTGTGGCGGCAGGACAAGGGGCAGGGTGCCTGTGCAAAGGCCTTCGTCGAGGCAATCCAGGCCGGCCGCCCCTCGCCGATCCCGCTGGACGAGGTGCTGGAAGTCAGCCGCTTGACCATCGAAGCGGCGACAGCGGCCAAGGCATGACCATACTCATCGATATCATCGCCGGCGCGCGGCCGAATTTCATGAAGGTCGCGCCGATCATTCGCGCGATCCAAGCGCGGCGAGCCCAGGGCGGTCCCTTGCGGTTTCGCCTGGTGCACACCGGCCAGCACTACGATGCGGCGATGTCGGGCGACTTCTTCACCCAGCTCGGCATCCCCGCGCCCGACGTCAATCTGGAGGTCGGATCCGGCACCCAGGCCGAACAGACAGCGGCGATCATGACCCGCTACGAGCGGTTGCTGCTCGATGCGCCGAGCGCTCTTTGCCTGGTGGTTGGCGACGTTACCTCGACCATGGCCTGCGCCATCGCCGCCCAGAAGCTGCGGATTCCGGTGGCCCACGTGGAAGCCGGCATCCGGTCTGGTGATTGGACGATGCCCGAGGAGATCAACCGGATGGTGACGGATGCAATCACCAACTGGTTCTTCACCACGAGCGCCATCGCCAATGACAATCTGCGGCGCACGGGCGTGAGCGATGAGCGGCTGTTCTTCGTCGGCAACACGATGATCGACACCCTGCTCCACCACCGCGCCGGGTTCCGCAAGCCGGCCTTCTTTGACGAGCTTGGACTGAAGGCGGGCGAGTATTTCGTCGTCACCCTGCACCGCCCGGCCAACGTCGACCGCGGCGACGGCTTTTCCCGCCTTCTGGACGCCATCGCGACCGGTACGCGGGGCTTGCCCGTGGTTTTCCCGGTCCATCCCCGTACAGCCAAGACCCTGCGCGAAGTCGGCGCGGCGCCAGCCTCGATGCACCTCGTGGATCCCCAGCCCTATCTGGAGTTCAACTACCTGGTCGAGAACGCCCGGGCGGTGATCACCGACTCCGGCGGCATCACCGAGGAAGCAACGGTGATGGGCATCCCTTGCCTGACCCTGCGCGACAGCACCGAACGGCCCGAGACGGTGACCATCGGCACCAACGAGCTGATCGGCACCGACCCGGCCGCCCTGAAGCCGGCGCTTGATCGACTGTTCGCCGGCGATTGGAAGAAGGGCGCGATCCCGGACCTGTGGGACGGCAAGACGGCGCCGCGGATTGTTGAAGCCCTCGAAGGACTGCTGGGCGGACAGGCTCCGACGGCCTGATGGGCCCGCTCGCAACCATTGACCGTTACTGGCAGACCCTGCGCTGGCTGAAGCCTGTGCAGATCTACGGGCGTCTCTGGTTCCGTGCGGTTCGTCCGCGTCCGGACCTCAGCCCTGCACCGCCGCGACGCAGCCCCTCGGGCGCCTGGACGCCGCCTGCGCGGCGCGCCGCCAGCCTCGTCGGGCCGGGCGTCTTTCAATTCCTGAACCAGTCGGGCGACCTGTCGGATTGCGGATGGGACGATCCCGCCCGAGACAAGCTGTGGCGGTACAATCAGCACTACTTCGACGACCTGAACGCTGTCGGCACCGCGGCCCGCACGTCATGGCATGTGGCGCTGGTGGACCACTGGCTTGCGCACAACCCACCTGGGCTAGGGTCCGGCTGGGAACCCTACCCAACCTCGCTGCGCATCGTGAACTGGATCAAGTGGGCGCTCGATGGACATGAACTCGACGATGCGGCCGTCCAGAGCCTCGCTGTGCAGGTGAGATGGCTGCGTCGACGCCTGGAATGGCACCTGCTCGGCAACCACCTGTTCGCAAATGCCAAGGCGCTGGTGTTCGCGGGCCTCTGGTTCGAGGGGCCGGAAGCGCAGAGTTGGCTGAACACCGGCCTCGCGATCCTCGCCAGGCAGGTTCCCGAACAGATCCTGTCTGACGGCGGACAATTCGAGCTAAGTCCGATGTATCACGCGTTGGCGCTCGAGGATGTCCTCGACCTGTTGAACGTCTGTCGGTGTTTCGGCGATGGGCTCGCGCCCGAACAGTCTGCCCAGATGAACAGGCTGTCGGAGCGGGTGGGGTCAATGCGGATGTGGCAGGCGGCGATGTCTCACCCGGACGGACGGATCGCCTTCTTCAACGACGCGGCGTTCGGGATCGCGCCGGAAAACACCGAACTCGAGGCCTACGCCTCGCGGCTAGGCTTCGGCGCAGCGCCAGACTTGGGCGCAAGGGTCTGGCTGCCGGCCACCGGATATGTGCGACTGTCGCAGCCCGGCGCGGTTCTGATCGCCGATCTTGGCGATGCTGGACCGACCTATCTTCCCGGGCACGCTCATGCCGACACATTGAGCTTCGAGCTGTCCATTCACGGACAGCGCCTCTTCGTAAACTCCGGAACATCCATCTACGGCCTGAGCGCCGAGCGTCTCCGACAGCGCGGCACGGCTGCCCACAATACATTGCTGGTCGAGGGGAAGAACTCGTCCGATGTCTGGAGCGGGTTCCGCGTCGGACGGCGCGCCAGACCTCATCGTCGACTGGTCACGCAGATCGGCCAGGGGCAGACCGCCCAGGCCTCGCACGACGGCTACAGGCACTTGCCGGGGCGGCCCTCGCATCACCGGCAATGGACCCTCTCGCCCGGTGTCCTGAGAATTCAGGACGAATTGGGCGCAAAGGATCTGAACGCCGAGGCGCGGTACCATCTGCACCCGGACGTTCGGGCTATGCTGGCGGAGGACGGCAAGGGCGTGTTCACGCTGCCGGGTGGGCAGGACGTCCTGTGGAACGCCTGGGGGGACGGGGTCCGCCTTGAACCCTCGACCTGGCATCCGGAATTCGGCGTCAGCCGCCCCTCGATCTGCCTTGTCGTCCCCGTCCGCGGCCACCGCGCCGCCCTCGATGTTTCCTGGTCCTGAAGTCGCCCCGCCGATGCACATCCTCTTCCTCACCGACAACTTCCCGCCGGAGGTCAATGCGCCGGCCAGCCGGACCTTCGAGCATGCGCGGGAATGGGTGAAGGCCGGCCACCGGGTGACGGTCATCACCTGCGCGCCAAATTTTCCGAAGGGCAGGGTGTTCGACGGCTACCAGAACAAGCTCTGGCAGATCGAGGAGATGGACGGGATCAAGGTCATCCGGGTCTGGACATACATTACGGCCAACGAGGGCTTCTACAAGCGCACCCTCGACTATGTGAGCTTCATGGTCGCGGCAAACATCGCAGCCTTCGGCGTACGCAAGGTCGACGTCATCGTCGGCACCTCCCCGCAGTTCTTCACGGCCCTGGGTGCGCTCGGCGTGAGCCTGACCAAATGGCGGCCCTGGGTGTTTGAACTGCGCGACATCTGGCCGGAGTCGATCAAGGCGGTCGGCGCGATCAAGGGCGGCCCTGTGCTGTCGATGCTCGAGCGGCTGGAACTGTTCCTCTACCGGCGCGCCAAACGGATCGTGGCCGTGACCCATTCGTTCAAGGAAGCGCTGATCCGGCGCGGTATCGCCGGCGAGAAGATCCATGTCGTCACCAACGGCGCCGACCTGTCGAAGTTCGTCCCCCGGGCTAAACCTGACGCCCTGACCGAGCGGCTCGGGCTGAAGGGATGCTTCGTGGCCGGCTACGTCGGCACACACGGCATGGCGCACGGCCTTGAGACGCTGCTGTCCGCCGCAGAGATTCTCGCCCGTTCGCCCGAGGGGGCGGCGATCCGCATCCTGTTGCTGGGCGACGGCGCCCGGAAGGCGGACCTGGTCGCCCAGGCCAAGGCGATGGGCCTGACCAACGTGCTCTTTGTGGACTCGGTGTCGAAGGCGGAGGTGCCGGACTACTGGGCCCTGCTCGACGTCTCGATCATTCACCTCAAGAAGGACCCGCTGTTCACCACGGTGATCCCGTCCAAGCTGTTCGAGTGCATGGCCATGGGCCTGCCCGTTCTCCACGGTGTCGAGGGAGAGTCGGCCGCCATTCTCGCACGCGAAGAAGCCGGCGAGCCCTTCGAGCCGGAAAATGCGCAGGCTCTGGCTGACGCCATGCTTCGGCTCTCGCGGGACGCCGTTACCATGTCCACCTATCGGGCCAAGGCGCTGGAAGGCGCCCCTCGCTACGACCGAGCCAATCTCGCCCTCGATATGCTGGCCGTCCTTGAAGGCGCCGCAGCCAAGTAGCGGCCTTGCGCTAGGCAATCGCCAGATCGTGCCGAACGATCTCGAACGGCGCCAGCTGTTCCGGCGCGGACAGCAAACAACCTCGCCCGATCCTCACCACTTGAGCGCTCGACCACCACCAGCTGGTCGGCGAAGTGGCCGCCGTTTGCTCTGATCCGCTCCCCGGAAACTGGACCGTTCTGAGTTAGAGTTTTCCGCGCCGTTTCCCCGGGCTGGGAGGAGTGGAAGACGATGAAGGCATCGAAGTTTTCGGACGCGCAGAAAGCGTTCATTTTGAAGCAGGGCGCGGAGGGTGCGTCGGTGGCGGAGATCTGCCGGCGTGCGGGGATCAGCCAAGCGACCTACTTCAACTGGATGAAGAAGTACGGCGGGCTTCTGCCGACCGAAATGAAGCGGCTGAAGCAGCTGGAGGATGAGAACACCAAGCTGCGGAAGCTGGTGGCGGACCTGTCGCTGGACCGCGAGATGCTGCAGGACATTATCCGCCGAACCGAAGGTCGGCGCAGCCAAAGCTCTGAGGCCTGTTCGGAAGCGCGAGCTAGTGGACGGGGCTTGTGACGAGTGGGGCGTGTCGATCCGGAGGGCCTGCCGGGTGCTCGAGATCGACGCTTCCACCTACCACTACAAGTCCCGTCGCCCCGAACAGGCCGGTCTAGAAGCCCGGATCCGGGAGATCTGTCAGACCCGGATCCGCTACGGCTATCGTCGGGTCCATGTCCTTCTGCGGCGTGAGGGCTGGCGTATCAACATCAAGAAAACCCGGCGTGTTTACAACGAGTTGGGCCTTCAGTTGCGGAACAAGACGCCCAAACGGCGCGTGAAGGCCAAGCTTCGGGAGGACCGCCGTGAGGCCACCGAGCCGAACGAAACCTGGGCCATGGACTTCGTCCACGACCAGCTGGCCACGGGCCGGAAGATCCGGATCCTGACCGTGGTGGACACCTTCACCCGGTTCTCACCGGTGATCGACCCGCGGTTCAGCTATCGGGCGGAGAACGTCGTCGAGGCCCTGGAGCGCGTTTGCGCCCAGGTTGGCTTTCCGAAGGCGATCCGGGTCGACCAGGGGCGGAGTTCATCTCCCGGGGCCTCGACCTGTGGGCCTATGCCCATTGCGTGACGCTGGACTTCTCACGGCCCGGAAGGCCGACCGACAACGCCTTCATCGAGGCCTTCAACGGGCGCCTGCGGGCCGAGTGCCTGAACGCCCACCGGTTCCTCACCCTTGCTGACGCGGCCGAAAAGTTGGAGGCTTGGCGCAGCTACTACAACGAGGTCCGGCCCCATGGGGCCATCGGGCAAAAGACCCCGATTTCACTGGTAAATCACCGTGGCGCATCCAGCCCGCCACCGTGACAGAGGCCGGAAAACTCTAGCCTCAGGTGGTCCCGAGAATGGGAGCGGACCAGATCACCAAAGGACTCTCGTTATGGCTGGATGAGAAACGGGGGTCACGTCAGAATTCGATTGGTGTACTAGGCAGGGAGAACCTCCCGGGGCCCGAACCGAGCATGTCTGCAGAAATTGTTCCGGTGATCCTCTGCGGGGGCTCAGGTTCGCGCCTCTGGCCAATGTCGACGCCCGAACGGCCCAAGCAGTTTCTAAAACTATTCGGTGGGCGATCGACATTTGAGATGGCCGTGGAACGGGCATTTGGAATTGCCGGGGTCCACTCAATACTTGTTGTGTCGAATAGTCAGCTCCGGGGTCACATCCACGAGCAGCTCGTCGGTCTCACCAGGACCGCCAGTATCCTGTTCGAGCCCTCCGGAAGAAATTCCGCGCCCGCCATCGCCGCCGCCTGCGCCTATCTGGCTGAGACCGCGCCAGAATCGATCGCCGTGTTCATGTCGGCGGATCACAACATTCCAGATGCAGCCGCCTTCGGGCGGGCAGTTGAGGCTTCAGTCGACGCTGCAGAAAAGGGTCGGATTGTGACCCTGGGTCTCCGCCCCTCCTCACCGTCCACGGCTTACGGCTACATCCTGCCGGAGAATTCCACGGATCCGGTTCAAACCGTTCGGGCCTTTGTGGAAAAGCCGGACGCGAACACCGCCGCGCAGTACATGCGGGACGGATATCTTTGGAATAGCGGGACGTTCGTGGGGAAGCCGGAAACGCTCCTGAGCGAAATCGCCCGCTACGCCCCGGCGGTTCTGGATGCCTCCCAACTTGCGATCAGACAGCGGACGGCCATCGACGGAGCCTGGGAGCTGGGTCCCGCCTTCGCTGAAGCCCCCTCCATATCCATTGATCATGCGGTGATGGAGCGCACGGACCTTGCGTCGGTCGTGCCATCGAGTTTCGAATGGGCCGACGTTGGCGCTTGGGACGCGGTCAAGGCGGCGGTCCCGGTCGACGAGAACGGCAATTCGGTCACGGATCAGGTCCTGATGATCGAGAGTTCAAATTGCCTGGTGAACGCGCCCGCCGGTTCGAAGGTCGCTCTGATCGGCGTCAAAGATCTCGCGGTCATAGTCGCTCCGGACGGCTCGATTTTGGTTTGCGGCCTGGCCAGCACGCAAGCGGTTCGACAGGCCGCTGATCACTTCGGTCAGCGTTGACTACCCCACACATTCAGCTGCGCCTCGCGCACATACCGTCCCACCACGTTCATCGACGTCCAGCCGCCGGCGGTCATGATCACTAGGATGTCTCGGCCGGCGCACATTAGGTCTTGGGCGGCGCCGACGCGCATGGAGTGGCCGGTGAGCGTGCGCCAGACGGTCTCGTCGAGGCCAGCGCTTATCGCGGCGGCCTTGATCCGGCGGTTGACGGTCAGGGAGTCGATCGAGATGCTGTGAACCGAGGCGTTGATCAGCCGGCGGAACACGTAGCCCTCCTCCACCCCGGACGCCTCCAGCCAAGGGTCGAGATGCGCAACGGCCTTGGCCGATAGGAACGCCCAGCGGCCATCGCCGAACGGGTCATTCTTGGCGCGGCGCACGAGGATCTTGCCGCCGCCGGTGGGCAGGCGGACCATATCCTCAACAGCGATGTTGACCAGCTCCGAGCGCCGACAAAGGGTGTCGTAGCCGACGGCGATCAGCGCCTTGTCCCTCAGGCCGATCAGAGTTTCTGGGCAGGCCGCCAGCAGCTGGTCGCGCAGAGTAGCCGTAAGACCCCGCGCCTGCTTCGGCCGCCGGACCTTTCCCCGCATCGCCCGGCGCAGTGCGATCGCCACCTCCTCGTCATCCACCGGACAGGGCGCGCGGACCAGGCGGTGGATCTTTCGGATCGCGGCGAGACGGCGCTTGAGGGTTGAGACAGACGCCTGCGGGGCGTTCCAGGCGATGAAGGCGGCGACTTGCTCAGGCGTCGCCGGGGCGACGTCGCGACCGTTGGCCAGACACCAGGTTTCGAAGATGGTCAGGTCGGCGTGATAGCCGCGCAGGGTGTTTTCAGCGTAGGCGCCGGAGAGACGATCGATCGAAGCGCGCCATTGGAGGCCGCCTGTCTTCGGTGGATACTCATCCAGCTGGACCGTACTATTCGGCTCCATATGTGATGATTATGGCTCCAAAAGGGCCGTTTGTCGAGCGGGTTATGCTGACTGGACTTCAAATCAGGGCCGCCAGAAGCGGGTTGCGATGGTCGGTGATTGACCTCGCCGAGCGCTCCGGTGTCGCCGTGCGCACGATCAAGCGGCTCGAGCCGGTAGATGGCGTGCCCCCAAGCCGCACATCCACCCTGATGGACATCCAGCGCGCGTTCGAAGCGGCCGGGATCGAGTTCATCGGCTCCCCCGAAGACGGACCAGGCATCCGGATTAGGCCCCCGGGCGCCGCCAACCCCTCAGTCTAGGCTGGCTCGTCCGCCCAAGGGTTGGTGGGCGACAACCTACGATTCGCCGCAAGCGCACGACCAGTTGCCATTCCCATCAGCCTATCGAGCGGGATGGGCCTGAATTCTGTCTGATCGACCGACACGCAAAGATAGCGAAGGTCATCCAGGGAGCGGGCGTGCAGGTGGCCATGAACGTTAAGCGTCCCCCGCCCCAGCTGGCTCGGGTGGACGGGGATATGGCTGAGCACTAGGCCCGGGAGGTATTTGACGACGCCGACGCTCTCGAACAGCCCCCAGCCCATGAGCGCCGCGAGGTCATCGCCATTCCCGCCCACCAGGCGCTTGATGCCTTTCAGGTCGCGGACCTTGAGGGCGTTCTTCCGCCGTCCAAGGTCACCCAGGACATAGACCGTGTCGTCGTCAGCGACCGTCTCGTTCCAGCGCCTGACGATCTCCCCATCCATCTCCTGCGTCTCCCCTAGAACCGCTTGCGGTATCCGCAGCGGACGCAGGTCACGTAGCCGGGGCGGGAGTTGCTGTTGCGCCATTTGTGGTGCGTGAAGAGGCAGCTGATGAACTTCATCAGGCTGAAAGACGGCGACCGCTGCATGGTAAGGTCCGACGCGAGAAAAGGCGCTTCCCCACAACGCGCGGGGCTGGCGTTCGTCGCGTCGAACAGTCTGGCGCGTTCTCGATAACGACGCTACGCGACCCGTGGTCGCGGCGCGCCGTTCGGCGACCGCTCGCCGCGCCGCGGCGGGCGGTCGTCGTGGCCGACCCCGACCGGCGGCGAGCGCCGGGTGGGGCCGTCAAGCCTAGGCCCGCTTCCTGCGGCCGCCCTTCTGCCCCAGGCCAAGGCTGACCGCCATGGCGGAGCGGGCGGCGCTGTAACTGGGCGACACCATCGGATAGTCGGCCGGAAGACCCCACTTGGCCTTGTAGTCATCGGGCGTCAGTCCCCGGGTCGACAGGTGGCGCTTGAGCGTCTTGTACGGCTTGCCGTCCTCGAAGCTGATCAGGGCGTCCGGCGTGATCGACTTGCGGACCTGCGCCGGAGTCAGCCTGGATTGAGCGACCGGCGCCTCCGGAGCCGCCAGTTCGACCAGGGGGGCAGCCGCCGCGCCGACGCCGGCCAGGCTGCTGGCGATCTGGCTGATGACGGACGGAATCTCGCCCGCCGACACTGGAGAGTTCGAGAAGTAGGCCGCGGCCACTTCGGCCACGAGTTCGCGCAGGCGATCGCCTGATTCCATCATATTGCCAGTCCCCCGAGACTTGGATCAGTTCAAATTTCCGCTGACCCTCCTTAGGCCGCAAAATCAGGCGTTGGAAAGGAGAGGCGGTCGACTTTCCCCTAGGTGCGACAATTCGACAACGTCTTGTGGCCCTTCGACTATAGTCGAAGGGAGGTCGTCGACGGCCGGTTTACCAGAAGTGGATTTGCCGTTCGCTTCGACCGCCGATATCCGGCGCCCGCGGATCGGCGGAGCGGATGTTGACGACTGGGGGCTGCTGACGGCTACTGAGCCGCGACGCCTTTTCACCGGTTCAGATGCTCCGCCCCCTCGTCTTCAGCCTTCTGCATGTCGCCCTGACCGCGGCGGCCGCGCCGCCGCCCACGACCCCGGCCCGCGTTCCGGCGGTTGGAGAAGCGCCTGACCACCAAAAGCGCCTGCAGCGCTGCCTGACCGGCTCGGCCGAGCTGGCGATCCCCAACTGCACGGCCGTCATCCAGACCCTGGATGTCCCCGACGCCGCCCTAGCGGCGGCCTTCGCGCGCCGGGGCGAGGCCCGTCATGGCCAGGGGGACCTCGCGGGCGCGGTGGCCGACTATGAGTCGGCGCTGCGCATCGCACCGGCGGACGCCGGCGTGCAGCTCAACCGAGCGGCCGCGCTGGGAAGTCTGGGGCGCTACGGCGACGCCATCGAGGCGTACGCCAGGGTCATCGCGCTGCGACCGGCCGACGCGCGCGCCTTCAACAGCCGCGGGGCCGCCTATGTCAGGCTGGACGAGGCCGACCTCGCCCTCGCCGACTACGACCGGGCGATCGCGCTGAACCCGATGTACGCGGAAGCCTTCAACAACCGCGGCGCCGTCCGGTCGGCCCTCGGGCGGCTCGACGCCGCGATCCTGGATTTCGACGCGGCCCTGAAGCTGAACCCGCGCTATGCCGACGCCCTGAACAACCGGGCGGTCGCCCTGATCCGCAAGGGCGACAACGCCGCCGCGGTGGCGGACCTGACGCGCGCGCTGGCGCTCCGGCCGGACTTCGCCGACGCCTACTACAATCGCGCCGTCGCCTTCGACCGGATGGGCCGGAAGGCCGAGGCCGACCGAGACTACGCGGCGGAGAAGGCCGCCCGGGGCGCGGCGCGTCCCTAAGGGCGCGGGCCGACAAGCCCTAGGCCGAGGACCGATCCGCGGACAGGGCCCGGCGCGGCGCGAAACCGCGGACCAACAGCCAGAGCCCCAGCGCGACGAGCACGCCCAGCACATCGGCGAGGAAGTCGAAGACGCTGGGATCGCGCCCCGTGACCCCCTGAAGCAGTTCGGTCAGGCCGCCCAGCGCGACCGCCAGCGAGGCGACCACGATCCGGCGGGCCTTGGGCGCCAGCACCGCCAGGCTCCAGGTCGTCAGGCCGAAGGCCGTGAAATGGGCGATCTTGTCCCACTGCCCTATGGTCTCAAGGGGCGTGGCCGGTCCCAGCAAGAGAACGGTCAAAAGGGCCAGGATCGCGGCCGCCGCCCCCCGGAGCCGCCAGGACGCCGACGGACGCTGGCCGCGTCTGTCGCTGCGCGTGACGGTCAAGGGCCCCCTCCCGTCAGGCCGCGATCTTCCTTGGAAGTCACGCGTCGACATCTTGCCGGTCGAGCTCCACCGGCATTTCCTGCCCCATGATCGCCAGCAGCACGCGCACCCGGTTCTCGCCGCTCATGCGGTCGACCGTCGCCAGGCGCTCGGCGAAGGGGCCGTTGGCGATCCGGACGGACTGCCCTGGCTTCAGGTCGGTGTCCCGGGGCAGGACGACGCCCTGCCCGTCGGCCTGGGCCTGAAGCGCCTCGACCAGGCCTGGCGGCGCCGCCAAGGGCGCGGTCTGGGCCTTGATCATCCGCAATACCCCGACGGTGCTCTCGATGGGACGCCATCGATCCCGGCTGAGGTTCAGCTGAACGAACAGATACCCCGGAAAGTAGGCGACCAGCTTTCCGGTCTGGCGGCGCGCGTGCCGCACGGTCTTGCGCTGCACGGGCAGGAAGACGCCATAGCCCTGCCGGACGAGATTCCCGGCGGCCTGCGGCTCTCGCCCCGCCTTGGTGTTCACCACATACCAGCGGATGGCGTCATCGGACATGAGCGAGGACCTACAACCTCCCGGGAGCAGCGCCTAGGGGTCGGCCAGGCATCCAAGGCCTGCGACAACCCACCGCTTTTACCGATGCAACGAATTGACTGACCCTCTGCGTGAAATTTGCATGACGGTGCATTAACCCCTGCAGTCTAGGATCTTCGACAACCAAGGTTAGACGTGTCGCCCGGAATGACCACACAGGCTGCGGCCCGCCGCACTTCCTTCGAGGGACTGCTTCGTTCGATCTGGACGAGGCACAGCTGGAACCTCCGCGCGCGCACGCTCTTCATCGTCAGCGCGGCCGGACTGTTCTGGTTCCTTGTCGGCCTGATGGTCCTCGACGCGCTCGGCTAGCGAAATCGTCGGCGTCATCCCGCGAACCCAGACTGTCCGCGCTCCGGGAGCCTCAACGACGGGTTGGCGCTACTGGCCAGCCGATTTCAGCGTCTCGTCGACATTGAACCGGGCGCCGCTAGCGGTCTCCACATCGCCGGGACGCATGTCCGTCGGGCAGTCCCCGATCCGCTCGGCATCGATGGTGATCCTGCGCGTGCCGTTCATTCCGGCGCTGGGAGCGCCGGTGATCGTCATCACAGCCTCGACCTGATATTTCTGATCGAAGTCGCCGACCACGGCCCCCGACCGCTGCGTGCGGACACCGCGGCTCGTGCAGTCGGATTCAAATCGCCACGACCCGTCCTCCTGACGCTCGAACGTGTTTCGGCTGCAGGATTCCCGCGTCGCGGTCCCCCACCAGGACAGCCGGGCGTCCAGCGCCTTGTCGAGGCAGATCTTGAGTTCGACCGGCCCAGTCCCGCCGTCGACCAGGTTCACCTGCCGCCAGTAGCCGGGCTTGCGCGCCGGGATCGGATAGTCGGGCGCCGCCGACCCGGTCGTCTGGGCCTTGCCCTGAGCGCTATCCCCCACGGGTCGAGAACAACCCTGGGCCGTCAGCACACAAAGGCCCGCGAGGACAGCGGCGCTCACCGATCGTGGTCCAAATCTCACTGAAACTGTCATGATGGCAGACTACCTCTCGACCCGTCGCTCCGATAAGGTGGAGCGTTCCAACGCCCGGGAGCGTTACGTCGCTCCAACTATAGGGTCAGCAGTCAATTGATGGCATCGAATTGGTCCAGCGGCTCAAAAAATTCCTGAACGAGCTGCGTGATCGTTTTTCGCCCGATGCGGAACGCCGGCTTCCGAGGGAACTGTCGACCTCTCTGGGAAGCCGACGTGTCTTCGCGATCGGTGATATTCACGGGCGGCTGGACCTGCTGCAAATCTTGCTCGACCTTATCAGCGAGCGCTGCAAGGGCGATGCTGAAGAGCCGATCCTTATATTCCTTGGGGACTATGTTGATCGCGGACCCCAGTCGGCCCAGGTGCTGGACAGGCTGATCGCCCTGAATGGCGAAGGGCGTCGAACGCGATTTATCGGCGGCAACCACGAAGAGGCCATGGGACGCTTCCTCGACAGCCCCCTCGAGGGCCTGGCCTGGCTGGACTACGGCGGTCGCGAGACCGTAGCGTCGTACGGACTGTCAGCCCCCGACAAGGATGCCGACTCCGCCGCGTGGTTGGATTTCCACAAGGCGTTCTCCCGGGCCGTCCCGAAGGCACACCGGCGTTTTCTCTGGGGTCTTGAGGACGTCGTCGAACTCGGCGACTATCTCTTCGTCCACGCCGGCGTGGATCCTGACCGCCCGTTGCAGTCCCAGTCGCCGCACGATCTGCGCTGGATTCGGGGCAAGTTCCTTCGCAACACGCGCCCGCTCGGAAAGCTCATCGTCCACGGCCACACACCCAGCAACGCGCCCTATGCCGACGATGTGCGGCTCGGCATCGATACCTGGGCGTACAAGTCAGGCGTGTTGACGGCCGTCGAGCTGACTGGGTCGGCCAGGACCTTCCATCAGGCCAGCCTCACTTCATAGACTATCAGTCCCACTCTACTTTTATTTCCTCCGAGGAATGAGCATTCTCCCGTTCACCAATGCTGGTGAGTTCCTTAACCCTTGCGCAGGATCTCGATCATTCGCGCCGGTCCGCGAGTCGAACAGGCAATCAGGGGCGCGGCAGAAGCGACTATCCCGCAATAAAAATTGGGCTTGAGAAGGAACCTGGTTGCAATCAGCGCGGTTCTATGGCATCCAGAAGTTGTTGGTTTTTTCAGCCGGTGGAGGTTCCGTTGATCAAGAAGGTTGCGCTGTCGTTGGCGCTCGCCTCGTCGCTTTCCGTCGGCGGCATGGCTCACGCGCAGGAAGAGCCGCTGCTCTTCGGGCTTGGCACGGAGGCGTTCTTCGTCACCGCGTTCGTGATCGGCGGTGTGATCATCGTGGCCGATCGCGTTGACAGCCGCGATAGCCCGACCAGCCCCTAGTCGGCGGCGGTTTCGCGAGTCTACAAGAAGGCGCCGAGCATATCGGCGCCTTTTTTTGCGTCCGCTATCGCTGTTCACTTGATTTCATCGTCAACAGCCGCCCTTTTCGGCTTCGCCCGGGACGCGGAAGACGCTACCGTTTAGTGGGGCTAAAGGCAGAGGCGAACCAAGATGATCACACGGGCCCCTTGCTATCGAACTGTTGTCGCGACTGTGCTTCTCTCTGTGAGTAGTCTGTCGTGGAGCGGCGCCAACGCTCAGGCGCCGATGGCGACTTCGATCCCGACCATTCCCTTTTCCGCCCCGGCGCAGGAAGAGTATCGGCTCGAGGCGCAAGACAAGATCGATATCACGGTCTACCAGGTCAAGGACCTGAGCCTTGAGAAGGTTCAGATCGATTCCGCCGGCAATGTCTTTCTTCCCCTGATCGGCGTCGTGCCCGCGGCGGGTCGGACGCCGACACAGCTGGCCGGCGACATCGCCGACCGCCTGCGGGGCAAGTACCTGCAGGCGCCGCAGGTGGCCGTGCGGGTCAGCGAGGCGGCCAGCCAGAAGGTGACCGTCGACGGCGCTGTCATCCAGCCGGGCGTCTACGTCATGTCAGGCCGCACCACGCTGCTGCAGGCCGTCGCGATGGCGAAGGGGCCAGACAGTCGGTACGCGGACCTCAAACGCGTCGTGGTTTTCCGCAATGTCGACGGACAACGGATGGCGGCGACGTATAATCTCAAGGACATTCGAACGGGACGGGCGGAAGACCCGGAGATCAAGGGCAATGACGTGATTGTCGTTGATGGCTCGGGGACAAAGCGCGCTTTGCGCGAAGTCCTCGGCGCCCTGCCGGCCCTGACGATATTCCGGCCCTTTTAGTAACCAGCCAAGGATTGCGTGAATGAGCCGCCAGCCCAGTGAGGGGATGGACGACGATCGAGGTATTGTCGGGTTGGCCCCCGTCCGGCGTGGCCCCATCATCGTCCGGCACGGCCGTGACGTCGAGGCCTTCGACGGCATGGACGACGGCGATGGCGAGGACTTCCAGCGCATTCAGCTCGCCGTCATCTGGGGCGCGATCGTTCGCCACCGCCTCAAGATCGCGGCCACGATCCTGTGCGCCCTTATCGTCGGCTTCGCCGCCACCCTGCTGATGCAGAAGCAGTACACGGCGACCGCCGTCCTGCAGATCGATCGCGAAGCGGCGAAGGTCGTCGACGTCGACGGCCTGACCCCGACGGAAGCGACCACCGGGAACGAGTTCATCGATACACAGGTCGGCCTCCTGAAAAGCGACGCCCTGGCCCGCCGCGTGGCGCAAACCCTCAGACTTCAACAGAATGCCGTCTTCCGGGACATGGCCGGCCTCGACCCGGTGAAGCAAGGCGAACAGACCCGCGACCCGGCCAATGTCGAGGATCGATTGGCCCGCGTGGTGGCCGGAGCCCTGCGGGTTCGCCAGCAGGGGCTGTCACGACTGGTCAGCGTCGAGGTGACGACTCCCGACCCGGCGCTCTCGGCCAGTATCGCCAACGCGGTCTCCGAGAACTTCCAGACCATCTCCATGGAGCGGCGGTTCGAATCGTCGGCCTATGCGCGTCGTTTCCTGCAGGACCAGCTCGCCAAGGCCAAGGAACGCCTGGAAACCTCTGAAAGGGAGTTGGTGGCCTACGGCGCCGCGGAGCAGATCATCACGGTCGCGCCCACCGGCGGCCAGGCCAGCGGCGGCGACACGGCCACGCAATCCCTGACCGCGGCGAACCTCGCCTCCTTGAACGCGATGCTCACCGCGGCGCAAGGCCGTCGTATCACCGCCGAACAGAAGTGGCGGCAGGCGCAGGGGGCCTCTCCGCTCTCGTTGCCCGAGGTCCAATCCAGCCCGGCGATCCAGTCGCTGCTTCAGGAGCGCGCCCGCCTGTCGGCGAACTATGAAGAGAAGGCCCGGGTCTTCGGTCCGGCCATGCCCGAGATGCAACAGCTCAAGGCGCAGATCGAGGAGGTCGAGCGCCAGCTGCGGTCCCAGTCCGAAAGCGTGCTGGGCACGATCCGCGCCGAGTACACCCGCGCCCAGCAGGAAGAGAACCGCCTGGCGGCGCAGGTCGAGGGGCTGAAGGGCTCCTACATCGACCTTCGCGAGCGCAACATCAACAACACCATCCTGCAGCGGGAGGTCGACACCAACCGGGCGCTCTATGAGGGCCTGCTCCAGCGCTACAAGGACGTCGGCGTCGCCGGCGGGGTGACATCGAACAACATCTCCGTGGTCGACCGGGCGACCACGCCGAGCGGCCCCTCTTCGCCCAAGCTGCTGCTCAACCTGGCTGTGGCCCTGCTGCTGGGCGCAGGAACCGCCGCCGCGCTGGTCCTCTTGCTCGAGACCATGGACGAACTCGTGCGCAATCCCGACGATGTCCAGTCGAAGCTCGGCTACTCGGTCCTGGGCGTCATTCCGGTCCTCGAGGCCGGAACCTCGCCTCGCGAGGCGATGGCCCTGGCGCGATCCAGCTTCAGCGAGGCCTATGCGTCGGCCCGTACGGCGCTTCAGTTCTCCACGGTGGATGGCGCGCCGCGCAACGTTCTCATCACCAGCGCCCGACCGTCGGAAGGCAAGTCGACCACGGCCCTGGCGCTGGCGACCAGCTTCGCGCGCCTGGGCGTGCGGACGCTGCTGGTGGACGGGGATCTGCGCAACCCGTCGGTGCATCGCCTGGTGGCCGTTAATAACGCCACCGGCCTGTCCAACTACCTGACCGGCGCCCCGTGGGAAGAGTCGGTCCGCCCGACCGACCAGTCCGACCTTTTCGTGCTCCCGACCGGGCCCCTGCCGCCGAACCCCGCCGAACTCCTCTCAAGTCCAAGGTTCGCCCGCCTGCTCGAGGATGCCGGACAACACTTCAGTGTCGTCATCGTCGACGGTCCGCCGGTGATCGGCCTGGCCGACGCGCCGATCCTTTCGTCCTACACGGACGGAACCGTGGTCGTGGTCGAGGCGAACGTGGCGCGGCGCAGCGTCGTGCGGATCGCGGTTCGCCGTCTTCTCCAGGCCCGGGCGCGCCTGTCCGGCGTCATCCTCACCAAGTTCAACAGCACGTCGGCGGGCTACGGCTACGGCTACGGCTATGCCTACGCCTATTCCTACGACTACGGACAGAAGCCGCCGATGATCGCCGAGGACAGCGGCCGGTAAGATGTACGGACTCGGGGCGCCAGGGATCATCAAGGGTCTATGACGACGCTTCGGTCCGTTCGACCCGTTCTGTCGGCGCTGGCGGCCCTGGCGGTCAGCGGCGGCTGGCTCGCCGTCGCGCTGTCCTCCGTGAACCCCTCGGTCGACAACGCCAAGAGCTGCGTCCAGGCTGCGGCTGTTGGCGATCGCCGCGCCGAGGCTGAGCCCTGCGTGCGCGCGCTCACCGACAAGGTCGCGCGGAACCCCTACGACGGATCGGCGCTCGCGGCCCTGGCGCGGGCGAAGTCGGCCGGCGGCGATGGCCGCGCGGCCGAGGCGTTCGCGAAACAGGCCGTCGCCGTCGATGGCGCAAATCGCCTTGCCCTCACCCAGCTTTTCGCGACCGCGTTGCTTGAGCGAAACGACGCCCTGGCGATCGATTGCCTGGACAGGCTTCTGCGAACGGCGCCGGAGCTTGGCCCCGACCTGGCCTTCCAGGTCGCGCAGCGGCTCGACCAACCGGCGCTTCGCACGGCGCTCACGCGCCGACTGCACCGCGATCCGCCCTGGAAGGACGCGTTCGTGCTGAGGCTGGCGCAAACGGCGAGAGCCGGCGACCTCTCCGCCTTGCTGTTCACGATGGCGGCGGATAAGCCCGGGCTTCCGGACCCCGCCCTGACGCCGGTGCTGCAGAGACTGCTTCGCGGCGGGCACATCGCCAGCCTCAAGGCCTATTTCGCCAAGGCGAGGACGGGCGGGCCGCGCCGTGCGGGCGAACTCGTTCGGGACCCCGGGTTCGACCAGGATCCCGCAACGACGGCTTTGGGATGGGCGATCGACTCGGCGCCGGGGGCTCAGGTCCGGTACTATGGCGCGACGGGCTCCGACAGCGGCGGCCTCGCGCTGCAAAGCGACCTCTTCTCCTCGTCCCGGCCGCTGGTTTCACAGCTGATCTTTGGCGACCGGGGCCGGGTGCAGGTCGAGGTGGTCGCCCGGGCCGCGGGGGCGGGCAACAGCGGGGACTTCGAGGTCGCCCTGCGATGCGAGCGCGGCGCCGCTCTGGGCCGGCGGCCGATTGACGTGGGACAGACGGAGTGGACGGCGTCCCGCGCCTCGTTCGACGTGCCGGAGAACTGTCCCGTCCAGATCCTGGCCATCGTGGCAAGGAACAGCGACATCCGATCCTCGGCGGCGGTCGAGATCGACAGCATCTCGGCGCGCAACATGACCGGGCCGGCGAGCTAGCAGCATGAAGCACTCCCCCCCGCCGCAGGGCGCTACCCTTGAGTGGCCAAGATCCAGATCCGAACAGACGCTGCTGGCGATTCTGGCGCTGCTGGTAGTCGCGGGCTTCCTGTTCGGGGGATCGGCGACGGATCGTCCGGTCGGCTTCGCCAGCGTCTCGATCCTGGCCGCGGCGGCGCTCGCCGCCGGCCTTTGGCGGCTCGGCCGGACGCCAGGGCGCCACGACGTCCTCGCCCTGGGCCTTTGCGCGGCGCTCGTCGCCCTGCCCATCCTCCAGCTAACGCCCTTGCCGAGCGAAATCTGGTCTCGGCTGCCCGGTCGGGACCTGGCGATCGCCTCGGCCAAATTGGTCGGCGCGGAGGGCGCTGTCCACGGACTGACCCTGGCGCCGGCGAAGACGCTTGAAGCCGTGGGCTGGCTGCTGGCTCCAATCGCGATGTTCATTGGCGTCATGTCGATCGGCCATCGTTCGCGGCGCTGGCTGGTCGGCCTCTACCTCGCGATCTCGATGATCGGCGTCGTCGTCGGCCTGTACGAGATGTACCTCGGACCCGGCTACACGCTGCTTCCGTACGAGTTCGTCAACGCCGGTCTGCCCACCGGCTTCTTCGCGAACCGCAACCATCAGGCGTCATCATTAGCCGTAGCCCTGGTGCTTGCCGCGGGCGCGGCGCATCGGACGGACGGGGTGAGAAGCCGGTCAGGCCTGTCGCCCCGCTACATCTTCCTGGCCTTGGCGGCCCTGTTCGCCGCCGGCATTCTGGCCACCCTGTCTCGCGCCGGGGTCATCCTGTTGGCCCTCGCCGTGGTTGCCGCCGCCATGCTGTTGGCCCGAGACCCGCTGCGCCAGCGCCTGGGTTCGGGGACGACAAACTGGCTCCTCGCCCTGGCCGTCGCGCTGGTCGCATTGCTCGCCCTGGGCCTGCAGCCCGTTCTCGCCCGCTTCGATTCCGCCAGTACCGAAACGCGCTTCGAATTCTGGCCGCCGTTGGCCGAGGCCGCCGCGTCCTTCTGGCCGCTAGGGTCGGGTCTCGGGACCTTCCGGTCTGTCGCCGACGCCGCCCTGCCCGTCGAGCTTCTGACGCCTTCCTATGTCAACGAGGCGCACAACGAGTATCTCCAGCTCTGGCTGGAGGCGGGCGTGGCCTTCCCCCTTCTGTTCATTGGCTTTATCGCCTGGCTCGTACGGCAGGGCCTCGGAAGCGGCCGGGAGGACGGGACTGGCCGGGATGGCCTGTTCTGGATGTCCATGGTCGCCATCGGCCTGCTGCTGCTTCACTCCTTCGCGGACTATCCCCTCCGCACGCCCGCCATGGCCGTCTCGTTCGGGTTTTTGTGCGGTCTCCTCACCAAACCGCCGCGGCGGACCTCGAAGCGCCGGCGCGCGGCATAGCGTTGGCCGTCTGACGGTCCGCCGCCGGACCGCGCCCGGAGCGTCATGGCGTCAGCGGGCGAACGCTCGTCGAGGACACCCCCGCGCCCAGCGGCGGGGCAGCAGGGCTTGGCCTGCCGCCCGGGCCCTCCCGCCGGGGCGTCCTGTAGGTCATCGCCTCCTTACATCGGTCTGCCGCAGCCGGACCTGGCCGACGTCGATTTCACGCAGGGCGTCGCCAAAGCAAAAGGGCCGGTGTTTCCACCGGCCCTTCGCTTAGGTCTGTTCGATGTCGATCGTTAGAAGTTGATCGAGATCGTCGAACGGCGGTTCAGGGGTTCCTTGACGCCGTCGCC
>ERZ761607.1580-NODE-1580-length-27690-cov-5.714601_pt1 | contig 27690 bp, 25 predicted proteins | sample MGYA00511164_ERZ761607 | MGnify/ENA primary metagenome ERZ761607 (study PRJEB28899, sample SAMN02445080) | bioreactor sludge metagenome | biome: EBPR sludge | place: Australia: Brisbane, Thorneside Wastewater Treatment Plant | collected 2011-06-22 ... | reverse complement strand
AACTCTAACTAGTCGGAACCTCAAGCACGAGACCTCGATCCGAGGGGCCCCTACTCGAGCTAACGATCGGAGCGGAGAAACTCGACGAGGGTCTCTTCCCGAACGGAAGCCTGCCCGCCGCTCGCGAGATTCTTGACCCCGACTTCGCCGCGGCCGAGCTCCTCGTCGCCGAGCAGCACGACGAAACGCGCCCCCAGCTTGACCGCCGACTGGATCTGCTTGCCGAAGCCCGAATAATCCAACGTCGTCGCGGCGCGGAAGCCGCTCGCCCGGAGCTGCCGGAGCACCTGCTGGGCCTTGGCTCGTTTCTCGGGACCCGGGTTCGTCACGAGCACGTCGACTCCCGACCCGAGGGTCGGCACGAGCTTGTGGGTCTCGAGGAAATTCTGGAGCGAAACGTCGCCCAAGCCAAAACCGACTCCCGAGAGCTGTTGCTTCCCGAAAAGGCCGATGAGGTTGTCGTAACGACCCCCGCCGAAGAGAGCGCGCGTGTTCTCGGGCGAGACGTCGTAGGCCTCGAAAACCGTGCCCGTGTAGTACTGGAATCCGCGCACGATGCAGGGATCGAACTCGAAAGTCTTAGAATCCAAGTGCGCCAGGAGTTCGACGAGCTCGCGGCCGCCTTCGCTCGCGTACTTGGATTCCGAGAGTCCCGCGATCCCGCGCCGCCCGAGTTCGGTGTAGGACACGACTTCGGCGATCTGGTCCGGGCTGAGTCCCAATCCTCCGAGTTTGGCCGAAAAAGCCTCGGCACCGAGCTTGAAGTACTCGTCCAGGAGTCTCGTCACGGCGAGCGTCGCTTCGTCCGCGAGTCCGCAGGTCTGGCGAAAGACATGATCCAAGAACTTGCGGTTGTTGATCTTGATGCGAACGAGCTCGGACCCCCCGAAGGCCTCGAAGATCGAGCCCGCGACCGCGAGAATCTCGGCGTCGCCTTGGAGCCGGTCCCCGCCGAGCACGTCGACGTTCAACTGCCAATGCTCGCGCAAGCGCCCGCGCTGGGGACGCTCGTAGCGCCAAAGATTCGGGAGCGAGTACCAACGGATGGGCTTCGGCAGGTCTTGCAGCTTGCCCGCCACCATCCGCGCCAAGGTCGGCGTCATCTCCGGACGGATGGCCATCTTGCGTTCACCCCGGTCCACCAACCAGTAAAGTTGCTGGCTGACGATTTCTTCGCTCGTCTTGGAGGCGTAGAGATCGAAGGGTTCCAAAAGGGGGCCGTCGTATTCCTGGTATCCGTACGACTCGACCGCCTGTCTCAGATGACCGAACATCCAACGACGAAAGCGCATGTCTTCCGGATAAAAGTCCCGGGTTCCTTTGTACGGCTGGGTCGAAAGTTTGTCGGCCATTCCAAATTTTTCTTAACCTGAAGACAGTGCCTTGTCGCCTGTGCATAATCCCCATTCTGCTATGAAACACGCATACCGATCCCACTCCATCGCCCAGCTCGGCCTTGCCCTCGAGGGCCAAAGCGTCCTTCTTTCCGGTTGGGTCAATCGAGTGCGAGATCACGGGGGCGTCGTCTTCATCGACCTGCGTGACCGATCCGGCTACTGCCAAGTCGTCGTCGAGGCCGACGGCAAGCTCGGCGAAGCCTTCGATTTCAAGGGCACGCGCAAGGAAGCGCTCCAGTTGCGCGCCGAGTACGTCGTGAGCTTGCGCGGGACGGTGCGCGCGCGCCCCGCCAATATGGTCAACGCCAAGATGGGCGAAGCCGGTAAGGTCGAAGTCGTCCTCGACCAAGACGGCGGCGCCGGTCCGGCGCTCACCGTGCTCGCCGCCGCCGAAGTCCCGCCCTTCTCGATCGAGAACGACAACGCCTCGGTCAACGAGAACACTCGCCTGAAGTACCGCTACCTCGATCTGCGCCGCCCGGCGCTCATGGATAACTTCAAACTGCGCCATAAGCTCCTGCAGCATACGCGCCGTTACTTCGACTCGCAGGGTTTCCTCGAGATCGAGACGCCGATCCTCTACAAGTCCACGCCCGAAGGCGCGCGCGACTATCTCGTTCCCTCGCGCGTGCACCCCGGCCAGTTCTTCGCCCTGCCGCAGTCGCCGCAGTCGCTCAAGCAGCTCCTCATGATCGCGGGCGTCGAGCGCTACTGCCAAATCGCGCGCTGCTTCCGCGACGAAGACTTGCGCGCCGACCGCCAGCCCGAGTTCACGCAGATCGACTTGGAAGCCAGCTTCCTCTCGCGCGACGAGTTCCTCGCGATCCTCGAGCGCTTCGTCGTGGGCCTTTGGAAGGAGTGCCTCGGCGTCGACCTCGAAACGGCCGGGTACCGTGAGCGCTTGGCCAAGACGGGACTCGGATTCCCCTGCATCGCCTACGACGACGCCATGCGGGACTACGGTTCCGACAAGCCCGACATCCGCTTCGGCCTCAAGCTCACGGACGTCTCCAAGGACGTCGAGAGCTGCGGGTTCCAGGTGTTCTCCTCGATCGTGAAGGGCGGCGGCGCCGTCATCGCGCTCCCCGTTCGCAACGACGAGTTGACGACGGCAAAGCTCGCGGCGCCGACTTGGTCGCGCAAGTTCTTCGACGGCCTGAACGCCATCGTGCAACCGCAGGGCCTGAAGGGCGTGGCCTGGGCCCGCGTCGAGGCGAGCGGACAGTGGAACTCGCCCATCGCGAAGTTCTTCAAACCCGAAGAGATGCAGGCGCTCGAAGCGAAACTCGGGCTCAAGGTCGGCGATCACGTCTTCTTCGGCGCCGAGCAAGCCCCGCGCGTCCAGGAAGCCATGGGGACGCTGCGCCTTCACCTTGCGCGAGAACTCGGCTTCATCAAGCCCGGCCGCAGCGACCAGTGGGAATTCGCTTGGATCCTGGATTTCCCCCTTTTCATGTACGACGACAAGGAAGGCCGCCTCGCCGCGGCCCACCACCCCTTCACGCGCCCGCTCGACGAAGACCGCGAGAAGATCTTCTCGGACAACGTGAAAGTCCTCAAGACGATCCGCGCGCAGGCCTACGACCTCGCCTTGAACGGCTTCGAAGTGGCCGGCGGCAGCATGCGGATTTTCGATCCCAAGGTCCAATCGGCGATGTTCAAGGCGATCGGTTTTTCCGAGGAAGAAGCCAAGAAGCAGTTCGGCTTCTTCCTGGAAGCGCTCCAATACGGCACGCCTCCGCACGGCGGCGCGGCCTTCGGCGTGGACCGTCTCGCGATGCTCCTCGCGGGCGCGGACTCGCTCCGCGAAGTCATCGCTTTCCCGAAGACCGCGCGCGCGGTTTGCCTCATGAGCGAAACGCCTTCCGAAGTTTCGCCCGAGCAACTCGCCGAGCTCCGCCTTCAGGTCATCAAAACGTCTTGATCCGCGGCGACCGGAAGCGGCCTTCGAAGCGAGTCCGGTCGTTTTTCGTCAGGGGCGTGCGGGATTCGAGCCTTCGGGCTGGAGCACGAACACGACCCGGCGCTGACTCAAAGGGGTTCGACGCCACGAAGTCGCTTCGGATTCGGTGAGATTGCCGAGTCCGAGCGCCCGAATTTCGGCGCTGAGCTCGTTGAATTGTTCCGCCGTGACCGCGAAGTGGAAGTAGCGGCCACCGCGATACGGCGCCCCCAAAGCAAGGTCACCCGCCTTCTCGGCTCCGTACTTCGTCAGAATCGCGAGGATCCGGTCTCCGTCCGCGGAAAGCCGTCCGGTGTAGGCGCCCCAACGGTAGAAACGCCGTTCGGCGACGGAGCTCGTCGCCGATTCCGACGCCGCTTCCGGAGCGCCCGAGATCGGCTTGGTTTCGGCGACCTTCGCGGGAGGGACTTCGGGCTTCGACGTCACCGGGGCTTCACGCTCGGCCGCCACGGAAACGCTCGCAACCGGAAGAGGCGACGGGGTCTTTTCGCGCCACCGGGTCCGCCAGGAGTCTACCCAAGCGAAAAGTCCGCCTTGGGGCGGCGCGACTTTCAGCGGCGAAGCGGCGACCGAGATCACCGAAGGCTCCACGGGGGTCGCCGCGACGGCCGCGACCGACGGCGCCGTCACCGGCGGAACGGGCGCGGTCACGGAGCCCCGAGGCGTGACCGACGGAGGCGGCGGAGTCGCGATCGCGACCGGCAAAGCAAGCGACGGCGCGACCGGCGACGTCACGCTCGCCACCGGCTCCGGGGGCGGAGTCGCCACGACTTCGGGCGACGGCAAGGATTTGCGACCGAGGTCGATCGAAGCGACCCGGCCCAAACGTTCGCGGAACGCGGTCCACTCGGGAACGATCTCTTCGAGGTGCGGAATTGCCAACACGGCGAAGACCACGACGTAGGCCGCCATCAACTGGAAGGGCAGGCGCACGAACCAAGGCCAGCGCGAGAAGAGCCGCAAGACGCCGACGCGCGCCGAGAGACTTCGGACTTCGGCGACCTCCGCGAAGAAAGAACTCGGAACCGGGCTCAAACTGCCGTCCGAGATCGTCTCGATCTCGGCTTCGAGTCGCTTTCGCAGACGTCCGCAGCGCGGGCAAAGCGCCGCGTGCTCAAGCATCTCCCGGTGGATTCCCATGCCCAAGGGATCGGACCGCGAAGCGCCCAAGCGGTCCGCCAAGAACTCGAGATCGGCGCGAGCGCAGTCGCGGGTTCGGAAACGCGTTTCTTCAAGGCCCAGTCGGGCGCGGCGTTTGAGGGCTTCGAAGGCACGAAAACGAAGCGAGGTTCGCCCCGACGCCTTTACGAGCGTCGCGACCAGATCGGGCGACCATTTCAGGCGAAAGAGACCTTCGAGCAGAATGCGATCTTCGGTCGCTTGCCGATCCAACTTGGAGGGTTGGGCCGCTAGCCACTCCGAAACGAAGAGCCTCACCCTTTCGACGTCGCCCGTGCGCGGAGCCCGGCGCGTCGCGGAGTTCCGAACTTTCTCGATGAATTCGACGAACTCCTGGGAATTCAGCTCGTCGGGCTCGTGCGAATCCTCGACGAGGTACCAAAGCGAAGGGCCCCACTCCGCGACCCAGCGCGAGAACTCCGTTTCGACCGAGCCTTTGTTCCCTTCGGCGTTCATAGGCCGCCTTTTTTCGCGAAACGATCCAGGATGTCCGCTTGCGTGAGGAGCGTCGTCAAGTCCGCGTACCCGTAGTCCGGCAACTGGGTACGCTCGGCGTAGGCGAGAATATCCAACGGAGAAATCCAGATTTTGCGCTCGACGTGCCAAGCCATGGTTTCTCCGCGATCGTCCACCAGCCAAGGGGAGATGGGCCGGCCATCGAGCAAAGTCGCCGGCATCTTGGGCACCGCACGCCCAAGCCGAAGCCCCACGAGATGACTGGGTTCCGCTTCCGACGAGCGAAGACGTATCCACCGCGCCCCGTCCTCGAAGCGGCTCTCCCAAACGAGGTTCGCCCCGACCAGCAACTCCAGCGCGACGAGCGCGCCGCGGCCAACCGCTAGCACGGAAGGGCCCTTCGAAAAATCCAGGCCGCTCAGTTTCGCGGCCATCGTCTTGGACAGCAGGCGTTCCTCGGGCGACAGGCTCCACGGCCCGCGGATGAGCAGAAGGTCGGCGGCCGCCGCGTCTCCGGCGACCGCATCGTCGAGCGCGTCCCAAACGAAGCGTTGAACTTGCCGAAATCCCGCGAAACCGAGATTGCGCAGGACTTCGCCCTGCTCCGAAAAGCCCGGCCCCTCGAGCACCAAAGCCGTTTTCACGAGAGCACCCCTTTTCTGGCTTCGTGCAAACGATCGAGGGTGAGCCCGAGAATCTTGTCGCCACCCGTCGTGCCGAGCGGCGTGAGCAACTCGCTCTTGATCATCGACTCGAAGCGCTTCACCTCGGAAGGCAAGATGCCGACGACGAAACGCCCCGGCGCGCCGCTAAAGAGCTCGATCGTCGGAATGTTCGGCCGAATCTGCGCCCCCATGCCTCCCCAGAGCGACATCTCCGCGACGGTTTGGATGAGGCCTCCCTCGCGGACGGGACGGATGCTCGTCACGATGCCCTTCTCCATGAGCCCCCAGATAAGATCGTAGAGCCCGAGCTGAGCGCTGGGCGCGAGTTTCGAAAGGTGGTTGCTGATGACCTTCACGTGCGAGAGCAGCAGCGAGCCGGAGTCCATGAAGGCCGGGCGCGGACCGACGGCGTAGATCGGCTCGCCGCTCATGCGGAAGCCCGGCACTATCTGCGGGGCCGACTCCGAAATCTTGGTCCTGAGCACGACGCGAATCTCGGGGCGATCCACCCCCAAGCTCGCGCCGCACCCGTTGAAGTGGCGCACGCGGAAGCCGAAGCCATCCAGCGCCTGACAGATGCCTTGCGCGGCCAGCAGATAAGATCCCTGCGCCACGCTTTCGGCGTCGCTGCCGGCGCCGAGCGTAGGCGTCGTCATGTAAACCATCGCTTCGCCACCGCCGTGGGGCCGCGCGCCGAGCGACACGAGGATGCGGAGGGCCGCGTCGACCGCCGCGATACCCGCCGCGCGCGGATCGACGTCCGACCAGGCTTCCACGGATCCGATCGCCTCCGCAAAGAGGTCCCCGCCATCCGTCCAACGAAACCCGTCGATCGAAGAGCAAAGCGGGTTCCGGAAGGGCGCGCTGCGAAGCCTTTCGCCGCCCGCGAAACTCCACAGCTGCTCCTGCCAATCGAAATGCAGCCGGTCCTTGCTCATGATCCGCGCGATGTAGCGGTCCGGGAAGAGCGTCGCCTTCTCGTAACCGTAGGTGGGCGATCGCAGCTCGGGGTAGTTCCAAGCGACTTCGCTCGGCGGATGCGCCAGCGCCTTCAACTCGTTCAGGAAAATCTCGCGGTCCGCCGCCCGCAATCCGCCGCCCTCGGTATCCAGTCGGCCGAGGATCGCGGCCTCGAAGCCCGCCTCCTTCACCCCCGTGACCCAGGACTCCTTGGCCCAGACCAGAGCGATCCGCTGCGACTCGATGCGCTCGACGTCGAGTTCGGCCAAACGACAGAAGCCCGACTCGGAAACTTCGAAGGATTTGAAGTCGATCAAGAGCTCGGACAAGCGACGAAGCCACGAATCCGAGCCTTCCAGCACTTCCATCTGCGGCGCCAGGGAATCGAAGTCCGTGCGCAGGAAGCACTCGAGACGCCGCTCGACGATCGGGTTGCGGGAGTCCCAAGGTCCCAGGAAAACGAGACGGTGCTCGGGCGACGGCGCCGTCGCGGGCAAAGGACCTTGCGCCAAAGGAAAAGAAGAGAGGCGTTCGATCCAAGCCAGACGCGTTCCGAAGCCCCGGCTCGTCAGGAAGCCGGATCCGCGATCGAGCAAGGACGTGATTTTCTCGCACTCGACGCGCAAGGAGCGGCTCCAGTTCGGCGAATCCGGTCGACGCGGAAGCCCCACCACGAAGTGAACGGGCCCGTCCGAAGAACTCCAACGTATGGGCTTCTGGCGTTCGGCATCGTTCCAGCTCCAAAGGAGCTTCGCGAGGGCGGGCGAAAGTTCGTTCGTAAAGGGCGCTACGCGAGGCCGCACTTCGCTAAGTTGGAAATTGCCCCGCAAGAGCGATCCCTTGGTGGCGGCGGCGTTACGGAGCGCTTCGACCGCTTCGGGCAGATCGATTTTCGGTTTCTCCGGAAGCTTCCATTCGAGCGATTCGCCCACGCGCAGGACTTTCGCCTCCTCGACGGCGGGCGCAAAGACGCCGGAGCGCTCGCCCAAGGTGAGCATGCGCTCGATCGAGTCCGCCAAGGTCAGCCCGTTGTCGGTCGCCTCTCGCTCGGAGCGCAGCTCGTAAAGATGTCCGACCCAAATCGCCACGGGACGATCGAAGCCCGAGACGTGGCACCAATCCGAAAACAAAGTCGCGAGCGAATCGCCATCGCGTCCGCGCGAACGCACCACGATCGAAACGAGAAGCGCGGTGTCGAAGTGCTCCGCTTCCTGCATACCGGGAAAGCGCAGGACGTCCTGAACGGCCATCCGATCGGGAACCCGGTCCCCGTCATTCCAATGGGCCTGCAAGATCCGCGAACGAAGCGATGTGACTTCTCCGACGTTGTCCTTAAGCACGGCCCACAGGCGCGGATCCCCCGGGGCGGGCAAAACTCGGGGATCCGCCTGGGGCTCGGATCCGTTCGAAGGCGGCGCGTCTTGGACGACGCAAGTCAGTACGAAAGCCACGAGACAAAAATCTACCATTGGCCCGGGGACTTGTGGGGTGCAGCATGGAGAAGATGTCGAAGTTTCCCTTGTCGCATCTCGTCTTGTCTTTGGCCCTCGCCGCTTGCGCGTCGCAACCGAAAGCGACCAAACACGCGGAGAGCAAGAAAAAGGCCGATTGGGACTACGAACGCATCCGCCAAGCTCGACGCGCCGAGGAAGCTGCCGCGCCGCCTCCCGCGCTTCGCGCACAAGAAGAGGATTGCGTGGCGGTTTCGCGCGAGCAGATGATCCGAGCGCGCAGCTCGGGCTGCCGTCCGATGGACGCGCGCGAAGGGGCCGGCCGCGACATGTTTTGCTGCCCGCCGTCGCGCTGACGAAGTTTCAAGGGCTCGTTAGACGTACGAGACCAATCGCCAAAGCTTGCGATCCTGCAGATAGCGACGCAGCTCGCCCGTCGGCATGCGCGGGCTCATGATCGAGTGGAAAAACACGATCTCGGCCTCGGGAACCTCTTTCGCGAACATGACGAGGTTCTCGGGCTCGTTATCGAGCAAAGCCTCGACGCCGAAACGCTGCCTCAGCACGCTGATCGCGCGGCGTTTGTAGTCGAGGTCAGAGGTTTCCCCGTCCGGCTTCATGAACAGATGACAGCCCGCGTCCCAGGGGAAGCCCGAAAGGCGAAGCGCTTCGAGCGTACCCGCCTTCGTGCGGGGCGCGTCGCGGCCCGTCAGGTAAACGAGCTCGCGACCGCTTTCGCGAAGCGACGCCAAGAATTCCCGCGCGCCCGGGTAAGGCTCGTCGAGGTAAAGAAAACGATTCGAGAAGAACGCCGTTTTCCACGGCTCGTGAAAGGCTTCCCAGAGTTCCTTCGCCTTGACGGCGGCTTCTTCGCGCGAATTCCAGCGCTCCAGGATCTCGCGGAAGCTGCGTTCCAAGCTATAGCGCAAGGTCTGCGCGGTCAGGAACGGAAGCACGCGGTGCCACTCGAGCGGCGCCTTCGGATGCTCGCGGAGAAAGCGGTCGAAGGAGGCGCGGACCCGCGGCCCGACGCAGAAGAGCGTCGAGTCCAGGTCGAGCACCCACGCGGCCGGCTTGCCTTCCGTCGGCAGCGGACGCAGGCGTTCCAGCAATTCCGGAGCGCGAACGTCGACGAATTCGTGTCCCTGGAACCAGGGATGGTCGGTTTCCCGGAGGAAGGTCACTTCAGGGCCTCACGGATCTGGGCCGAAGCCGAGTCCATGAGCCAAACCACGACCGCGATGATGACGACGAGGGCACCGACCTCGTTCCAGAGGGCTTGGCCTTGGTACATCATCAGCATCGTGCCGATACCGCCGCCGCCGACGAGACCGATGATCGTCGCCATGCGGACGTTAATGTCCCAGCGGTAGATCGTGTACGAAACGAAAGGCAGAACGACCTGCGGCACGACCGCGAACCAAATCGTCTGGAGAAAACCCGCGCCGGTGCTCTGGATACCCTCGACGGGGCCTTCCGAGATGCATTCGATCTGCTCGGAGTACTGCTTCGCGAGCGAAGCGACCGAGTGGATCATGAGCGCGAGCATGCCCGAGAAGGGCCCGATACCGACCCAAACCGAGAAGATGATGGCCCAAATGAGCGGCTCGCAGGAGCGGACGATATTGAAGAAGATCCGCAGCGTGCCGTAAACGAAAAGTCCGAGCGGCGAACCGCCCATGATGTTCTTCGCGCAGAAGAAGCTGATGACGAACGCGACGGGGATCGCGAGCATCGTCGCGATGAACGCGATGAAGATCGTCTCGATGATCGCCAGGAAGCCGGGCGCGAAGACCGAAGGCTCGGGGTTCGAGAGCGCGCCGAAAATACGCTTGGCCCCCTCGAAACCGTCCGTCGAAAGGAGCTCGTAGAAGCTGAATTCCGTCACCTGGAATCCCACGACGCAGAAGACGCCAAGGGTCAGGAAGAGCTGGAAGCCCCAGAAGGTCTTGAACCACGCCTTGGCCGTTTCGCCCGGCGCGACGTCCGAAGCGCGACGGAAGATCATGTAGCCGAGCGTCGTCCAACCGGCCTGGAAGAGGCCGAAGCTCAACATCGCCCCCGCGAGGAAAGAAACGAGGCCGATCAAGAGATTCCGCGCGAGGTCGAGGGTCTGCTCGTCGCTCAACGGGAAGATCGTCAGGAAGGCAACGATGAAGAGGAATCCGAAGAAGACGCCGTCCGCGACGACCGACTTGATCGAGAAACGACGACGGGGCAGGCCGTGAGCGACTTCAGTTGACATGGACTTCCCGGGCTCCCTCTCCGTAGATCTTCGTGAACCAAGCGCCGTCGATCGCGCTCGGGCTGCCGTCGTAAACGAGCTCGCCGCCGCGCAAAGCGACGACGCGATCGGCGTACTGACGGACGAGGCTCAAGAAGTGCAAGTTGCAGATGAGCGTGATGCCCAGCTCGCGATTGACCTTCTTCAAGTACTCCATGACGGAATGGCAGGTCGCCGGATCCAAGCTCGCGACGGGTTCGTCGGCGAGAAGAATCTCGGGGTTCTGCATGAGCGAGCGGGCGATCGCGACGCGTTGCTTTTGGCCGCCCGAAAGCTGGTCGGCGCGGATGTAGGCTTTGTCGGCGATCCCGACGAGCTTGAGGTATTCGAGGGCGCGCTTCTTGTCGGCTTCGGGCCACAAACCCAGGATCGAGGTCATCGATCCGGTCCGGGAAAGCGCGCCGGTCAGAACGTTGCTCAGCACGGAGTGACGATCGACCAAGTTGAAGTGCTGGAAGATCATCCCGATGCGCTTCTTGAGGGTGCGGACCTCGCCGCCCTTCATCTTGACGATGTCGTCGTCGTGGAAGAGCACCGAGCCGCCGGTCGGATCGTGAAGGCGATTGAGGCAGCGGAGCATGGTCGACTTGCCCGATCCGCTCAGGCCGATCACGACCAGGAACTCGCCTTTCTTCACGTCGAAGGAGACGCCTTTGAGCGCCTTCACCCCGTTCGGAAAAGTCTTTTCGAGGTTCCTGATCTGCAGGATGTTTCCGTTGCCCGTCGTCGCCGTCATTCGCGAAGTCTCCCGAGACTTATTTCTTGAGGGCCAAGTCCGTGGCCGATTTGCCGAGGGTCCGCAGCATTTCGCGCACGCCGTCGTAAGCCGAGTCCTGGACGGCCTTCATCTCCGTCACGCCGTAAAGATCCTTGAAGGCCGCTTTGCCTTCTTGCGTCTGCATGTAGGAAAGGACCGCTTCCACGATCTTGGCCTTCATCTCTTCGGGCATGTCTTTGCGGAAGATGATCGGGTCGTTCGGGATCGACTCCGTCAGCTCGACGATGCGGATCTGCTTTTCGACGTCCGGGTACTGCGTCTTCACGAGGCGGCGCGCGTCCTGGATGCCTTGCTCGTCGGCCGGGGAGTAGAAGGTCGCGCCGGCGTCGACCTGGCCCTGGTAGATCATCGTGATGACGTTATCGTGCTTCTTGGCGAAGACGGTTTCCGAGGGCTTGATGCCCCGATCGGCGAACATCTTGGCGGGAAGCAGATAACCCGACGTCGAAGCGGGATCGACGTACGCGAACTTCTTGCCGTTCAAATCGGCGAGCGTCTTGATGGGGCTGTCGGTCTTCGTGACGATCTGCGCTTTGTAGGTTTCGAGGCCGTTACGGATGAAGACGATGCGGGCTTCCGCGCCGTACTTCTCGTTGGCCATGATGTAGCCGAAGGTGTTGATCGCCGCGATGTCGGCGCGCTTCGTGCCGAAGGCTTCGACGACGGCCACGTAGCTTTGCGGGATCGCCGTTTCGAACTTATAGGGCGTTTGGCTCTCGAGGTAAGCCTTCACGGCCTTGGCCTTGTCGCCCATCTTCGCGTCGACCGAAGGGATGAAGTACAACTTGATCGGATTCTTCTCGGTGCCCAACTCGCCGCGAGGTCCGGTGCAGGACGCGAGAGCCGCCATCAAAAAAACGAAGGCCGTGTGACGAAGCGTTCCGGGGAAAGACATGATCTTCGATCCTTTCTCAAACCCACGCGCCAAAGAAGGGCACTCAAGCTGCGGCGCAGCAACTAGGCCTAACCCTTGGCCTCGAGTCACGGTTTGCTAACCCATGGCCCCCCACCCATCAAGCCACATTTTGGCGGATCGACGCTCCGGCTTGGCGTGCTTCGAAAGGCCGGGGTAGCATGTTCCCGGAAATGGGACTTTTGTATAAATTTCGCGCCTTTCTGAGCCGGTTCCGAAACTCGGCTCGGTGGAGCCGAAGCTGGCAGTCCAGCTTGAACGCGAGCCTCCAGGAAGCCCAGCGCAGCGTCGGCGTGAACATGGTCGTCGTCGTGGCGCGAGAAAGCGACTTTTACGCCGAACTCCTCTTTCTCGCCTCGGCCTTCGGATTAGGCCTCGGCCTGCTCGCGGCCTCCCTCTTCGGTGACTCCCTCGCTCAGCCCGGCGACCTGCTCCTCTTGCCCCTTTGCGGCTTCGCCCTGGGCTCCTTTCTCTTTGCTTTTCGCGGCCTCTACTTGCACCGGATCGCCGCCCGCGCGGTACGGGAACGCGTGTCTAACCGCGCGAAATCCCAGTTCTTTGACCACGAACACCACCTCAAGGGTCCCGTCGTGCTGCTCTACGTTTCCGAGCTCGAGCACGAAGCCCTTCTGCTTTACTCGGGCAGCCTGGCGGAACCGCTCGCGGACTTTCCGGAGCTCGGGCGCATCCTGGATCGGCTCGTGCGCGACTACGACAAGCAGCGCCCCATGGCGGCCCTCGCCACCGCGCTCTCGCAAATCGGCGAGGAACTGCGACTGCGACTCGGCAGCACGAGCGGGGCGATCGAGGCGAAATCCGAAGCCCTCGTCCTGGGCGCGACCGATCTCGTACCGCCGGTGTTGCGGGTGCCCGTCCTCAAAGGCAACAAAGACGTCAATTAGCCGCCTGCTAACGTCAGCTTTCTGATTCTTCTTTCGCGGCCTCAACCTGTTAACTTTTTTAGGCACCGGCGCGTTCCGCGCCTGCGAACGGAAGTTGGGGGATCCGCACATGAAGGCACGCTTGAGTCGACAATTCTTCCTGGGATGCGCGCTGCTCGCCGCCTCGAGCGCTCAGGCGCAACCGGCCAACAAGAAAGCCCCACCCCAATTCGTGATCCTCGCCTTCGACGGCTCGAAGAGCATCAAGATGTGGGAAGACACGCGACTCTTCGCGCGTGATCTCGGCATCCGCTTCACCTACTTCATCAACACGCCGTACTTCATCAAAAAGTCCAAGGCGAACGTCTACACCGAGCCCACGCGCGGCCCCGGCAAGATCTGCCTCACCTGGGGCGACACGATCACGCCCAACTACGAAAACGAACGTTGGCGCGACGAAGAAATCGCGCTCGAACAGCAGTACTTCAAGAACGGCAACGGCGAAGACATCATCCTCCGCCGCATGGAACTCATGAACCAAGCCTACCAAGACGGTCACGAGATCGCGATCCACGCCGTCGGCCACTGCAACGGCGAGAAGTTCTCGACCGAGCAATGGGTGCTCGAGTTCCAACAGTTCTATAACCAGCTCTTCAACTACATCGGCATCAACGGCCTCACGAACAAGGCCCGCCAAGTGCACTATCCGTACTTCCGCCGTACGAACCTCATCGGTTTCCGCGCGCCCGAACTCGCGATGACGAAGAAGCACCTCTGGCCCGCGCTCAACGTCTCGGGCATCAACTACGACACGACCGAAGTGAAGAGCTCCAAGACCTGGCCCTTCCGCACCTCGAACGGTCACTGGGCGTTCCCGCTCGCCGACATCCAACTCGCGGGCACGGCCAAGTGGACGCTCTCGATGGATTACAACTTCTACATGGCGCAATCCGGCGCCAAACCCGTGCGCGACCCGAACCTCATCCGCGCCTTCGAAAACCAGATGTACGACTCGTACATGAACTACTTCTGGAGCAACTACTCGGGTAACCGCGCGCCCGTTCACATCGGCCACCATTTCTCGCGCTGGAACGAAGGCGCCTACTGGCGTGCTTTCCAACGTTTCGCGCGTGACGTCTGCGGCCTCCCCGAAGTGAAGTGCGTTTCGTACAAGGAGCTCCTCGACTACGTCGAAAAGAACGAAAGCCAGATTCCGACCTTCCAAACTTCGAAGTACCCGGCCCCGGTCCGTCGTCCTTCCTCGGAATCGCCGACCTTCGAGATGAACCTCACACTGGACGCGGGCCCCAAAGGCTTCAAGGCTAAGCTCGGCGACATCTACGCGATCAATCCGAGCGCCGAGACGACCGACAACCCCGAAGCGAACCGCAGCCTCGCCTCGGCCATGAGCATGGCCAACGTGCGGTGGACGCTCGACGGCATCGAGCTCGTCCAGGCCCGCGGCAAGGAAGAACTTCCGACGAGCGACGTCGAAAACCTTCTCAAGCTCACGAACAAGAAGAACGGATTACTGCAGGTCTCCTACTTCCGCGACCCGACCGACGTCATCTCGTTCCAGACCCGCACGCTCGCGGTCAACATGAAGGGCAAGAAGCTCACGGTCGGCAACTCCGTGCTCGAGAACGAGTTCGTCAAGTACGAAGGCGGCCACGAGTTCGGCTTCCAGGTCCACGAGTAAGGGACCGTCATGCGTAGCCCAGGATTCCTTGTCCTCGCGGTCGCGTACCTGGGTGGGTGCGCGACCGCGGCCTATCCCGATCGCATGCCTTCGCAAGCGGAGTCAGCTTTCGACGAGAGCGTCGAGCGCGATCGCCTCCAGTCCCAAGTTTGCGCGGATCTCGGCGAGAATCTGGGTTGCCGTGAAGCTATCTCGGCCCACCTCGCCTGCCAGGCGACGGGGATGAAGGCCGCCAAGAGCGTCGAAGAACTCGCCACGATCTGCCGGAGCTCCATCGCCGAGAAAGGACGCGAGTTCGGCAAGGCGGTGGAGCGCTCGATCCGATCTTGCCGCGGCACGCTCGACGAAGTCGTCTCCTGCAAGCTCGCCGTCTATTCCGATCTTTCGACTCGTTTGAGCAAGGAGCGCCCATGATCCGCCGCCTTCGCAGCGCGCTTACAATGGCCTGTTTGGCTTCGGCGGCGGCGCACGCCGACTACCTCGTCTTCAAGCTCGGCTACGATCTCGTGGATCTTCGCGCACCCACCCATTTCTTCCTGAGCGGGTTCCAGATCAAGCCCGACGGGAAGGACTCCGTCGGGAATTTGTTCTTCGAATCCGGATATTCGTCGGCGATCTTGGCGCGCGAAACGCTGGGCGCCCAAGTCATCTTCCTCGCGCCGGTCGACAAGTTGCACGGCAAGGACGCTCCCTTCCCCTTGAAGCGACTCATGGAGATGGGCAACCTCGGCACGCGCAAACTCCAGTTACTCGCGCGTCGGAGCGGCGATCTGAACACGGGCACGGCCTTCGGCGAGATGCTCAACTACCAACGCATCGCCGGCATCCACATGTACGGCCACTCTTCGCTCTTCGGGGGCGCGACGCTCACCTACGGGCACCGGATCAACGCTTTCGATGCCTCCGCGCAGCCGCTCTTCCGGAAGATCGCCGAGCGACTCGCACCCGACGCCTTCGTCACGTTGAACGGATGTAACACGGGCTACAAACAAGCTCCGCAGTGGAGCGCGCTCCTGAAAGTCCCGGTTCGCGGCACACTCACCGGCACCGACTTCCAAGAACTCCACGCCAACGGCCAATGGTACTTCCATAACCCGGGGCAATTCCCGGTCGGAGAATGGCTCACCGAGAACGCCGAAACCTACACCCCCGCGATCAAGCGTTGGGAAGGCGGCCAAGTTCGCATGATGCCCACGAACAGCCTCTACAATGGATCTTGGGGCGACTTCGAAGGGGGTCTCGGTTTTCCAAAGTTTTTCTGCAACTACGACCGGGGCGCACGCCGGGCGCGCAACTGCGAAGCCGCCATGGCCCGCGCGGCCGCGATCTTCCCCGGACGGGGCGCCTCGACATCATGTGCCCCGCGGATTCTAAAGACCTTCGGCGCCCGGGCTGCAAAGAAGCCCTGCGGGCCGCCGAGAAGACGGGGAATCGAGTTTTCAGTTCTTTCGCCGGCTGGCCGAAGTGGGGCCATCCCCTCGAGTGCAGCTTTGAAGGCTGCCGCGTCTACGCGGAATGCAACGATTCGAAGTGCGTCGTGAAGGCGACCCAAAACAAAGCGCCGACCACGCAGGTCGAGGAATACCTCGCCTACCTGCGCGGCTTCCCACAGCGCTAAGGCCGATTGGGGGCTCGCAGGCCAAGGGCCGCGAGCCGTCGCCAATCTTGCCGCCCGCGCCCCACGCAGATCCTGACGGAACACTTTGAGACCGGCTAAAGGCCCGTAAAAAAGCGTCATGAATTAATTGTTGTTGACTCGCAGCTTCAGATGCATAGTTATGCATAATTATGCAAAAGCTCGGACCCTGGGCCCAGCCCAACACCGCGCCCTCCCGCTCCAAGACGACGGCTCACGCCGCGACGTCCTCCGTGGTGGCTTTGCCGACGCGTCCGCGTCGTACCCTCCGTGCGGCTAAGCCCCAGCTTTTTAAGCTTTCCACCCAAGCTTTCCTCACGGGCGAAGAAGTCGCGCGCGAAGAGCTCGTGGCCCTCGTGAAGCTTGCGGCCGACCTCAAGCAACACCGTAAGCTCTACCGGGCCCAAGCCCTCTTGCCGGCGCGCCAATTGGGCCTTCTTTTCGAAAAGCCGTCGCTCCGCACGCGCGTTTCGTTCACGGTCGCGATCAACGAACTTGGCGGCCAAGCTATTGAAATTACTTCGTCGAACACCAAAAAAGAGCTCCCGCAGGACCAAATGCGGGTTCTCAACGGTTACCTCGATGGCCTCATGGTGCGGACCTTCGACCACTCGATCCTCGAGACGATGGGCCAACACGCCAAGATCCCGCTCATCAACGGGCTCTCGGACCAGCACCATCCCTGCCAAGCCCTCGCGGACGTGCTGACGATCCTCGAAAAGTGGGCCGGAAACCCGCAACCCCAAGTCGCCTACGTGGGCGACGGGAACAACATTCTCCATAGCCTCCTGCTCGTGGCTCCGGCCTTTGGCATCAACGTGACCTACGCTTGCCCCGAAGGCTTTGACCCCGATCCGGCGATCCTCGCTCGCGCGAAGGCCCGGGCCCAGGAATGGGGCACCTCGATCGAAGGCTTCCGTCGTCCGGTGGACGCCGTTATCGGCGCGCACGCCGTGTACACAGACGTCTGGACGAGCATGGGCTTCGAAGAAGAGAACGAGAAGCGCCTGAAGGCCTTCGAAGGCTTCAAGGTCAGCGAAGACCTCCTGACGGCCGCACGCCCCGGCGCGATCGCCATGCACTGTCTGCCGATGGTGCGGGACCTCGAGATCTCGGGCAGCCTCGCCGACAGCAAGGCCTCGGCGCTCTGGGAACAAAGCGAGAACCGTCTGCACGTGCAGAAGGCCCTCTTGCTCTCGATGATGAACGACTAAGCACGCGGGCGCGTCGATCGCGGCGCGCCCGACGTCCTTGCCAAGGAGTCCGCCGATGTCCGCCCCGCAAGACACGAATTCCGCCTCGCACCAGCTTTGGGGAGGCCGTTTCGAGGGCGGCATCGACGAGGCCTTCAACCACTTCAACCGCTCGCTTCCCTTCGATAAGCAGCTTGTCTTCGCCGATATCCGCGGTTCGCAGGCCTGGGCCGCGGCCCTCGCACGCGCGGGTCTGCTGACAAACGCCGAAGCGGAATCCCTGCGCGCGGGCCTCGCGAAAATCGCCGATGCCGTTCGCGCCAAGCCCTCGCTCCTGGACGAAAGCCCCGAGGAAGACGTTCACTCCTTCGTGGAAGGTTGGCTCATCCGCGAACTCGGCGATACCGGGCGCAAGCTCCACACGGGTCGCAGCCGCAACGACCAGGTCGCCACCGACTTCCGCCTGTGGTGCCGCGACGAACTCGATTCGCTCGTCGCGGGACTTCGCGGCCTGCAACGAGCCTTCGTGGAACGGGCGGCCGCGCACCCGACGGCCGCCCTGCCCGGCTACACGCATTTGCAACGCGGCCAGCCCGTGCTCTTTGCGCACACCTGTCTCGCCTACGTCGAGATGCTGGCGCGCGACGAAGCGCGGCTGATCGACGCGCGCAAACGCCTGAACGTTTTGCCCCTCGGCAGCGGCGCCCTCGCGGGTTGCGCGCACCCCGTGGACCGCGCCTTTCTCGCGAAGGAGCTCGGCTTCGACGACGTTACGCACAACAGCCTGGACGCCGTGTCGGACCGCGACTTCGTCGTCGAGATCCTCGCCGCGCTTTCGCTCGCCGGCGTGCACTTGTCGCGCTTCGCCGAGGACTGGATCCTCTATGGATCGTCGGAGTTCGCCTTCCTCGAGCTCGACGATAGCGTTTCCACGGGCTCGAGCCTCATGCCCCAAAAGAAGAACCCCGATTCGCTGGAGCTCATCCGCGGCAAAACGGGTCGCGTCGTGGGCGGCCTCGTGGGCATCCTCACGACCCTGAAAGCACTGCCGCTCGCCTACAACAAAGACCTTCAGGAAGACAAAGAAGCTCTCTTCGACGCCATCCGCACCGCGGCCGGCTGCCTCGCGATCGCGACGAAGGTCGTCTCGAGCGTGAAGATCCGCCCCGAGAAAATGCGTGACGCCGCGCTCAAAGGTTTCCTTAACGCGACCGAACTTGCCGATTACCTCGTGCGCAAGGGACTGCCCTTCCGCACCGGTCACGAAGTCGTGGGGAAACTCGTGCGCATCGCCCTCGAGAAGGGCGTCGAGCTCGAAAATCTCGAGCTTAAGGAGTTCCAAGCCCTCGCCCCGGTCATCGGCCCCGACGTCTTTGAGTGCCTGACCCTGGAGGCCGCGCTCAAGGCAAAGGCCCTCGTCGGTGGCACTTCGCCCCAGCGCGTCGGCGAGGAAATCGCGCGTCACCGCGCCCGTCTGGGGGCCAAATGAAGGAAACGTTGACGAATCCGGGGCCCGTCCGCCAGAGTCAGCCCATGACGACCGAGAAGCCGCAAGACAAGGCCAGCCGTCATGCGACACTCCTGACCTTGATCCGGACCCGTCGCCTCGGCACCCAAGCCGACCTCGTCGAGGCCCTTCAGGCGGAAGGACTCGAGGTCACCCAATCCAGCGTCTCGCGCGACCTCGAAGAGCTCGGCATCGTTAAGCGCAAGGGACTCTACGTGATCCCCGAGTCGGCGGCCTCCACGCACCGATTGAAGAGCATCACGCCCGTGGGGACGAATCTCGTCATCCTGCGCTGCGAGTCCGGATTCGCCTCGGCTATCGCGGCCGAGATCGATCGCGCCCACATCGCCGACATCGCCGGCACCATCGCCGGCGACGACACGATCTTCATCGCGATCCCCGGGACCAAAGAACAAAAGAACGTGGTCGATAGCCTGACCCGTCTCTTCGCCAAAGTGAATTGAAAGGACTTCCCCCACCATGAAAGACGTCAAGAAAGTCGTACTCGCCTATTCCGGCGGCCTCGACACCTCCGCCATGCTCCACTGGATCAAGGCCAAGTTCGGCTGCGAAGTCGTCTGCTTCTGCGCGGATATCGGCCAAGGCGACGAACTCAACGGTCTCGACGAGAAAGCCAAGGCGACGGGCGCCTCGAAGCTCTACATCGAAGACCTGCGCGAGGAGTTCGTGAAGGGTTACGTGTGGCCCGCGCTCAAGGCCAACGCCGTGTACGAAGGCATCTACCTCATGGGCACGTCGCTCGCGCGTCCCGTCATCGCCAAGAAGCAGATCGAGATCGCGCTCAAGGAAGGCGCCGACGCCGTCGCCCATGGCGCCACCGGCAAGGGCAACGACCAAGTCCGCTTCGAGCTGACCTACTACTCGCTTTACCCGAACGTCCGCGTGATCGCGCCGTGGCGCGACTGGGAGTTCAAGGGCCGCATGGATCTCATCGAGTACTGCCAGACGCATAAGATCCCCGTGGAGGCGACCGCGTCGAAGCCCTACTCGACCGACCGCAACCTCATGCACATCTCCTTCGAAGGCGGCATTTTGGAAGATCCGTGGGCCGCGCCGCCCGAAGATATCTTCCGTCTCACGAAAGACCCGCGCAAAGCCCCCGACCAACCCGAAGTCCTCGAGATCGGCTTCGAAAAGGGCGAGCCCGTCTCGATCAACGGCAAGAAACTCGGCGCCGTCGAGCTCCTCACGCAACTCAACAAGATCGGCGGCGAGCACGGCGTCGGCCGCATCGACCTCGTCGAAAACCGCTACGTCGGCATGAAGTCGCGCGGCGTCTACGAAACCCCCGGCGTCACCGTGCTGCAAGCCGCTCACCGCGCCGTCGAGTCGCTCACGATGGACCGCGAAGTCATGCGCCTGCGCGATTCGCTCGGCGTGAAGTTCGCCGACATGGCTTACTACGGCTACTGGTACTCGCCGGAAGGCGAGATCCTGCGCAACATGATCGACGACACGCAGAAGAACGTGACGGGCGTCGCGCGCGTGCAGCTCTTCAAGGGCGGCGTGCAGGTGCTCGGCCGCAAAGCGCCGAACTCGCTCTACAACCCGGAACTCTCGACCTTCGAGAAGGATACGGTCTACAACCAGAAAGACGCCGAAGGTTTCATCCGGTTGAACGCGCTTCGCCTGCGCGTGGCCGCCATGGCCGCGAAACGCGAAGTCTAGGGCGAGCCCACAGGGGGAACGAAGCCACGAAGGACCTTTCGGCTTCGTTCCCTGGCTCTCGGAGCCGGCTCAGCGTGAGTTCGCGTGGCACGCGGCAAGCCCCGGCGACGGGGCCGGGACCGCGGAGCGGCCGAGCGCTTCCGCTCGGTAGCACTCCTTAATCCGACGCGGATCCTTCCAACGGTTCGGGGATTCACCGGGCTTCTTTTCGGCCCAGAGCTCGTGCCGTACCCGAGTCCCCTTTCGGGGCGCCGAGAGGAAAGCGAAGTCGTGTCCTCCCATGGCGCGATCCACGAAGCCGATGTGGTTGACCCCCGTCCAGGCCGGCGCGCTCACGAAGATGATATCGCCATCCCGCGCGTCTTTGCAGTCGATCGCCGCGCTCGGGCCGAGGGCCCTCAAGTAGTCGCGGTAGAAACGCGACTGCGCCTCGTATTTTTCAAGACGAGGGGCCGCGTCGCCCTGGGCCGCGAGCGAAAGACGGATCGAAGCCAGGCAGACGGGATCCACCGAGTGGATCCCGTAGTAAGGCAACCCAAAATCGCTCGGCTCCAGAGACTCGCGCGCGACGAAGTGCACGAGGCCCGAACAGTCGAAGGCGTCCGCCACCCCGTCGCCGTTCTCGTCTTGGCCGTTGCGATCCCAGACGTAAGGCCGTCCGATCTGTTTGCGCGCGACTTCGATGAAGTCCTTGGCGATCGAGCTCGGCGAGCTTTCGGCTTCCGCCGATGTCGCCTTCGCGACGCCGGCGTCGGCGATCAGACAAAAGACCCCGGTCCAGCAAACGCGCTTCAAACTCATTCTCCCAACTTGTCCGGGGTCAACAGGTTCGCCTCGGCCCACGACGCGAGCGCTTCGCGATCCAAGGCTGTGCTCCCCTTCGAACCCAAGCGGTCGAAGTTCACATAGGCCTGGACGGCGTATCGCGTGTCCGCCGAGGCCCCGACGAAGCGCGGTCGCTCCGCGACGAGTTCCGAGGACTTCAGGACGAAGGCGGAATCCGGCTCGAAGGTCTCGCCTGAGTAGAGCAGGAAGCCGCGGCCAATTCCTCGCGACAGGGTCTCGCGCGCCCGGCCCTTCGCGCCGCCGACGATCGTCGCGACGGGATAGGCGTAAGCCACCACCGAGATTTCGTTCGTCTTCAGAAAATCGCGCAAAATCTCGTCGTCTTGGGCGAGAAAGTCCTGGAAGAGCTTCTCGGACGAACAGGTCGCGCACAAAGTCGGACAAGCGGTGCGTTCGGCCTCCGGAAACTCCAGGTTGTCGCCCTTCGGAAGGTCAAGCCAGCGCTGACCGGCGCGAAGCTTCATGCCGAGAAGAATCCGCTCGTCGTCCTTCGGCGAAAGGCGTACTTCGCCCGAAGGCAGACGACGGAAAGTCTTGTAGCCGAACTCCTCCGAAGCGACCGGATCGGTCGCGACGTAGAGGCCGCCGCCGAGCATATTGCCCGGGATCGTCCGCGCGGCCTTCGCGTAACGGCTCGCGAGATGCTTCGCGATTCGCGCGTCGGAAAAAGCCACGCCCGCGGACGACCGCAGATCGGCCGCCGTGAAGCCCATCCGACCGCCCACTTCGTAGTGGAACACCCAGAAAGGCTGCTTGATTTCCCGCACGCGCGAAAGCAAAGCTTTCGTCATTGGCTCCAGGCACGGGTTCGGCTTGGCCGATGCCGAAAACGACAAAAAGATCCCCAGGAGAATCCCGGAGACCGCGGAGAACTTTAGATTTTGACTGCGCATGCGCCCCCCCCCCTGCGCGGCGAAGACTCAACGAGACTTGCCGACGAAATCGCCGACGAGCGGACCGCGCGTGCCGATCGCCATGCCGTCACGAATCGAGTCGATCTTCTCGACGCGGGCGACCGCGACGTTCTCTTGCACGTGGATCACGCGCACTTGCCCGAACTCCACTTCGATCTCGCTCTGTTGATTCTCGCGGTAAGGATCCAGAACGGGAATCTTGCGCATGAGCGAAAGTTTCATCCCTTCGTTGAGACCCGCTTTCGTGCCGCCGTTCAGGATAAGATCCTGCGGGGCCTGGTCCGCTTGCTGCTTGGTCAAGCCGAGCTCGCGCTTGACCGCGATGATGCGCGCCGAAGCCTGGAGGCCCGCGGGCCGGCGACCGGCCTCGGCTTTCTCCTTGAGCATTCCTTCGAAGCTCGTGCGCTCGCTGTAGACGGAGGTCTCGACGACGGGAATCGGCGCCGGAGTCGACGCGGCTTCGACCGGCGTCACGGCGTAGGCGATTTCGCCTTCCGAGAAGAGAGAGGCGACGTTTCGGGCCGGGCCGGAAGATGCGTCGCCCCGTTTCTTCTTCTTGGCCGGGCGTTTTTTCTTGGCGGGCTTGGCGCCTTTACGGGGAGCCTTCTTCGCGGGCGCCTTGCCGGGCGGGGGGGACTTCTTGGGCGCCGCTTTCGTCGGGGCGCTCGGTGCTCCGTCGAGCGGAGGCGCCGGCCGCGAATCGATGTCCTGCGAAGGAGCTTGCTCGAGGGGGACTCCCGGTGCGGGGTCCTGGGCCCGGGCGAGCTCTGTCGCGAGAACGAGGCCCAAGATGGCGACGAAAGACTTCGGCATAACGACTCCTAAACTCAGAGGCCGGTGGAGAGCGCGCCCTTGAAGTCGACGGCAACCCAGGCGTCCGTCGAGGCTTCGGGCACCGAGACGGTGCGCGTTTGGAGGAAGCTCGACATCGCCTTGTTGAAACCTTCGTGGGCGGGCGTGCGGATCTCGAGCGACTTGTCCTGCAGGATCATCTGCGCGGCCGTCGACTTGCTCACGTTGATCACGACCGGCGCGCGAAGGTTGACCGTCATGCGGGTCATGTCGTCGGGGATCGTGAGAACGGTGAAGATCTTAAGACGATCGTTCTCGTCGTGCGCGAGGCTGATCTTGTCGGCGTCGCCGAGCGGCGCCTTGTAGTCGCGGCGGAAGAACCAGGGTTCGATGATCGGGAAAGCGATGTCGGCCGATTCGACCGATTGGAGCCAGAGGATGAGCGGCATGCTGGGAGATTCGACCAGCACGTAGTTCTTGAGTCGGGGGAAACCGACCATGCCGTCCGTGAAGTGGATGACTTGGTCTTCGACGTATTCGACGTGTCCGAAGCGGGTGGTTTCGATTTTCATGTTAGGCGCCTCCTGTGCCTTCTAAAACTTTCGCGGCTTCCTTCCAGAAGCCGTCCGTTACCGAATTCGGTTCAGACTCCGTCCGTCCCGGTCTTCTTGACCGGGGGGACGCCGAGACGAGTCAGGTTGCCGGCGAACGATTGCGTCGCGGCCTTGTTCTCGTCTTGGATCGCGCGGTAGATCTCCTCGCGATGGATCTTGGTTTCCTTGGGAGCTTCGATGCCGATGCGGACCTGCTTCCCTTTGATCTGCACGATCGTGATCTTGATGTGATCATCGATCGCGATCGATTCGCCGATTTTTCGCGTTAGAACGAGCATCCGTGTCTCCTTACAAACTTCCTGTGCGCATTCCCCTCCGGGAAATTCTTGCGCCTAAGCACTTCTCGGAGAGCCCGGGCAGAATCTTTAGCGTTGCGTGAAGAAGTTTTTTCGGGCGCGCGAATTCTCGTCCGTCAAGTTTTCGACGCGCGACCAAAGAGTGGAATCAAAAGGACTTTCGTCTACGTGACGCCGCGGAGCCGAAGCTCGAAATCCGAGGCTCCGCTCGCGAACTGAAGCGCCGTTTCGCGCGAGATCTGGCCTTCCGAGAGCAAACGCATGAGATCCTGGTCGAAAGTCCGCATGCCGTAGTTCTCGCCTTCTTGCAGGCATTCTTGGATCTCGGCGTGTCGCGATGGATCCAAGAGGCAGTCGCGAACACGGGGCGTATTCACGAGGATCTCGGCGGCGGCCACGAGCTTGCCGCTTTCCGCGTGGGGGACGAGGCGCTGGCTGACGACCGCCACGAGGACCGAGGAGAAGAGGCTGCGAACCTGAGAATGCGTCTCGGGCTCGAAGAAGCCAAGCATGCGGTTCACGGAATCGATGGCGTCGCGAGTATGCAAGGTCGTCAGGACGAGGTGACCGGTCTCGGCCGCCGTCATCGCGGCCCACGCCGTCTCACGGTCCCGCGTCTCGCCGATCATGATGACGTCAGGATCTTGACGTAGGGAGTTACGCAACCCGCTCGCGAAGTCCTCCGTATCGATGCCGATCTCGCGCTGGGTGATGACGGCGCGGCGATCGCGGATCAGGCACTCGACCGGGTCCTCGATCGTCACGATGTGGCCGCCCTTCGTCGTGTTCCATTCGTTCAGGAGCGCGGCGAGCGTCGTGGTCTTGCCGCTGCCGGCGGGTCCCGTGACGAGCACGAGGCCGCGCGGACGCGTGGCGATCTGGCTCAGGACCGAGGGAAGCCCGAGCTCTTCGATGGAGCGGATATCGAAGGGAATGAAGCGACAGATAATGCCGAGCTGCCCCCGGTGCCGGAAGAGGTTCAGGCGAAAGCGTCCCACCCCGGAAAGGCTGTAGGCCATGTCGACCTCTTTGCCTTGGGCGAGTTGATCCTGAAAGCGCGGGGGAACGATGTTTTTGGCGAGGTTCGAAAGTTCCGCCGGCGTCAGCGCCGCGTCTTTCTTGGAAAGGAGCTGCAGCACGTCCTTGATTCGCACGATCGGCGGCAAACCCGTCTTCAGATGGATATCGGAAGCCCCGTGCTGGACCGCTCGGCGCAAGATCTCTTCGAAACGCGCCACCATCGGATCCACGTTTTACAGAATGAGCTTTCACCTTGGGACTTTCAAGTGGGGCTGTTAGATAGGATCCATGACCTTCGAGATCCCGGAAGTCGTCCGGCAACTTTTGCTTTTCATCCCGGTTTTCATCCTTTGCCTGAGCTTCCACGAGTTCGCCCACGCTTGGACGGCCGCCAAGTTCGGCGACCCGACGGCGCGGCTCATGGGACGCCTGACGATGGATCCCATGGTTCATATTTCTTGGTTCGGCACGGTCATCTTCCCGGCCATTTCGATCGCGATCGGCAGCCCCTTTCTTTTCGGTTGGGCGAACCCGGTGCCGGTCGACGCGCGAAACTTCCGCAAGCCGCTCGGCCACATGGCGATCGTCGCCGCGGCCGGGCCGCTCTCGAACATCTTCTTGGCCGCCGTTTCGACCGCGATCCTGGCCGTTCTCGTTCACCAAGGTATTCCCGAGCAAGGAACGGCGCGCGCCGCCGCCGAGCTGCTCGAGATGGCCGTCATGCTCAACCTCTTCTTGGCCTACTTCAATTTGCTCCCCGTTCCCCCCTTGGATGGTTTCCGCATCGTCCAGGGCGTCGTTTCGACCCCGACGGCCCTCAAGATCGAGGGCTGGGCCCAGTACGGCCAATGGATCCTGATTTTGATGATGCTCACGGGCATGCTGCGAGTTCTCGCCATCCCGGTCCTTCTGACAAAATTCGCTCTCTATAAGGGACTTGGAATTCCGATCGGCCTCACCGTATTCTAGGCGCATGAAACACCCGACGAGCGCGTTCCTCGTCCTCGGCTCTTTGGGTCTGCTTTCCGCCTGCGCTAAAGGGCGAGCGAGCGACGTGAACGCGGATCGCATTTACGCGACGTACCGAACGACTTACTTCGCGGAGACCCAGACCGTCGAAAACGACGCGGTTTTCCAATTCGAGGGCAGCACGGGCACGTATATCGAGCTCGACGGTAGCGCCGGAGTCACGGTCCTGGGCAAGACGATGAGCGCGGCGACCTCGCTTTTAAACACCGTCGTCTACGAACTCGACGGGACGACGGCGACCTTCGGCCTCGCCTCACCGCCGACCGCCGTGACCTTCGCCTACACGGACACGACGGGGAAAGTCTTCACGAACGAGATTGCTTTCCCGGATGCCGTCAATCTCTCACTCGCCGCGACTTCCCCAAACGGCCAGTCGCTGACTTTCACCCCCACCACCGCTCCCCTGGGCGGCTCCGAAAAGCTGAGGGCGGAGTATTCCTATACGGTCTCTTCCGGCGGCTCGACGCTTTCCAGAACGGGAAGTCGAAGCTGCGACGGCGGCGTTTGCACCTTGCGAAGCAGCGAGGAGCTGGTCGATGCCACGGCGGGAAGCGAAATCACAATCAAAGTCTGCCGTAACCGAAGTTCGACCCCGTCTCAGCTCAGCTCCGCCGGTGGTAGCGCCGAAGCCACTTTTTGCTCCCTTCACGCCAAGGTCACTTTGAGCCCCTAGTCCCTTCCAGATCCGGCCTAGAGTTTGGGGCGGATTGCTGCTAAACCCGGCCGGGTGAGTCAGGGAGAGGCTTTACCTTTTTTAAAACGCGGCGCGTCCGTCTTGATCGACTGCAAAGTCCAACTGCCCGAATTTGAAGGGCCGATGGACCTTTTGCTGCACCTTATCAAGGCGCAAGAGTTGGACATTCTGAATCTTCCCATCGCGAAGATCACGAAGCAGTACCTCCTCTATTTGGACTACATGCGCGAGATGAACCTCGACCTCGCGGCCGAGTACCTCGTCATGGCCGCCACGCTGACCTACCTCAAGAGCCAGGTCATCGTCCCGCAAGAGGCCAAACCCGAGGCGACCGGACCCGACCCGCGCGCTCAGCTCATCCGTCGTCTCATCGAGCTCAAGAACTACAAAGAGCTGGCCATGGATCTCTCGCGCCGCCCGCGGCTTTTCCGCGATTTCTATCCTTGCCGCAACAACGGCGTGGAAGAGCTCGAGGCGGGCATCGAGCCCGAAGTCGCGCTCACGAACCCCTTCCAGCTCGTCGAGGCTTACCGCGCGCTCATCAGCCGCCGGAAGACCTACGTGCACGAAGTCTTCGTGGACGAAACCCCGATCTCGTCGTGCATCGCGAAGATCGTGGACGAGCTGAAAGTCCAAGAACACATCAGTTTCCAAAGGCTCTTGCCGCAGGTTCACCGCCCGCAGGAGCTCATTTCCATGTTCCTCGGCGTCCTCGAGATGTCGCGTCTCCAAATGACCGCGATCGACCAAGACCGCATCTTCGGTCCGATCGAAGTCCACCGGCGCGTCGATCCCTCGGAGCTCGATCACGCCAAGCGAGTCCACGGCCTGAGT
>ERZ761607.1577-NODE-1577-length-27747-cov-4.420844_pt1 | contig 27747 bp, 21 predicted proteins | sample MGYA00511164_ERZ761607 | MGnify/ENA primary metagenome ERZ761607 (study PRJEB28899, sample SAMN02445080) | bioreactor sludge metagenome | biome: EBPR sludge | place: Australia: Brisbane, Thorneside Wastewater Treatment Plant | collected 2011-06-22 ... | reverse complement strand
GTCCCCCCCGAGCCGATCTGAGAACTACCCGACGTTTCCTTCCGCATCGGGATTGACTATCCCACTACGCGGTGCTAGTGAAATTACATGATACGGAACGTCCGATACGCACTATTTGCACGCTCGATTGTAGCGCTCTTTGCGCTGGCCCTGGTCGCCGGTTGCGGCGGGCAGGATCGTGACCCGAATATCAAGCGCGCCCGTGAACGACGGGCTGTCGGCGACTACCCGGGCGCCCTCGAGTGGTACCAGCGGGCTCTTGACAAGAAACCCGGGGTGGCCCGGGTCCATTGGGACATGGCCCAGATCTACGACCAGCACCTGACCAACGAGCTTCGGGCCATTTACCATTATGAGCGGTACCTCGAGCTCGACCCCAAAGCGGAACGCCGTCAACTGGTCGAGCAGTCGATCGGGTTGGCCAAGCTGTCGTATGCCGTCTCCCTGCCGGATCGGCCTTCCGAGGCCGTCCAGGAAATCGCCCGTCTGCGCCGCGAAATCGACTCGCTGCGCGCCCTGCTGACCGAGGCGCGCGATGAAATGGCCCGGCTCTCCGCCGCGCAGGTCGCCCGGTCGGCCGTACCAGCGCCGGGCGCTGCCACGCCGGCGGCCGTTGGCGTTTCCCCGACGACGCCTGTTGCCATTGAACCGCTCAAGCCGGCACCGCCCCAACCGACCCGGTTTGACACCTATATTGTCCAGCCGGGCGATACGATGAGCAAGATCGCGAAGAAGATGTACAACGATGCGAACAAGTGGGAGTTGATTTTCCAGGCCAACAAGGCCTCGTTGCGACGCCCGCAGGATATCAAGGTCGGTCAAACGCTGATGATCCCGCGTTGACCGCAAGGAGACACCATGGCAGGCAGTGATTTTTTCGATGATGACTTGATCCGGCAGCGCGACCGTGCCAACCGCATCAAGATGGGGCCTGGAGATGAGCCGGCCGCCGCGCGCGAGGCCGCTGCGGATGAGCCGGGCGGACGCCAGGTTTCCGATCTGAACCTGACCCGGATGGCCCGTCACAAGCAGGAAGTGGACAGCCAGACCACCCGCGCCATGCAGGAGCTGGAGCTGCTGCGCAAACGCCAGGAGCAACTGGAATCGGAGAAGCGCGAACTCGAGGAATTCAAGCGCAAGAGCGAGGAGTTTGAACGCGGACGGCGTGATGTGATCGCCAACATCCGGCGCAGCCTCTCGTCGATCGAGCGCGACGAACTGGAAACCCAGCGCCTGCTCGAGTTGCTGCAGGGAACCCAGACCCGGTTCAAATCTTTGCTGGTCAATGTCGAGGACATCAAGGAGCAGTCCTGGTCCGAGGAGAACATCCGCGTGGAGTTGACCCGTGCGCTGGGCATGATCGAGGATGCCCGCATGGAGTACAACCGCTCGGTCGCGAAGATCGAGGCGGTCAAGTCGGAACGCAGCGGGGCTCCCGCTTCCACAGCGCCCACCCCGGTGCTGTTCGATGACACCTCGTCCACGTACGATCACGACAAATCGTTCAGCCACTGGCTGAAGATCGGTGCGGCATTTTCCCTCCCCTTGATCATCACCCTCGTCGTGCTGGGTGTGGTGTACATGGGATTGCTCATGTCCGGCGCCTGGTAAGGACGGGATCACCATGGGTTGGCTACGTGAAGAAACTGCCTACGAGCGCCGGATGCGCGAGCTGGACGAGGAGGCTGAACGCATCCGCAAGAACATGCAGATGCTGATGAAGCAAACAACACGTGATCCGGTGGCCCGTCCGGTGGCATCAACCGGCTTGCGCAAACGTTCCTCGGTGACACCCTCGCAGCGTGTGAGCGCGGAGACCTGGTCGGAAACCGGGGATGATGCCCTGGACCAACCTGGTGATCCGTCCATCGAGGGGATGGGTCCTGCGGCGACAGATCCCGGCGATCGCAGCCTCGGCTTCGGCGGCGTGGCGAGTTCATCACCCAAGCCGGAAAAACTCGCGAATTACCTCGCCAGCGGGAGTTTCGGCAAAGCCGGATCCCTGAGCCGCGAACGCAAGATCCTGCGCAACAAAGCGATTTTCATGGCTGTGGTGGCTGCACTGGCCCTGTTCAGCCTGTTTACCTGGTGGCCGTGAGTTCATGGCGACCTCCATGTCCAGTATGACCCTCGTGACTTCCTGGGGGCAGATCACGGTTTCTTTTGCCGAGGGTTGTGTGTCGGCGTGTGACCTGCCTGCCCTGAAACAGCCGATGAAAACATTGAGACTCGGACGTGCGGATGTTAGACGCGTCGCCCCCGCCGATCGCCACGCCGCACGTTTGTCGGAACACTATCTGCGCGGTCTCTTCACGGGTCAACCTTCGGAACGCCCACCGGTAAAACAACCGCCGGGAACGGCCCTGCAACAGGCGGTTTGGGCGGCCTTGCTGGGCATACCGCGTGGCCGGATGGAAACCTATGGCTCCTTGGCGCGACGCATTGGCCGTCCTCGCGCCGCCCGGGCCATCGGGCAAGCCTGCGGGGCGAACCCGGTGCCGTTGTTCATACCCTGCCATCGGGTGATTGCCGCGAACGGATCGCTCGGAGGATTTTCCAGTGGACTGGCCTGGAAGGAGTATTTGCTGGATGTCGAAGCCATCCCCGTCGCTGGTGAGGTGCGGCCATGACCCGAATCGCGGTTGCCTGCGGCGGAACCGGCGGCCACATCTTTCCGGGTCTGGCCACGGCGAATGAGCTGATCCGTCGGGGCCATGATGTGACCTTGTGGCTGGCCGGAAAGGATGTCGAAAACGCCGCCGTGCGCGGTTGGTCCGGCGCAGTGGTCACCGTACCGGCCCAGGGCTTTCCCAGCGGTTTCTCCCTGGCTGCCGCCCAGTCAGCCTACCGGTTGTTCCGTGCGGTGGGCAAGGTCGCGGCCGACATGAGGAATAATCCTCCGGATGTCGTCCTCGCCATGGGAAGTTACGCTTCGGTGGGACCGGTCGGCGCGGCGATCCGCCTGGGCATCCCGTTTGTGATGCACGAATCGAATGTGATTCCCGGTCGCGCTGTACGCTTGTTTGCACGGTGGGCCTCGATGGTCGGCGGGTGCTTCGATGAAACCCGATTCTACCTGCGAAACCGGCCGTTCGTTGTCACCGGCATGCCTCTCCGGCAAGACCTGCTGGCGGCGTCCCAACAACCCCGCACTACCGCTGACCATGTACGGTTGCTGGTCATGGGTGGAAGCCGCGGCGCGAAACGGGTGAACGAACTGGTCTCCGAAACCCTGGTTGCCCTGCATGTCGGTGGCCTGACTCTGGATGTCGTCCACCTTACGGGTGAACAGGACCTCGAACGTATCCGCGCCGTGTATGCCGATGCTGGCATGCCGGCAAATGTCCAGGCCTTCACCCAGTCGATCGGGGCCTTGTATGCCCGGACGGATTTCGCCATCTGCCGGGCCGGTGCCGCGACCTGCGCGGAGTTGTCCCTGTTCGGAATTCCGTCCTTGTTGATTCCCTATCCGCACGCCATCCACGACCACCAGACGTTCAACGCCCGGGCCATGGAGAAGATCGGTGCCGCCGACATGGTGCCGGAATCGGATGTCACCAGTGACTGGCTTCGTTCATACATCAGCCAGATGATCCGCCAAGCCGACCGCCGTGCTCAGATGGCGGTTAATGCCCGTTCCAGGGCCAGTGGCGACGGTGCGGCCCGGCTGGCCGATGTGGTTGAACAAACCGCCACCATGCGCCGCCATGCATCCTGATCACCGCCAACGCAGCGAACAGACGGCGTTGACCGTGTTTTCCCGTGCACCCGAATCAGGTGCGCGTATCCACATGCTCGGAATCGGCGGAGTCGGAATGGCCGGATTGGCGCTGTTGATCAAGTCGCTCGGGTGGCAGGTGGATGGATGCGATGCCTCGACCGGCCCGCTGCTTTCCTGGTTGAACGCGCAGGGCATCGCCACGAAGGTCGGGCACGCGCCTGCTCATCTCAACGAACGTCCGGTGGCTATCGTGCGCAGCCCGGCGGTGGCATGGACCGACCCCGAACTGGTTGCCGCCCTGGAACAGCAGATCCCGGTGATCGACCGCGGCCGCTTGCTGCCGGCCCTGTTGGGTGCGCGATCCACGGTGGCGGTCGCCGGAACGCATGGCAAAACCACGACCGCGAGCATGATTGCCTGGTGCCTGGCCCGTGCAGGTCATCCGGTATCCTATTGCATCGGCGGGGTGTGCCCCGGCCTTGACGCTGTGGCCCGGATCGAACCCGAAGGATGGGTGGTTGTCGAGGCGGATGAAAGCGACGGGACCCTGCGGCATTATCATCCGAAGGTGGGCGTGGTCACCGCGCTGGATCTGGATCATGTGGACTACTATGCCGACGAGTCGGCCCTTCATTCGGTCTATCATACCTTTGTCAGGCAATCAGACCTGGCCATTGTCCCGGCGGGATCCTGCGGCGAATCCGGTTGGCCCGGCACGCGCGTCATCACCTTTGGTGAAGCGACGGCAAGCGTTCAGGCTGCGCATTGCCGGCTCGATGCCGGCGGATCGGATCTGGATGTGGCCATCGAATGCGGAGCGATCATTCCGGTTCGCCTCGGTGTTCCCGGTCGTCACAACATCCTCAATGCCCTGGCGGCCTGGGCGGCATTGCGCGCCTGCGGACTGCCGGCGCAGGACATCGCGGCGGGGCTTTCTACCTTCCGGTTGCCTCGCCGTAGGTTCGAGACGGTGATCGATGCGGCAGGCATCCGGATCATCTCCGACTATGCGCATCATCCGGTCGAGATCAAGGCGCTGATCGACCAGGCGAAACTGCTCGCGCCTCGCCGCCTCATCGCCGTATTCCAACCTCACCGCTACAGCCGCACACGGGCCTTTTCCTCGGCGTTCATCAATGTCCTCGCCGAATTGGACCTGGTCGTGCTGGCCCCGGTGTACAGTGCCTCCGAACCTTTCATCGAGGGCGGGACCAGCGCCGATGTGCATGCCGAAGCGGTGCGGCGCGGCTGCACCCGCATACACCTGGCGGACTCGCTGGATGAAGCCTGGATACGTCTCCGGCGCGCCATGCAGCCGGGCGACCTGGTCCTGATCATCGGGGCCGGCGATGTGGATCGGATCGGTCCATGGGCGGCGAACCACGTCCTGTCATGCGCAACAACGATCAACAAGGAAACCAACGTATGAAACACATCGCTGTCTTGATGGGCGGGATCTCCGCAGAACGGGAAATCTCACTTTCTTCCGGGCGGGCCATCGCCGACGCATTGGCGAGCAAGGGCTACCGGGTGACCCCGGTGGATGTGCAACGTGAAGACTTTCCGATTCCGACAGCACTTGATGCCGCCTTCATCGCCCTGCACGGGACCTACGGCGAGGACGGAGGCGTGCAGCAATACCTCGCCGCCAACGGGATCCGTTTCACCGGCTCGGATGCCGCGTCCAGCCGGGCCGCATTCGACAAGATCGCGAGCAAGCGGTGTTTTGAGCAATACGGTGTCAATACAGCCCGGTATGAAGTCCTGCGACGCGGACAACCGCGCACGTTACCGCTTCCGGTGGTGGTAAAACCGCCCCGGCAGGGATCCAGCATCGGCCTTGCCAAGGTCATGGAAGAAGGGGCATGGGCGACGGCCATGGAAAACGCCCTGGTACACGACGAGGAGGTGTTGGTCGAAGCCTTCATCCCGGGACGTGAACTGACCGTGGGCATCGTAGGCGACGAAGTATTGCCGATTGTCGAAATCCGGGCACCGGACGGATACTACGATTACCGCGCCAAATACACCAAGGGGGCGACGGAGTACCTATGCCCGGCGCCGATCGATGAAACGTCGACGCGCCTCGTCCAGGCGATTGCCTGGAAAACCTTCGAGGCGCTGAAAGCCAGCGGACTCGGGCGTGTCGACGTCCGCCTGACCGATGACGGCGAACCCTTCGTGCTGGAGCTCAACAGTATTCCCGGCTTCACCGAAACCAGCTTGTTGCCCAAGGCCGCGAAGGCGGTGGGCATCAGTTTTGCCGACCTCTGCGACAAGATCATCCGGCAGGCTCTTGCACCGTAATTTTTTTTCGCGTCTTCGTTGCGCCATGGCCGGGATCGTGCTACACATCGGCTCACTGATGGTGTGGTTGGAATCGGGGTCAAACGCATGCTGTTTTCGTCGAAGAAAAAAGAACAACAAAACCGCTACAACCGGCGTAAAACGCTTCCTCGTGCGCCGGTGTACACGATGCACGCCAAGGCGGCGGAGCAGCGCAACGAATCGATGCACAAGGTGGGAGCCATCCTGCTCGCGCTGGTTGCCCTCGGTGGCGCGATCTGGGTGGCCGTGGCCGGCGCCGAGCGTATCCGCGCCTGGTTATTCGTGGAGAACGACCAGTTTCTGATCGAGACCATTTCCATCGCTTCGACCGGCACCTTGAGTCCTGATCACATCCGCGAATTCGGCGGGATCACCGAAGGCCAGAACCTGTTCGCGGTGGACATCAAGGGGGTGCGTGCGCGCCTGGAGGCGGGACCGCTGATCAAGAAGGCCGAAGTCACCCGGCAACTCCCCGGCACCCTGGAGGTCCGGGTGCAGGAACGCATCCCGCTCGCGCGGATTCCCCAGGCCCAGGCCGGATTCTTTTTTGCTGTGGACGTGGACGGCAAGGTGCTCGGGTTGGCCGGTCGCAAGCACGGTGCGATGCCGATGGTGAAGGGATTCAAGGACCGCGGGCTTGCTCCCGGTGACTTCCTGCGCGATGGCGGGGCGATTGATGCCTTGCAGGTGATCGGGCTGTGCGACGGTACCATGCTCGGCCAAGTCATCCAGATCAGCGCGATCGATGTGGGCCACCCCGATTACCTGGAATTGTCGTTGGCGAACGGCGTCAAGGTCCTGCTGCCGCGCAATCCACCCCGCAGCAAACTGGAGGACCTGGTGGTCTACCTGCGCGAGTCGGGTGGTCGGCTCAACTTCATTGACCTCACCCTCGACCGCAATGTTCCCGCCTCCTGAGACCCTGTCATGGATATTCCGCCCATAGCTGCCGTCGAAATCGGTACATCGCGCATCCGTGTTGCCATCGGCGAGGTGCATGATGACGACCACCTGCAGGTGATCGGTGTGGGGGAATGTCCTTCGCGTGGCATCCGCAAGGGCGAGATCATCGACATGGATGCCGCCTTGTCCTGCTTGCGCATCGCATTGCACCAGGCGGAAGAGGCATCGGATACCCAGATCAAAGCCGTCTATGTCCCGGTTACCGGCGGCCATGTCCAGTCCATGATCAACCGGGGCAGTATCCCGATCGTAGGAGACGAGCCGGAGATTCATCAGGAGCATATCGACGACGTGCAGGAAATCGCCAAGGCGGTCAACCTGCCCAACGACCGTGAGTTGATCCACTCCATCTGCCAGTACTACTACCTCGATGATCAGAAAGGCGTGATCAATCCGCTCGGCATGGAGGCGTCCAAGCTCGCCGTGGATGTGATGATCGTGCATGGCCACTCCGGACGGATCCGCAATCTCAACAAGCTCATGCGTTCGCTTCACCTGGATGTCGATGACTGCGTCCTGGCTGGTCTCTGCTCCGCGCTTGCCGTACTCCAGCCCGAGGAGAAGGAAAACGGGGCGCTGGTGATCGATCTCGGCGGGGGAACCACTGATTTCCTGGGCTATGCCGACAGCACCATTGCCGTGGCCGGTTCGCTCGCCATCGGGGGCGATCACATCAGCAACGATGTGGCCCGGGGCTTGCGCATGTCGATTCCGAATGCCGAACGGGTGAAGGAAGCCTCGGGCAGTGCCATCATCCACCTGGCTTCGCGCTTGCAGAAGCTCGATCTGCCGGGTGATACCGGTCCGGATGGCCGGGTGGTTCGGCTCGGTGATGTGCAACTGATCACCAGCCTGCGCGCCGAGGAAATCCTGACCATGGTCAAGTCGCATGTGGAGGAGGGTGACCTGCTGCAACGGTTCGGCTCGGGCATCGTCCTCACCGGTGGTGGCGCACATCTGGACCGCATCGACGAGCTGGCTTCGAAAGTGTTCGGCATGCCGTGCCGGATCGGGAAGTCCCGTGATGTCAGCGGCCTGGCCACTACCGCCAACCGCCCGGAATACGCCACGGTGATCGGTCTGCTGCGCTATGCGGCCCGGGCGGCGCGCCGCCAGTCCGGGACCGGTCGTTGGTCGAATCTGTTGCGTCGCATCCTGTCGGGGGAGGGCTGATCATGAACGGAGGTCCGGCCGAACGGTTGTTTCAGCATCCCGATGTGGAACCGCGCACCCGCATCCTGGTCCTCGGTCTCGGTGGGGCGGGCTGCAACATGGTGGCCAACATCGCGGCGGGTTGGGAGGAAGGGCCTCCGGTCATCGCCGTGAATACCGATGCCCAGTCCCTGGCAGGTTGCGAGGCTCCCCGGGTGTTGCAGATCGGTCAAGCCGTGACGAAAGGCTATGGCGCGAATGGCGATACCAACCTCGGTCGGATGGCCGTCGAGGAAAGCCTCGAGGCGATCAAGGAACTGCTCAACGGGATGGATATCCTGTTTTTGGTGGTGGGCTTGGGCGGCGGTACCGGCAGCGGCGGTGCACCATTGATTCTTCAGGTGGCCCACCAGTTGAATATCCTGACCATCTGTTTCGCAACCAAACCGTTCGACTTCGAGACGGAAACCCGCCGTTTGCAGGCTGAGGAGAGCCTCAAGACCATTCAGCGTGCGGCCGATGCCGTCGTGGTTTTGCCGAACGACAAACTGATGGACCTGGTCGATCCGAACACCGGCGTGTTGGAGACGTTCCGTTTTTCCGATTCCCAGGTCGGCATGGCCATCCAGGGTATCTGGCACCTGCTGGGGTTCCGTGGGGTGATCAACCTGGACATGGCGGATCTCCGCAACCTCGTGCAGCGCAGCGACGGTCTCTGTCATTTCGGCTTTGGCGAAGGCAGTGGCCCATCGCGCATACCGGCCGCAGTGAAATCGCTGATGGATTCACCCTACCTGAACAAGGGGCGCTCGGTGAGCGAGGCGGCAGCCTTGCTGGTGAACATCACCGGCGGGCCGGACCTGACCCTTGCCGATATGCAGGGTATCATGGGACAGATCAAAAGCCAGGCCCAGCCCGGTGCCACCGTTTATTTCGGCGCGATGATTGATCCCTCCATGCGCAACCGCGTAGCCCTGACCGCGATCGTCACCGATTCACAATCGATGAAACCCGCCCGCAATAAGCGCGTCACGTCGATGGAGGACGATTTGGTCTCGGCTTCCTCCGCGAAAAAAGCGAAACCCATGGCGGCGACCGACCAGGGTGATCTTCCGTTCAAGTCCGAGGACAAGGGACGCTTCAGCAACAGCACGCCGACCACGTTCCGGGGCGAGGATCTTGATATCCCTACCTTCATCCGGCGGGGCGTGAAATTGTCGTTCGAGCGCTGACCCGTCGCGGCAGCGGCCGCGATCATCCGGGTAGCGGATAGGTTGTCCATCGGCGGCCTGCGTACCTCCGGGCTTCGGTGAAACCGGCTTCCCGGGCAAGCTGCAAAGCCTCCTCGAATCCATCCCCGACCCGGTCAGGGCTGTGGGCATCGGAACCGAAGACAAGGCCGATACCGCGTTCGGCCGCCCAACGCAGCACGTGCCGTGAGGGATAAGCTTCACGGATGGAGTGGATCCAACCCGACGTGTTGATCTCGATGGCCATACCGGCCCGTGCGATCCGGTCGAGGGCGGGAATCGCCACGTCGGCAATTTGATCGGGATCCGACGGCATACCGAACCGTTTGGGCAGATCCGTGTGGGTGACCACATCATATAGTCCGCTATCAGCCAGCCGTCCTGTAAGGTCATAGTATTCCCGCCACACCTGTTCGGCGGGTCCTTCCGACAAGCCCCGCCGTTGCGGGTCGTTCGACCAATAGTCGCGGAAATGGATGGAACCGAGCACGATATCGAGCGGATACCGCGCCATGAAGTCGGAGAGGAAAGCCTCGCACCCGGGAAAGAAATCCGCCTCGATGCCGAATCGGACGGTCACAGCAGTCACCTCCCGGCGTGCCTCCTCGACATCGGCCACATACTGATCGAACGCGTCGAGGGTCATCCGGTGTTCCTGGCCGAAGCCGACATCGGTCGGACAGTGATCCGTCGAGGCGATTTCACGCAAACCCGCCACGGCCGCCGAACGCGCATAGTCAACCGTTCGCCCGGTGGCATGGCGGCACAATTCATGGTGGGTGTGGTAGTCGGGCAGCAGAGCGGCGATTGATGGATCCATGCCGGTACGGTAAAGTGGAGAAGATTGTTATGTCAACGCAGGGCACGTCCTGCAGGAGTTCGAGATGAAGGTGATACAATGTGCGGAATACGGTGGACCTGAGGTGCTTCAGCCCGCGGAGTGGCCGGATCCCGAACCCGGACCGGGCGAGGTACGCATCCGGATTCATGCGGCCGGCGTGAACCCGGTGGATGCGAAGATCCGCAAGGGATTGCTCAAGGCACGGATACCCAACCAGCTTCCCCTGATTCCCGGCTGGGATGCCGCCGGGGTGATCGATGCCGTGGGGGACGGTGTGACGTCCTGGAAGCCCGGCGAACCTGTATTTGCGTATGCCCGCAAGCCGGTCATCCAGTTCGGCACCTACGCCGAATACATCGTGCTTCCGGAGGGGCAGGTGGCGCGGGCCCCACGACGGTTGACGCACGAGGAGGCGGCGGCGGTACCGCTTGCCGCGCTGACCGCCTACCAGTCACTGTTCGGGGCGGGCCACCTGTCGGCCGGGCAAACCGTGTTGATCCATGCCGGAGCGGGCGGAGTCGGTGGCTACGCGATCCAATTCGCCCGGTTATCCGGCGCGCGGATCATCGCGACCGGACGCGCGGAAAACCATGCCGTTATGCGCAGGCTGGGGGCCGACCATGTGGTGGACTACACCGTGACGGATTTCCGCGATGCCGTTCGCATGTTGTATCCGGATGGCATTGATCTGGCCTACGATACCGTGGGCGGTGACGTGCAGGTGAACAGCGCCGAGGTCGTGCGCCCCGGCGGAACCCTGGTATCCATCCTGGCCTTTCCCGATGAGGCCGCCATCGCCGCCCGCGGGGTGAATCCGCGTTACGTGTTCGTAGCGCCGAATACAGAGGAGTTGGCCCGGATCGCCGACTGGATCGATGACGGCCAGGTTGACGTGCGCCTCGCCGGTGTTCTTCCGCTTGATCAGGCCGCCGAAGCGCACCGGCGCATAGAAACCGGCCGCACGTCGGGCAAGCTGGTATTGCGCATCCGGGTTTGATCCCGACCGGATTCCTTGGCATAGTGCCGCCCATGAACGAAACCGCGTCGATCGATCTCTCCATCGTCATTCCGGCGTTGGATGAGGAACGTACCATTGTCAAGGCCATCGGACTCGCCCACGAAGCGATCGCCATGTCCGGTCTGAACGGGGAAGTGGTCGTTTCCGACAATGGCTCCACCGACCGGACCGTGGCGCTGGCCACCGAGGCGGGCGCCCGGGTGGTGAATGCCCCGAAGAAGGGCTACGGGTACGCCTTGCTCCATGGTTTCAAGCAGGCGCGCGGCCGCTACCTGGTCATGGGCGACGCCGATGCCACCTACGACTTCCGTGAAGCGGTGGCTTTCCTCGACGATCTGAAGGCGGGCGCCGATCTCGTCATGGGCAGCCGGCTGGCGGGCACTGTGCACAAGGGGGCGATGCCATTCCTCCACCGCTGGCTCGGTACACCGGTGTTGAGCTTTCTGATCAACCTGTTCTTCCGGTTGCGCATCACCGATTGCAACTGCGGCATGCGGGCGATCACCCGGGCCGCCTTCGACCGGCTGGCCCTCGTCTCGGGCGGCATGGAATTCGCCTCGGAAATGATCATCAAGGCCGGATTGTACAACCTGAAGGTGACCGAACGTCCCTGCTCCCTGCATGTTGACACGCGCGACAAGCCACCGCATTTGCGGACGTGGCGCGATGGCTGGCGGCATCTGCGGTTCATCCTGCTCTTTGCACCTCATATCATCTTCACCATCCCGGGTTGGCTGATGCTCGGGCTCGGCCTGTTGATCACCGCGCCGGTTTTGTCCGGGCCGCTGACCGTGGGTGGCCGGTTGGTGGATTTCCACTACCTGTTCTATTCGATCCCGCTGGTCATCATGGGGTACCAGGCACTCTGGTTCGACCGGATGGAAGAGTATTACGTGCGTTTTGCCGGCTACCTGCCGGAGGAGCTTCAACGCACGCGTGGCGACAAATCGTTCGTGCTGGAATTGTGGCTGATCATCGGTGCGGTCCTGATGCTGATCGGGGTCGGAATCCTTGGCGGTATCATTGTACGCTGGGTCATGACCGGCTATGGCGAACTCTCCAAGATTCGCCTGGGTGCGGGGGCCATGCTGGTGCTGATCATGGGTATGCAGACCATCATGAACGCCATGGTCATCAGCATGATGGACATCAAGGTTGATCGTCGCTGATCACGGGCGGATGGCCGGTGGCCTGGCCCGCGCGGTGAACCAGTCGGCGATCCGCTGCTCGAAGCGCTTGATGCTTCCGTACAGGTGGATGCTCTGGAGGATGCGGGAAATCCGGCGGCGCGGATTCCGGGTGATCTTGCGCTGGATCGCCATGCTGGTGGCCCGGCAGCGGGTCTGCCCGTTCACGCCATCCCACATCGACACCGGCGGGTTCGGCATGTCCGGATGCTGCGCCCATTCGACCCACTTCATCACATCCGGTGTGCCAGGGTCTCGACCGGCGCGTTCGCGGTAAAGCCGCGAATCGTGGTGCAGGGGGAAGGGGTGCAAGGCGAATCGGGGGAATGAGAGGCCCGACAAGTGGCGGTAGATGCGCTCCGCCTCGCCCTCGGCGCGCTCATCAGGCCCCTGCAACCAGTAGATGACCTGGGCTTGCACGTTGTGCTTGGCCAGCGCCGCGATCTGGCCGGCCAACGCTTCCACGGAGATGTCCACCCCGTACCGGGCCGCAAGGTCCGGGTCACAACTTGGCATGATGAACTCGATCCGGTGGCAGGCGTTTTCCCCGAGAGCTGCGATGATCTCGCTCTCCAGCTGCCGGGGAAACAACTGGATGGCCCAAGGCTGGGTATTCCGGCAGAGGATCAGTTGGCGGCACCAATCCCTCAGTTGCTCATCCGTCCAGAAGGAGGGTGGGTCGGAAAGGTAGATCTCCGAGATGCCCTGGCCGGCACACTTCTGGAAAGCCTGAGCCATTGCCGCCAGCGACCACACCCGCAGCGGTTCATCCGGTTTGCCATACGGCAGGCTGGCCGGCCCGGGAGCCATGCCGCGGGATAGACGCACTTCGGCCCGCAAAGCCCGGTGAACGTCCTGGCTGGCATACGCGGACCAATCGACCCGGTACCACTCCGGCAGGCTCAAGGATTGCAGGCGTTCGATCCAGTGCGGATTCTTGGCCGGATCATCGGGTGTGATCAGGCCGGGCACCAGCTTGAGCCGGTGGGGAATGGACTTGTAGTCGAGCAGGTTGCGGAGAATGGCTTCGGCATCCCCGCGCAATCCGTAATCAACGTGGGGAATCAGTCGGACGAGTTCGGGAAAGGAATCCGCAAAGGGGCCGCACACGATGATGGTGATATCCGGATGCTGGGTGTGGAGGTAGCGGGTGATCGCCCCGACGTGGCCGAGCGCCGACGTTTCGGCATGCACCACCGCCACCGATTCCGCCTTGTCATCCAGTGGCCGTCGCAGGGGCTCCAACGCATCGGCAAGGGAATCGTTCAGCCGCGTGTCGATGATACTGCAGGTGTGACCGGTCCGCTCCAGCAGGAACGATTGCAGGCAAACCAGGCTCCAGGTCGGGACAAACCGGACGGTCGCCCCGCCCGCCGCATCCACGATGATCGCGGAGGGAGGCGGATCGTGTGGCTGGATCAGCCAGATGTGCTTGAACAGGGAGCTTCGCATGGCACAATCTAGAACCGGTCAACCGGAACATCAACGATCTTCGGTGCCGGTTGGCGCGCGGCCCAGGGCCGTTTGCGGTGGATGATGTGTTCGGCCGCCACGCCGATCATGAACAGGCTGTACAGGAGAGCCGGAACCCAGATGATGGTTTTCCAGACCAGCGAGTCGGATTTCGCCCCGGTGGGATCCACCATGGTCACGGCAAGGATCACTTGCGCGACGAAGACGGAAAGCAGGATGTGCCAGACGGCGCGGATGACCTCGTTGACCACGTACACCATGCCTTCACCTGGTTTCTCGAGCAGGGCCCACACCAGGCGGCGGACCGGGATCATGATGCACAGCACGGTCATGACCAGGTGGGTGTAGAAGGGAACCTCGAGCGCGAGCGCCGTGATGCTGAACCACAGGAACATCACGATCAGGGAGGCGATGATGCTCTGGATGGCAATGAAGAAAAGAGGGAACCAGTCGACCGAGCGATCCACCAGGCGCTGCGACCGCGCCGTGATACCGGCCGGCTTGCGGTGAAGCGCCACCACACTGTGCAGGGTCAGGAATAGCGACAGACCGACGCCGCAACTGGCCCACAGCCACGGATTCCACCAGCCGATCAGTACATAGAAGAGCAGGGCGCAACCCGGTGCGACCATCGCCATGATCAATGCGACCCGGAGATGCTCACGAAACCGGTAGTGGCCAACATTGTATTCTCGGTAAAGAGCCAGCATGGTCGGTTATCCGGTCCGGATCATCCCTTCATGCCGGTCAGGGTAACGCCCTGGATGAAGTATTTCTGGGCGAAGAAGAAGATGATGACCACCGGCAGGGTCATCAGGAACGATCCAGCCATCATCATACCGTAGTTTCCACCTTCCTGTACGTTCAAGGCATACAGGCCGAGCGAAAGCGGATAAAGGGACTGGTCGCTGAGGTAGATGAGCGGACCCATAAAATCGTTCCAGACCCCCATGAAGGTGAAGATGCCGATACAGGCGAGGGTCGGCTTGATCAACGGCATGATGACGTGCCAGTACACCTGCAGGAAATTGCACCCGTCGATGCGCGCGGCGTCCTCGAGGTCGCGGGGAATCCCCTTCATGAATTGCCGGAGCAGGAAGATGTTGAAGGCGTTTCCAAAGAAGCTGATGACCCAGAGCGGATTGAGCGTGTTGTACCAGCCCAGGTGCTTGATGATCAGGAAGTAGGGGATCATCGTCACCTGCGGCGGGATCATCATCGTCGCCATCATCAGGGCGAAGGAAAACTGCCGGCCCGGCCACTGCAACCGGGCGAACGCGAAGGCGACCAGCGAACAGGAGATAATCGTGCCGACGATGTTGAGGATGACCAGGAACGCGCTGGTCGCGACATACCTGCCGAAGGGGATATAGTTCAGGGCGCCCCGGTAGTTCCGATTCGCCTTGGCCCACCACGCATCGATTTGCGAGGCCTGGGAGAACGTGGCCGTGACCCGGACCCGGTCCGGCCGCGATTCGTAGTGCGGTCCTCGATCCGTTTCCCGGCAGGCATACCAGAGACGAATCTTGCCGGAATGGCTCGCATCCTCCGGGCCGAATTCCTGAAGGGGGGCGACCAGTGCCTGGTTGTCGCCGAGGAATACCGGACGGGTGGCTTCGTACCGCACGCCGTTGCGCTCAAACGCGAAATCGATGCGGTGCCACGAATCATCGGGCAGGATGGAGACCTGGATGCGGTGGAGCCGCTCGGCCATGAAGGGCAGGGTAAGGTCGGCAGTCATGGTAAAGGTCGCACCACGGCGGTCCCGGAAATCATAGGCCAGCACCCCGGCGGGTCCGGTCGAACGGACGACGTCCTGCCAGGTGGCCGGGGCGTTTTCGGACAAGATCCAGAGGGAGGAGATCGGCCGCCCGGTGCTCAGTTCCTGTTCCTGCAGGTCGAGGCTGCGCACCCGCAAGGAGCTGAACTCCAACGGACGGAAGATGGCACGGTGTACCCCGGCGACCATGCCGGTATCGATCCGCGCGGTGAGGGCCTCCGCCAACGCGTCATCGGGAAGGGACCAGGCCTCGGCCGGGACCGTGTCGTTGAGCCGGCGGTAGATGCCGGGGAACAGCGCGGCAGCCCGCTGCTCCGGGCTCACTCCGGTTCCATCCGCTTCGGCCGGCATCGCCGCGAGGTGTTCCAGCAGCCACGGCTGGATTCGTGCCGCCTGTTCGCTGCGTGGCCCCGGGAAGTATCCGGCGTCGAGGTAGGGTGATCGTTCGGCCGGGACCGGTCGTTTTGGCAACAGGGTGATGCCCTCGCCGAACATCTCGCGGTCAACCTTGAGGCTGGTGCCGATCATCCAGATGAAGGGGATGGCGAATACCGTCGCGCCACCGAGAAGCAACCCGTAGATCACCAGCCATCGGGCGATGGACGCACTGCGGCGGGCCAGCGGGACCGATGTCTCCGTCTTCACCGGCGGAGTGATGTCTTCCAGGGGACGCAACGCCATATCAGCCCTCATCCTCGTAGTGGACCCAGCGCTTGGACAACCGCATCTGGAAGGCCGTGAGCAGCAGGACGATGACGAACAGGAACCATGCCATCGCCGCCGCATACCCCATGTTCAGGTAGCGGAACGCATTGTTGAACAGGTAATAGGCGTAGAAGAGGGTCGAATTCACCGGTCCGCCCGAGGTCATGATGAAGGCCTGGGTGAAGATCTGGAACGTGCCGATCAGTCCCATGATCAGGTTGAAGAAGATGTACGGCGTGAGCATCGGGATGGTGATGTACCGGAACTGTTGCCAGGTGTTCGCACCATCGATGGCCGCCGCCTCGTAGTACGAGTCGCTGATGCCCTTCAAACCGGCGATCCAGATGATCATGCCGCCACCCGCCGTCCACAGCCCCATCAGGATCAGCGCCCACTTGCTGGTGTCCTTGTCCTGCAACCATTCCGGACCGGTGATGCCGATGCTGGCCAGCAGGCCGTTGAGCAGTCCGCTCTGCGGGTTGAAGATCCATATCCACAGGATGCTCGCCGCGACCATCGGCACGATGCTGGGCAGGTAGAACAGGGTGCGCCACACGGCGATGCCGCGGACCTTCTGGGTCAGGAGAATGGCCATGCCGAGTCCGACCGCCATGCCGAGCGGAATGCCGATGACCATGAAGAGGGTGTTGCCGAGCGATTTCCAGAAAAGGTCGTCCTGGCTGAACATGAAGGTGTAGTTGTCGAGACCGGTGAACACCGCCGGATTCAGGATGTCGTAGCGGCAGAAGCTGATCACGATCGAGAACAACATCGGGCCGCCGGTGAAGACGATGAAGCCGATGATCCAGGGAAGGGCGCAGATCACCCCTTCCTTCCACTGGGCGCGGAAATAGGATCCCTTGCTGCCTTCGAGCACCGAGGCTGCGGCTTTCTCCCCGGTGAAGAAGGAGGCCAGTGATGATCCACGTCTCCCTGCGGTCATCCGGCTGTCGCGCCGGTAGATCCAGGTGATCGTGGCGATGAGGATCGCCCCATACAACCAGAAGAACCAGGTCCAGTCGTGGATCGGCCGTCCCTCCGTCGGGAACAGGACCATGTCGAGGTGGCGCTGCACCATGCCGGTATGGTACGCCAAGGCATCGGCCGGGGTACGCTCGTGGTTGATCGCATCATCCATGGCCGAGCGCTGGGCATTCCACAGCTTTTGTCCCACCGGGGTCACCGGCCGGCAACGCGAATGCTCCAGCATGTCGTTGAAGCCGGCCATGACATCCTTGAATTTCTGTTCGAGGGCGGGATTCCCGGCGATAAACGTATCGTAGAGCCACTCGTTGTGTTCGCGGTTGGAGACCTGCCGCGGCACGAAGGGCCGACCCTGGGCGAGGTAGGTATAGTGTTCCGAACGGGTCATGATCTCGATGGCCCGGCGGCTGCTCAGGAAACGGATCAGCTCCCACGCCGCGTCTTTTTCCTGTGCGGTGGAGGGAATGGCATACGCCCAGCCGCCAATCCAGCTGATCGGATGACGTCCCTTGTCCACTTCGGCCTGGGGCAGGGGTGGGGGGGCCGCACCGACATGGAGGTCGCGGCCGTAGCGCGCGAGCGACGACATGACCCACACGCCATCGATCTTCATGGCCACCTTGCCCATGATGAACGGGTCGAGGGCATCCCGCTGAAAGGTACTTTGGAAGGCATCGACCTTCTGCGCACCACCCAGTTTGTCGTAGAGGCGGGTGACGAATTCGAGGGCGTAGAGGATGTTCGGGTCGTCGAGGGTGACCGTCAGTCCGTCCTCGCTCATGAACTCGCCCCCGGCCATCCAACCGTACATGTACAGGAAGGTGTTGCCGTAATTGGGAATGAAACCCACCCGCTTGAGGTTGCCGGCGGCATCCGTCTCGGTCATGGCCAGGGCCATCGCCTCGAGTTCCTCCCAGGTGCGCGGTGGACGCGCCTCGCCCTGCTCGTCAACGAATCCGTGCCGGACCAGCATGTCCTTGTTGTAGAGCAGGACCCGGTTGTCGGCGTTGTTGGGTATCCCGAAGGGATGCGCCTCGCCGGTCAACGGGTTGCGGTACACGATCTCATCCCATGCGCCCGGAAAAAACTGTTCGGCTGCGATCGGACCGACATGGGCCAGCGGCCACGCGCCTTCCGCCCGTGCTGGTTCCGCCAGGGCGCCGGGCCAGGGTAGCCGGGACATGTCCTCCGGGCGCCCCGCCGCCTCCCACGCCTGCCAAGCCTTCTGGTCGGCGGCGAGAAGACCATCCAGCGGTGTGAACGCCCCGCGCGAGGCCCACTCACTGATGGCGAACCGGTCGAAGAAAATCACGTCCGGCGGATCGCCCCCGGCCAGGCTGAGCAGAAAACGGGTCGGGTCCTCGACCTGGTCGCGCGACGCATGTTGACCGGCCACCACGCGGTAGAGCGGTTGGTTGGGATCCAGGCGGTGCCGTTCGCGGTAGATGTGCTCGAATTCGCGGACCGCATCCTCCATGGCATCGCGGATCGGACCTTCCGGCGCCATGTAGCGGATGACAATGGCCTCATCGTCCACCGCGCGCGTTTTCGCCGGGGCCAACCACCACAGGGCGGTGAGGAGCACCGCCGATCCCAATGTCATCTTTAGACCACGTGTCATGCGCTTCAACTTTGGCGAAAACGGAGGGAAAAAGCAATGCACGAGGCGGGTTCGGGCCGGAAAGACGCCATCCGGCTAATGGCAGGTTCAGCCGTGATTCCGCGAGAGCAGGTAGGTGAGCAGTCGCGACTGTTCGGCAGCGAGCGCCTCGTAGGCGTCACGGGGCGCAGCGAGCACCTGTTCCGCATCTTGCACGTACAGCGCCGGTATCATTTCATGAGCGGCCTGCCGGATCAGCTCGGCTGCGGTTTCCGGCGTGGTTTCGAGATGATACTGCAAGCCGACGACCCGGCCCGGCAAGGCGAATGCCTGGTGCAGGCACCCGGCACTGCGCGCCAGGTGAACCGCACCTGGCGGGAGATCAAACGTCTCGCCGTGCCAATGGAATACCGGCATCGCGGAACACCGGTAACCGGGCAGCGCACCGACCGGATCGATCGGCCACCACCCGATCTCCCGCTCCCGGTTGGGATAAACCCTGGCACCGCTGACCTGGGCGATCAACTGGGCCCCGAGGCAGATGCCCAGCGCCGGTTTTCCCATGGCGAGGTACTGGCGCAGCAGGCGTTTCTCCTCGACCAGCCACGGGAATACCGCCTCGTCGTGTACACTCATCGGTCCGCCCATGATGACCAGCAGGTCCGTGCCGGCCCAATCCGGTCGCTGCGGCTCCGGATCGAACCAGCGCGTCCACCGCACCGTGGCCCCGTGGCGCTCGAACCACGGTAACATCGAACCGATCCCTTCAAACGCGACGTGTTGGAAAATGTGGATGTTCATGTATTACCACCTCAGGAAACGCCGGGCCAGCAGGATCCCGGCAAAGGCAAAAACCACGCCCGGTAGCCAGTGCCAGACCAGCAGGTGCAGTGGATCCTGGTTGTCGCAGGCGAACTGGAGGGCGGCCGCGCCGAGGCTGTTCAAGGCGAGGCCGATCAGGATGCCCGACCCGACGAGGTTGGCGGGTGCGGCACGCTTGAGCGCCACTACGAGGACGACCGCCGGCAGGATCCCGAGCAGGAAGATGTGCACAGCGCAGGCAAGGCCGTGGCCCGGTGCACAGCCGGGCGTAGTCCCGCCCAGAAGGCCCAGCCACCCCAGCGAAATCCCGCTGGCCAGCAGCAAACTCCACCGCACCCCGGCCGGGAGGTCGCGGTCTGGCACACTGGTGACGAACGCCGCATAGCCGGCCAGCACGCCCATCACGGTGAACAACACGGTCAGGCCAATGAAACTCGGATCGCCCACCACGGCGGCAAGGTCGCCGCGCACGCCGGATACCGCGGTGAAGGCACCCAGGTAGGCGAGGCTGATCCCGAGCCAGACCGCCCATTGCACACCGGGAGCAGGCAAACGTCGCACCGGAGCGACCTCCGCCGCGAGACGGCTGATCACGTCATCTGTTTTCATGGTGCTGTTTCCATTGTTGCCGCAACCGCGCATAGCCACGCGAAGCGATGACCTTTACATTCGATTCGCTAAGACCCAGCTGCGCGGCTACAGCTTTTACCGGAAGATCCTCGATTTTCAACAGTCGGATGACCTCGCGTTCCCGTTCGCCCAGCGAGGCCAGCACCTGTTCCGCGACCTCGATGCCCTCGGCTTCCGGATCGCGCTCCGGGGCGGCGGCCAGCGCGACGATCGCCTCCTCCTGCAACTCCCGCTGCTGTACCCGGATCGACCGACGCAGGTGGTCAATGCACCGCCGCCGCACGATGGTGAACAACCAGGGCGCGAAGGGTCTGGCCGGATCGTAGGTGTGGCGGATGCGGTGCAGGGTGATCAACGTATCCTGCACCACGTCCTCGCGGTCGCGGATGCCGGGATAATGACGCTGGATGAACGACCGCACCGGGCCGAGCAGGGCTTGCAGCAGCTCCCGGTAAGCCTCTGCGTCGCCCTGCTGTGCGCGGACCATCCATCCGGCCCAGACCGCACCGTCCTGTTGATCGCCCGTTGGTGTTTCCATGCGTGTAACCGAGCCGCCGGTTTCCGCGAACAGGATGAAGGGGCCGGGCGGGCTGCGCCAGCGAAAAATCGCCGCGGCGGTTACCCCGGGTTGGACAATCGCCCGGAATCGGGCATAGTACGGCTCGTTTCCGGGCAGGTCTTCGCACCTCCCGGTCAGGCTTGCTTTCAACGAAGAGGACGAACGATGGAAAAAGTGATCATTCTCGGAACCGGCGCGGCCGGACTGACCGCCGCGATCTACACCGCCCGTGCCAACCTGTCCCCGCTGGTGTTCGAGGGGTTGCAGCCCGGCGGCCAATTGACCACGACGACCGAAGTGGAGAATTTTCCCGGTTTTCCCGACGGGGTGGATGGCAACGAGCTGATGGCCAGGATGCGCCAGCAGGCGGAGAAGTTCGGCACGCGGTTCCAGTACGCACTGATCGAGAAGGTCGATTTCTCGAGCCAGCCGCTCAAGGTAATCGCCGACGACGGGACCGTGTTTGAATCGCAGGCCGTGATCATCGCCACCGGTGCCAGCGCGAAATACATCGGCCTGCCGAACGAGCAGAAGCTGATCGGTCGCGGCGTGACCTCCTGCGCGACCTGCGACGGCGCATTCTACCGCAACGTGCCGGTGGCCGTAGTCGGCGGTGGCGACACCGCAATGGAGGAAGCGACCTTCCTCACCCGGTTCGCCTCGAAGGTGTACCTCATCCACCGCCGCGACGAATTCCGCGCCTCGAAGATCATGGCCGACCGGGTGATGAACCATCCGAAGATCGAGGTGGTCTGGAACACCGTGGTCGAGGATGTGCTCGACGTGAACAGGAACGAAGTGACCGGCCTGAAGATCCGGAACGTGAAGACCGGCGCGGTTTCCGACCTCGATGTGAAGGCGCTGTTCGTGGCCATCGGTCATCAGCCCAATACCAAACCGTTTGCCGGTCAGTTGGCCATGAACGAGGTCGGTTACCTTGTCACCGATCACACCCGCACCAGCATTCCCGGCGTGTACGCCGCGGGCGATGTGCAGGATCCGCATTACCGCCAGGCGATTACCGCAGCGGGCTCCGGCTGCATGGCCGCGCTGGAGGCGGAACGCTTCCTGGAAGCGCAGGGCTGAACCGGCTACGGCGCGAGCCGCACGCGCGAGCGGTAGAGCCGGGCCGGCAGATCGTTCGATCCGGGCAGGAGCAGCCACTGGCCGTTCCCCGGCTGGTTGGATACCACGATGCTCCACACCTCGTCGGTGAGGTTGTTGGCCTCGATGTCGTAGGTGCGTCCCAGCGATGACCAGACGGTGACGGCATCGACCGACATGCCTTCGATCTCGAAGACCGAGTTGGCGTCGGTCGGGATCGTCCCGGCCACGTACTCGTCGAGGTTGGACAAGCCATCGCCGTCCGCATCCTGCCACGCCATGCTGAACGCCGCGACCGAACCGGTCGGCTGGCTGAAATGGTCCTGCATCCACCAGTCCGGCGTACCGTCTGCATCGGTGTCCTGGTAGGCCGAGGTGACGAGGAAACTTTCGTAAGGCGCATACAGGCCCAAGCCATCGGCGAGATCGACGGCGTTGGTCTCGACCCGGATGGTGTAGCGGGTCTGGGGTAGCAACCCGGCCGGCCCGGTCGGGGTGAAGGTCAACTGGGTCCGGTCGGCCGACCACGCGAGGGTGCCGCTCGCCGCCGGTTGAAGGTGGAATGCGTTCTGCACGGCATTGGTATCCATCGGCTTGCTGAAGGTCAGCACGAGGGAGCCGGTCGGCGAAACCGACGCGGTGCCGTGTCCGGGCGCCTGCCGCCGCACCACCGGATCGAGCGGCCGCCATTGCGTACGCGCCACGAAGATCTTGTGCGAGGTTCCCTGCACGGTGACCGGCGGGGTGGTCGTCGAGACGACGACGATGATCTCGTTGGTGTTGTAGAGATTCACCAGTTCGGTCCCGGCCGGATAGATCGTGTTGCGGTTGGTCAACGTCTGCGCCGATCCGGCGGTGTTCAGCACGACGAGGACCTCCTGGGTGATCGACAGCATCCGGCGCGAATAGGCGAAGAGGCCGGGTCCGCTGTTGTTGTTCCATCGGTTGACATGTTCGCCGGTGCGCAGGGCAGGGTACAGGCGGCGGAAGTTGTTCAGGCGCGCGACCTGCAGGTATTCGCCCTTGGTCATGTCGAAGTTGTCGCCGAGCGACGGGCCCTGCTCGTACTCGCCATCGAACATATCCTCGCGGTTGGCCGGATCGTCCCCGCCGTTGAAGTTCTGCTCCGTGCCGTAGTAGAGGTTGGGAATGCCGCGCGCGGTGTAGAGGAATGACAGGGCGAGCTGCAGCCGGTTGGTGTTGCCGTTGGCCCCGCTGGCGTGCATGAACCGGCGCACATCGTGGTTGTCGAGGAAGTTGACCAGCCGCATCCAGGAGTCGGGGTGGTAGTTGGCTGGAATCGCGTTGTAGTGGTCCTCGATCTGTTTCGTGTTGCCGGTGGCGGTGGCGAACACGCTGCCGATCTTCCCGTAGAGGGGGAAATTGAGCACGGTGTCGTTCGCGTAGCCGCCGCCGGCCTGGGTGCCGGTGAAACGTCCGTTGCCCGCCTCGGTGGTATCGAACATCTCGCCGAACTGGATGAAGTTGGTCTTGCCCATGGCGGTGGCGAAGGCGCGGATCTCGGAGTTGAAGAAGGGCCAGAAGTCGATCTCCACATGCTTGACCGTGTCGAGGCGGAAGCCGTCGAGGTCGGCCAGCTCGATCCAGTACTTGAAGATCTCCACGAGGTTGGTGCGCACCCGCAGCGATTCGGTCTTGAGGTCGTCGAGCCCGTTCAACTCGCCCAGCACCACCTGGGTGGGATCGCTGTAGTTGCTGACGTGGCCGAAATGATGGTAGTCGTCGAGCGTATTGAACGGGGGCGGATAGGTCGTGCCGTCCGTCCAGCGCGGGGTGTACCCGGCGGCGTTGTAGGCGGGAAACCCGGCATCGGTGCTGTCGATCCGGCGGCCCTGGTGGTTGCAGACGATGTCGAGCAGGACGTAGATGCCGCGCGCGTGGGCGGCTGCCACCATGCTGCGCAGGTCGTCGATGGTGCCGAGGTTGGGCGCCAGTTCGTAGAAGTCGTGGGCGTTGTAGCCGTGGTAGGCGGCATTGCCGACGTTGAGGTGGATGGGTTTGATCCAGATGGCATTCGCCCCGAGCGCCTTGATGTAGTCCAGCTTCTGTTCGATGCCCTTGAAGTCGCCGCCGTGGATGCGGTTGCCCGCCGAGGGAACCACGTCCGCGCCGGGATGCGCGCTGTTGTTGGCAGGATCGCCGTCGAAAAAGCGATCGGTGAAGATCTGGTAGATGTTGATGTCGCGCCAGTCCGCGGGCGAGGGGAATCCGGCCGACGGGGTGTGCCGGACCGCATAGCGGTAGGGTTGGGCGCGGGCTACTGATTCCTCGTCGGTCTTCTGGGGCAACCCGTCCTCGGCATACAGGTAGGTCGGCAGGAAGTCGGTGTAGTTGATGCGGAGGTAGTACTCCACGGTATCGCCGGGATTGAAGAGGCCGGCAGGGATCACCCCGGAGAAGTACTTGTTGTTGCCCGCTTCGCTGTGGAAGGCCATGGCCGCCGTGGACCAGACCGTGCTGGTAGCGTGCTTGTAGTAGATGGTGCTGCCGGACACCGTCTGGTTGCCGGCGCTGCCGGAGCCCTGGAACTGGTTCCCGCTGAACAGGGTCACCGCAGTGTTGGAGTAGATCGCGGCGAACGGCGACCGCATCGCGTACTGGCCGGCCGGTTCGTCCTCGCCGGGAATGTGCCAGGCATTGCCGGTGCGCGGGCGGAAGTTCGCGTTGGTGGCGATGACGATCCGGTCGATCCGCGCTCCATCCTCGCGGATCCACAACTGGAACAGGTTGGTACCGGCCGCGGTGACGTTCAGGGTGGCGACCGCCCCGTCGCTGACCCGGTTGGTCCAGACCCATTGGTTGTACACCGTCCAGTTTATTCCGGCGGTCGAATTGGTCTGGCCGTTCAGGCCCCAGTGAACCGAGTCGCTGGCGCCGTCCACGCCATAGCCACGGACCCAGACGTAATGGGTGGTGGCATGGTTGAACACCACGGGAAAGCGCAATTCCGGACTGGTGACCGCCCAGTTGGTGAAGGCCAGGTTGGTGTCAGGCCATGCATGCATGAACCCGTCACCGTTGAAGCCGGTGATATCGTTGGTGAAAACCCATGCGTGGTCGCTGCGTGGCGAAAGATTTTCGGCAAACCATTCCGCTTCGATCACCGCCACACTGCCGATGAGTGGGATGGCGGCAACGGCGGGTGCCGATCCGGCGATGAACGACCGCTCGTTGCCGTAGGCCGTCCCGGTGCTATTGATCGCGTAAGCGCGCACATGGGTGACGGCGCCGGAGGTGAGGCCGGAGAGGGTGGCGGAGAAGGCGCCGAGGCCTGCGCCGGAGGCGATGCGGTTGTGGTTGGTGGTCGGACCCGGCCCGAGGCTCCACACCAGGCCGCGTTCGGTCACCGGGTCGCCGCCGTCATCCGTGACCTCGCCACCCCCGTTGGCCACGGTATTGGAAATCCCGATGATCGGAGCCGTGGTCACCACGGGGAGGGAGGGCGCGCCGGGTTCGCCGGTTGGCGCTTCACGGCTGAAGATCTGCAGGCTGTAGCGGCCCATGTTCACCCGGGCCTCGCCGTTGGAAACAACCAGAAGCGACGCGCCCACGTCCCCGAAGTCGGACTGGTAATTCGTGGCATCGCTGTTGTAGTGCCGGTACCAGGTCCCGTTGGCCGGGAAACCGATGGCATAAGTCCCGTTGGTCCAGGCGACATTGGCGAAGTTCGCGATCACCACCACGTCGTCGGTCTGTCCGCCGACATCCCAGCGGATGAAGCCGATGACCTTGTTGTTGTTGTCCACGTGGTGGACGTTGATGCCGGTGCCCTTGAGGCCCTTGGTGCCGCCGCGCAGGTCGCGGCGCAGGTGGATCAGGTCGGTGTAGGCGCGCACGATCCCGGCGAAGGTGTTGGTGCGGTTCCAGCGCAGCGGGACATTGTCGTGGAAAGCCTGGGTCTCGAGCATTTCCTGGCCCTGGAAGATCATGGGGATGGCAGGGGCGGTCATGACCAGCCCGGCGGCGAGCAGTGAACGCTTGCGGGCGAAGATGCTCTCCGGGTTGCCGATGTCGATTTCCGAGGGGAGGCGGCTGCGGCCGTGGTTCGATGCGATGTAGTCGTGCGCCTCGGAAAACAGGACGCGGTTGTGGCTCGCCCAGTCGCGCAGCAGGTTGCGCACGGTGAACATGTTGCGGTTGGCATCGGAGGCGGTCGTCACCTGCCCGTGTAGCGACCAGCGCGATGCGACATCCCACTGACCCTGGAAATTCATGCTGTAGTCGAAGGCATTGTCCTCCGCGATGCGGTGCACATGGGGATGGTTCTGGAGCAGTTCCCAGTTGATGTCGCGCAGAAGGTGTTCACCGGTCTGGTTGTGGCCCTGGTCGGAATTGATGATGTAGTAGGGGGCGTCCCAGCGGAAACCGCCGATCCGGTATTCCTGCACGAACATCATGATCTGGTCGCGGATGAAGCTGCGGACTTCGGCGCGGCCGTAGTCGGGCCGGGTGCCCCCCCACGGGGTATTCGCTCGGGTATCGTTGTAGAAATAGATGCCGCCGTAGGTGCCCTGGTACCAGCCGTCGAAGCGCCACATCGAGAGGTCGGTCGGGCCGTAGTGGTTGTGGACCACATCCACGAACACCGCCATGCCGCGTTCATGGCAGGCGCGCACGAACCGCTTGAAGGCGTCCGGTCCGCCGTAGCTGCTTTCAATGGCGAACAGGTCGGCCGGATTGTAGCCCCAGCTCTGGCTGCCGGCGAACTCGTTCACCGGCATCACCTTGATCGCATTCACGCCGAGGCTGGCCACGTGGTCGAGCAGGTTCGTCGCGTGGTCGAAGGTGCGCGGGGTGGGGGAACCGGCGAAGGTGCCGACGTGCATCTGGTAGATCACGGTATCCTTGCGGGCCGGTTTCGGGTGGGGGGTGGTGCCCCAATCGAAGGCCAGCGCATCGTACACATAGGAGACGCCGTTGGTGCCGGAGTTGGAAACCCGGCGGGCGCGGGGGTCGCGTTTGTTGGTGGTGCCGTTCAGGTAATAGCGGTAGGCATGGCCGGGGGAGGCGGCGGGAACATCCACCGACCAACGTCCTCCGCCTTCGTTGATCAGTGCGGTTTCGGTCCATCCATTGAAATCGCCGCGCACGGCCACGTTGGTTGCGAAGGGAGCCCAGACGCGGAACGTCACGCCGGTGCCAAGTGCATCAGCATACGGGATCGAACCCAAGCCTGGCCGTGCCGATTGGCCAAATCCGGCCGGACCGACCAGGCCCAATCCGAGCATCCATCCCAAAACCCCAACCACCGTCGCCGTTCGTTTCATGCACCACCCCTTCGATCGCATCAGGTAACAATACCCCGAAGCGGCTCCGGACCTGTAGGGAAATAATCGGTCATGCACATGACAATTCCGGCCATGGGTGTGACGGGTGACAGAACGGCGGACTGAACAGAAGAGAACGAAGGACACGAAGGAAGGATGAGGAGCCTTCCATCTGTAGTTCCGGCGATGTTCGCCGGAAATTGAACATGCACGGACGAATGATATGGGAAATCGGAACCGCAGATTACGGGCATGTGGTCTGTCAATTTGTTCGTGTAATCAGGGTGATTTTTTCTTCCTCGAAGGCGGCGATAGAGGCGTAGCCCATCGCCACGATGGTGG